>Ga0081455_10000687_pt1 | contig 43973 bp, 64 predicted proteins | sample TabmetS3T2R1_FD_70207 | JGI IMG/M metagenome (GOLD analysis project Ga0081455, IMG submission 70207) | Tabebuia heterophylla rhizosphere microbial communities from the University of Puerto Rico - S3T2R1 | ecosystem: Host-associated > Plants > Roots > Rhizosphere ...
GGCGTAACATCGTGGCGTCTGGTAACTCGAAAATCGGGTGTGGCTCTAGTCCTGTCATAACTAGCGCCAGGGTTAGGGCTAGTTGTATCATTGATTGTTTGTTTTCGTCATTGCCTTAAACATTAAATCTCGTATCGCCATGCGAAGTGTCGGCCTGGTCACCTGGATAAATGGCTTTGCGAGCTGCACCGTCCACGAGACTGCTTCGTGCCTTTGCCTCTCCGGCCACGCTTGCACGGCATACTTGTCCATAAAGTCCAGTAGGTCTGTGTCACCGTTCATTTTTCAAGCGTGCGGCTCGCACCCTTCCGTTTTTGTCGAGTGTTTCACGTAGAACAAATCCACGTGGAACTAACACCCTGCCCTGGCGATAACGGCGCATCGCCGCGGCGTGGCAGCTCTTACAGGTCCGTTGCCCGTTTCGAGCTGGCCGCTGGTGGCATGTTGAACAGAGTTTCATTAAAAAAGGTCCTCTTGCCGGCTTCGTTCGCCGCTCTCCCCGTTGTTCGTCGGGTATAGAGGGACGTTTCGCCGCTGCCGCGAAAGCGCGCGTCCGCAATATGGGCACCGCGGGCAATCAATGATTTTCTTCGCTCGCCTTAGTCGGGCAATCGACAACGAAGCGGCTCGTTGCTTCCCGTAAATGGAGTGTCCTTTGTTAAACAGCAGAGCAATGTGAGTCATGTTGCACCCGGGGTTTTCGCAGATAAATGCGTAAGCTTCCCTGTCTAGCTCGTTGAGTTTCATACGAGCTGCCTTTCCTTCGGGTTGTTACTCCACATCTTTTTGGTGGCGTTTTGAAACTGGGTTTGCTCGGGCACAAAGCGCAATGGTATCTCGCCCACCGGGCCGTCTCGCTGCTTTGCCACGATCAATTTTGCAAACTGCTTTATCTGCCGGTCCCGTTGGTTTTCTTCATCCTCGCTGAGCTCGCGCCCGTAAAGCTGCCGGCCCGTCCCGTCTCTTATGTCGAGCACACGCGCACACTTTGCCCATTGCTTCGCGTTGTCCTCCTCCAGGTGCCGCTCGGGGCGCCAGAGTAAGGCCACTATGTCGGCGTCTTGCTCCAGGGCGCCGCTCTCTTTTAGGTCGGCCATGCGTGGCCGGCCAAACTCCCGCCCCTCTGCTTCCCGGTTCAGTTGCGCGCAACCGATCACCGGCAGTTGTAGCTCTTTTGCGGTGGCTTTTAATGCTGCGCTTATCTCTGTGATCTCGACGCGCAAATTGTCTTTCGCCCGGCGCGAGTCGGAGCTCATGAGTTGCACGTAGTCCACCACCAGCGCCTTTACTTTGTGGCGTAGTTTCATGAGCCTGGCGCGCGCGCGAAACTGCGCAATGGTGAGCGCCGATGAGTCGTCAATCCACAATGGCGCGCCCATCATCGGGCCGGCTCTTTCGGTGATTTCTCTAAAGTCGTCTTTGCTTTCGTTGCGCGTTAAGAATCCATCGCGGAAACGTTGGCGTGGCACCTGGCCGTAGCTGGCCATGAGTCGCACGCCTAACTGTTCAAAGGTCATTTCCAGGGAAAACAAACCCAGTGGCACCCTGTTTTTCATGGCTATGTTTGCCGCGAAGTTAAGCGCCAGTGATGTTTTGCCCTGGCTGGGCCGCGCTCCTAACACAACGAATTGGCCAGGCTGTAGGCCAGTGGTCATGCGGTCAAAATCGTAAAAGCCGGTTTCCAATCCCAGCACGGCGTTGTCTCCGCGGTGATGGTAAGCCACGTCCAGCCGGTCCAGGGCAAACTGCACCGCTTCGCTTACGTGGTGGAAAGTATCGCCGCGCTCCCGGTCCACCAGGATAGCTACCAATGCGGCCTGGGCCTGCTCCAGCATATCGTCAATTTCCAGTTGCTCCTCGTAGGCTGTGCGCACTAACTCGGTGCACCTGGCAATGATCTCGCGCGCTACAAATTTCTCGCGCACGATCGCGCTGTAATACTCCACGTTTGCCGCGGTCGGCACGAAGGTAAACAAGCTGGTGACATAAGCCGCCCCCCCTACCGTCTCCAGTATGTTCCTGTCCCTGAGCACCTGGGTAAAAGTAATAAGGTCAATCGGTGTGCCGCTCTCGTATAACTCGCAAAGCACCGTGTAAATCGTGTTATGAGCCGGCACGTAAAAATGGTCCGCGCCCAGCTTGTCCATTGTTTCCCCGATCGCGTCACGCGAGCAAATCATGGAGCCCAGCACGCCCTGCTCTGCTTCTACTGAGTGCGGCGGTGTCCGGTGCACCTGCACCGTTCTAACTGGCCGGCGTCCATTGCCACCGGTCCAGCTCCCGTTGTCAACGATCGTGTTAAGCTGCTGCCGCGCCGCTATCATTTTTTTGTTCGTTCTCCTTTACGCGCGCCTCAATGCGTGCGCGCAAATCGTCGTCTAAGTCTGTGAATTTTGCGGGTGGTCCGGCTGCCGTTCCCTCTGCCGCTACCATTTCCGGGAAGAGCTCGCGCGTGGCTTGCATCCGCTCGGGCGTCCACGCTTCTCTTTTTTCGCGGCGCCGGCGCGTGCGCTCTTCCTCCTCATCGCCGTTGCGCTCGTCGTGCTCCAGCTCCTCCGGGAGCCCCGTTATTTTTCGCACCCGGCGCACTTTTTGCACCTCGCTGGCAAGGTTCTCTAACAAAGCCTCAAAGCTTTGCCGGCGCCGGGTCACTCGCTTTTCGCCATTGAAAAACGGGTGATCTTCCGGCAAGCCGTAAAACCAGGTGAGTAGGTCCAGGTCTTGTTGTGTTACTCTCGCGCGCCTAACAAGGTCCTCGCTGTAGGTGCTCCAATGTTGCCATTCAAAAGTCTGGCCAAAATGATCTTTGCTGAGAAGGGAAAGCGAAACTTTCGCCTGGTCAATGTCCACAATTCCACGCTCGCCCTCTGGTGTATTTGTTTGTCTTTGTCTTTGAGTCTGATTGTGTGGAAATCGTGGAAAGTCCACACCTGTTTCTCCTATGTGATTTTTGGACGGGCTTGGACACTCTTGGACAGACTTGGACACACTTGGACAAGCTTGGACAGGCTTGGACAAGTCTTGTCCACTTTGTCCATCCTTTTGTGCCTTTTCCTCCGCTCGTTTTTTACGCTTCCAATCGCGCCAGTAATTGCGCCTGGATTCCAGCCCGCGGTAGTAAGAGTGATTGATAATGCGCCAGCCCCACGGCCTGTTAGCGTCGATCAATGCCAGGCGCGCGCCACCTTCGCGTTTCGATCGGCTTTCAAAATCCTCCTGCATGAGCTCCTTAATCGTGGCAATGACTTTCTCCAGTGGCACGCCGGTTTCTCGCGCGATGGCCTCATAAGTCATATCAATGTTGCCCTCCCGATCGCAGAGCAAACAAAGGTCCATGAAGATGTGGCGCACCTCGTAGTTGGCCGCGATGCTGCTCTTGAAAATCTGGCGATAAATTTTGCCGTAGCCTTCCATAAGCCAGTCACCACTTGCCCGGGAACCGCGGGCATCTGCCCTCCAGGCGGTAAAGTTGCATTGCCGGCAGTCGCAACGCTCGCGCTTTGATCGTCATGCCGGCGCGGAAATTGTTATTGTTAGGCACCTGCACGCGCACCTGCTCGCCCGTGTCAGTAGCCGCCAGTAACAAGCGTGGGTTAGGGTAAACCCGAATTACCTTCAACTCCTCAACACCTGCCTCTGTTTCGTCGGCGCCGTTTTTTCTTACCTGGCAGTCGGTGCAATCCAGGCCGTTCGCGTTAAGGTCAGTGAGAAGTTTTTTAAGCGCCGGCTCACTTAGCGCCACCGCGCGCCCGATCTTTTTCCAGTCGCCCTTTTTTTTCAGCGAGCGCGCTCTGTAATCTTCAAGCGCATTTCGTGTTAAGCCCAAACGGTCTGCAATGGAAGCTTCGTAATACCACGCCATGAAAGGTTACTCCCCATTAGGTGAAAATTTCCGAGACAGGTTATCGGTTACGATTGGGGGGGGCCCATCGGCGCCGGCGCTCCCCCCCCCGGGGGGCCGCGGCTCTGAGTCTTTCGGCTCGGGTTCTCGGGCCGATTCGTAGGATAAACAGTAGGGGGGTTGGCCGTTTCCCTGGGTGGGTTGCCTCGATTCGTCTGATTGCTTACCAGGTGCGAGCGTTTCGCCAGGGTTTGTCTCGTTAGGCGCCGGCGTCTGATCGGTCACGAGCTCGCCATCTATTACCGGGAATTTTTCGCCGTCTAAACCGTTTTCCTGGCCGGCCAGGTATTTTTTCCAGTGCTCGTAAATGTCCACGCGGTGCACCTCTTCGATTCGTTCGGTTGCACGGCCTTCGATTAGTTCGGCGTGCTCGCCAATCAATTTGAGCGCCAGCGGGATTGACTGAATCGGGAAGCTTGTCACCTCTTTTTCGAGTCGGTCGGCCAGGTGCCAATTTATCCGGCGCAATTTTTTGCCGAAATGGTTCCAAGCTGCGTCTATTTCCACGGCGTGCGCATCGGCCACGGCGCGAATCGTCTCATTGTGAACGCTGAGCATCCTTTCAATGTCACGGTGTGGCCGGCGCTCAATGAGTAACTGGACAATGCTTTTGCGCTTCTGCTCTGGGAGCCGTGCAAGCGTGTATTTGCCGTGCTTGCGCTCCTCATCTGTTAGTTGAGAAATAACCTCTTCTGGAAAAAGAAAAGCGGCGCCGGGGTCGTCTGGCTCTGGTAAGGGTGCGGCTGGCATCGGTTAGCGTCCTATGGCTGGCTCGGGTTTCGTCTCATTCTTACGAGAAAAAAAAAGAGCGGTCTTTTCGTCCCAGTCCTGGATTGCCGACAATGGCACGCGCAAAGCGTTCTCCATCGGTTTGTGAGCTCGTAACACTCCGGCTTTAATCAGCCGCAAAACTTTGCCCTTACTCATGCGCCGGCGCTCGGCTATCTCTTGCGGTTTGAAATGCGGTTCAAACGTTGCCAGGCTGTAGATGATTTCCAAAAGCTCTTCGCGTTTTTTGTGGCGCGTTGCGTGCTCGATCTGCTCCCGTGTTTTGCCAACTAAACTCATCGGCGTTTCCTCCAGGTCAAAAGCCAATCCAGGCCACGAATGAGAGCCAGGCGAAAAGTCCAGAGCCACGAGCGCCGGCGTTGTTGCCGTTTGCCTATCGAATAAAGCGCGCCGTTTTCGGTTATCGTCTTAATCATGCGGCGAGCTCCGGCGCCGGCTCAATCAATCCGGCTTTTCTCCATCGGGTTTCGATCGTTAGCAATTCGCGCTCTAGTTCTGCGAGTGCTACGCGGTCCTCGGGGTAGTCTGCGCGCCGGCTGAAAAGTTTTATTTGTTGAACTACGTCGTCCAGGTGGCGCGCTCTGGCCGTCCTTAACAAATCTCCGTCTAAAATCGTGTCCATTTTCCCAGTCCTACTTTTGATTTGTTACGGGTTAATGACGCGCCGGGTTTTCGTTTGCAATACCAAAACCGGCGCAGACTAACGAATTTCGCAGTTTGTCAAAAATTCCGACACATGCACCTAAGAGCACCGACAAAAACCCTCACGAAAATAATTAAAAGATTTTCATTTGACGACACACGAAGTCCGTGTATGTTCATAGGTAAATTATGAGTAAACAACTAACAGATGAAACGGCCAGTTTCGCGCCAGCAAGTCGAAACGATGTTTATCAAATTGTCACTGACCGCGTGATTTCGCTCCTGGAAGCGGGCACGGTTCCCTGGCGGAAACCCTGGGCGGGCGGTGAGTATCAATTCCCGCGCAACCTTGCCAGCGGCAAGCCATACCGCGGCGTCAATGTCTGGTTGCTTTCATGCGCCGGCTTTGGCTCGCCTTACTGGGTGAGCTACAAACAAGCGCGCGAGCGTGGCGGCAATGTTCGCAAGGGCGAAAAGTCCAGTCTCGCGGTTTTCTGGAAGCGGTTAGAAGTCGATGACAAGGAAAACCCGGGCAAGCGTAAATTCGTGCCTCTGCTTCGCTATTACAACGTTTTCAACGTTGAGCAATGCGACGGCCTGGCATATCCGAAACCCGAGCCGCGCGCGGTCACGTTTGACCCTATCGCCGCGGCTGAGTCCATCGTTGAAGCAATGCCGGCGCGCCCCGAGATTACGCACGGCGAGCCGCGCGCCTATTATCGCCGCGACGTTGACCGCGTAAACATGCCGGCGCGCGATTCGTTCAGCGTTGAGGCAGAATACTACTCCACGCTGTTTCATGAGCTCGTGCACGCTACCGGCCACGAGTCCAGGCTTGCCAGGCTGGCAAACGAAAGCACAAATTTCGGTTCTAGCACCTACGCGAAAGAGGAGTTGCTGGCCGAAATGGGCGCCAGCTATTTGAGCGCGAGCGCCGGCATCCTTCATACTACCGTTGACAATTCGGCTGCTTATATCGCGTCCTGGCTCCAGCGTCTGCGCGATGATCGCAAGCTAGTTGTTATGGCCGCGGCGGCTGCTCAACGTGCGGCTGATTTCATCCTGGGCCAGTCATACGCGCCGGCAGAGTCGGCGACCTGATTGTTCCCGTCCTGGCGCGCTGTTCCATCCGGCGCGCCAGCGGGGAGCAATGACGCTCCACAAGTAAACAACCTAACGAAAGGAAAATTGAATGAGTAAGATAATTGAAACGGATGCTTTCGAGCGTCCCAGTGAGCGCGCTATGCGGCTCGCCAGTCAATCGCCAGAATGGAAAGCGTTGGACAAGCGCCGGCAACCGGCGCCGGGGCCGCTCTTCATGAGCTCAAAGCTGGCGCGCTATTACTTCGGCGCGGTGCTACCGCGGGCCGGTCACGAGCGGCTGGTAGTTCACGGCGGCCAACATTACTGGCTCCGGCGCCATAAGGCCGGCTGGGAGTTGCGGCCTACCGATTGGAAGTTGCGCGACGGTAAAGCGGTTTTGACCGCCGACACGGCGCGCCCCTGCTAAGTCTGTTCCCGGCCTGGCGCGCTGTTCCATCCGGCGCGCCAGTGGGGAGCAATGACGCTCCACAAGTAAACAACTAACGAAAGGTAAATTGAAACATGATAACTAGCACCAGAATTAAAGCGGCCTGGATTCGGGACAACGTGCCACCAGGGCAACCGGCGCCCGGGCATTTTGACTGTGAGTGCGGCCACGAAGTGCGGGCCGGCCATTACGGCGCCGGGCCTGATGTAACGTGCGACGTTTGCGGCATCCGTTACGATAACCGGGGACACATCACGCGCCCCATTAAAACGATATGGGACGTTGAGAAACCCGAGCCTGGCGAGCAATACTTAATTTGTCCGCCACCGCGGCGCCGGCAATGACAACGCTCTTGCGTTTCGTGATCGCGTGGGCACCGCTGGCCGTTTGCGTGGCCGTGGTTGTTCTCGCAATCAAAACCTCTAAGCGATAATTCCAACACCGGCGCGCGCACGGGCGCGCGCGCCGGCCTGGAGTGATTGCCTAAACCCATCGAATGATTTTAACCCGACGAAATGAAAAACCCGCCTGGGCACTTACGCGCTCCAGGCGGGCTGTTTGAGTAAACAACTAACGTCTTAACCCTACCATGAAACCCGAGCAAAACAAACCGTTTCCCCGGCTCTTGCGCCGCTACCGTCGAAAGCACGGCCTCACGCGCGCGGATGCGTCCCGGCGCCTGGGCGTCCCGTATCGCACCTGGCAAGACTGGGAAGCGGGCCGGCACACGCCGCGCGGCTGGGCGCTAAAGCTTATCACGGCCCGGCTTAGCTAAATCGAACAAGGCACTTTTTGAATCAGTGGCCGGCGTCTTTCTTCGGCGCCGGGTGTGTCTTGCCCGTGCGCGGGTCGGTCCAATCAAAGCCCGCGGCGTGTGTTATCTCGCGCGCAACGTCGAAGAGCTGCGACGTATCGCCGGCGCCTATGTCTCGCTCAATGTCGGCGGCCAGGTAGCGCAACATTGCCGGCACGCGGGCCAGTATTTCGGGCGAACATTGGCAGGCAAAGCCCCAGCCAATCGCGCCCTCTATAATTATGAGAAGCGCGCCGTGCGCTTTGGCCTTCTCGCGTGCTTCGGTGCAAAGCTGATCGTATTTCCCGGGCCCGATCATTCGTTTTTAATTAACTCGTTAGGCGTTGGAAAATTGTGGGCCACCATAAAACTGTGCGCCCAGTCTTGTGTGTAATCACACTTGGGACATTTCCAGCCCTGCTCTGTCGCAATCAGTGTTGTTGAGACTTTGAAGGGCGGATGCCCTTCGATGTTCACCGTCTCCTGGCAACCGATCGTGCCACACGTAAACGGATGCCAGCCCGACTTTGTTTGATACCAATTCAGCCGCTCCACCTGCTCGGGAGTGAATGGCGCTTTAATCATTTCCGCCCCTCAATCAACGAGCGCACCGTTTCAATATGCGCCTGGAGTAATTGCTCGCGCGTATCTTCATCGTGTCCCAGTAGCCAGATTGCCAGCAATTCGGCAAGGGCAAACGATTGCACGGGCGGGAATTTGCCGGCCAATATCGGCTTGATCTTTTCCATTAAGCGGTCCGCTTCGTCCATATCCACGGCGCCGGATTCGATGGCTTCCACAATCATTTCGCCAGTCCAGACTTTCATTTTGTTTTCTTCTTTGCCGGTTTGCCTAACGACTTCTTTATTGATTTGTTTAGTTCGCGCATCCGTTTACGAAACACCGCGGCCTGGCGCCGGTGCACGCCGGCATCGTTCACACGCTTGCGGGCCGGGTCGTATGGGATGCCGTAAGCTTCGCACACGCGCTTTACCATCTGCTCGTGCATCGCTTCGGCTTGTTCCTTACTGCCGGCGCATCGCTCCTGGTCGCCGTCCAGCTTGGCGCCAAAGGTCATTGTTTCCCAAAGTATCGGCGGCCCGATCTCTAAAAAGCTGTGATCTATCCCTAAGAAAATTGTCGAGACGCGATTTTGCGCAATCGTTTCCTGGCACACAACGCGCTTATGGGTGCCAAACCATTTCGCCCACGTCAAAAGGTCCACCTGCACGGGCCGGGCCTGGTCGTCAAGTATCCAGTGCTCTTTCCACTTTTGGCGTTTCTTCCGGTCCATAGTTCGCGTTTAAGATTCCCTCGATGATCTTGCGCCGGTGCTCATTGGCCGGCTCTCCAAAAGCGTCCTCTAAAATTCTTCGGGCGAGCTCGCGTTTCTCGCTCTCACTCATGGCCGCAAACTCTTGCGGCGTTATCTCGTGCCAGGGTTTAGCCATAAGGTGGCGGGTCGATGCCGGTCCGCGGCGCTGGCGGGTCGTTGCCGGTTTCGTATTCCACATCAAAGCCGGCGCCGGTGGCATAGCTTTCCGCGTGGCTTCGTTCGTCGAAGTTGCACACCTGCACGCTGCCACCGATCGGCACCCACCGGCTCCCGCTCCAGGCCAGGCGGGGCGGGTCCATTTCATCCGCGGGCACAATTATCCACCGTTTGAAATACGGCTCTTGGGAAAGCCTAACGAGTGTCATATTTTGGGCGGCCCTATTTTCTGGTCCCGAATCTCAATCAACACGTCCCGGATTTGCCGTAACAATTTGTCGGTGCGCGAAAGCACCGTGAGCACCACGCCGATAAAACTAAGAACCAGCGCGATTATTTCCACAGCGCGCTCACAATGAATAGCACCAGGCCCAGCGGAATAAGAGCAATACCCAGCCAGAAAAGGCCATCCATTGCGCGGTCTGAGAGACGACTAACCATGCTGTAACTCTCGGCCCTCATGCTACCAATTTCAAGCCGGCACTCTCACCGGTCCGCGGTGGCGTGACATTGTAAAGGTGCTTTACCAGTTTTTCCTGGGCCACCTGGCGCACGTTGCGCAATACCATTTCCGCATAGACGCTTTGCCCGTTGCGAAAATCCATCCGGCTAATCTCCGCTTTCTTTAAGCGGTAGCCGATCTGCCCCGGTGAGAGTCCTGTTTTGCTTTTAATGTAGTAGGTGGAAAACCCAAACGCGCCTAACAAGGCGCACTGATAATCAGCGCGCACGTGTAGAAAATCCACCAGGCGTTGTTTTGGCCGGTGGCTGGTGCGGTTGGGCCGGCTGCCATGCTGGCTGCCGTTTTGGTTTCCGTTTCCGTTTGGTTTACTCATGAGTGCTTTTTCCCTTTCGTTGTTTCTCAATCGCCAAAGTTCACCGCGGTCTGCACGTTCTGAATGTTCGTCCCGCAACACGGGCAAAACATCACAACGCGGGCCGCGGCTGGCGCCGCTGGCTTCTCCGGCGCTTTGGGTAGCCGTAGCGCCGCGGTGGCGCTCATGCCCAGCTTACCGCCAGGGTGTGCGCCGTTCTCATACGTCATTAAAAGGTGCTGCTTATCGGGTGGCACTGGGTGCCCTTGCTCCGCGCGCTTGCGCCAGTAGTAAGTTTGCCCGTAGTTGCGCGCCTTCTGGCGCCGCTGTGCTTTCCTCAGTCCGCGCTTGCGCGGTGTGCCCCTACTCGTTAGGCCAGCCGCAATGTTGCGCGCTCTCGCTTCGGCCTGGTAGTTCCTGGTCCTGGCCTTCTCGGCGTCGGTCCTGGGTAACCCGGTCCGGCGCCGGTATTGCGGACCGTAGCCCGGTTTGAATCGGTCCCCGTGCGCGTTGAGCCCGCGGGCGCGATACTCTTTCACCTGCTGCCGGTATGCTTGCCGGCGCTTAGCTTTCATTTCCTCGTGGCTCATTGCTCTGCCACCGCGCGCCTCCCGAGCTCGCCAGGCCGCACGCGCACCGCGTGACATTTTCTCCTGCATTGTTAAGCGGTTGCGGTGCGCGGTCTGCGAGCCGCGCAAGGGTCCCGCTCTGCCCGCGGGCGTGTGCACTCTCATAAGGTGCATGTTGAGAGCTGCGGGCTTGTCGAATGACTTGCTGCATTTTGGACATTGATAGTTACCCACGACAGGCGCGCCACCGATCGGCGGCGCTTCCTCCGTGGCCGTTGCTGTTTGCTGGTCTATTCCATTCATGGTGTGGTGTTAAGGTTTCATGCCGCGCTTTATACGCCCTTACTACGCAATGGCAATAACTAATTTCGTTAGGCTGTTCACTTGTTTGGCGGGAAGTGAAAGCGCGTTTGCGCCGGCAAAACACCGGTGATGTCCATCGCACAGCCTATATAACCCACGAATTTCCGGCCATCGTAGCGCGGTGTGCCTTGTGAAACGATCCAGCGGTATTTTCCATCATGCCTCTTTAGTCGATACACGTTAATAAGCGGCTGGCGGCGCTCGCACGCCTTCTTGTAAGAGTGCACGATACGTTGCCGATCTTTGGGGTGAATGTGTTTCGCCCATCCGTCCCCGAGCTCGTTCTTTAGTTTGCTGCCGGTGAAGCGGAGCCACCGCTTGTTTACGAAACTGCAACCTTTGCCGTCCGCCCCGTCCAGCCAAATGAAAGCCGGCGCGCGTTCGATAAACTCACGCAATCGAAGGGGACTCCCCGTAAACTTTTCACCCATCCCCGGAAAGCGGAAACCCACGCTCTTTGTTAAGTGGGTAAATACTTTCTCCAGCTCGGGGTCGTTAGGCAGCTCTTGCGCTAACCAGTCCAGCATCGCCGCTTGATCTGGATTTAGCTCTGGCCTCCATTCGCGCACCTCGGCATTTAAGCCGATCTGGCCGTTGAGTAGGTCGTGAATCGTCTCATGCTCCACGTTATCGCGGAGCCAGGCGTTTAAGAGTTTCGGGCGCTCGTGCGCGTCCAGCACGCGCAAGTAAGCTGACAGGTGTTGGATGCGAATAGGACGCTGCCCCGAGAGCTGATTCGATAAAACGCTTAGGGCAACGCCAGCTTGCTTTGCAAATCGCCCCTCATTCCAGCCCTGGTGATCGCGCAAAATGGCAAACAAAACTTGCCGTGAGAGCGGGTTATATTTTCTTTCCAATTCGCGGGTGTGGAGGAGGGTTACTAATCATTTTTGAGAGTAGGGTCCGGGTCGGTTAAGGTCCTAAGACTGTCGGGCAGCTTAACAGTCTCCCCGCATGATGCACGCAAATTGTCAACACGGTTAAACGATTTTCGCAAATTGCGAAAATGTCATAAATGCGCGCCCGGCAGGATTTGAACCTGCAACACCCGGCTCCGTAGGCCGGTGCTCTAATCCGTTGAGCTACGGGCGCTCTTTTGCTAGGCCGCTAACGAGACGGCGCCACCGATACGCGCCAGGTCCGCTTGTTCCGCGGCTTCGTCCAGGTCGCTAAATACTTCGGTGTAGGTCGTCTGGATTAAGTGGCCACCGTCGCGGTGTCCCTGCCAAAGTGCAATGCGTTTGATCGGCACGCCGGCATCATACAACCGTTTAATCAACATCGCCCGGAGCCCGCGCGGTGTGAAATGTGTAATCTCTAACCGTTTGCACGCTGCGGTAAGCGCCTTGCCGCTCTCGCCATCGTAAAAGAGCGGGTCGGTATCCTTCGCGGTCGCTGCCATCCGGCGCGCAATGAGCGGGGCCAGCCACGAGTAAACCGGCACCTCAAAAGGCACGCCCGTTTTCTGGCGAATGATGCGCATTTTATCGCCCTGCACATCGCACTTTCGCAACCGTTCCGCTTCCGCCTGGCCCAGTCCGGCCAGCCCGAGAAACTCCAGAAAATCTGCCAGGTCCTCGCCGCGTGGCGCGTGTCCAGTTTTGGCGGGGTGATTCTCCCGCACGTCCGCAATGATCGCCGCGAATTGCTCGGGCGTTGGAATGTTGCGGCGCACTGTATCGGGGCGCCGGCGCTTAATCAGCTTCGCTGCAAACGGGTGCTCATCGCGCGTTATCAGCCGATCGGCCACGGCCACGTCGAAGATTTGTTTAAGCCACAGCCGATAATGATTCACTGTGCGGCCCTTCCACGGTTTACCCTTGCGGCCAATCTGCGCCTGAGTCGTTAGCCAGCTTTGCAAATCGCCCGGCCTGACCTGGCGCACGTGTAACTGCATCCCGGCATCCGGTTCGCCCTTGCTCTTGCCAAACGTCGCGCGCAATCGCGCTGCAAAAGCCGCGTCATTCTTATGCCGGTTCCCGCGCACGCTCTCGAAACGTTTAAGCAAATCCTCAAAGCTTGCTTTCGTATCTATCACCTCGCCGCTCACCATTTCGTTAATGATCTGGATAGCACGCTTTTTGGCCGCGGCCAGCTCCGTTGTTTGGGTGGAGCGTGGCACGTCTTTACCATTTTGCTGAGTCCGACAATACCAAATGTTACTGCCGCTCGGTCTGAACAAAGTGCGCTTGCGTCCGTCGCTTGCTGTAAAGGAGCGATTCATTTTATGAGTCCTCCGGTCTTGTCGGTGTCGGTCGGTAGCCGTAGCCTCCAGGTGCGCGCACGCACGGTCTATCTTCCCGCGGCGCCGGCCCGATGATTTGTTTAATGCGCTGCTTAAAATCCTCCAGGGATTCCACCGGTTTGCGCTCTGCCGGTGACTGTTGGTTGTTTACTCTCATGGGGCCAAAAGTCGCCGGCTCCCGGGAAAAGTCAACAATTTTCCTCCTACTGTTTCTCCTACTGATTGGATGCTATAAAACGTCACGCGGCGTTTGCATCATCACCCAAAAGTTAAAGCGCCAAAACTGCAATTTACCCGGGTAAAATGGCCAAAATGGGGTAACGATATGAGCAAATCATGACGTTCCGAAAATCGGCTGGCGAAGGCTACGGACCAGCTTGCCTACCTGGGTAAATTCTTAACTCCTACTGTTTTTCCTACTGCTTCCCGGGGGGACACACGGGCGGGCCAGAAAACATCTGTGCACCGCCCATGTGTTTCGCTTTGCCGATCGGTGCTCTGCGCTTCATTGCTTCGCCGCGCCATTGCCGCGCGAAGATTTGCCACGCCACCCGTTGCCTTTGCTGTGATTCGCGGAGCTTGGCTCATCCGTGCCGGTTGCTGAGCCGCGCGATGCCGGGCAATTCTCAGCCATGCCTTTGCCGGGCCTTGCTCTGCGCAGCTCTGCCCTTCGCGCTGCCATGTTGCGCCGCGCAGGGCGCTGCCCTTGCGTTGCTGTGCTATGCAGCGCATAGCCGTTGCGTTGCCACTCCATGCCTTGCGAGGCTTTGCCTTTGCGCCGCCTTGCAATTCTCGGCGATGCTTCGCCTTTGCTGCGCGGGGCCCTGGGTTTCGCTGCCACGCCACGCCTTTGCGGCGCGCTGTGTGGCTGAGCTTGGCAATGCCTTTGCCCTGCCCTGCTTCACTATGCGTTGCCTTTGCTATGCTCCGGCGAGCTCTGCGTGGCCTTTGCCCCGCATGGCGAAGCTCTGCCAGGCGACGCCTTGGCACTGCGATGCTGCGCCATGCCTTGCCTTTGCATCGCCTTTGCCTTGCTTCGCCGCGCTGTGCGGTGTAGCGCCCCGCCTTTGCCATGCTGCCCGCTGCTGAGCGCACTACGCCTTCGCTTTGGCTTTGTAGGTGAAACGGCCTTTGCCGCTGTTGCGCCATTGGCCGATGCCGCGAAGCTTCCCATAATCCAGCCACTCTTTTACCACTGGCCATTTGCTTCCGTCCAGTAGCTCAATCACAAACTCGATGTGCGAGCCTGCCGGCATTGTCTCACTGTGCGCGAGCGCCACACGCTCGCCTTGCGGACCGCTGGCGCGCAAGGGCCGCTGGCAATCGCCCACCTCGCCCTTGCCATCAATGAAAATCTTTCTCGGGAAAACAAATATCGTTCCGTCAATGATCTTCCGGTAAGCTTTAAGGCCGGCGCTCTTGGTGCCGGGCACGCGGGCCAGGCACGAGCACGCATCTTTCAAAAAGCCTTTGATCTGGTAGTCATAAAGAAACGGCACGCCGCGCTCGCGCGGAAACACACTCATGTTGCGCATCTCCATTTCCACGGGGCCAACTTCTGCCATCTCTTCCTCGCGCCGTTGCTTGGCGTCCGGCGCTTTGGACGCGATATATTCGCTGTGAATTAAAGGGTCTGCCGGGGACGTGCCCAGTAGCTCCTCAGTAAACGTTAAGGTGATTGGTATTTTCATGGCCGGCCCTATAGCATAGGGATAGAAAGTTGACAACCAGGGGCACCGGTGCTCTACTTCGCGCCCATGAGAAAACTGCTAACAAATCTGTTTTTGATCGCGCTGGGCGTGCTGCCTTATGCGCTTGTGTTTATTAAGCCGCGCTTTGTTGAGTGGGATTTTTCCGGCGCGGCTCTTGATTTTGGCTGGCTGCTTGTGATTGCCGGCGCTTACGGCCTGGCCACGCGCGAGCGCAAATTAAAACGCATCACGCGCGAGCGCCTACTGACTGAAACCGAGGCCGCCAAGTATGAGAAAATCCGCGAGCAAGTTCGTGAAGAGCTGCGCGGTGAGCGTCTGTTGCACTCGCTCAATTAACGGCGTTTCTTCGCCCTAACTGGTAGCCGCTTCGGGTTGGGCGTGGCTTTGACAAATTCGCGGCCTACCTTCTTCGGTATCCCGAGTGTGCTTTTGCCATGCGCTGCGGCCTGCATCGCTCCGTATTGTTTCTTTGATTTAGCTGGCATTGGTTCCCCTCACCTCCCCTCAAAATACTTTCTGCCGATCGCTCGGGTGGATATAGGTTTTGAAAGCTGCCTCTGCCAGCTTGTCCCGCGTCTCCCCGAGTTGGATTAAACGTTTCTGTTTCTCTTCCGGGCTGATGCCACGGCTCCGCTGCACGGCCACCATCGCCTTGTTAATGTCGGATAAATCATCGCGCGTCTTGCGAAGCTCCGTCATTACTGTGCCCTCACCTTTGCCGGCGTTATACCAGGCGAGCTGGTCCCGGTTGTCTTTTAGAAAATCTCTCATGCCGGCGTTGTCGAGCTGCTGGCCGTAGGCGCGCATATCGTTAAGGCGCGTCTCTGCTTTGTCGAGCGCGCTGTAGAAGCGTTGCACGTATGCGCTGGCCTCGTATGGCTGTTGCACGAATCCTTTTATGAGTGGCATTTGCGAAACGCTTTTTGCCGGTGGCGCCGGCGTGTCCTGGCCCTGGGCCTTTAACATGAGCCAGTCGGTTGCGTCGGTGGCGTAACGTCCCAGCCCGCCGAAATAGCCGCGAATTAAATTGTCGATCAAAATTGGCGATTGGTTTAGCTGCTTGCCTACAAACTTCGCCGTCTCGCTGGTGTTCGGTGAAAACTGCATGGCCGGTGAGAGCTGCCGTTGCGATTCGCTTAACAGTGGGCGCCCCTGGAAAAACGAATAGTTAGTCATGTTTTCCACGAGCGGCTTAAATGCGTTGGTGGCCGCAATCATATCGCCGCGGGCCGGGCTGCCCGCCTGGTAGATTGCGCTAAGTGCTTTCTTCACCGCGTTAGGGTCCCGGCCATTGGCATAGTCCAGCGCCTTCTCAACGCTGGTGCCGTAAAGCGCCCCGAGTAGAAACGGCTTGGGTAAACTGAGCACCGTGCCGTTTACGTTGAGATTCCAAAAGAAGTTTTTGCGCCACTCGGGTAGGTTCTGAATTTTCGGGTCGTCTTTGCCCAGCGCCCACGTGACGATTGACGGCACGCTGATTGCCAGAAACGCTTTGGTGGTGGTGCGCAATGGTGCCTCTCGATGTGCGCGCACAAACTTGTCCAGGTCCTGCAAGCCGGCGTTGAAAAACGCCATTACCTGATTGGCTACCTTGCCTTTCAAACCGGAGCGCGAGAAATTTAGCGTTACATCTTTGGATGCGTTAGCCGCGGTGCGCGGGTCCATGCCGGCGTCGATCGCGCGGCGAAATTCTCCCACGCGCGTTGCGTTCTCAAACGCACTGGATACGGCGCCCAGTGTTTGCAATGGGTGGCGCAACATAAGGCCGGCTTGCTCCACGGCGCCAGGGTCCCGTATCACGCGCTCCAGAGTCTTGCGCATGGTCGGGCCTTCAATGTCATAAAGCCCCGAGTAACGGCCACCGCTCTTAATCCAGTCTTTGTAATACTGATCTTTTTTGAGCACCGAAAGCATACCGCGGAAACCGTCAAAGCCTGGCACAAATCCATGCCGGCTAAACACCGTGGCGCTGAGCTGGTCCCTAAACGGATTGCGCGCCATAAACTCGGGTGTGAGCGTGGCGCCGGTCCGCAACATCTTGGTTACCGCTGCAAACGGTTTGAATAACGGGAGCATCTTAATCGCCGCGGCGTCCGCGCTGTCGGCTAACGATAAAGCTTTGAGTAGGTCCGGGTCGTCCACTTGAAACAAACGCTCTTTGCCTTTGTCCCACACGCGAAACACGCCATCGCTCGGTTTGATTCCATTAGTGGCGCGCCAGAGCGTCATTCCAATGTCCGGGCCTAACGACTTAATATCGCTTTCGTCGAGTCCCAGTTTCTCCAGGTGCGCGCTTAATTCCTCGTGGCTCACCCGGCTTGGCTTCACCGGTTTAAGCACCGTCTCACCTATGCGGCCACCGCCTTGCGTTTGCTCCACCGCATCGACAAACTCTTTCCCGATCGTGTTGCGTTCTGCCAGGTCCCGGAAAGCGTAGGTGTTTTTAATGACTGATTCTAGCGGGTCGATTATTTGCCGATCGCTGCCTTTCATTCGGAGCACACCCGAGCTGGTGTTTACAAAGCCACCAGACTTGTTTGTGCCGCGTGGGCCGGCTGGCCGTGCATCCTCATAAATTCGGTAAAAGGGCACGTAGTCCCGATTTGCTAACAGCATTTTGGCAAACTGTTTCGGCGTAAAGTAGCCGGCTTGTGCCAGCATCATGAGTGATTGCTGACTGTAGTTAATGAGCTCCTGGCGCTTCTGCTCAAACCGTGGCGCCAGGTCTGCCATGCGCTTCGTTACTTCCGGGTCTTTCAAATCTTCTTCAAACCCGGTGCGGATTCCCTGGCCGGCCTTCTCCTGGGCACGCTTCAATGCAATGTAAGTCGAAAAATCGCCAAGCTCTTTTGGCTCCAGGCCGCTCAAAATCTTTTTGAGCCCGGGCCCGATCTCATTCCCGTTTAAGTCCGTCTGCGCAAACTCCAGGTCATAATCTGCTTTGCCGCGCCAGCCGCCTTTGTAATTAACAGCCCGCTCACTCACTCGCTCCGCGGTCGCTTTGTCCAGGCCAAACTCTTGCAAGCGTTTCATGGTCCTGTCGATCGGCGCGAGCTCGTTAAACCATTCGGTGTATTTGCGTGAGAGCCACTGGCGCATTGTCCCGCGCGGTTGTCTTTGATCGAATACAATTCGGGAGCGCGCTTTCTCCCAGCCAGGTTGCGCGATAAACTTTTCAACGTCGCCGCGGGCCTTCTCCATAATGTCCCACGTCTGCGGAAATTTGTTCTTTAGTTCGCGCTCAAAATAGTTTGTGAAGTTGGGCGCTTTCGCCAGGGCCTGGCTCCGATCGGTGAGCCATTCGCGCGTAAATTCGGCCACGCCTTCCCTGCGGATACGGTCAATGGGATAGCTGGGCCGGCTGGTCACTCTGCCCAGTGGCAATAGTTCCTGGTCAAAGCCCGTGGCAAAATTGCTGGGCCCGCCGTTCGGGTCCGTAAACAAAAGGTGGTGTAGATAGTGGCCTACCTCGTGTGAAATGGTGGGTATGTCGTTGCGTAGCTTGCTGCGAATCGTCTCGGGTTTAAGTCGGTAAAGACCTAGCGCCTTTGCCACGCCTTTGCCTGGCACCTTAATCCCGGCGCGTATTGGTATGTCTAGCGCCTTGCTTAGATAGTCGCGGATACTGGCCTCGCTTATCGGTTCGCCAGCTCTAAGTGTAGGCGCTACTGTGGGCGTGATCTTGCGCGGTAGCGTTGCCTGTTGCGTGGTAAACAAGGTGCCTTGCTCTTTCTTCGCTTGCGCTTCGGCTTCGGCCTGGGCCCTGGCCGCGCCTTCTTTACCTACTTCCTGGGTGAGCTCTTCGCCGCGAAGTGTAAAGGGCATTTCTTCCGGCCCGAATAACTCGGGGCCTGTCTCACCTGGCCGGCGTGGTAGCTTGCGGCCTTTGGGTGTGAGTAACATTCCCTTTTCGGACATACCATAAAACGGCGTGCCGGTGCGGATGCGCTCTTGCACCCGATCAATGAGCTCGTGCGGCGTTTCAATCTCAAAGCCCCGGGAACGTAGCCGGTTCAAAAGCTGGTCCACCTGGAGCGCATTGGTCCCAAACACATCGCGGTAACGGTAGCCTTTGGTGCCGCGGATTGTTTCACGCAACATCTGGAGCTCGCCGCGGTAACCCTCTTCAAACCGATGGCCCTTTAATGGAAAGCCGCCCTCTTTAGCCAGGGCGTCCAGTATGTCCATGCCGCCCTGCTCCTCGATCGCTTCCTTGCCGGCGCGTATCATTTCCGCCCGGTGCTCGCGTTCTGCAATCTCCTCGGGTGTGAGTGGCTTCTCGATTCGTTGCGTTGGCGCGCCTACCTCTTCAAACTGTCCAAAATCTTCTGCCGGCGCTGCGGCTGGTTCGGGCGCCGGCGCTTCGGCCTCTGGCGTTTTCGGCGTCATTGTCGGCTCGCCGGCTGGCTCGGGCGCGCCAGGTCCGCGGGTCTTAGCTTGCCAATCGATCGCGCGGAGCTCGGGCCTGGTCATGCCTTCAATCTGCGCTGAGCTGTAACCCATTTCGCTGAGCCCGGCCTTGATTCGTTGCTGGCTCATAAATGGGACACCTTGCCATGCGCTACCTGCCGCTGCGGCTGGCGCGGGTGGCACGGTCCCTGGCGGCGCTTCTTCGGGCGCCGGCGCTTCCACTGGTGTTGTTACTCTCGCCGTCTCTGGCACCATACCTGGCGCGGCTTCTGGCGCTGCCGCTGGTGCTTCTGGTGGCGCCTCGCGTGTTTCCGTGGCTGCCCTGGCAAAGCGCGGTCCAATGATCGGCTCCGCGGCCATCGCTGCGCCCATTGTGGCATTGACACTCGCCGCTGCAATCGCGCGCCCCAGCTCTTTCTGGTCGCCGCTTTTGTATGCTTTGGCGATTGCGGTTATGTCGTCGGGCACTTGTGACAGTGCCTGGCCGGCAAACATAACACGAGCTACCGGGTTCTTTAACACGGCTAACTGGGCCACTGCTTCGGGTGTGGTAAACTTTGAAAGCTCGTCTGCCAGGTGCTCCTCTACGCCTTGCTCCAGGTCTTTCTGGCCGGTTAGCTTTGCCGCGGTCCGCGCGCCACCTGCCGCGACTGACATAATTTGTTTGGCCTGGTCCTCGTCAATGATCGGTTGCTGACTGGCAAAATGGAGCGCGTTAATCACGCCACCGATTCCACCGCCCGCCTCTTCGTATGCTTCCGGCACAGTGCTGGCCGGTCCGCGCCGTGGCACCTCCACGGTCGGCGCCGGCGTTACTTGCGTGGCCGCGGCCACGCTCTCCTCGATCGTAGGACCGCGCGCGCCAGGCGCCGGCACCTGGGTTTTAAGTAACGGCCTGGCTTGCTGTATCGCTTGTGCCTCGGGTGAACCTTCGGGAAACTGTAGCTCTGCGCGTGCTTCCGGCGTTTGCGCGTATGCGCGGGCCGCTTGCTGCTCGGGTGTGAGCTCTTCGCCTGGCGGCGTGATCTTCTCGAATTGGTCCCAGTTTTCTTGCGCTGCCGCGGGCGCCGGTGTAGCCTCGGCTGGTGCGCCCGTTTCAACGTAACCTTGTGGTGGAGCTCCTTCTACTGGCCTGGCTCGCCGCACTTCTACTTCGCGCACTTTTATGGGGATGGCCTTCTCAATAGGCACCTCGCGTATCACTTCCTCCACCGGCTTACCTTTCAGCGCCTCTTCGTAGGTCCGCGCGTATTTGAAACGGTTGCCGGCAATGCCGTAGCCCCAGTCTTTGGTGCCGCGGAAAATGTTAAGCGCCGTCTCTGAGTCGGGCGCGTTCTGCATTGCTTCCCACCGCTCCGGGTGCTGGCGTTTGAAGCGGTCCAGGATATAAGGCACCTGGTTGTAAACGTATTCCGGTGAGCCTGGCGAGAAACCTTGCTTGGCCTGGTCCTGCTCAAACTGGCGAAACATCGGGCTGCCTACTTGTAACAGGCCCCAGCTCGTGCCGCGGTCGCCAGGTAGCCGCGCTTTGTAACTGCTCTCCTGTTCTATGTCTCCCATGATTGCGGCGGTCGCTATGGGAGTGGCGCCATAATCTTTCAAGCTTTGGAATACCACGTTGCGCCGATCGCCAGGGCCACCGGTAAGGGTGTGCTGCGATGTAAGGGCCGGGTGTTGCGCCTGGTCAAACTGGCCAAAATCTTCGCCGGCTGGCGGGGCGCTTACCGTTTCAAACTGGTCCCATTCACTGGCCATGTTAGCGGCGGCGTGTTACTCCCTGTGGATCAATAAAGAGCGTGCCAGCCGGTAGCTTCAATGCTTCGGCCACACTGCCCACATGCACCGGAGCTGCGGTTGTGCCGGCTGGTGCGGCGGCCTTTGCCGGCGCTTGCTGTTTCGGCGCACCGCCTTCCGGTTTCATCTGCTCCGCGATTGCTGCTTTAAGCGGGTCCGGTGGCGCCGGGAATTTAATAAAGCGTCCATTACTCCAGCGCCCGATCGCGTTGCCCTCTTCGTCATACTCCAGTTGGTCGTCTGGTTTCGGATTCATCGCCTGCACCTGGCCCTTGCTGGTGCTGATATAGGAGCGGTCTTGCCCCGTCACTGGGTCTTTTACCACGAAGGTCTTTGGTCCAAACGGCTCATTCTCCTTCCCTGCCTGGGTCTGATAATAGTTGGCGTGGGCCGCATACATTCGGTTTTGCCAATCTTGCTGGGTCCGCTCCAGCATATCTTTCAAGTTGGCTTGCACGCCCATAGCAATGTAAGCCTTCTCTTTCGCGTTGGACTGGTGGTAACGTTGCAACGCCTCGGGAGTGATCGCGCCAGGGATATTTTTGGCGTAGTCCAGTGTTATGTCTGACATTGCGGCGCGCGCTTTGTCCTCTTCGTATCTTTGTAGCGCGTCAGATAAAGCACCTACGCCCTGGGAAACTCCCTGCGCGATTAACTGCCCGCCGATGTAATCTCTAGCACTTCCTGTGAATGGCATTTTCTTCTCTCCTCTCTTTGTCAATGTAACTCGGTTGCTCTTGTAAGCGTAAGACCTCAGCGCCTACGTTGCGCACGGTGCATTGTAGCTTGGGGCAATTCACGGTTTTATCTTTATTCCGTGGGTCTATGCACCTGGTGCAAGCGTGTATGTAATCCGGGTTAAGCCACCGGTCCGGCAGCTCTGCACGGTCCTGGTAACGGCGCCGATCGTAAGGCACCTTGTTTTCTTCCAAGTAATCCCACACATCTGCATCGCTCCAGTAGCGAAGCGGAAACACTAGATTCACGTCGCCGGCTTCGCTGGCCTCACAGTTCAATGGCACCGGCCCTTCAAATGGGTCCACGTCACTGCTCTTGTGTCCGATGTAAACCGTGCGCCAGGGGAAAAGCATCCCAGTGATCTTGGGCCTAAGTAGCCATTGCAAGCCGCAAACAAAATCGCGCCTGGCAATAGGTGGCTCCGTGTTGAGTGGCACGTCCATGTTACTGCTTCCAAAGTGGTAACGTGCCACCAGCTCCAACCGCTCATTGTTATACTTAATGCCACACGCGCCAGGTGGGTAAGAATAAGTTTCCAGCGCCCAGCTCTGAATGATCTTGTCGGCAAATTCATGCTTTGCCGCAAAGTAAGGATGCCGATAAAAGATAATTGGGATGGGATAGCTATGCGCGTCCAGGCCGTAGTGTGGCAACACCTCCCGGCAAAGGTGTAAGAGCACCATGCTATCCTTACCAAAAGAGCACATGAGCGCCGTTTCGCCTTCGCGGTGCCACTCGTAAATTAAGTGGCGCGCGTGCGCAATCTTTTCTTCTTTGTCCATCATAATGCCGCCCCGGCGATGCTACCCACGGCGCCTATGCCGGCACCTAGCGTGCCGCCCATTTTGTTTGCCCCTGCGGCGCTAGACTGAAAAGCCGCGTTTTGGTTGGAGCTAAATAAATCCGAGCCGTAACCCATGATGGGGCTCGTGATACCTTGCACCGCACCCAGGCCCGCGGCCATTGGTCCAAACGCCGCACCTGGCGCCGCGTAAGCTGCGAAATTAGGCGCTTGCGCAATGCCGCCCAGGCCCCCGAGTTGTCCCAGGTTAAGCTGTTGCACGCCGCTGGCGAATTGCTGCGCTTCACGCGCGCGCTGGTGCACGAGCTCGTCGCGGCTGAGTATGTCCGCGGCCAGGGACTGATTACCCATCACATTGCCGCGGGCGGCGAAGCCGGCTAGTTGTTGTTGGCTGGCCCGGCGTAACTCATCCTCGCTGGGCATCCCTTGTAAGCCCAGCTCCGATTGCGCTTGCTTGTTAAGCTCGGCCAGTAACGGTTGGCCGGCAATGTTCCGCGCCATCTGTTGCAAGTTGAGCCCGAGATACTGGGGCGCGAATTGGCTGCTAATATCGTAACCCAGTTGGGCGTATTGCGGCGCAAATTCTTTCGATAAGGCAATGTCTTTGCCCGCAAACTTCGGTGCAAACTCTCTTGTAATGCCGTAGCTCTTTTGTGCAAATTTGGGCAAAAATTGTAAGATTGAGCCTAGTTCCTCGCCCAGGTTTCGTTGTGGTGCTTCTGGTGCTCCTCCCATAATGTTACCCTCCGTATCCTAATGCTGATAAAATTTTGGCGAGCTGCGTTTCGTCAATGCCGCCTTGTGGTCTAAAGAGTGGCCCTATGCCTTGCGCTACGGTTCCTGTTGGCGGTCCTGGCGTAGCAGCAACACCGGGCGGCCCCATTTGCCGCGGGCCGGCCAGGTTCCCCGCGGCTATTGGCTGGCCCACCGCTGCGCCGATTCCTTGCAAGCCGGTGCGCACCGCCTTTGCAAGGTCCTGGCGCTGCTGGTATGCCTGAAACTGTTGCATTTCTGGACTTAGTTGTTGTTCGCCTCCGCCCATGTTGTTACCTCCTCAATGTGTTTTCGTCTGCGTTGCTCATCGTTTTCTGCCAGGCGTAACAAACGCTCCAGCCTGTAAATTCTCATGCGCTCCTCGCCGCGCCGGCAAAATGCAATCCAGGGCAAGTAACCAGGGAGACACGAAATGAGCTCCATAATGTTGCCCACGGCCACGCGGATAAACCAGGCGTATTGCTCACTCCACGCCTTTTCGCTTTTTGGTAGTTGGATAACTTTTGCCATTGCAAAACAAGTAGGCCGCGTGGCCACGCATCCGCTAACAAGGTAGTTGGCCAGGTCCTCGTTAAAGGGCACCTTGCTTTTCCACTTTAGGTAAAGGTAGGCCGCTTCCTGGATGGCTGTATTCTCGCCAGGCAGTAGCGCCTTAATCGTTCTTACGTCTGTTATCATGCCGCTGTCTTTGTCTCCATTAAGCTTGGCGTGGCTTCCACACCTACGGCCAACACGTCGCAAACTCCGCTCCGGTTCTCAATGCGCACACTTACCCAGCGCCCGTTTACCCGGAGCGTAGGCCGCTCCAGTGTTTGCTGCCGCGGGCCGGTGGTAGTCGTCACCACCTCGGGCGGGACTACTGAGATTGGGCCTATGGGTAAGTCCTCATAATCCTGGCCGGCAAAATCGCCAATATCGCTCTGGCTGTAATCCTGGCGCTTTGGCGCCAGTGGGTCGTCACTGGGCGTAAAGTCCGGGTGCCCGTGCTGGTAAAACTTGGTGCGGTCCTTCGTGATCGGTAGGGGTGTGAGCGGCTTTACCTCGTTCACGCCGTCTGTGATCGCGCTTACATAAATCTCCGGGTTACTGGTGCGAATAGCTATCGGCGCCCGGGCAAAGCGTTTGAAGCTTGCCGCGTCGTCGCACGTGTAGCCGCGTGTCTCCATTGCATCCTGGATGGGCCAAATGTCCGTGCCGATCTCATCGAAAGCCTCTGCCTGGTAAAGCACGTAAACTTGTTTGTTTGCATAATCCAGGGCGAACAAAGCACGTGCGCCGTTGTATCGGGTCACGTGTAAGGCATCTATTGTAAAGCGCGGGTCCGGCCACATATCCACGCTTTCCCATAGCTTGCTCACGGTGTTATAGGCCACCACGATGTTGTTACCCTGGTGCGGCGCAATGTTACCAATCCGCAATGCGAAAAATGCAAAATCGCCCAGCGTCTCCGCGCGCACGCCACCGCCACCGATTGGGTTGCGAGCTGCCAGCCAATCCACCTGGTCAATGATCGGTTGGATAGGGTCGCTTACAGGCACCGGCTGGGCGCCAATTCGTTCCTGGATAACTTCGCTAAGCCGATAGATGCCGCCTGGCTCACTTACAAAAAGCAAATCGTTGCCCTCCTCCACAATGCCGTAAGGTCCGGCCAGGCCCATGCGCTTACTTAGTAGCGCCTGTTGCATCAAGCTGGGGTCAATGGTGAAGGTCGCTACCTGGTGGATGGTATTCTTTTTGAAACAAATTACTGAGCCCTGGTAGTAAGGCCATATCCGGGTGATGTAATCGCTCTCGCCGGCGTTAATCCGAAAGACTGAATAAACGGGGTCATATCGGGTGTAATCCAGAATGTCCGTCTCTATCATCTGGTCACGCCAGGGCAATGCCGGCCACACCGCGTTATAGAGAAGCACCCGGCTTTGGAATGGTTCGCCGTCTGTGGTAGCCGGGATAAGCGCGGTGCCGCTGCCTACGTCCGTGCCTCCCGAAATGGTAACCGGCTTAAACTTGTTGTTGTTATCGGTCTGGTCGGTGTTCCCATTCCATTCCAGGGTTTGTTTGCCGGCTGGCGGGTTGCGGCGGAATAACAGCACCTTGTCAAACGCCTGGCAGAAACGCACGCTGATTAGGCCGGCCAGGTCCTCACCCGCGGCGAGCTGTATCTTTAGCGGGTCTTTACCGTATTGGAGTGCCCACACATAATTTGCGCCCAGCGTGGCCACCAGCATTACCTCGTCGCCATTCGGGTTACCGTAGATGCCAGAGCCAATGATTATGTTTTCAAAGTCCGGCATGAAGTCCGCGGCCACGGTGTTACCCTTGCGCGTGTCCGCGGTGCCGTTGCGTAAGCGTTTGTTTTCTGACACGGCCAGCATACCTGGCGCCAGTAGCGCCCGGTCCCGGGTCATATCCAGGCCCACAAATTTCCGGTCACCATCAAAGAGTAACCGGCTATCTAATCTCCCGTATGCTCCCCACCTGGCCATTACTTCGGTCCCCACTTCTTCCGCATGGTTTTCAGCTCCTCATCGCTGAATAGCCACGGCGTTTTGTTATCGCTGTGTTTTAGGTTCTCCTCCCGGCTGTTTAGCTCTTGCTGTATCTTCCGCTGAATGGCGCTCCCCTGGGCGCAATCGTTAAGCATCCGCATCAATGCAAAACTGGAGAGCGTTTCTAGCTTCATTTTGTCTCGCCGTTTTGTTGCTCGCGTTTCCCGTAAATGCGGCCACTGATAAAGCCCACCAGCGCGCCTACAATGGTGCTCAGCATGTTATTGATCGCTTCGCCGGCTTTTGAAAAGTCCGCTTCTGGATGCAATAACTTGGCAACCACAATGCCCACTGTGATAAGCACCAGCACCGCGCATACCAGCCCGGTGAAACAAAGCACCACTATGTCAGTGGTGGAGCGGTTGTGTAGGTCTAGCTTTACCACTGTGGTTTAAGCAATTTGAGCCCGATAATGATAAACAAAATGAGCGTCACGATTGCGTTGGCTCGCGGCCAGTATTCCCAGCTTGTCGGAGCCAGGGCGCCGATAGCGATTAACAGTAACAGAATCCAGTAAAAGATGGTTAATAGTGTCATGCTTTTTGTCCTTTCATTGCTGGCGAGTATTTGAGTTGGAGTTGTAACTGAAACGTCCCCTCGATCTTGGTCACGTTGAAGTTGGCAAGGTTCGGGTCGTCGATAAGGCTATTGACCTTTGCTTTTAAGCCCGCGGTGTCCGTCTCGGGAAACTCGTGTTCCTCCATCCGTCTTGTTTCCATGTTACTCCTCCTTTTCCTTCTCCTTCTTTGGCTCCTCGCCCGGCGCGGCTTCTTGCGGCGCGGCTTCTTCCGGCCTGGGTCCCGTGCCGCGAATGGACTCGTGATGTAACAAGTCCAGCTCAAAGGTTGCGTTCGGGTCCTCGGGATCGGCGCCTTTCGGGCTGTCGTCCACCGCATCAAACGCGGCTGGCTCCGTGGGCTCGCTCTTTGCCTTTGGCGGGTCCGGTGGCGGTAGCGTTTCTTCTTCGGCCAGCTCCAGGTCTGGCTGTTCACCTTCTTTTGCTGCTTTCTTTTTAGCCATTGGTTTACTCCTTGTTTTGTGTTTGGTTTTCATGCGGCTTTAAGGATTCCCACTGAGTGGATGCGAAGCCGCGAATTGCGAAAAGGCCAGTAGAAGTAGAAAGCTTCCGGCACGTTTGCTAATGACGCTGGCCCGATCATTTGACTGGCCGGCCAGGATTGCAAGGTGTCGCGGATTAGCTCTTTTGTGGGCGTGTTGCTGTAAAGCATATCCGCGGACTGGTCCGCGCTCTTCACGTAAGCTGTGATCGTGCGCGAAGTCGGGGTGTCCCGGGTTAAGCGCATCCCTAAAAGCACGGCGTAACCCGCGGCCACGGCGCCGGCGCTTTGTGGAAAATGCTGGGCCAGGGCCGCCCCGTTTATTCCGCCTCTTGCCCTGGGTAGCTGGTCCATCATCACAAACGAGTAGTAAGACTTTAGCGAGTTGTTAGGGCGCCAAAAATTCGTGTTACTGGTGCCAAGCTGCTCATCGCTACTGCTCAACACGGAATCCCCACCGCGGGCGTCTCTGCCGGTGGGGTAGCGGTTAGTGAATCCGATAAAGGTCACGTAGGATGGCCGCTGCCTGGGTGGCGGTGGCGTCCTGCCGCCTTCGCGTATCGGTGGCGGCGTTCTTACTATGCCATCGTTGTTGTCGCCAGAGTTTCTATCTATTTGTCCAGGCATCGCGTTGCCGCGCGTTTTCACTCCCAGCCAGTAGCGGTCTGAGGGCTGTGCTACGGCGCCGGCTACAATCGTTTCGGCCAGGCCACCTGTTACATCGTCGCCGGTATCGTCGGTGAGACTGAGAAACCAGCCTACCCGTAGGTCCGTCCATCCCGGCGCTTTGAATCCCTGCACGAAGTAGGCGCGCGGGTTAAGGATGATTACCTTATCATCCGCCGTTTTCTGATACACTTCCGCGTCGTCTGGCATTAGGTTCTCCTCCCCACCTCGGCAGCATCATCAAAGTGGCAATCGCCCGAGTCGGCTTCGCCTAAAGTGATCACGCTCCCGTTAAGCGGTCCTACCGTCATACCTTCAAAGCCGTTAATGGCGTAAGGCTCTATGCTCCCGATCTCGCCAGCTTGAATCATTACCGCCATTTAGTTACCTCCCTGATGGTATTACCTTTGGCCGGGTGCTATACCGCGGCGCTGGTCGCTGTTGGTCTGTTAAAATGTCGTAAGCTGGTGACACGGCTTTGCTGGCCCGATCGGCTTCCTCTTGCACCGCGCCCTGTTCTTCGGCCATGCCCTTGTCGCTCTGGCCGGCCTCGCGCAAAGCATCCGAGTAAGCGCCGCGCACCACCGGCTCCACTAGCGCGTAAGGGAAGAAAACTTTTTGCCAGTAAGCAGAGCTCTCCGGGTTTACCGTGGCGTCAATGCTTATGCCTCCCATTGTGGAGAGCTCAATGGTCCCCAGTGTCGGGTCCACGCTCACTGCCACATAGTCAAAGAATGTGTCTGTGCTGCCGTCGATCGCCGCGGCCAGGCCGGCCAGGATTTGCGTTACGGTATCGCCGGCCAGTGATTCGTATTCTACTGAGTGCTTGGCGCCCTCCAGGTCGTGAAAAGTAATCTCGTAAACGGCGCATGGCTTTACCAGGCTGGGCCCGATCGTTAGCCGGCTTATCTGTGGCTGGCCAGGTAAAGGTGGCACCTCGGCAATAAAGGTCTGCGTCTGGACGCGCTTTTGATATTTTACTACCGTGCTCGCCGGCTGTTGTGCATACCAGGTGCCGATTGCAAAATCGGAAGCGTCCTCTATGTCGATGCGCAGTTGCGTTGGCACCGGTGTAATAATGAAACCGGCCAGGCCGGGCGCCGCGGTAAGTAAACCCGCAAGGTTGTTTATCACGTTATCCCACGTGTCGCCGCTGGCCACGGTGTAGCTCACGTCTGCCAGCGTGGTAAAGCCGTTGGTTGGCCGCGTGGTGATAGCTAAGCGGTAAATTGTGTTAGCTACTGGCGGTGGCGGCGTGGGTGGTGGAAGAATGATCGGCGAGGCGGGGTCCGGCTGTGCAACCGTGAAAACCTGGATAATTTCATTTTGGCCCGGGTGCCCTGGGTCTGGCGGCTCGGCTGCCTGGATAAGCTCGGTTGGTATCGCCTGCGTGTAACCAATGCTCGGGTCGTTAGCGCGGTTGTTGTTTACCAGGCTGGTGAAACAATCGCCCTCATCCGGGCTGTAGGTGGAGTCTCCTTTGCTGTAGGTAACGTTTGGGTCCCACTTGATCGACGTAAACTTAGGCGCTTCGGGAACAAACTTAATCCAGACCGTTAGCCCGTGGTCAAAGCCCACGTGCAAGCCGTAGTCACTTTCACGAAATGGCGTGTCGATTGGGTAAGGCGTGGTGCGCGGGTCCACCAGGTAAACCTTTAAGGGACGCGAAATAACTACCGGCAGCGCGGCGCCCGTTGGCACGCTGTGGTAAGCCACCATGTGGTTACTGTCCGGCGTAAACTCCAGGGTTTCGCTCCACTCCGGCCAGTCCTTATCATCCCACGTGCGCCTTACCCATGCGTTAATGTAGCTGGCCAGGCTTTCGCCTTCGTCTGTTAGAAACTCCTGGGCCGGGTCCAGGCCCATTTTGTAGGCGATTGCCCAAAGCACATCATCCCGAAAGTTTGCTATCCTCATCGCACCCTCCTTGCCTCGATAAAGCCAAAGGCAGTGCTAGTGCCCGTGTTGAAAACGTTTTTACCTACCAGGTAAACCGTAGTGGTGGTTGAGAGATTGACGCGCCGCGACGGTAACTGGCAGCTTCCAATTAAGGTCTGAGCTGCGGCTGTGCCATTTGTTATCGTTGTATAGCTTTGCTCGCCATCATCGGGGAGCGTCGCGGACGTGGTGCTAATGTTGGCTGACGCTATCTCGGTGCCAGTGGACGCGACATTTATGGCGTTAAAGCTCACCACGCCGTGCACGTCCCAGTCTCCCGCCGTGAGTGAAATGCTGAGAATGTTTTTATTGACGTTGTTGCTAAGAGACGTGGCGCTGCCAGAGGCTAGATTTGCGCTAATAGTTTCGCCTACTATGCCAGCCGCGGCGGTGCTGTTGTTGCTTACAGCCTGGATTCCGTTGGGCGGATAGATAACGCCTGAGCCTGGGTCACTATTCGTATTGACCGCTACACCGCCAGAGCCAAACACGATCAGACCGTTGGAAATTTGCGTTCCGTTACTGACCGGTTTTATTGAAATTTTGCTGGTCCGGCTGGCATCTGTAGCCGTGGTCCATTGCGCGGCGATTGCGCCCAGTGTCCTGCTGTTTGTGGTGTCGGATTTGGCGTTGAAAGCTAAACTCTCCCCAAAGTTCGTAGAAGGGGTGCCACTGCTGTTATGCCCTAATGTGAGCACGTTCGGCGCGCTCGTTGTGCCGGAGTCAGAAAGCGTGATCGTTTGCGCCGCGGCTAGCGCCATGTCCTGAGTGTTGTTAATCTCGCTGGCGCCGATCGCGTTCGCGGCGATTTCGGTAGCCGTTATTACGCCGGTCCCGATCTGCGCGTTAATACTGGTGGTGCCGCTGCCGGTAACGTCGCCCGTGAGCGTGATGGTTTGGTTACCGGTAAGATAAGTGTTTGTATCTACTGAGAGCGCGCCCGTGGCCCCGCCAGTCTTTACAAAGCCGTTGGTGGTAAGGTTTGCTATTGCGCTTATGCGCGGGTTAGTCACAAAGCCCGGCGTGGCTGCTAGGGTGCCGTTGTTTGCAAACACGGTGCCCGCGGCTGCGTTTTGCTGGATAAAACTAAACGCGGGCGTGGTGGTGGGGTTACTGATCGAAACGTTAAAGAGCGGGCTCGCGTTGCCCGATGTAACATTAGTCACCGTGCCGGTGCCCGCGGGGCTGCTCCAGGTATAGTCGTAGTTCGTCGCGCTGTTCTTGGTGAGAACCTGGCCGGTGCCGCCCCCGGTGGGCGCCCCGCCGTAGGTTGTTCCTAATGGGGTGGCGGCCCACGTGCCGGTGGTGATGGTGCCCAGTGTGGTGAGATTGGCGCTGCCCGGCCACGTGGAGAGCGCGGTGTTCTCTACGTTGTTAAGGTTAAGCATTGTCTTTACCTGGGTCGCGGTAAGGTCTAGCGGCGCTGATGCCACGCCGGTATTATTTCCTTTCAGCGTGAGCGTGGGCATGGTGGCCATGTTGCCGTTGGCGATTGTTCCCCACGTGGTCGAATAATCTGTTGCGCCGGATTTCATCAGCACCGTGTTCGTGGCGCCGCCTGTGGGGACGCCGCCTTTGGCCGTTGCGATGGGGTTACCGCTCCATGTTCCGGTTGTTACCGTTCCCAGTGTGGTGAGATTGGTGCTGCCCGGCCAGGTGGAGAGCGCGGTGTTCTCCACGTTGTTAAGACTTAAAAGCGTTTTGGTGTCCGCTACTGTTAAGTCTGCCGGGGCAATGCTTGTGCCGCCAGCGTTGCCTTTTATCGTCTGTGGCGCCATCACGGCCAATTTCGCGTTTGTTACGGAAGTGGCTGCAATCTTGGCGCTGGTTACCGCGTTGTTTGCGATGGTGGTAGCTACGGAGCCCGTGCCTGTGCCTGTTACGTCGCCTGTTAAAGTCAGTGGCGCCGGCGCCGGCGTAGGGAGTCCCAGTAGGGTAGCCGTGCCAAAGTCGATGGTAAGCGGGCTGGTGACCTGGTGGCTCTTGGTGTTGAGCATTATGGGCTCATCCGCCACCGCGTAGCGGCCACAAAAGGCGATGAACACCAGCGCCAGGATAACAACGATAAGAAAATAAACGTTTTGCCGTCTCATATCCGCTGGTAGTAACGTGGGTTCGTGATGGCGTTGTAATCGTGCGGCTCGATCTGGCCGGGGTCTGCCGGGTCTTTCGTGCCGGTCATGATCTTGTAAGAGCGCGATTGGTTGCCGAACGAAGTGACAATGACTGAGCCCGGCAGCTTGCCCAGTGTGGGCACGCCAGCTACAGACGGCTCCGGCGCCAGCTCCGAAACAACCTCCTCGTGATACTCGTAAATAACGCTTGGGCTCGGCTCCACTGGCACCGGTGGCAGATAGCCCCACTCTGTTTCGCACTGGTCCGTTATGGTAGTGCTCCCGTTACCGGTGGGTGTTATCGGTCCATAATCCGGGCCACCACCTTGTAGCACGTAGCCAGGTGTGGAGCAGAGCGCGCCCGCGGCGCCGATCGCCTGGCGGACCGCCACGCCAAAGGGCAAATACTGGTAGTGCTGGCCTTGCGCCTGGAGCCTGTTAATCTGCCGGTTAATTTCATCCTCGGCCTCCTGGTCGGCCATTGCCGCCTTTTGGCCGCGGAGCTGTAACATTACCGGGTCGCGTTCGTCGCTGGTGTCTGTCTCCCTGAGCAAATCGCAGTAAACGCCGGCCTTCACATATTCGGCCAGCACCTCGGGAAACAAACACTGGCGCCAGTAACCTACCTCGCTCACCGGGTCTTTCTCTAAAGCCGTGCGGATAGCCTGGTAACATTCGCCGGCGCTTGCCACGTAAACGATTTCGCCGCGGAGATAGGTGCGATTAGGTATGTAGGGAAACGTGGTAAACTGCTCGGCTGGGATAAGGTATTTGATAAACACGGTGAGTAACCCGCTCGCGTCATAAATCTGGATTCCCTTTTGTGTCGGCTGGTGGAGCAGGCTCGGTGGCGGCTTTACCACGTCCGGGTTAGCCGAATACACGTCTAACACCTCACCTATGCGGCGCCGGCAAATTTGATCGTAAGCAACGTAAGTGTCCGGTGTGAATGGCTCCCAAAAAGTTTCATCGGTGGGCGGTATGCCGATCGGTGGATTTCCCGGGCCATCTTCCTTTACGCGGTAGTAGCCGGCGCCCTCCAGTGAGTGCGTGGCACAGTTAGGGCAATAGAAAACCTCATCCGGTTTGCCCTCCAGGTTCTCAACGTAAAACTGGCGCGAGTCATTCCACACCTGGCGATAAGCGCGCTCCTCTACCACGGTCCACTCTGGCCATTCCCATAGAAACCAGGCCCGGCGCACGCGCGCGCTGGCGTGTTGTCCGATCGCCAGGCCGGTGTCACTGGCCACCGCATCGCCGCGCGGGTCCATGCCGGCCCGGCGTAGGATGCCCTCGAAAACTGTTTTGTAAGGCACGGTTCTCATGGCACGGCATACCAAATCCAAACGTCCACGGCGCCAGGTGTGCCGCCCGCGGTCACAATGTCAATGCCGCCCTGCATTAACATGGGCCGCTTTAGATCACTGCTTTTAATGGCTACATTTGTTTCCTTTGCCAGGATTGTTGGCGGGATGGCATACATGGCCGGCACTTGTTTGTCGCGGATGCCAAAGGTCCAGTTAGCGCCTTCGTTTGGTATGCTTATTATCGCGTCCAATAGGTAAGCCGTCTTGTCAGTCACGTTATGGACGGCGCTATCGGGAATGTGGAAAGTCTTAGCTACCTCTTTCATTGGCCTCCTCCCGGCGCTGCCATGAGTTGCGGCGCCATTTTCTCGTGGAAAGTGCTGGTCTGTAGGGCCCGGCCAATCTGCGGGTTTTGCGTGTATTGCTGCATCTGCCGCATAAAGAATTGCGCCCGGTTCTGTAGGATTTGCTGGGAGTCGGGCGCGGTGGCCAGGCGCTGCGCCATTAGCGGGTTACTGCTTCCCAGTGTCGCTTGTTGTAACACCTGGAGCCGTAGCTGATAATTGCCATACATCGGCAATGGCGGCTCAATGCCGCTCATGGCCTGGGCGATTGCGTTTAGCTCGTCCTGGCGCTCTTGCTCTTGCGCTTGCGGGCTCACCTGGCTTTGCTCCAGTGCGTCCGCGGCGTCCGGGTCAATGGCTTCTACCGCCATGTTAAACAACACGCCCTCTTGTTTGAAAGCCATTGCCTGGCCGATTAGCGCCAGTTTCTGTTGCGCGTATTCGGCATCCAACATGCGCATATCTGTGGTGGCGCTTACATCGTGTTTGCCCTGGATTTCATCGCGGCTCACCGGGAATGGCCGGGCCAGGGGTCCTACCACTTCGGCCACCTCTTGCGGCGCTTCGTATTGCTGTATGAGCTGCCAGGTCTGCTCCAGCACCAGGCTCATAAGCGCGTTGGTATCCTGGCCAGCCTCCAGCCGGCGCACCTGCTTTAGCTCGGGGTCAATGTCACCGCCGAAAAGGCCGTAGCGCCGGTCCAGGCGCTGTTGCACCATCTGGATAACTGCCACCGGTGTTGCGTCCGTGGGCGGTAAAGGCATCCAATCCACCTCTCGGGGCCGGCTCACACCTAGCACCGCGCCAGGTATCGGCGTGTTTTTAATGTCTTTCACACGCGAGTAAGGCACGATCATTGGCGGCCTGTGCACCAGACTGGTGCGGTCGCTTAGGCCGTCTTGCTGGCGCTTAATGTCCAGCTCATCGGTGTAAGCCTCTTCGGCTATTCCCATGCTACCCAAAATGCGCCGGTCCTCTGTGCGCCGGCAAAACTCAATGGCCGGGTATTGGCCGTGATCGTATGGCGCCGGGCCGTGCTTTGCGCATAGCACCTTGCCGCTGGTGCGCCCTTTCACTACCGGGTTAAAGATGGTTTCGTAAAGGCAAGGCGTGCCGTTATGGCTGGCTTTGTAGTAATGGTGATAAATCTGGATTAAATCGCGGTAACTCCGCGGCGGCGCGCCGTCTCGCTGCGGCCAGGGTTGCGATGCAAGGCCGGGCTGGCCCTTGTGTTTGATCGCTTCGTTTACAAATTCTTTGTCGTAGCCTTCGGTAGTGATTCGATCTTTTAGCTCCGTCTCACTTACCCAGTCGTCCATGCGGGTAAAGAAACGGGCCTCCTGTAGGTCGCTTGTTTCACTGGGAAATAACACGTCCACGCACGGGCGTAGCGCGGTCCACCGCGGTTTGTTAATGTAAGGGTAAGCTATCGGCACCTCTGCGGTGCCCACCTCGCGCAAATCTTTTACGATATTGCGCGCGTCCGGTTTGGTGAGAATCGGGGAAAGCTGTTGCACCAGAATGGTAAGCTCATCCTCCTGGTTCTCATCCCTGATTGCGTCCATGAGCCAAAGCATGGCGTCCTCGCCGGCGCCCATTGCGCTCATGATCTCTGCCAGGATGGGAAGCGAAATTTGCTGATAGTCCAGGCGCCGTTGCTGCTCCCACTCAATGCCCATGAAACCCACGCCGTAGCCTTGCCACCAGTTGTAAACCAGGGGCACCTCACGTAGCACCTGGGGCCACATGTGATTGTAAATAGTCCACTGGAGTAGCTTGGTGCTTTTGTTACTCTCGCCGGCATGGAGTAACGGCCTGACTGAGCGCGCCTGTATCTTCGATTGGAAAAACGCAAACTTACGCACGCTCACCTGGTCTGAGATAAGCGTTGCTACAATGCGCAAGCGCGAATCGCTGGCCCCTTCCCACGGGAAGCAATCAGTTTGGAATTGCTTATGCTTCTGGCCGTCGATCGTTTGCCCTGGCCACTGCGAATACCACCAGCGCCGCGCTTGCTCCATGCGCCGGTAAAACCAGTTAGCGTCTGTCTGCGCCTGGTCCAGCTCCTCCACAATCTCGTCGAGCTGGGGCTCTTTGGTGGCTATCTCAATGTCTGGCAATTCCTTTGCCATTTATGCGGGCTCCAGTTTGTAAGTCTTGCCATCCACCACAGCCGGGGTGCCGGGCCAGAGCTCGTAGAGATAAATCAACCGGCTATCGCCGCTGTTATGCGTGATTTTGGGATTGATTAGTTTCGCCAGGCAGTAAGCCGCTTCGCCTGTTTTATCGTCTGGCCCGATCTCGCCCGTAACAGCCGCGCTTGTTACCTTGCTATCCAGATTGGTAAGCCGCGCCTTGCATCCCATCACTGCCGGGGGCACCATCTTGCGCACCTGGGGCGGGATAACGATATACTTATCCTTGTCGGCGTTTAGGTATTTGCCACCGTTGTAATAGGCCGTTTGTGATTGGTAACTCGGGTCCCCGTGTGATGGTCCGCTGCCATCGTTGCAAATATCCAGGTCAGAGACAAACGCTACATAATCACCTTTTCGGCTCGCGTAAATTGTGACGTTCCCGATAGTGAGTAGCACCTCCAAGTTGTGCGCTTTGGCTTTAGCTTTGGTCATGTTCCTAGAGCGGGTTGCGGCGCGGGTATTTCATGGGCAGAACCAGCACCTATCTGTCTCTCAGCACTAACTGCCGTCCCGGGATTTGCCCGGGCACCATTCCCCGCGCCGCTATTCCGGGTGGCATCACGAAAACCGTTTACCATGAGATAGCGCGGCTTAGGTGTAGGCACCCGTAGCTCCGGGTGCTCTTTCAAAATGTAATTAAGATGGTCCGGGTCGTGGAAAGCCAGGCGGCCATATTTCTCGCGGGTAAAGGCAAACAGCTCCTCATCTACCACGGCCTTGCGCTGTCCTATGCCATCGACAAAGCGCGTTTCCTTTTGGCGCTCGCGTTCGGCCAGGCGCCGCTGGCGCCACCAGGCCCGCGCGATTCTCCAGCGTAACAGCTCCAGCTTACGCTTGCGGTAGTCCTCCCATTTGCGCCCGCTACATAGCTCGTTCACTACCGCTTTGGGGAGAAAGGGTGCCATGATCTCCAGCGTTGTTACGCTTTCCTTCATCTGGCACCCTTTTCCTTTTGCCTTAACCCTGGCAATTCCTACGGGCCGCTTGGCGCGATTTTGAAGTGCGTGCGCGCGTCCCCATACTCGTAACCGAGAATGGAATCCACGAGTGCACTTTCGCCGCCTCCCATGTAGGGAAGCTTGGTAACATCGCAGTAATAACCTGGCCTCATTTGAATGAGCTCCATGTTAAGCCCGTATCCGCTCAGTTGGTCTGGCATCCACGGGTCCACCACAATGTCAAAGGCGCCAAAGTCGCCCTCATACATATCCACGCCGTAGCCGGCAAACTTCCGGCTGTCGATCGCTTCGGCCTGCGTGCGCACTACCACCGTGTAGTTGGTCTTGTCCGGCTTATACTTGCCGAAAAATTCGCTGATGTGCGCTTTGAGCGCGCTACCCGCGAACAAGGTTAGCTCGGTGGTCATACCCAGTGCGTCGAATCGGCTTTTCAGAATGTTCACAAAGGCCGCTTCATCGAGCGCCGATAGGAGCCCGGTGTAGATTTGTGACGCTGGCGTTCGGTAACCTGCCGGTGGCGTCGTGAGGGCGTCGGTCCAGGCGATGGTGCCATCGTTTACCGCGGCGCCAATTCCCATTGTTTTCGTTCCCACTGCGCCCGTATCAGCCGCGCTGAGCTGGGCGCTAAGTAGGACAAATTCAATGTCCCGCTTCTGGTCCTCTACCCTCTTCCGCACCTGGTGGGCATACTTACCAAAGTCGCCCGCCGTATCGTTAATCCGATCGGAGATAACAGACACACGCGGCTGGCGCCAGAAGCGTTGCGCCCGGTTATAGGCGCGTGCCTCCGTGTCACCCTCGTATGTGGTCACGTCCGCGTTTTCCGCGGGCGGTGTTACCTGCCGTGGCCCCATTGCCTCCAGCGGCCATGAGAACTCCATGTTAGTCAACTTGGCTCCCTTTCTCATGCGCGAGCTGAACGGCGTGTTGCGCACATCGGATTGGATAAGCTCATCGCTTAAATCCTCATGCACCACAGTTGTAGATGTAACTACTGCTGCCATTTGAAATTTACTCCTTTACCCTTTACACAAGGGCTGCTTGTTTCCCGCCTTCGCGTGCGCCGGCAGACGCTTCAAGCTTGCGTCTAATCTTGTCCTCTAGCGCCTCACTGGTGCCGCCTTTGGCGTAAAACTCTTCATTGGCTTGTTTCTCATCCACGCGATCCACAACACTGCCTTTGGCTGGTCCACCAGGTCCGCTGCTTGCCGATCGGCTCTTAATAACACCGGGTGCCGGTGTTACTTTGGGAGCGCCTAGAATCGCTTGCGCCTGGGGTGAGAGCGGTTTCCCGTTCTTACCCTGCTTTGCCAGGCGCGCTTTGCGCCCGGCCAGAAAGTCCCCTATTGCTAAAGCCCAGTCCTCGGTCTGCAAAATGCCCGGAAACCGTTGCACAATGCTGGCGGCTTCGCGGCCTTCCGGGGTGTCCTTAAACAAGTGAGGATATGCTTTTTTGGCTGCCTCGGTTTGCTTTTCCGATTCTGCGATAAACGCACGTTTTGCCGGCAATGCCTCGAAAGCCTCATCGGCATCAAGGCCCATTTGAATGATCTCTTCCCGGCTGTAATCGCGGCGAACTTCGTTGCCCTGGGCATCCTTGCCCACTAACACGTTGTCCGCCCCGTCCGGGTGAGTCCTGGCAAAGCGGCGAATCTCCCTCCAGTGCGTCTCCGCGGCGGTCAGGCTCGGCTGGTCCACCACTTCGTTAAGCTGCCTGGTGGGTTGTAGCTGGCGTGTGTTAGCCTGGGCGAGCTGAGCATAAAGGTTTTCGGCTGTCTGCTTCCATTGGTCACGCTCTTTCGTGCGTTCCCGCTTTCTGCGTCTTTCCTGGGCGATCGTGGCTTTGGCCGACTTCGGCCAATCCTCGGGCACCTCTTCTTCGTGCTCTTCGGCTTCGGCGGCTGCTGGTTCCTGCGGACCTTCCGCGGGCTCCTCTGTCGCCGGTTCGCCTGGCTCTTCCGTTGGCTCACCTGCCGGCTCCTCGGTCGGCTCTTGCTTCGGCTCTTCCTTCGGCTCTTCCTTTGGCTCTTCCTTCGGCTCTTCCTTTGCCGGCTCAGCCTCGTTGGAAACGTAACCCATTTCCTTACGCACTGCTTCTTGCAAAGGTGTTAAGCCTGGCTTCTCTGCCTTTGGCTCTTGTTGCGTTGGTGTGGATTGTTCGGCCTCGCCCGTTCCCGCGGCGCCCTGCGCTTCGTTCATGGAAAACCTCCTCCAAGTTGGAAACATCGGTTCTCTCTGTGCCTGGCACCTTGCCAGGCATCGGGCGGCGTCCGATGAAACTGCCTCATGAGTGGACGCTGTAACTCGCGCCGGCAAAATCGCGCAAGTGGGTAGCTCCCGAAGTTGGGGGGAAGTTGGGGGGAAGTTAGGGGGAAGTTAAGGCTACTTAACCCATTTCAGAAAATTGGCGCAAAAGTGTGTCAAGTAATTTTTTTCTACCTGGGTAACACGGGTGATAACATGCGCTTTTCGTCACTTTTCAAAAAGTGCGTTTGGTATATTACCTCATGAGCAAACAACTAGGCACAGTTAAAGAGTGGCACAATCCACGCAATGAGGATTGCCCACACAACGAAAACCCAGTGGATGATTGCAAGTGCAAACGCCCAGTCATTCGCAAACCTTACCGCGTGGTCCGCGTCACCGATCATGACGTTGGCCACCGGGTAAACCCGCGGCTCGTGTTAGAGATTTACCCGCACAATGGCACGCTGATAATGCGCGAAGAGCGCCGGCGTAAACGCTACTCGATCGGCGCCGCCGATCTGTATTCGCTCCTGGTCCGGCGCGCGGCCCTGGCTGCCATCGCGGCGCGCAAAGCTAAGCGGGCGGAAAAGCGCAAGGTTGCGCAACAACAACGCAATGCTCGCCCTCGTTCGCGGAAAATATCCAGTCCTGGGGCGGTGGCTTACCTGGCCGCGCTACGTCATAACCGGTAAACCCAAACACGCTGGCCAGCATAAAGGCCGCGGCTGGGTGCGGGTAGCCTTTGCCGTCCACCGAAACTGTAAGGTGGCGCCATAGGCTCCCGTCCGGTGCCTGGGTGAATGAAAACACACACCGGTAACCATTGGGCACCTGCAACACAAAGCGCGGGTCATGGCCCGGGATATTCTCGCTTTGGTGCGGGTGATACACGTTGCCGCGCGCAAAGTCGATCACACGTTTTGCGCCGGCCTCCACCTCTTTGTTAATGACAAGCGCCCTCATTCCAGCTCCTGATTCTAACTGATTTCATTCTGGCCTGTTGGGCGCTTCACCGCCCATGAGTTTAATACCGGCCTCGCGCCGGCTCAATAGCTCTTCGCGTAACATCTTTAGGTGAGCCGCGCCGCCCACGTAGCCGGCCATCACTGTTGCCGGGTCCATGTTCGCGTTTGCGTTCTCGTGCGCGTTCTCCTCCGCGGTGTCAATGAGCTGGTGCAACGCGCGCCAAAGCCGATCGTCTTTCGGCACGGCGAGCGCCGCATCCAGCTCATTTTCCCCGAGCTCTCTGCCCGTTTCTACCTTAACCCTTTGCCGTGGCCACCAGGTCAAAACAGGTTCCCCCAGGGAAAGCCCCCGATCATCGAATTGCGCCGGCGCCGCTCGCGCTCTTCTCGCCGTCTCTCCTCCGCGATGGCTTGTTGCTGCCCATACAAGTCCACCCAGTAAGGAATACCTTGTTGTTGCATGGCATCCGGCCAGACCGGCCCTAGCTGTGCTGCCTGTGCGTTCTGCAAGTAATCCCTGAGCGAGTCGGGCACGTGCTTAGAGCCCTCTACAATTCGCTTAACTTCTGCCTCCACCTTTTCCGGGGCCACCTTTTCAGCTCGCGCGGCCAGGTCCTTTGGAAGCAAAACCTTTTTGCTCATCCCTCAGCCTCGCGTAGAATTTCCTCGATTTTCAAATCGTCGTCCCATTGCGCCACAAAGTATTTGTTATCGCAACCGTCGATGATTCCAAACACCACCGGGTCTGGCACCTTTTCGACTGTCTCCAGGGTAGCCACCTCAAACCGATCGAAGCATTTGAGCTCTTTGGCATCTTTGATCTTACTTAGCACCTCCCGGGGTGGCACCTCGGTATAGTTCTCCAGCGCGGTAAAGCGTAGGTCTTTGTAGGTGTAGCTGTAGTTGCGCGCGTTGAGCTCGTAGCTGTGGCCGTAGAGCTCCTTACGAAACCGGTCCAGGATTTCCGGCGTCACCACGCGGAAATGTTCAAAGGCGATGCGCAATTTACGCGCCAGGTCGCGTGCCTGTTTTACCTTGTTGGCCGCCGTGGTTAGTCCCAGCTCGCGTAGCTCGGCCTCGGTCGGCGTTGTCTCTTCTCTCTCTTTTGTTTCTATTGTAGTCATAGTTTGTTTTTCTGCTCTTTGGTTTTTGTTTCATTGGAAATTCTTACGGCCTGGCTCATCCAATACTCCGGCGCGCGCGCCAGGCGCCGGCGCAAAATCGGCGCGCACCGCGTGATCTTGCCGCCTTCCACTACAAACCCAGCGCAAAACGAATCGCGCGTTATTCGGTAAAGTCCGTCTCTCATCGGTCGCAAATGTCGATCGCCTCCAGGCACTCCTGCCGGATGCGCATGAGATTGTTAAAGGCGCTCCTGGCTTGCCCAAAGCCATTGCGCGCCATGAGTAAACCCGCGGTCCCCAAAGCCAGTAACGCCACGCCGCAAAAGATAACGAAGAGCTCCCGGTGTGTCGTTATGAACAGCACACCTAATCCCAGCCATAGCACACCGGCGCACACGTTCACCCAGGCGATTAGTCTAAAGCGCCGGCGCCAGTAAATCGCCCTTTCGCTGCAATCCAGGGCGACTTGTTTTAGTTGGCTCTTGGGGTCCTCACTCATTTTGTTTTGCCTCCACGCGGCCCGCGGTATCCGCAATGAACATCTGGAGCTCCATTACCCGCGGGTCCGTAGTGAATCTGAATAGCTCCGGTCCAGTTGGTTTGCGCACGGTTAGGTCCTCATTGAAAATGCAAATCTTAGCGCACCGGATGCACACGGTAACATCACCGGGCCCCGGTGCCTCATCATCAAGGCTGCTCGCCCGATCGAAGCGCGTCCCGCAATGCGGGCACTTGCTCGCCGGCATATCATGCTCTTTTAGCTTCATCCTGTGATACCTCCTCCCAGCCATCGAATAGCTGGCGTTTGATCTGCGTAGCGTTATACCACGGGCGTCCACCTGGCTTAATGATGCGGGCCCGGATAACGCCTTTGGCTATCATCCGCTCTACCTCGCACTCGGTAAGGCCATTCTGCATTAGCCATTGCAGCATGGTGCCGTAGCGCATCAATTCGGCTGGTGCTTCCGTGCTCATTCGCTTTCTGGCGGTGCTCCTCCTCCCTTGGCGCGTTCGTCACTTGAAAGCATCCAATCTCTTACCACGCCGCGCCTCGCATACCAATCTCCTTTACCAAAGTTGGCGCCCACTGTGCCGTCCATTGTGTCGTCACATCGTGTAACGAAAATCTGCACGCTATCGAAATGCTCCATGAGTGTTTCGGTAGCCTTTTGCATTAGCGCCATATCGTTTAGTTTTTGCGATTCGGTATCCATAGCTCACTCCATGTCGTTAAAGGTTTTACTGAACATGAATAGCCAGATAAATTTTGTGTCCTGCTTGCCGGCGTGTAGCTCTACATAATCGCCCCGATCGCGCGCCGTGGAGTAGTAAAGCCGAATCCATTTCAGTATGGCTGCTTTCTTCTTTTTGCTCACCCGCTGTTTCCAGGTTAGCCTTACCGTTCTCATTTTAGTTTTTTACTGGCGTAGGCCAAGGCTTCTTGCCATAGCCTTGCCTGGGTATAGGTTTTGCCCATCCTCTTGCTTACGGTGTTAAATTCGTGTTGCCACTCTTCGGAGAGATTCGATAACTCTTTGCACATCGCTGTTAAATCCTTGTCTAACTTCGTGCATCGGTCGTTTACCCGTTTCACTGCCCTCATGGTTTCCAGGACTTCGCTTTCGTTGACGCGCTTTTCCATTTGGGCCACCTTGCGTTCAAGCCGTCTAAGCGTGGATGAAAGCGCACTCGCTTGGCCCTCGATGATTGCATTTAGCCTATCGGCTTCTTTCTTCTTCCCTTCGCAAATCACCCGTTCTTGGAGTAACCAATTTGAGAGGGTCTGACTGAGAGAACGCTGCTCCGATTCTGGCAGCATTGACGCCGCTAGTTTTATTCGTTCTCCATTATCCCAAGGCTTGCTCAATCTTTCACCTCCATGCCGATTTCGGCCCGCAAGGCTTTGTAAGCCTCCTGCCATTTGTCCGTGTTATAGAAGCCGGTCCCGTATTCGTCGTCCGCGATAAAGAGTTTGCGTAACAGATACTGGAGCCTGGCGCTCTGGCGCTCCGCGTCATGGCCGCGGCGCTCGTGCGCTTTGGCCAGGCGTAAGCTGTGATCTATGGCCACGCGCGCGCCACTTATCCTGGTGGCCACATCGCTGTAACCGTTGGCCGCCAGTCTATCGGTGCGTATCGGGTCCAGTTGGTCGCTGGCCCGGGCTAAGACCTCCACAAGGTTAGCGTCTCTTTGGTCACTCACTTAGTTGCCTCCTCTTCCAGGGCCAGCTTCATTGCCTCTTGTTGTTCACGCGCCAGTTTGATCGCCAGCTTACATGATTCGTGGTAGGCAAAGTCCGGCGACGGGTGCGCGAGATAACTCTCCAGCGCATCGGCATCAAGCGCCCTTAGCTCTTTAGAGAGCTCTTCCCATATCGCTCTGATCTTTCCTGCCTGGTAAAGTGCTTTTGCTTCTTTCGGTGTCATTAGTAGCTGCCTCCTCCCTGCCAGGTGTAAGCATCGGCGCCGATGTAATCCAGGCCGGCCAGCGCCGCGTATCGCAACACGTCAACCGGGTCCTTACATGCCCCGTGTTGCTTATCTTTGTTGGTCCACTCTCTGAGCGAGTAAATCACGTTCGGGCAATCGCGCGAAACGAATAGCTTGGGCTCGTTGAGCCTGGCCAGGTTCGGTGAAAATTTGCCTATCTCTAGGTCCTGGTCGTAGTCCAGCTTGTCGTTAATGAGCCCGGTGCCTTCGCTTATCTCCTTACCGCTCGCGGCCAGGAAGTCCATGCCCAGCTCGGACAGTTGCATAATGTGCGTGGTGCTACCTTCCTTTGTCGTGGTAGGGTTGGCCGCGTAGCGCGAGTCCATCCACCGGTCCGCGATTTCTTCGCCGTTCTCCAGGCGTGTTATCTCTTGAATGTATCGCTCCAGGCCGAAACCAAACGGTTGTTGCGCCGGTCCGCGCACGCCGTCATAAGGTTGCCCTGGTAAGGCCCAGGGCCCCGGGTCGCCTCTTCCCGGTATGTAGGCGCCCGGGTGCCCAGTCGATGGCCATTCCCGATAGACATACCAGCGGCCTTGTGAGTCAATCCGAATCCACACCATAAACCAGTTGCGCCCGTCGCACGGGTCCACCACGTGGAAGTTGGTGCCTTTGGCTGGTATTCGCCGCGGGTCGATCACGTGC
>Ga0081455_10000688_pt1 | contig 43874 bp, 44 predicted proteins | sample TabmetS3T2R1_FD_70207 | JGI IMG/M metagenome (GOLD analysis project Ga0081455, IMG submission 70207) | Tabebuia heterophylla rhizosphere microbial communities from the University of Puerto Rico - S3T2R1 | ecosystem: Host-associated > Plants > Roots > Rhizosphere ...
TGCGTCGACGCATCGATGCGCTCCTGGCCGAAGTCGGACTCTCGGCCTGGCACGCGCTGCGCTATCCGCATGAATTCTCCGGTGGACAGCGGCAGCGTATCGGCATCGCCCGCGCCCTCGCCTCCCAGCCCAAGCTGATCGTGTGTGACGAGCCGGTCTCGGCGCTCGATGTCTCGATCCAGGCGCAGGTGATCAATCTCCTCCAGGATCTGAAACGACGGCTCGGCCTCTCCTACATCTTCATCGCCCACGATCTCGCCGTGGTGCGCCATATCAGCGACCGCGTGGCCGTGATGTATCTCGGCAAGATCGTCGAGCTCGGCCCCAAGCGCAGCCTGTTTGCGATGCCGCGGCACCCCTATACCCAGGCGCTGCTCTCGGCCGTGCCCGTGCCCGATCCGGCAGCCCAGCGCGCGCGCATCCGGCTGGCCAGTGACGTGCCGAGCCCGCTCAATCCGCCAGCTGGCTGTCGCTTCCACACGCGATGCCCCCACGTCCAGGAACGCTGTCGGAAGGAGGAGCCGCTGCTGCGTCCGGTCGGTGCGTCGGGCCAAGTCGTTGCCTGCCACTTCGCGGAGACCATCGTGGCATCCAGCCTCGTTCCACAGGCCGAACCGCCGTACGCGAAGCGGCTCGCCGCCCTGCGCAAGCTCGCTGCCGCCTAACCGGCCGACGGCACGATGTAGTCGGCAGGATATGTCGCCTGGAAGGCCGGCAAGGCCTCGCAACGCTGCGCAAGCGCGTCGAGTGCTGGATAGCGGCCAGTCGGCAGCAAATCCGGATCGGCCAGACGGACATAGCGGATCATGCAAGTGGTGGTGATCCAAGCCTGGCAGAGAGGCGCGTCTGCCGGCCAAGGCAATGCCGCCAACGCAGCAAGACCGCCGGCAGCCTGGGTGCGACAACGCGCGATCCAGTCCGGCCAGCGATAGGTCGCGGGGCGGACGATGCGCTCATAGGCGCCACCCAAGACCTTGTCGATCGTGCCCGTCGCAAGCGCGATACGCTGCAAGGCCTGCCGTCGCTCCGGACCGCCGGTCGGCAGCAGGGCGCGTTGGGGCCCGACTTCCTGATCGAGCCAGTCGAGGATCGCAGCCGAATCGACAAGCGTTGTGCCGTCTTGCAGGATCAGCGAGGGAACGCGACCGAGTGGATTGGTCGTTCGCATCGAATCGAAATCGCCGAAGACCGAGCGCGTATCGTGCTCGAAGCTGAAGCCGAGCAGGCCGAGCGAGACCGCCACGCGGCGCGTGTAGGGCGAGTCGTATTGGCCGACGAGGATCATGCTAACATCCCTGTATCGACAAGAAGCATGGAGGAAGTCGTGGCCTTGCCTCAAGACATCCACCCGGTAAACAGCGAACTGGCCGATTCGATCACGCGGTCGTCGGAGGTTCCCTGGATCGAGACCAAGCCCGGCGAGGCCTGGACGAAGGTCCTGTGGGTGGGTCCGGAGTCGGGCCGTTGGGCCGTCCTGCTGAAATGGAAGAAGGGCTACGTCGCGCCACCGCACAAGCACCTGTCGGCAGCCTTCGCCTTCGTGCTGTCCGGCAAGCTACAGGTGCGCAACAATGTCTACGGACCCGGCGACCTCGTACATGAAGTGAACGGCATGGTCCATGGCGCCACAACGGCGCTGGAAGATACCGAGTACCTGTTCTTCTGCGATGGGCCGGTGTTGTTCTTCGACAAGGACGGCTTCACCGGCTATCGCGGCTGGGAGGAAGTGTTTCGCTTGCAGCAATCGGCCATGCCGAAGGCTGCGGAGTGACGGCGCCTGGAGCATGATGGGTTCGGCTGGAATCAGCCGAACCCATCATGCCCTGTGGAACCGGGATCTCCCGTGCGCGCGAATGGGATGAGATGGAACCGCATGCGGTTCCATCTCATCCCATTCCGCTCTAGCTGCCGCTTCGCTTCACGAGCTTCGTCTGCTCGACCGTGCGCTGCAGCGCTGCGTCGTGTGCCCTCTGGATTCGCGGTGCGAGCCTGTCGAGCTCGTGGCGGCGCTGACGCATGAGTTCCTTCAGCGCGCTCCATACGCCTGCCGGCACGGGCAGCCGACCGCTCGCCCAATCCGCAACGGCATTCTTCTGGTGACGCACGGCCTCGGCCATTGGCCCCTTCCAAGCGGGCCCCCACATCGACTGGCCGACCTCGGCGATCAGCTTGGCATCGTCCATCGGCTTGCCCTCCGCCACCGCACCGGACAGTCTACCCCAATACACTAACGAGGAGCGCATCATGAGCAGCGAGGTAAAGCCGTTTCGCATCGCTGTCGGCAGCGACGTCCTGGACGACCTGAAGTCGCGGTTGGGCAATACGCGCTGGCCCGAGGCCGAGCTGGTCGGCGACTGGAGCCAGGGCGTGCCTCTCAAGTGGATCCAGGAGGTATGCCGCTACTGGGCCGACGGCTACGACTGGCGCCGGCGGGAGATGCAGCTCAATCGCTTCCCGCAGTTCACCACGGAGATCGACGGGCTCGACATCCATTTCATTCATGCGCGTTCGCCGCACGCCAACGCCATGCCGCTGATCATTACCCATGGCTGGCCAGGCTCGGTCGTGGAATTCCACAAGGTCATCGAGCCGCTCGTCGACCCCGTGGCGCATGGCGGCGAGGCGGCCGATGCCTTTCACGTCGTCTGCCCGTCCCTGCCCGGCTTCGGCTTCTCGGCCAAGCCCACAACAACGGGCTGGGGAGTCGATCGCATTGCCGTCGTCTGGGCGAAACTGATGGAACGGCTGGGCTACGCACGGTACGGCGCGCAGGGCGGCGACTGGGGATCCGCCGTCACGACCGCAATTGGCGGACAAGACCCGGCGCATTGCGCCGGGATCCACATCACGCTGGCCATGTCGACGCGGCCCAAGGTCGACGGCGAGCCGACGCCCGAGGAGAAGCGCGCGCTCAACGGCATCAAGTATTATGCGGACTGGGACTCGGGCTATTCCAAGCAGCAGTCGACGCGGCCGCAGACCGTCGGCTACAGCCTGACGGATTCACCCGCCGGCCAGGCGGCGTGGATCCTGGAGAAGTTCTGGGCGTGGACGGATTGCGACGGGCATCCCGAGAACGTGCTCAGCCGCGACGAACTCCTGGACAACGTCATGCTCTATTGGGTGACCGCCACGGCCGCCTCATCGGCGCGCATTTACTGGGAAAGCTTCGGGCCGGAACGGCGCACCGTCCACAAGGTCGGCGTGCCGACCGGCGTGGCGGTCTTCCCGCGCGAGATCGTGCCGCCGGTGCGGCATTGGATGGAAACCAACTTCAGCAACATCCAGCATTGGACGGAGATGCCCAAAGGCGGCCATTTCGCCGCCTTCGAGCAGCCCAAGCTGTTCGTCGACGACGTTCGGAAGTTCTTTCGTGCGCTTCGTTAGACCGATGGCACGCCCGATGTCGTGGAGTATTCGAAGTGCAGCGGCGTCTCAGGATGGACCAGAGCATAGGCCGAGCGAGCGGCGACCGCGGCTTCGGCGAAACCGGTCAAGATCAGCTTCAGCTTGCCCGGATAGGTGACGACGTCGCCGATCGCAAAGATGCCAGGCCTGTTGGTCGCCATCGTCGAGGCGTCAATGGCGATCTGATTGTGCTGCAGCGCCAGCTCCCAGTCTGCGATGGGCCCGAGCGACATCGATAGGCCGAAGAACGGCAGCAGCACGTCGGCTTCGATACGCTTCATGTTGCCGTCCAGCGTGGCGGCGATGACGGAGGTCAGCTGCCCGTTAGCCCCTTCCAGGTCCTGGAGCTGGTAGGGCACGACCAGATCGATCTTGCCGGCCTTGGCGAGCGCGCGCAGCTTGGCTTCGCTCTCCGGCGCGGCGCGGAACTTGTTGCGACGATGGATCACCGACACGCGCTCGGCGATTTCCGCGAGAGACAGCGCCCAGTCGACGGCAGTGTCGCCGCCGCCCGCGATCACGACCCGCTTGCCGCGAAAGTTCTCACGATGGGTCACGTAGTAGAACACGCTCTTGCCTTCGAAGGCCTCGATGCCGGCGAGCGGCGGCCGGTTGGGGCCGAAGGCGCCCACGCCTGCAGCGATGATCACTGCCCGAGCCTGCACGGCCGTGCCTTTGGACGTCGTGACGCGCCAAAAGCCGCCGCTCAGCGCTTCCAATGCCTGGACCTGCTCGCCCAGGTGATACACTGGCCGGAACGGCGCGGCTTGCGCTTTCAGCCTGACCACAAGCTCAGCCGCTTCGATGCGCGGGAAGCCCGGAATGTCGTAGATCGGTTTCTCGGGGTAGAGCGCGGTGCATTGGCCGCCGGCGTCGTCGAGCACATCGACGACATGACAATGCAGCCGGACCATGCCGCATTCGAAGACGGCGAACAGGCCGACCGGCCCCGCGCCCACGATCACGACATCGGTCTGGTGTGTATGCGCAGCGGGCATGAGCTTCAAGTGGCGAAGAGAAACCACAAATTAAAGCCCCCAGTCACCCTCTCGGCGTCGACGAGGGGACTGGGGGCGGAATTGGTAGCTGGGGGCGGACTTGAACCGCCGACCCCGGCATTATGAGTGCCGTGCTCTAACCAGCTGAGCTACCCAGCCATAGGGTGGCCGCTATTAAGCGGCGACGCGGCGGACTGTCAAGGAAGGCGCCTGGCCTATTTGTCCCGCATCGAGCGGGCATCCCACAGGCGCACGAGATAGCCGTCGGGGTCGGCAAGCTCCGCGCCATAGCCCCAGAAATTCTTCTGCGGGCCATGGGTGAAGGCGACACCGCAATCGTTCCATTGGCTGAAGGTGGCATCGACATCATCGACCTGGAACCATAGAGCCACGCCATTGGGGGCAACGCCGCCGTTGGACGTCGCATCGGCCCTTTCCTGCAGGAAGATCGCGAATCCCTCCCCATCCTGCAGCGCCACGGTGCGCCGGTCCGGAACCTCGAACTCGACTTTCAGGCCAAGCGCCGCGACATACCACTGGCGCGACCTCTCGAGATTGCTCACGGGAAGGTTGAGATGATCGAACTTCATCATGCGAAGCGCCTTATGAAGCCACCGCCCAGCACGCGGCTGCCGGTCGTGGCATCGTAGACGACGCAGGCCTGACCGGGCGAGACGCCGATCTCCGGTTGGACAAAGCGTACCGTCGCGCGGCCGGCAGCGCATTCGATCTCCGCCGGCCGCAGTGCCTGACTCGAGCGCACCCGCACCTGCACAGGCAACCGGCCATGGAAGGGCGGTGCCAGCCAGTTGAGCTCATGGAGCGTAATCTCGCTGCGTCCCAGGGCCGAACGCGGGCCGACCACGACGCGGCGCGCTTCCGGCTCAAGGCGGACAACATAGAGCGGCTCATTGTCGGTGCCTGCCCGTTCAGCGATCGCCAAGCCACGGCGCTGGCCGACCGTGAAGTGCACGATGCCGTCGTGGCGGCTGACGGTGCGGCCCGTCATGTCGACAATGTCACCCGCCTGCGCCGCCTCTGGGCGAAGCTTCTGAACCACAGCGGCGTAGTTGCCGTGGGGCACGAAGCAGATGTCCTGGCTGTCGGGCTTCTCGGCGACCGGCAGGTCAAAGCGCTCGGCGAGCGCGCGCGTCTCGGTCTTGGGCATATGGCCGAGCGGGAAACGCAGGAACTCGAGCTGCTCGACCGTGGTGCCGAACAGGAAATAGCTCTGGTCGCGCGCCGGATCGGCGCCGCGATGCAGCTCCGGCCCCGCTTCTCCCACCAGGCGCTGCACATAGTGACCCGTCGCCAGCGCATCGGCGCCAAGCTCGCGCGCCGTCTTCAGCAGGTCGCGGAACTTCACGGTTCGATTGCAGGCGATGCATGGCACCGGAGTCTCGCCGCGGACGTAGGAGTCGGCGAAGGCGTCCATCACCTCGGCGCGAAAGCGGTTTTCGTAGTCGAGCACGTAGTGCGGGATCGATAGCCGGTCCGCAACCTGGCGGGCGTCCAGGATATCCTGGCCGGCGCAGCAGGCCCCGCTCTTCCCGACCGCTGCGCCATGGTCATAGAGCTGCAGGGTGACCCCGACAACGTCGTAGCCCTGCTCCCTCAGGAGCGCCGCCGTGACGGAGGAATCGACTCCGCCCGACATGGCGACAACCACGCGAGTGTCGCCAGGCGCCTTGTCGATGTCGAGGGAGTTCCTGGCCATGGCGCGGGGTATATAGGCGCCCCGGCAGTCGGCCTCAATCCCGGCCTCAATCCCGCCGATAGCTGCTGTCGCGGACCGCCTTGGCGACACCGTTGCGGTCGTAGACGATCACGACGCGGTCGCCCATCTGCACATCGCCGTCGTCGGCCTGGGCGATGGTGACGCGCTGGCCGTCGTCCTTCTGGACCGTCACCTCGATGCCGCGGCGCGTCGAGTTCTGGTCGATGGCCGTGCCGGCGATAGCGCCGCCAACGGCGCCCAGGAGGCCGCCGACGACCGCGCCGCCGACCGAACGGGTAGTGGCTGCTCCGACCGCCGCACCACCCGCGGCGCCGACGCCACCGCCGATCAGCGTACCGTCGCTCACGCCCGAGCTTCGGCCGCTACGCACCGGCACTTCACGGATCGAAATCACGCGACCACCCTCGCCGCGGTAGCCACCATTGGCTGAGTTGACGACGCCGGGTTGAACCGAGTTGTTCTCGCAGGCGACCAGACCGCCTGCCAGGGCCAGTGGCACCAGAAAGCCAACGAGCCACTTGCCGATCCTTATCCCGAACATCACGGTTCCTTCTTCCTAACCCAAGCCAAAAACACGAAGGCTCAATCGGGAGCGCGCGTCGTGTCGCGAACGACCTGCGCCGTGCCCTGGCGGTTCTGCACAATCTGTACGCGGTCACCCAGCTGAATATCTCCGTCGTCGCGCTGCGCCACGGTGACCTGTTGGCCGTCGTCACGCTGCACCGTCACTTCAATGCCGCGCGCCGCATAGCCATGACTGCCGTCTGCGATGGTGCCCAGGATGGCGCCGCCAACCATGCCCAGCAGCCCTCCGACAATGCCGGCGCCGACAGTGTGGGCGGTGACCGCACCGATTGTGGCTCCGCCCGCTGCACCGAGCAGGCCGCCGATAAAGGGGCCGTTGCCGCCGCTGCGGCCGCCGCCGCCCTGCAAGGCCACCTCGCGAATGGACACGACCCGGCCCGAGTCACCGGGTGCACCGGCATAGCTGCCCTGAGCGGGCGCACTCGCCACTTGCTGCGGCGGCTGCGTCCCCGTCCCTGGAGCGTAAGGGCCGTTCCCGTAATAAGGCCCATTCCCGTAGGTCGGGCCGTTTCCATAGTAAGGACCGTTGCCCGGCGGCATCGGGCCCGGGCCGCCGCCGGACGGCACCCCGGACGTATAGACGATTCCAGGCTGAACGGCGTTGGACGCACAGGCCCCCAGGCCAGCCAATAGCAGCAGCGGCAGCACCAGGACGCAAAACCACCTGCCCCTCATGACACCCTCCCAGGCATCACATGTACGACTGCATTTTCGTCCAAATTGCGGCGTCCGACTACTCCCGCTCGGCGATCCACGCGGCCTGGATCGCTTCCAGGATCTTCTCGTTCGAACGGTTGGGATCGTCCTGGAAATCGGGCAATTCCAGCACCCACCGATGCAAATCGGTGAAGCGCAGATTGACGTTATCGGCTTCGGGGTGACGCTCCTCCAGTTCGATCGCGATATCTTGAACGTCGGTCCACTGCAGCTTGCGCGCCATCTCCCCTCCTACTTGTCGACCATCATGTTGCGCGTCGCCGCTGGAAGCTTGACCACCAAGCCGTCGAGCGCCTCGCTCATGCGGATCTGGCAGCCCAACCGCGAGGTGTGGGTAAGCCCAAAGGCGAGGTCGAGCATGTCTTCCTCGTCCTCGCTTGCCGGGGCGAGCTTCTCGAACCATATCTTCTCGACAACGACGTGACACGTCGAACAGGCGAGTGACCCCTCGCAGGCCCCCTCGATATCGACGCCGTTGCGATGGGCGATCTCGAGCACGCTGAGGCCGAGCGGCGCGTCCACTTCCTTGCGCGAGCCATCCTTGAGAATGAACGTCATCTTCGGCATCACTCGCCCACCCGACCTTCCAATTCCTTCACTGATCGTCCCGACAATGCCTCACGGATGCCGCGGTCCATGCGCCGTTCGGCGAACGGCTTGCTGAGCGTCTCCAGCGCCTCGGCGGCTGCATTGATCTCCTCGCGGCTCTCGCTGCCGAGCGCACGTTCAAGACGCGCACGACCCTCATCGAGCTCAGCTCGCTCCTCGGCAGACAGCAGGGTGCCGTCCTTGGCGAGCGCCGCATCGAGGGCGAGCAGGCTGCGCCGCGCCTCGACGCGCGCCTCGGTCAGCAGACGCGCATTCATGTCGTCTTCGGCATGCTCCAGGCTGTCGTAGAGCATGTCGGCCATGTCCTCGTGGCTGAGCCCGTAGGACGGCTTGACCTCGACACGTTGCGCCATGCCGGTCGTACGCTCCTGCGCCGAGACAGTCAGCAGACCGTCGGCGTCGACAGCGAAGGTGACGCGAATGCGCGCCGCACCCGCGGTCATCGGTGGAATGCCGAGCAGCTCAAAGCGTGCGAGGCTGCGGCAGTCGGCCACCATCTCGCGCTCGCCCTGCACGACATGGATGGCCATTGCCGCCTGGCCATCCTGGTAGGTCGTGAAGTCCTGCGCGAGCTGGACGGGGATCGGCGTGTTGCGCGGCACGATCTTCTCGACGATGCCGCCCATGGTCTCCAGACCGAGCGAGAGCGGCGTGACATCGAGCAGCAGCGTGTCGGAGCCGCTGGTCAGGGCTTCGGCTTGAAGCGCAGCGCCCAGCGCCACGACCTCGTCGGGGTCGATGTCGGTAAGCGGCGGCTTGCCGATCAGGCGAGCGACCTCGGCGCGCACGAGCGGCACGCGCGTCGAACCACCGACCAGCACCACGCCTTGAACGTCGGCCGCCGTCATATCGGCGTCGGCCAGCACATGCCGAGCGATGTCGATCGTGCGCTTTACATAGCCTTCGATCATCGCCTCGAACTCTGTCCGGCCGAGCGTGTGGAAGGACGGCACGCCCGCGAGCTCCAGACGGCCGGAAGACTGATCGCGATCGGAAACCTGCTCCTTCATCAGGCGCGCCAGCGCCAATGCCGTCTTCACGGCAGGCTCGTCGACTCGATCGCCGAGGCCATCCGTCTTGCGCTCGGCGAGCATCCGCTCCGCTATCGCCCGGTCGAAATCATCTCCGCCCAGCGCAGTGTCGCCGCCGGTCGCCAATACCTGGAAGACCCCCTTCTCCAGTCGCAGCAACGAGAAGTCGAATGTGCCGCCGCCCAGATCATAGACGGCGTAAAGGCCCTCGGAGCCCCTGTCCAAGCCGTACGCCAGCGCTGCCGCTGTCGGCTCATTGACCAGCCGCAGCACCTCCAGCCCGGCCACGCGCGCGGCGTCGCGCGTGGCGGTACGCGCAGCGTCGTCGAAGTAGGCCGGCACCGTGATGACGGCGCGCTCCACGGCCTTGTCGAGCGCGGCTTCGGCGCGCGCGCGCAACGCCTTCAGGATCTCGGCGGAGATCTCCACGGGCGAGCGCGCTTTGCCGGCAATGCGCAACTTCACCATGTCGGTCTCGCCGCTGCCCGGTTCGACCTCATAGGGCAGCACGCCCGCCACGGCATGCAGATCTCCCGAGCCACGGCCCATCAGACGCTTCACCGAGGCGACGACGTTCGTCGGTTCGCGCTCCATCAACAGGCGTGCCTCGTCGCCCACCAGGACGCCGCCGCCGTGCGGATAGGCCACGACAGAGGGCACTAGCGCGCGGCCGGACTCGTCATGCAGCGCAGCGGGCTTGCCGTCCCGTGCAATAGCGACCACGGAGTTGGTCGTGCCAAGATCGATGCCGACCGCCAGCGAGCCTTCGCCAGCATGCGGCAGCGGCGTTTCGCCCGGCTCGTGGATTTCCAGCAACGTCATGCACTCGACCGTTCCAAGTTTGTCCGTCGTGCCCGCGCTTCTTCGGCAAACTTGCCGAGATAACGCAACCGAAGGAGCGCTTTTCTGATGGCGGCCTTGTCGTCCCGCAAGAACAAACCGCCAAGACCGCCGAGCTGCTCCTTCATGCCCTCACGTACCTCAGCCGCCAGACGCTCGACGGCTTCTACGGTCTCCGCCTCGTGCAACGCCTCGCGGGCCTCCATCGCCTCCATCAGCAGGTCCGGGTCGTCGATTGTCTTGCCGTCGCCCGGCAGTGCCACACCTTTCAGCTCGGCAAGGTAGACGGCACGGTTCAGCGGATCCTTCAGCGTTTGGTAGGCATCGTTCAACGCCGCAGCTTCGGCCGAAGCCCGTGCCCGCTCATCCGGCGGACGATTGGCGAAGCGGTCGGGATGCCATTGGCGCTGGAGCGCGAAGTAGGCCCGGTCGAGCGACGCGGGCTCCAGGTCGAGCGCCGCCGGCAGGCCCAGCCGCGCGAAATGATCCATGGCCCGTCAGACGTGGAAGGATTCGCCGCAACCGCAGCGGCCCTTCTCATTGGGGTTCTTGAACACGAAACCCGACTTCAGCTTCTCTTCAGAATAATCCATCTCCGTACCGATCAGGAACAGCGAGGCCTTCGGGTCGATCAGCAGCTTCACGCTACCTGTGTCGACCACCTCGTCCATCGGCTGCTGGCTGTCGGCGAATTCCAACGTGTAGGAGAGGCCCGAGCAACCCTTGGTGCGCACGCCGATGCGAATGCCAGCGGTCGGCTTGCCGCGGCCTTCGATCAGCGCCTTGATGCGGTCGACGGCCGCCGGCGTCACGGACATGACCTGCGGACGCGGCCGGCGGGAGCGAGGTGCCGGCGCAGCGGGCTTGGCTGTCGTCGTTTCGGTGGTCGTCGTCATGAACTCTACTCCGCGGCCTCTGCCTTCTGCTCGTCCTTCTGGGCGAGCTTTGCACGATAGTCGGCGATCGCCGCCTTGATCGCATCCTCGGCCAAGACCGAGCAGTGGATCTTCACCGGCGGCAGGGCCAGGTGCTTGGCGATGTCGGTGTTCTTGATCGTCTCGGCCTCGTCGATGGTCTTGCCCTTCACCCATTCGGTGACCAGCGAGCTCGAAGCAATGGCCGAGCCGCAGCCGAAGGTCTTGAACTTGGCATCCTCGATCAGCCCGTCCGGGCCGACCTTGATCTGCAGCTTCATGACGTCGCCACAGGCCGGCGCACCGACCAGGCCGGTGCCGACATGTTCGGAATTCTTGTCGAGCGTCCCGATGTTGCGCGGGTTCTCGTAGTGATCGATCAGCTTAGCGCTGTAAGTCATGACAATTCTCCCTCAAACTCTGCTGGCACGCCCTAGTGGGCTGCCCATTCGATGGATTTCAGATCGATGCCCTCCTGGGCCATTTCCCAGAGCGGGCTCATCGCGCGCAGCTTGTTGACATGCTGCGCAAGCTCCTCGACGGCGGTGTCGACCTCCTGCTCGGTGGTGAAGCGGCCAAGGCCTATGCGCAGCGAAGTATGCGCCAATTCCTCATCCACGCCGAGCGCGCGCAGCACGTAGCTGGGTTCGAGCGACGCCGACGTGCAGGCCGAGCCGGACGATACCGACAGGCCCTTGATGCCCATCATCAGCGACTCGCCCTCGACGTAGGCGAAGCTGATGTTGAGGTTGCCCGGGATGCGGTGCTCGAGATCGCCGTTGACGTAGATCTCAGGCAGGCGCTCCTGCAGGCCCTTCAGCATGCGCGCCTGCAGCTTGGCCAGGCGCTTGGCCTCCGCATCCATCTCCTTCATGGCGATCTCGGCCGCCTCGCCCAACCCGACGCAGAGCGGCGTCGGCAGCGTGCCCGAGCGGAAGCCACGTTCCTGGCCGCCGCCATTGATCATTGCCACCATGCGCACGCGCGGCCTGCGGCGGACGTAGAGAGCGCCGATGCCCTTCGGGCCATAAATCTTGTGACCGGAGATGCTCATCAGGTCGATGTTCATGGCCTCGACATCAAGCGGGATCTTGCCGACAGCCTGAGCCGCATCGGTGTGGAAGAAGGCACCTTTCTCGCGGCAGATCTTGCCGATCTCGGCGAGTGGCTGGATGACGCCGATCTCGTTGTTCACCGCCATGATGGAGACCACTACCGTCTTGTCGGTGACCGCTGCGCGCAACTGCTCCAGATCAACCAGCCCGTTCTTCTGGACCGGTAGATAGGTGACGCTGAACCCCTGCTGCTCGAGATGGCGGCAGGTATCGAGCACACACTTGTGCTCGGTGACGGTCGTCACGATGTGGCTGCGTCGATCCTTGTAGAACTCGGCCACGCCCTTGATCGCGAGGTTATTGGACTCGGTGGCGCCGGAGGTGAAGATGACTTCCTTCTCGTCCGCGCCGATCAGCTTGCCGATCTGGCCGCGCGCCTTCTCGACCGCTTCCTCCGCTTCCCAGCCGTAGGAATGGCTGCGCGAATGCGGATTGCCGAACTTGTAGGTGAAGTAGGGCATCATGGCTTCCAGCACGCGCGGGTCGAGCGGCGTGGTGGCCTGGTAGTCCAGGTAGATTGGCTGATCGTTGCGCCGGATCTGGGTAAGAACGGTCATGCTAACCCCTTGAAATTCCTATGCGGCCTGCGCACGCGGCATATCCGACTGCGTTAGTCGGAAATATAGGTCGCGCCATGCCGTAATCAAGCGATCGATGTCTTCCATCTGCGTGCTCCAGCCCAAACTTATTCTGATAGCTGTCTCCGCCACGGCATTTTCGACGCCCATTGCCGCAAGCACGGCCGAGGGCTGCACCTTGCCGGACGAACAGGCCGCCCCTGCGCTCACACAGACACCGGCAAGATCGAGGGCCATCACCTGGGTTTCGGCCTTCACGCCCGGCATGGAGATGCAGGTCGTATTGGCCAACCGTACCGCGCCCGAACCGAACACCCGCGCCTGCGGTGCGATGGCGAGCAGCGCTGCCTCGAGATGCTCCCGCAAGGCGTCGACCGCCAGCCCCTGTGAGGCCTCGACCGCTGCCGCGCCGAAACCTGCGATGCCCGCCACATTCTCGGTTCCAGCACGGCGACGGGCCTCCTGCCCTCCTCCGCGCCGATCGGATGCAAAAGGCGCACCGCTGCGCACGACGACGGCGCCGACCCCCGTGGGGCCGCCGAACTTGTGAGCCGACAGACTAAGATAGTCGATGCCACGGCCATGCAGATCGATCGGCATCTTGCCGGCAGCCTGCACGGCGTCGCAATGCACCAAAGCCCCGGCCTGGCGCGCCAACCGCACGATTTCGGCAACAGGCTGCATGACGCCAGTCTCGTTGTTGGCAAGCATCACGGAGACCAGAGCAGGCTCGTCCGCTGAAGCGAGTCGGCGCTCAAGCTCAGCGAGATCAACGACGCCGTCGGTATCGACGGGAATTGTTTCCGCCTCGGAAACAGCCTTCAACACACTGTCGTGCTCGACGGCCGAGACCAGCACACGCTTTCGGCCTGTCCCGGTCAGGATCATGTTGTTGGCCTCGGTGCCGCCCGAAGTGAAGACGACCTCTGCCGGCAAGGCCCCCACCAATCCGGCGACCTGGCGGCGCGCCGCCTCGACCCGACTCTTGGCCCTGCGGCCGACGCTATGCACCGAGGAAGGGTTGCCGCCCGCGCGCAAAGCCTCGGTCATGACGTCGAGCACCGCCGGTCGCAGCGGACTTGTGGCGTTGTGGTCGAGATACGCAGACGCGACCATGACGAACCTAGCTGGCCGCAGCCATGCTGTCGGACTTGGTTTCAGCCTGAGCCGGAGGCGCTTCGGCGATGCGCGGCGCAAGCTTGCGCTCAAGCACGTCATGCAAGGTGACTGAGCTCAGAAAAGCATGGATCTGGTTACCCAGTTCCTCCCACAAATCGTGGGTCAGGCACTTGCTACGATCAGCCCGGCAGCCGGAGGCCCCCATCTCAGTGCAGCGCGTCGCGCTGATCGGTTCATCGACCGCGAGGATGATCTCCGATATCCGCGTCTCAGCAGATACCCGGGCCAGCCGGTAACCGCCACCGGGGCCCCGCACGCTCTTCACCAGGCCCGCACGACGCAGACGGGCGAAAAGCTGCTCAAGGTAGGACAAAGATATCTCCTGCCGGGTCGCGATGTCCGACAGCGATACCGGTTTGGCCTGTGCATGGCGCGCCAGATCAACCATCGCCATGACGGCGTAACGACCCTTGGTGCTGAGCTTCACAGCATCCTCCTCATGAGCAAGTGCCGAAAGGTCTTGAAAACCAAGGCCTTGCTACGATATTTCCGACCCCCATACAGGGATCTGGGGAAAAACCAACCAAGACGGTAGGGTTTAGTAAACCCGAGTAGGTTGGTCAAGTATCAAGATTCCCCCAAAAACCACTCCTCTCGGCTGCAGCAGGCAGCCGATAATGAGGAAAACCGGAGTTTAGATGCCCGATGTGATGTTCACCGGCCCCGAGGGGCGTCTGGAGGGCCGCTATCACCAAAGCAAGGTAGAACATGCGCCCATCGCGCTGATTCTCCATCCGCATCCGCAATATGGCGGAACGATGAACCACAAAGTGGTCTTCTCGCTGTTCCACGTGTTCGTCAATCGCGGGTTCTCGGTGTTGCGCTTCAACACACGCGGCGTCGGCCGCAGCCAAGGCCGCTTCGACAACGGGCTGGGCGAATTGAGCGATGCCGCCGCGGCGCTGGACTGGCTGCAAGGCATGAATGCCGATGCCAAGTCATGCTGGATCGCCGGATATTCGTTCGGCGCCTGGATCGGCATGCAACTTCTGATGCGCCGACCGGAGATCGACTGCTTTGTGTCGGTGGCGCCTCCTGCCAACTCGTACGATTTCGCCTTTCTTGCTCCCTGCCCATCGTCCGGGCTGATTGTCGGCGCGGAAAGGGACGAGGTCGTGCCGCTTGCCGACATCCAGAAGCTGGTGGCGCGGTTGTCGCTGCAGAAGGGCATCACGGTCGAGTCCCGCACCATCAAAGGCGCCAACCATTTCTTTCACGACTCGCTCGATAAGCTCGCGGTCGATGTCGACAAGTATGTGACCAAGAGCCTTGTGAATCCTCCCGGACGAGCAACCAGCAACAAGGAACCCTGACCGCAACGGCACACGCCTTCTTAAGGCAGATGGATCCTTCCGCCGGTCAGCGGCCTCGGCGCCCCGGTGGTTCCGGGAAAGCTTATGGGAAGCCCGCGCAGAGAGCGCACGGCGAGAAAGCCGAATGCCTGCGCCTCCAGCGCATCGCTGCTCCAGCCCAAACTGTCCGCGGCCGACACCTTGCCGTGTGTCTCTTCGGCAATGGCCTTCATGAGTGTCGGATTGTGCGCGCCTCCACCGGTGACAACCCATTGCAAAACGGGCTGCGGAAAATGGCGCGAGGCCAGTGCAATAGCGCGCGCCGTACCGTAGGTGAGCGTCGCCGCTCCATCGGCCGCGCTCAATCCCTCGGCCCAGCCATCACTGAAGTCACCACGGTCGAGTGACTTGGGGGGCTTGCGCGCGAAGTAGCGGTGCTCGCTGAAACGCTCGAGGCGGGTGCGGTCGACCCGGCCGGCGGCGGCCAGCGTTCCGTTGCGATCAAACTGCAGTCCGGCCCGCTTGACGCACCAGTCGTCGATCGGGCCATTGCCCGGCCCGGTATCGAACGCCAACAGCGCGCCGTCTGCCCCGATCCAGGTGACGTTTGCGACGCCTCCGACATTCACGACCGCGAGCGGCTTGCGCAGGTCGAGAGCGAGGGCCGCATGGTAGATGGGCACCAGCGGCGCGCCCTGCCCGCCCGCTGCGACATCGGCGCTGCGCAGCTCATTGACCACTTTCACGCCGATGGCCTTGGCCAGCGCCGCGCCGTCGCCAAGCTGCCAAGTGAAGCGCTTCTCCGGTCGATGGGTGATGGTCTGGCCGTGAAAGCCTACGACGTCCACCGCTGAAAGCGCGACACCGGTGTCGCGCGACCACCGTCGCACCGCCTCGATATGCGCTTCGGTCACGGCACGCTCGGCGGCGCCGGTGGCTTCGTTCGGCGCCTCCGCGCCGAACGCGGCGCGAATGAGGCTACGGAGGCGCTGGTCGTAGGGAACGGTAAGCGCCGGCCCCTGCAAATGGACGGTCTGTCCGTCGGTATCGACGAGCGCCACGTCGATACCATCGATCGAGGTACCGCTCATCAGGCCAAGTGCGCGCATCAGGTTGTGGGCGCGCCGAGCTGCCGGCGCATGCGCTCGATGAAAGGCCCGCCTTCAGCGAGGTCGAACCGGCGGGAACTCGAACAATCGTAGCCGACCCAGGCCCCGACCCAGACCGGCCGCCGGCGTTTCTCATCCGGTTCGTCACGATAACGCTGGATGATATGGGTGTGCAGCGCAGGCTCGGCATTGCCCACTCGTAGCGGCTGGACGTCGCCGACGACCAGCCAACCTGCATTCATCTTGCAAATGACGAACGCATTCTCCCCGCGACGCGCCAGTTCGACTCTTTCTACTATCAGGTTCGCCAATCGAGGCTCCGTTGAGGCGGTCCGGCCGTCGTGTTACACCCGCGACCCTTCACGGACAAACCCGGTTCGCGAGCAATGTCGGCCTTCAAGTCGGATTTCATGCGCATCGTGCACGAGCGCGGCATGGTGCATCAATGCAGCGATGCAACGCGGCTCGACGAGCTGCTGTCGACCGGGGCGCGTACGGCTTATATCGGCTTCGACTGCACCGCGGATTCCCTGCATGTCGGCCATCTGCTGCAGATCATGCTGCTGCGCTGGTGGCAGAAGAGCGGCCACAAGCCGATCGCGCTGATGGGCGGCGGCACGACCAAGGTCGGGGATCCTTCCGGCCGTGACGAGACGCGGCAGCTCCTGACCGCGGAACAGATCGAAGCCAATATGCAAAGCATCAGGAGGAGCTTCGCAAACTACCTGGCGTTCGGCAGCGGCCCTACCGACGCAGTCATGGTCAACAATGCTGACTGGCTCGACACGCTGCTCTACATTCCGCTGCTGCGCGACGTCGGCCGGCACTTCTCCGTGAACCGCATGCTCACCATGGATTCGGTGAAGCTTCGCCTGGAGCGCGACCAGCCGCTGAGCTTCCTCGAGTTCAACTATATGATCCTGCAGTCCTACGACTTCGTCGAGCTGCACAAGCGCTATGACTGCATCGCCCAGATGGGCGGTTCGGACCAGTGGGGCAACATCGTCATGGGCGCGGATCTCGGCCGGCGCATGCAGGGCGCCGAGTTGTTCGCCCTCACCTCACCGCTGCTCGCGACCAGCTCAGGCGCCAAGATGGGCAAGACAGCGGCCGGCGCGGTATGGCTCAGCCCCGACCGGCTGAGCCCCTACGAGTTCTGGCAATACTGGCGCAACACCGAGGACGACGATGTCGGCCGGTTCCTGAAGCTCTTCACCGATCTGCCACTCGGCGAGATCGCCCGTCTGGATGCCCTTCAGGGCCAGGAGATCAACGAAGCGAAGAAGGTCCTGGCGACCGAGGTCACGACCCTGGCGCATGGTAAGGAGGCTGCCGAGCAAGCGGCCGAAACCGCGCGACGCACCTTCGAGGAAGGCGCCAAGGCGGATAGCTTGCCCACGATCCAGGTGGCACGCACACGCCTGGCGGCTGGAATCGCGGCATTCGAACTGTTCCACGACGCAGGTCTCTCGCCCAGCCGGACCGAGGCGCGCAAGCTCATCAAGGGCGGCGGCGGCCGGCTGAACGACCAGCCGATCGCCAGCGACACCGTCATCATCGACCAGGATGATCTCGATTCGTCAGGGACGCTCAAGCTTTCGGCCGGCCGCAAGCGGCACGTGTTGGTCCGCGCGGTCTAAAGCACGTCGGTCTAGGGCGCGCGCTGCATCTGCGACGAAGGCGGCGGCTGGTAACTGTCCGGCGACGACGTGAAGAGATCGCGCAGCGCGCCCGGCGTGACGGCCGACATCATGTTGATGTTGGTCTTCAGATCGTCGAGCGGTCCATAGAGCTGATAGGCGATGGCGAAGACGCCGCCATCCTTGCCGCCGGTCAGAAGCGGGCCAAGCAGCGGGACATTCGACAGGAGATTGTTCAACGCGAAGGCTGGCACCACGACGCCGCCAAGTCGCGCCGTGTCGTTGCCCAGATCGACGAATCCCTGGGTCGTAAGTCCGATCGACTGGCCGTTGGTGCGGCCGTTCTTGATATGGATGCGATCGCCTGCCTTGCTGACATCGGCCTGCAGGCCGTCGAACTGCTGCAGCGGATTGCCGGCGCGACCAAGACCCTCGATCGTCGAGTTGAGCGATCCGACGCCCCAGCGCGGCGTCACCTTCTGCAATCGATACGGTCCCATCTTCAAAAGACCGGCAAAGGCCGAATCGACGACGGCGTCGTTGTAGCGCCCCTCGATGTGCAGGTAGCCGTCGGTCATCCCATCGAGCCATCCGGCGTCATGCAGCATTAGCCCGAAATCGGCGACGTACAGGGCAAGGTTGCGGCCGCCGCTTGCCGGCGTTACCCGCAGCGTCGAGCCTTTGCCCCCTCCAATCGACAGGTCGGCTGCCGTAACGCGCTCGCCTGCCAGGTCCAGCCATCCGTTGACGTAGCCCAAGGTGCCGCGTTCCGTCGCCACCTGCTGGAGCTGCAGGTTCAGGCGGGTCTTCGCATGAGCGGCACCGGCTGGTCCGGCGGGATCCTTTGCCGCCAGCTCATCCCGCACCTTGATGGCGTGGCGGACGCGCGGCAGCTCGAGCATGGACCCCCGCAGCGAAATTTCGACACCACTCGGCCCGCGTCGCCATTCGGCCGCGACATCGGTACGTCCGATCCTGAATTGCGAGAACGTGACCTGCTGCAGGGAATTGTCGCCGGCAAAGCGCGCCTGGCCTTTGCCCGATAAGCCGTTGCCGTGCCCGTCGAAATCGATCGTGGAGAGCTTGCCGCCAGCGGCAAATTTCAGGGCTGTGACGACCTGGGCCTCGTCACCCGGCTCCTTCTTCCAGCCGAGCGGCCGCACATCGGCAGTCGCGCCTTTGAGATCGAAGCGACCGGCGACCTCGCTCGTGCCGTTCGTTGCCACCTGATATGACAATACCGTGCCAATGGGACCGGTGACGTAGGGCTCAGGCGATGGGAAACCGGCCTTGCCGACCAGGGACGCGGGTATGCTGCCCTTCAGCTCATAGCGGCGGCGGAACGGGACCTTGGCGCCGAAGAGCTCCTTCCAGCCAAGTTCCACCGCGCTGCCGTCGAGCTTGCCGGTGCCGGTGACGTTCAGTTCCGAACCGGTATATTTCATCGTCGCCGCGGCGTCGGCGAGGTCGAGGTCGCCGAGCGCATCGTGCAGCGAGAAGTGCGACAACGCCGCCTCGGCCTTGATGTCGAGCTCGGCCAGAGTAAGCGCGCTGATCAAGGGGAAGCTGAGCGAAAGATCGACCGTGACCTGACCGCCCAGCCGCCGATGATCGTACAGAAGCTCTCGCGGCAAGCCCAGCTTGGGTTTCGCGAGGAAGCGGATGACATCCTGCGCGCTGCCCGCAATGGGCATCCGGATCGAGGCGTTGTGCGGCGGTGGACCGGCGAGACCGGTGAGGTCGATGGTGGCGTCTTTCACTTGCAGGCCCGCGGCGGCGCCACTTGCCACGTCGAAATGCAATGTGCCGCCATCGTAGCGCGCCTTGCCCGATACGCCCTGCAGCTCCGGCATCTGCGGCATGTAGCGCACGGTCATTCCGCGATAATCGATCAGGCCCACCAGCCGATCGACCTTGAGCTCGGCCATGTCGTTGCCGGGAGCGCTCAGCGCAAACTCGGCGCCGACATCCATCTCGCCATTGCTGAGATTGGCAAGCGCCCATTGCCGACCGCCCACCGCAAACTCAAGCGGCCAGTAGTCTCCCACCCGATTGAGCGGGATGTGCTGCACATCGACGCGACCGCCGAACTTCTGGCCGTCCGGGGTTCGCATGCCGTTACCCGTGACCAATACCGTGGCGGCACCGAAATCCATCGCCACCCGCCCTATCGAAGCGGTATGGGCGACGGCGTCCACTGTCGCCTGCGCTTTCACCGACTTCACGGGATGCGTCACGGGCAGCACGCCAGGCAAGGTCACTTGGCCGTTGCCGCCGGTGACGTCGATGGCAACCGTACGGATTTCGCCGTGGCCGTCGGCTTCAATGCGCAGCCTACCGGCAAGGGCGATGTCGATACCACGCAACAGGACGACATCGGGGGAGAGGTCAGCGAACATCGATGGCTTCAATCCGTCGACATTGGCGTCGATCGAGATCCGGCTGCGGTCTCGTGCATAGACACCGTGCAACCCGACATCGACGGGCTCACCATTGCCGGTAAAGCGCGCGCTGGCCGAAATGATGACGCCGGCTTGGTCGCGCCTCAGGTCGGCACTCGCCGTCGGTGCGACCCAGGCAAGACCGGTCTTGAGATCGCGCAGCGTGATGGTGGCTTGCTCGATGCGTACCATGTCGAGCTGGCCGACCAGCGACTGGTAGTTGGGCTCGGCCAGAAGCTGCTCGACCAGGATGCCCACTGCCTCGCCCTGCGATTTCGAGCTGGTATCGGCGAAAATGCGGCGCAGCATGCCGCCCTCCCGATCGATCTCCGCCTCGATAGCTGGCTTTTCGATGACGATAGAGGTCGGCAGCAACATGCCCTGGAAGACGCTGCGCGGATCGAAAGTCAGGGCGGCCGCCGGAGCACTGGCGATGACCTGATTCTCGGCATTGAGAAAACGCAGCCCACTGAACACCAGCCGCATCGGCTGGCCGAGACTGCCCCACTCCAGCGTGATGCGATCCACGTCGGGCCTGATATCGTTGCCCGGCACGTCGGCCGCTCGTGCAATGCGATCCTTGAGGAAGTCGAGGTTGACCGGACCTGCCATCAGGCGAAGTGCGGCGACCACGATCAAGGTCGCGACGAGCAGGACGGCACCCAGCGTGACACGCGTGCATACCCGATAAGTTCGCCTGATCAAAGTCCGGTACTTCCAAGTTTCTTGACGATGGCGGCCGCTCTGGGCAAGCGTGACGCCGGATTCCGACAACTTACCGAGCCGCGCATTGCATGTCTTGGCTTTCGATCACTCGCCTGCCGCGACCGCACGACCCAGAGCGGCTGGACGTGGCTTGGACGCGGTGGGGCGAGACAACGGACCGCCCCAGCGACCCCGCCGCCGTGGCTCTGCTCGATGCGCTGTTCGGCAACAGTCCATATTTGACAGAGACTGCGCTACGAGACCCGATTTTTATGACCGATCTATGGCGTCGGGGCCCGGATGCCATGCATGGCGAACTTGCCACAGCGATCGCGGCCGTCCGCGCAGACGCACGCAATGGGATGCCGCCTGCCCAGGCGGCGGCGCGGCTGCGGCAGCTCAAGCGCCGCGCTGCCCTCGTCGTCGCCGTGGCCGACATCGCGGGGGCGTGGCAGCTCGAGCAGGTAACAAGCGCGCTCAGCGCTTTCGCGTCGGGATGCCTTGAAGCCCTCGTCGACTCGATCCTGCTGCAGCTCGAGCGCGACGGGCAGCTTACCCTTGGCAGTGACCCCGACGCTGCGGCGTTCGCGGTTCTCGGCATGGGCAAGCTTGGCGCCGACGAGCTCAACTATTCGAGCGATATCGATATCATCCTGCTCTACGATCGGGATGCTCCTGCGCTGGCCGGCAATGAACAGCTCTCGCGGCCTTTCGTGCGCGGGGCACGCCTGCTGGTGCAGCTCATGTCCGAAGCCGCGATCGATGGCTATATCTTTCGCACTGACCTGAGACTGCGTCCCGATCCCGGCTCGACGCCGCTGGCCATGTCGGTGCAGGCCGCCGAGCTCTATTATGAAAGTGTCGGCCAGAACTGGGAACGCGCGGCCATGATCAAGGCCCGTCCGGTCGCCGGCAATCTGGCGGTCGGCCGCCACTTCCTGTCGGGGCTTACACCTTATATCTGGCGCAAACACCTCGACTTCGCCGCCATCCACGACATTCATTCGATCAAGCGCCAGATCGACGCCCACCGCGGCGGCGGCGTGGTCAAGGTGCTGGGGCACAATATCAAGCTGGGCCGCGGCGGCATACGCGAGATCGAATTCTTCGCCCAGACCCAGCAGCTCATCTTCGGCGGCCGCGACCCGTCGCTCAGGCTGCGAGGGACCTGCGCGGCGCTGCGTGCCCTCGCTGCCGCAGGCCATGTGGGCGCAGCCGATGCCGATGAGCTGATCGAAGCGTATGGCTTCCTGCGCAGGGTCGAGCATCGCTTGCAGATGGTCGGCGACCAGCAAACGCATACGCTTCCGGCAGACGAGGCCGGCGCGGCGGCCATCGCGACCTTTCTGGGCTATCCCGACCGCCAAGCCTTCCAGGCCGACATGCTCCGCTGCCTCCGTTGCGTCGAGAGCCACTATGCCAAGCTGTTCGAGGAGGCGCCCAGCCTTGCCGGCCCCGGCGGGAATCTCGTCTTCACGGGAACCGACGACGATCCGGGCACGCTCGAGAGCCTGCGCACGCTTGGTTTTCGCGATCCGTCTGCCGCCGCGGCCATCGTGCGGCGCTGGCATCACGGCCGCTTTCGTGCGACCGCAACGGCACGTGCCCGCGAGCTTCTGACCGAGCTGATGCCAGGTCTCTTGAAGGCGTTGGGATCGACGGCAGCGCCCGATCAGGCACTGCTCAACTTCGATCTCTTTCTCGGCAATCTGCCGGCCGGAATCCAGCTTTTCTCCCTGTTCAAGGCCAATCCGGCCCTGCTCGATCTGGTGGCGACCATCATGGGCAGTGCGCCGGGACTTGCCGCCCATCTCGCCCGTCGCACGCTCCTGCTCGATTCGGTGCTGTCGCCCGATTTCTACCGTCCTCTCCCCTCAGCGGCGGAAATGGCGGCGGACCTCACGGCCCAGCTTGCGTCGGTCGATCACGAGCAGGACATCCTCGACCTGGCGCGGCGCTGGACCAATGACCGACGCTTCCAGGTCGGCGTGCAGCAGCTCAAGGCGATCGTGAAACCGGCGCAAGCAGGCTTGGGCTACTCCGACATTGCGGCTGCGGCGATCTCCGCGCTGTGTGATCGCATCGAGAAGCGCTTCGCCGAGGCCCATGGCGGCTTTCACGGTCCACGCCTCGCCGTCCTGGCGCTGGGCAAGCTCGGCAGCCGCGAGATGTCGGCCACATCCGACCTCGACCTGATCTTCGTCTACGACATACCGCCCGGCATCGATGCTTCCGATGGCCGCCAGCCGCTGCCGGCCATCCAGTACTACACTCGACTGAGCGGTAAGATCGTGACGGCGCTCACCGCCCACACCAACGAGGGCACACTCTACGAGGTCGACATGCGCCTGCGCCCGTCGGGCCGCGCCGGGCCGCTCGCCAACTCGCTGGAGGGCTTCGAGGCCTATCACGCACAGTCGGCGTGGACCTGGGAGCATATGGCGCTTTCCCGTGCACGGGTGATCCACGGACCGCCGGGACTGGTCGACCGCTTGACCGACATCGTCAAATCGACGCTTTGCCGGCCGCGCGATCCGGTGGCGTTGCTACGCGACGTGGCTGACATGCGTGACCGCATCGCCCACCATGCGCCGCCGAAGAGCCCCTGGGACTTCAAGCACTTGCCGGGCGGGCTGTTCGATATCGATTTCGTGGCCCAGTACCTTGCCCTGCTCCATGCCGCCGAGCGCCCCGACCTGCTCGACCCGCATCCGGCCGAGATGTTGCGCCGCGCCGCAAGTGCCGGCTTCATCGACCCCGCCGATGCCGAGTGCTTGCGGGCTACGCGCACGCTGCTCACCGACATCCAGAGCCTGCTGCGACTCACCTTGAATGGCGATGAAGCAGCTTTCGACGAAGGTGGTGCACCGGAGGGTCAGCAACGACTGATTGCCGCCACCGAAGATGTGAGCGACCTCGCGGCCTTGCGTCGACGCATCGAGGCGGAAACCAGCTTGGCGCGTGCTATATATCATCGCATTGTCGAACAACCGGCGCGAGCCGCTGGCTGGCAGTCGCGCGGGCAGGACAAAAGGGGTGAACGATGAGTGTCGAGGAAGGCAAGAAGGCGCCGGATTTCACGGCGGTCTCCGACGGCGGCAAGAAGCTGAAGCTATCCGATCTCCGTGGCCAGCCGGTGGTCCTCTACTTCTATCCGAAGGACGATACGTCGGGCTGTACTGCCGAAGCCTGCGGCTTTCGCGACCAGTTGCCTGATTTCTCCAGGGTCAAGGCGCAGGTTGTCGGCGTATCCAAGGACAGCGTCGAGCGTCACGACAAGTTCAAGAAGAAGTATGGGCTCAATTTCCCGCTCGTGTCCGACGAGGACGGCAAGATTTGCGAGAAGTACGGCACCTGGATCGAGAAGAGCCTTTACGGCCGTAAGTACATGGGCATCGACCGCGCCACCTTCCTGATCGACAAGACCGGCACCGTGGCCAAGATCTGGCGCAAGGTGAAAGTGCCCGGTCACGTCGACGAGGTGCTGGAAGCAGTGAAGGCGCTGTAGCGGTTCAACGAGAAAGATTTCATCCTCGTCTGGCCGCACGCCTGTGTCGGCCTTGCCGGTGCGGCGTCGGATCAGACGGCTGCGACCGCGTACCTGCAGACTCTCCCGCAGCAGAGTCTGCGTCCTCGAAGTCCTGCGGCCGGTCACCCAGCAGGAAACGCGGCCCCGCCCCGGCACGCGCGGCACGGTCCTTGGGATTGTAAAGTGCGCACCGGGAGAGCGACAGGCAACCGCAACCGACGCAGCCATCCAGCAGATCGCGTGTCTTCTGAAGCATCTCAATCCTTGCCTCAAGAGCGCCACGGATGCGCCGACTGATCACCTGCCAATCTTGTCGCGTTGGCGTCCTGCCCTGAGGCAAGATCGCGAGCTCGGCCTCGATTTCGGCGAGCGTCAGGCCAAGGCGTTGGGCAATCAGCGCAAAAGAAAGGCGCCGAATGTCCGCGCGCAGGAAGCGCCGCTGATTGCCCGCGCTGCGCACGGCCCTCACCAGGCCGCGCGCTTCATAGAAGCGAATGGCCGACACCGACATTCCCGTGCGTCGAGAGAGTGCGCCAATGGACAGCAGCGAGCTTTGAGTCACGTCTGCTCCAGACTATTGACCTCAAGTTAGCTTGATATTTTAGGATCGGAGTGAACGCATTTCCAGAAGGATCGTCGCCATGTCCAGGCCCCGCATCGAGCACGTCAATGTCACCGTCTCCAATCCCGAGCGTGCCGCGAAATTGATGGAGGCGCTGTTCGATTGGCGCATCCGATGGCGGGGTGCGGCACGCGATGGTGGCCATACGATCCATGTCGGATCGGACGATCACTACCTCGCCCTCTATACGGGGCGCAATACCACCTACACGGCGGACGACTTCGCCAAGGGCAGACCGCTCAACCACATCGGTGTCGAGGTCGACGATCTCGCCGCCACGGAGGATCGTGTCGTGGCAGCTGGGTTGAGGCCCTTCGCACACGCCGACTACATCCCTGGCCGCCGCTTCTATTTCCTCGATCCCGATGGCATCGAATACGAGGTCGTCAGCTATCGCTGACGGCCTTCCGGGCCACGCCTCAGCAGCAATGCGCCTCCGGCCCTCCCGCCAGTCCCTCCAGGTCCGCTTGCCACGCCGGCTTGTGCAGCGATCTGCGCCTGGCCAGCGCGCTCAAGGAAATAGAGCGGGTCGAACACCTCGGGAATCGTTCGGCCGGCAGCGGGCAGGCCGTGATTGCGCAAGATCTACGTGCGATGCGGGCCGAGATCACGGATCAGGCTTTCCCCGTTCCTCGAGCTCGAGCGCAATGCCTTGATAGTCGTGATAGCCGAGATGGCCATAGAAACTTCAGCGCATGCTGGCTGATCGGCAGCAGGCCGTCCTCCTGGCCGGAGACGGCAATGCCGGCAGCAGTATGGGTATGCGCGACACACAAAAGATCATGCCGCGCCGCATGCGCCATGGCGCGGATGGTGAAGCCGGCGGCATTGACCAGCTCACCTTGGTCAGCCTCGTCGACGATCCGGCCTGCCGCGTCGATCTTCACCACATCCGACGCGAGCATGTGGTCGTACGCCACGCCGAGCTGATTGACGAAGAACTGGTCCTGCCACCCCTGCACGCGCTGATATGAGTGTAGATCAGGTCGGCCATGCGGCAACGAGCCGGCAGAACGCTGCAAGATCGCACCGCACCTTCACGCTGCCGCCGTCATGCCATGCATCACGGTACCATCCATTATCACGGTCTCCTTTGCGACAATCCGGGTGAATGCTTTCGCAACAGCGAAACTGCAACAGCGAACGTCGACACTGCTGAAGGTATTGCCGGAAATGTTCTTTACACAACCTGCAACGACAAGTACGGTACCACCGTGAGTAGTCCACCCAGTCAAGCGGTACTGGAACGTGTATAGCTTCTGTGAAGTTCGCGTAACTTAGTGCGTTGGGGGAGACCATGTCGGCATCTACTACGCATAGCTGCGTGTTGGATGGACAGCGATCACCACATCAGCGACCTCTAAGCAACGCGGAGTCGGACTTCACTTACGCGCACTATCGACGAATACTAGCGACCATTCGGAGAACACACGAGACGCTCTCGTTCCGTGAGGCTGTCGAGCTTGGTGACCGGCTCATGGCCGTCCCACGTTTCGTGATCATGCGGCACGACGTCGAGCAGAATCTCAATGCAGCCGAGGCGATGGCGGTCATAGACAGCGAAGCCGGCGTCAAATCGACGTTCTTTCTGCTGCAAAGCGGCGACTACAACTGCTTCTCTGAATGTGGTGCACGGATTGTCCGTCGAATCCTGTCGCTCGGTCACGACATCGGCCTCCATTACGACGGAGGTCTATTGGAGCGTCTCGAACTCGATCCGGCGACAGCCGTTCGATCGCAGATCGCGATGCTCGAGTCGTTCTTCTCGACCAAGGTCTCCGCGATCTCTGCTCACATGCCCGCGAGATCGCCAGTTTCAGTTGTCGTTCCACACGTCGTCGACGTCTATTCGATCCCATATTGCCATGCCATCAAGTACGTCTCGGACAGCCTTCAACGTTGGCGCGAAGGCGTTGTAACGAGCCTCCTTGAGAAGCACGACAAGATCCATTTGCTGACCCACGAATGCAATTGGAGCGAAAGCGGTCTCGGATGGGACGAGATCATGTTGCGCGACGCCCAGGATCGATTCGATCGGCACAGAAGTCGGACGCTGGAAACCATTGAACGATTTCGCGAAGGTCTGGCTTCTCGCGCACAACGTGACGCTCAGTTCATGGACCGCCTGTTGTCAGGGTCGCCCCAGCCCGCACGCTCAAACATGGAGCCGCAATGACCACGGCATCTGATCCTGACCGCAGGATAATCGTCCTGGGTGGCGATGGTTATCTCGGCTGGCCGACTGCGATGCACTTCGCCACCCGTGGATGGACCGTCTGTGCTGTCGACAACTACTCGCGAAGGGAAATCGCATCAGCCAACAATGCATCCTCGCTATTCGACAACCCGAAGCTGCCAGAGCGCTGCAATGCCTTGCGCCGTGTGACCAACAGCAACGTTGTGTCGGTCGAACTTGACGTCAATGACTACTGCGCACTCTCTCAGATCGTCAGAGAGTTTCGTCCGACGGCGTTGCTTCATTTTGCGGAGCAACCCTCCGCACCCTACTCCATGTGGACTTACGAGACCGCCCGCTTCACGCTCAACAACAACATCAACACGACATTCAACGCCATCTGGGCGATCTTGCAGGAGGCTCCGGATTGCCACCTAATCAAACTAGGGACGATGGGCGAGTACGGCACGCCAAACATAGATATCGAGGAGGGCTGGATCGACATTCATCATCGGGGCCGGTCCGAGCGGTTCTTGTTCCCTCGCCAAGGACCAAGCCTCTATCACACGACGAAGATTATGGACACGGACCTGATCCATTTCTACTGCCGTCACTGCGGATTGCGAGCGACCGATCTCATGCAGGGGCCGGTCTACGGAATCCATACGGAAGAAACGCGGCTGTCGGATCAGCTCCTGACGAACTTTCATTACGACGATATTTTTGGCACCGTCTTGAATCGCTTCGTCGTTCAAGCCGTTGTCGGCATTCCGCTGACAGTTTACGGGGAAGGTCGGCAGGTCAGGGGCTTCCTCAACCTGATCGACTCGCTGCGATGCATCGAAATCGCTGCCCTTGAAACACCGAAGGCCGGCCAGCTTTGCGTTGCCAATCAGTTCACGCAGACCTTCGCGATTCTTGACTTGGCCGCACGCGTGGTCGACGCCGCGGATTTCCTGGGCATTCGGGCGACCATAGATCATCTGCCCAACCCGCGGATGGAACAGGCCGACCATTACTATAATCCGACACATCGACATTTCGTAGACCGAGGTCTGGTGCCGAACCTGCTGACCCGTGAGACCCTCGTCGACATGTTGAAGGTGGTCTCCGAAAATCGCAGTAGAATTGACACGAGCCGCTTCTATCCGCGCATAAGTTGGAATCGACGGGCGCCCGGCCACCAACGTTGCGAAGCACGGCCGGCAGCGATGGATGAGGAAAGGCGGACAGCTTGACCCTCTTGGCAGAACGGGGCGTTGGCAAAAGCAACATGTTGCGCTCCAACCATGTTGAGCCAGGCGGGCGCCTGATGATTTTCGGCCGTCCCACCCTGGCGTGGGAGAACGCGCCTCCCCCCGAGGAATATTTCAAGAGCATTTACGGCGTCGATGAAGTGCATACTCTCGACGTTTCAGCTTATGAAGGCGCGACGTTCATCCATGACCTGAATGATCCGGAGCTTCCGCCGGAGCTGATCGGACGCTATCGAGCGGTGTCATGGGGTGGAACCGTTCAGTTGGTTTTCAACGTGGGAACGGTTCTTAGGAAAACCGCGGAGCTCCTCGAGGTCGGAGGCATCGTCTTTTGCGGCGCACCGAGCAACAACTGGCAGGAGGCAAGCTACTACCAACTATGCCCGACACTGAAGTTCGACTTCTACGAGGCCAATGGATTTGAGCTCGGCACCAGCATGGCGTCATTCTATGCGCCCAAGGCAAGAAGCCGCCGTCGGTACATCCCGGTCTATCCAGGCGAAGCCGACGCTCTCAACTACGTTCCCGCGAGGATGTCACATCTGCTCGTGGCCAAGAAGGTCGCGACATCCACCTGTGACAAGGTGCCCATAAACAGCACCTATCGTTTCAAGCACACCAACGAGCGCGTGCGCTGGAGATTTCGCGCCGCAGCGCCTTATGATGTTGAGAACGGCAAGCGTGTTGCCGCGCCAGTCCGGCGCTTTGAAATGAATGCCGCGCGCTTTGAGAACATCGAAGGTTGCTGGGCGTGCCCTTTCTTCGAAAAGGGGCTGCCCGCATCCAACCCCACCCGTCCTTTTCGGTCGCGCGCCTTGCTGTACGAAAACGGAAAGCTTCTGACCTGGATTGTCTCCGACAAGACAATGGTGGCCGAAAAGCCAGGCTCGTTCATCCACTCCGACTCGGCTATCTATTTCACCACATCCGATGGCACCAGCCCTGTCACGAATGGCCGCAAATATGAGGTCCACTTCCCCCAACCGTTTGTCGGACTTGACCCATATTGCAAAGATGGCACCTACGACTAGGCCCGAGACGGCGTCCAGCCGTAAATCTTCCCCAATGTCCCGCCCATGAGCTGGGCACGGTCGCTCTCGGACAGCCGATCAGTGACCCGGAAAGCCTCAACTCCTTCCTTGTAGGTGAGCAGCGCGACTGCGCGCGTCCAGTCGGTGCCCCACAGGCAGCGTTCGAGGCCGAAAGTATCGAGGATGCGGCCAACCGGATCCCAGATGTCCTTGTAGGGGAACTTCTCATGGCTGAGCGTGCAGGCGCCGGTGATCTTGACCGCGATGTTCTTGTAGGGCGCTAGTGCCAGAAGCTTGGGCAGATCTGCCCATGGCTTAGCTGGCGCGGGCGGAGCGAAAGGCTGCTGCAGACCAAGATGATCGATCACGATCTGCGTGTCGGGATGGCGCTCGGCGAGCGTGGCCACCTGCTCCGTCCGTCCCCAGCACAACAGATTGACAGGCAGATCGTGCCGGGCGGCTTCGGCCAGCACACGGTTGACTCCCGGATCCGCGGGGTCCTGCGAGACCTCCGGCCGCATCATGATGCGGATGGCCACGGTGCCATCCGTTTGCGCCCAGTCGGCGATGGTCTCGCCCACCTTCGGATCGTTGGGATCGACCGGCTTGATGACGGCGAAGCGCCTGGGGTAGGCCCTGCGCACGGAGAGCGCGTAGCTCGCATCAAAGCGATACATGGTGAAGACCGACACCAGCAACGCCCCGTCGACGCCGACCTCATCCATGGCCTTGACCATGTCGGCGCCGGTCACCTCCGGCGGACCGGCCAGCGCCTCGTGCCAGGGACGGCCGGGATGATTGCGCTCGTAGCAATGGACCTGAGCGTCGATCGTCGGCATGGCGGCCTCCCCTACACGTTGCGGCGCCACGCTAAGAGGACGCGCGACCCGGTTCAAGAGCAGGCAACGGGGCCGTTTCGCGAGGCACGTCGCAGACATCGACCCAGTCGGCTTTGACGAGCTCGGCCATGCGAAGCGGACTGATGCGCAGCGCGCTGTTGGTCGAGCCGGCGGCCGGCAACACCTCGTCGAAGGCGCGCAGCGAAACATCGCAGTACACAGGCAACGGAGTCGCAAGCCCGAACGGACAGACGCCACCCACGGGATGGCCCGTTAGCGCCGCCACCTCCTCGGCCGCCAGCATCGTGGCCTTGCCGCCCAGCACGCTCTTGACCTTCTTGTTGTTCAGCCGTGCCACGCCGCAGGTGACCACAAGCAGCGTCCGGTCCTTGACGCGAAGCGACAAGGTCTTGGCGATCTGAGCGGGCTCCACACCATGGCCGGCCGCCGCGAGCTCGACGGTCGCCGTGCTGCCGGGCAGCTCGATGACTTCGACATCCGGCGCATAGGTCGACAGGAACTGGCGAACGGATTCAACGGTCATTTGCGATACTCCTCAAGTCGGTCAGTACGCGGATCGCCTCCTGCAGTGGACGATGCAGGACCTTGTCGCGCCGTACCACGATGCCAAGCCTGCGGTGCAGCCTGGGCGACAGCGAGCGCACGATCAATCCACGCGGCGCGCCGCGCAACGCCAGGTTCGGCAGGATGGCGCAGCCCAGGCCTGCGCCGACCAGCTCGCGAATCGCCTGGGTGTTGGCAAGCGCCGTCGCCGGCTTGAACGCGACGCCTGCGCGGGCAAACCATTGATCGGTCACCAGCCGGGAGTTGCTGCCCTCTTCGGACGTGATCACCGGGAGCTTGGCCAAAGCTGCCGCCGTCACCTTCGTCGGTAGAGGCACGCCATCGCGCGAGGTGATGGCCATGAGCTCGTCGTCCAACACCGGCGTCACCTGGAGCATGCGGCCGGAGGCCGGCAGGGTGACGAAACCGAGGTCGAGTCGATTGTGCTCGATATCGGCGACAATCTCCGGCGTATTGCCGGTGGTCATGATGATCTCCAACCGCGGGAAGCGCTGGCACAGCGAGCGCAGCACCGGCGGCAGCAGGTAGATGCTGGCCGTGCCCCCGGTTCCCATGCGTAGCCGACCGGCTTCGCCCCGCGCGTGCGGTGCCAACGCCTCGAACGCCGCCGCCACGGCGCCATCGATGCGGGCGGCGTGATCCAACAGCTCCTGCCCCGCCGCCGTTGTGGTGACACGACGACCAAGTCGCTCGAGCAGCCTGACGCCCAAACGCTTCTCGAGCTGGCCAATCTGCAGGCTGACCGCGGGCTGGGTCAGGCTCAGCCGCTCCGCCGCGGCCGAAAACGTGCCCTGCCGCGCTACCTCGACGAAAGTGTGCAGCTGATCAAGATTGAGACCACGCATGGCAAAGAATATCTTATGCGTATTATAAATTGTCAAAATTTCTCTTATGGCGAGGCGTCTGCCACCATGCCTGCATGTCGTGTCGCCTTGCGCTGGGAGAGATCATGCTGGAAGTCAGTCGCTTCATCGGCGCCTCGCCGCTTTCGCGCCTTCGCCAGCGCCGATTGCTGCGTGAGCTCGACGACCGCCTGCTGGCCGATATCGGCCTCAGGCGTGCAGACCTCTATGAAAGGGATTCGATGATCAAGACGGCCGTATTCGTGCGCGACGCCAGCGAGGCCGATATGGCCCACGTGCAGGAGATCTACGCCCACCATGTGCTGCACGGCCTGGCGAGCTTCGAGGAGACCCCGCCTTCGATCGGCGAGATGATCGCCCGGCGCGCGTCGGTGCTGAAGCTCGGCCTGCCCTATCTCGTTGCCGAGATAGATGGCCGCATTGTGGGCTACAGCTATGCCTCGTCGTATCGTCCGCGGCCGGCCTATCGGCACACGGTCGAGGACTCCGTCTACGTCCGCGACGGCCTCGTGGGGCAAGGAGTTGGACGAGCGCTGCTTGGCATGCTGATCAAGCGCTGCGAGCGCGGCTCCTGGCGGCAGATGTTGGCGGTGATCGGCGACAGCGGCAACGCAGGGTCGATCGGTCTGCATCGACGCTTCGGATTCCAGATGATCGGTACCTTGCAGGCGGTGGGCCTGAAGCACGGGCGATGGGTGGACACGGTCCTGATGCAACGCGCGCTCGGCGCCGGCAGCACGACGCTGCCAGGCAGCTAGCGGCGCGTCGAGCGTCCGCTCCCATGAGGAGCCTGCTTTGGCCTGCCGTCTCGCTTCTGGCGTACGTTGCCTTACGGCTACTGCCACCGATGGCCGGTCTTGGCGACCCGAGCCAAGCGGTGTTGGGCGTCATGCTCGCGGGTACGGTCCTTTGGATGTCGGAAGCCGTGCCGCTGGGAGTCGCTGCGCTGGTCGTCATCGTGCTGCTGGCGATCAACCCAGGCCTGCGCCTCAGTGATGCGCTGCAGGGCTTCACCTCGGAAGTGACCTTCTTCCTTGTCGGCGTCACCGCCATCGGCACGGCGGTCGAAGCAAGCGGCCTCGCCCAGCGGGCGGCACGCTTCCTGGCTGCGAGTGCATGCAGCAGCCCTGCGCGGCTTTATGCGCAGATGATCGTCTCCCTGCCTGCGCTCGCCTTCCTCGTGCCGTCAGCCATCACGCGCAACGCCATCCTGATTCCGGCGTATCGAGAGGCCCTCGAAACCATGGGAGTGACGAAGTCGGGCCGTGTCGGTCGAGCCCTGATGCTGGCGCTGGGCATGTTGAACCCGCTCGCCTCCTCGGCGCTGCTGACCGGTGGCATCGCCTCGATCGCCGCCGCCACCTTGCTCGGCGGCTTCTCCTGGCTGCGGTGGTTCGTCCTGATGGCCGTGCCCTACTACGCCCTGATCTTCCTGGGTGGCCTCTACCTACGCCTGATGGTCGGCCGCTTCGAGCAAGGTGTCGGCAAGAAGATCGGCGGCCCCATGCCGCATAAGCGATTGTCGCCTGCCGAGCTCAAGACGCTCGCCGTGCTTGCCTTCACCGCCATCCTCTGGCTCACCGATGCCTGGCACCGTCTTTCACCCGCCATTCCCGCTCTGATCGCGGCCATCGTGCTGCTGATCCCCAGGCTGGGTGGACTGTCCTGGAAGCAATTCGAGGGCAAGCTGTCGTGGAGCCTCATCCTCACCGTCGGCGCCTCGATGTCCCTTGCACGGACCATGATCGACTCCGGGGCAGCGTCATGGCTGGGCGGCCTGCTCGCGAGCGGCCTCATCGGCCTCACGGACTCGCCGATGTTGCTGATCGCCTTGCTCGTGATCGCCGTAGCGTTGGTTCATCTGGCGATCACCAATCTGGCGGCCTGCATGGCGATCCTGATCCCCATCGCTGTCACCGTCGCCGAGGCGGCACATCTCAATCCGCTGGTCTGCGGCCTGGTGGTGACGCTCGCGGTCGACGGCATCATCCTTTACCCGGTGCAGACCGCCGCCAACCTGCTGGCCTATGAGAGCGGCTACTTCCAGACATCAGACGTTCGCCGCCTGGGGCTCGGCATGCTGGTGCTGACCGTCGTCGTGTCGTTGTCGGTGCTGCCCTACTGGTCTCTGCTCGCAGTGCCGCTGGCGAAGCCCTGAAGCGGCATCAGTTCCTGACCGTCATGTCGACGACGCGTGCCTTGTGAGCGTAGATATCGATCTTGGCCCACATGCGGCCGCGGGCGACGGAATCGGCTTCCGCTTCGCTGGTGAAAGGACCGTGCCACACCATGGTCTCGGGCAGAGGCCTGTTCCAATTCGCCCGTCCGTTCTCGGTCACGTACTCGGCTTCGAAAACGAACCACATCGGTTGCTCCACTAACCCCAGCCGGTCTCGACCCGACGACCGCGACACCGCCAATTCGCGGACCATGCCCTCGGGCGTCGTATTGGCATCCTGCATTCCCCTGATCAATTGCGGCGGCTCGGTGGCGCGCTGAGCGGGCGGCCCCTGTTGCCGCCGTGCAACGCCTCCTCCAGTCGGACGTTTCCCGGGCACCCTGACCCCAGAAGAAAGGAGAGACGCCATGCTGAAGACCTCGATGATCGTCGCGTGCGTGTTGGCCGCCTCCGGCTCGGCTGCTCTGGCGCAAACCTACTCCAACCCGCCCTCTGGCGCCGGCGGCGCGGCACCGACGCGTGACATCGGCAGTCCGTCGGCGAACGCCAGCGGCACAGTGACCGGCGGCACGCAGTCGACCACTGTCTTGTCGCAGAGCAACAAGCAGCAGAGCGCGGCAGGCATGTCGAGCAGCACCTACCAACAGGGCATGCCGTCGGGCCAATCGGCCGGCGCGCAGGGCGGCTACATGCAAGGTGGCTACACCTCGCAGGCGCAGGCCCAGGGCGGCATGCAGCCGGACCAGATGACCAGCCCGAACGCCGCCTACATCACGGATGAGTACGGCTATCAATACAACAGCCGAGGTGATCGTATCGGTCGCGTTCGCCGTCGTTAGCAAATGATTCATCGTGCTCGTACCCGGTCGGGCTCGCCCGACCGGGTTTCCTTGGGCGGGAAGTCGCCTTACGCTGCCTCCAAACGACAGGAGGAGCGGCGTGCAAGGCGAGGACGCGTATGATTTCATCGTTACGGGAGCCGGTTCGGCCGGCTGTGCGGTCGCAGGCCGGTTGAGCGAGGACGCCCGCTTTCGCGTGCTGCTCCTGGAAGCGGGCCCGCCAGACACCTATCCCTGGATCCACATCCCGCTGGGCTACCACAAGACCTACAACAATCCGCGCGTCAACTGGATGTTCGACTCGGAGCCGGAGCCCGAGCTCAACGGCCGCGTGATGTACCAGCCGCGCGGCAAGGTGCTGGGTGGCACCAGCTCGATCAACGGCATGGTCTATATGCGCGGCAACGCCGCCGACTACGACGAATGGCGCCAGCGCGGCTGCGAAGGCTGGGACTACGACTCGGTGCTGCCCTATTTCAAGCGCGCCGAGGACCAGCAGCGCGGCGCCGATGAGTTCCATGGCGTCGGGGGACCGTTGAAGGTGAGCGACCATCGCTGGCAGCCGACGCTTGCCCGCGCCATGCATGATGCCGCGGTGCAGGCTGGCATCCCCGCCAATCCCGACTTCAACGGCGCAACGCAGGAAGGTGTGGGTTTCTACCAGACCACCATCAACAAGGCGCGGCGCTGGTCGAGCGCACGCGCCTATCTCGGCGATGCGCGCCGGCGCAGCAACCTCACCATTGCCACGCGCGCCCACGCCACGCGCGTGCTGATCGAGAACGGCCGCGCGGTCGGCGTCGAGTACCGAACGCCAGAGGGGCTCAAGCAGGCGCGGGCCCGGCGTGAAGTCGTCGTGTCGGGCGGCGTCTACGGCTCACCCCAGCTTCTCATGCTCTCAGGACTGGGACCGGGCGCGCATCTGCAGCAGTTCGGCATCCCGGTGGTTCGCGACATGCCGGGCGTAGGCAGCCATCTGCACGACCATTTCAACACCTACGTCGCCTATCGCTGCGCCCAGCCGGTGACCATGAACGACCTGGCTATCAGCCTGCCGCGGCGCTTGCTGGCGGGTGCGCAATATGCGCTGGCCCGGACGGGCCCGCTCGCCAGCATGGGCCTGTTCGTGGGCGCGCTGATCCGCAGCGACAAGCGACTGGAGCGGCCCGACCTCCAGATCAACATGTTTGCCTGGGCAATCAAGGAACGGAATCGCCACGGCGTCACGCCGCAGCCCTTCTCCGCCTTCGGCCTCAGCCCCGTGCATCTGCGGCCCGACGGCCGCGGCACGGTGCGGCTGAAGTCGCCCGATCCGATGGCTGCGCCCGAGATCCGCTTCAACTTCCTGAGAAGCGCCTATGACTTCCAGGCGCTGATCGAGGGCATGCGTGTGTGCCGCGAGATCGCCAAGCAGCCGGCGCTCCGGCCGTTCGTGATCGAGGAGATCCTGCCCGGTCCACATGTCACCGGCGACGACGACCTCAAGGCCGACATTCGCGCCCGCGGTGTGTCGAACCTGCACCCGGTCGGCACCTGCCGCATGGGTCGCGAGGTCGATGCCGTCGTCGATCCTCAACTTCGCGTCCATGGCATCGGCGGGCTGCGCGTGGCCGACGCCTCGATCATGCCATCGATCGTGGCGGGCAACACGAATGCGCCGTCAATCATGATCGGGGAGAAGTGCGCCGACATGGCAAAAGCGGCGGCGTAGGCTACGCCGCCGCTTCCGTCTTCAAACGATTGAACGAGCGATCCGGATCAGTAGTAGTACCGCCGCGGTGTCGTCGCCGCGCCGACGGCGGCACCTCCCAGGCCGCCGACAACGGCGCCGGCCAGAGGGTTGCCGGCCGCCGCGCCAACCAGGGCGCCGCCGCCCGCGCCGATGGCGCCGCCGGTCAGGGCGCGCTCACCTGGGGTTTCGCCGCAAGCGGCAGTCGCCAGTGCCAGGACGGCAAGCATGGCGATGGAGGAGATGCGTGACATGAAAGCCTCTCGTTTAACTATCGATGCAACGAGGAATGGGTGCCTGCGGTTGCACCCGCCGAACATGGCGTCGCAATGGGGCGCAAGCTAGGCAGCGACCTTGGACACGGCGTCTTCCCCTTTGTGGTCTCGCAAAGGTCACAGCGGACATGGCATCGCGACGATGCCCGGCGTGCTCGTGCTGGCGGCGCCAGAAGGGGAAAGCCAGCGCCACCGCGGCCGGCAAGATGTACCCTCGCGCGATGGCTTCGGTGGCTGACCATGAACGATGGTGGGCAGCTCTGCTGTTCGGGCAGATGCTTGTCGTGCTCCTGCTGATTGCCTCGTGGCTGATGCGCGCCTGCGCGCCAGTCGCGCCCGCCATAAGCTTGTCCGCTCTCGATGCGTCTGTTCCTCCCGCCCCACCGAGCGCGCCCGATCCGACGCCATCCCTCCAGGCCTCGTTCGACGACGCTCGAGCCCACGAAAAGATCTTGAGGGTCGAGCTCGCCGCTCTCCAGGACGACCTCAAGGAGAAAGTGGAGCAGTGCAAACCCGAGCAGCCACCCTTGCCGGCGGAACGCTGGGCCAAGGGAGACCTCGGCACGCTCAGGGGATGCTGGGTGCTCGGCCGTGACGTGCCCATGTTGCACAGCTTTGGCGAAGGAAAGACCGAACGGGTGATCGTCAAAGCCGGCAGGATCTGCTTCGACGACCAGGGCAGCGGCCTGCATGAGCAGACCATGGTTGGGCCCACGACAACATGGAACTGCAAGGCGCCGATGACGGCGAAGTTCTGGAGCAACGGAACGTTGGTTGCCAAGCAACCCGACGTGTTCTGCGAAGGCACGCCACCGGCGCGGTGGACGGCGACCCAGCTCACCTGCCGGCGAGTAACCGACGAGACGGCCCTGTGCCAAGCCGTCGATAAGACTGGGCGAACGCAGGTCGAGTTCCGCCGCGCGCCTTGAGAATTCTCGGCTCGGGAAACGGCGAGCGGTGGCGCTACGCCGCCTCCTTGTCCTTTCCCTCGCCAACCCGCGCCGCCAGGGACGCCGCCATGAACTCGTCGAGGTCGCCGTCGAGCACCTTCTGCGGATCGGAGCGTTCGACGTTGGTGCGCAGGTCTTTCACCATTTGATAGGGCTGCAGCACGTAGGAGCGGATCTGGTGCCCCCAGCCGATGTCGGTCTTGCTGGCTTCCGCTGCCAGCCGCTCGGCCTCGCGCTTCTGCAGCTCGACCTCATAGAGGCGCGCCTTCAGCATCTGCATGGCCTTGGCGCGATTCTGGTGCTGGCTGCGCTCCTGCTGGACCGCGACGGCAATGCCGGTCGGGATGTGGGTGATGCGCACTGCGCTGTCCGTCTTGTTGACGTGCTGGCCACCCGCGCCCGAGGCCCGGTAGGTGTCGACGCGCAGGTCCTTGTCGAGGATCTCGATGTCGATGTTGTCGTCGACCTCAGGATAGACCCACACCGAGGCGAAGCTGGTGTGGCGGCGCGCATTGCCGTCGAACGGCGAAATTCGCACCAGCCGGTGCACGCCCGACTCCGTCTTCAGCCAGCCATAGGCGTTTGGGCCGTCAACCTTGAAGGCGCACGATTTGATGCCCGCCTCCTCGCCCGCGCTCTCCTCCAGCCAGCTCACCTTGAAACCGCGGCGCTCGGCCCAGCGCACATACATGCGCGCCAGCATCTCGGCCCAGTCCTGCGCTTCGGTGCCGCCCGTGCCGGCGTTGATCTCGACATAGGCGTTGTTGGCGTCGGCATCGCCCGACAGGAGTGTTTCGAGCCGCGCCTGCGCAGCCTCGTGACGCGCCTCGCCAAGCGCCTTCTCGGCGTCGGCGATCATGGCCTCGTCGCCATCGGCTTCGGCGAGCCCGATCAGGCCGACATTGTCGTCGACGGCGGCGCGCAGGCGCCTGATGGTGCCGATGGCGGCCTCGAGGCGGGTGCGCTCCTTCATCACCGCCTGGGCCTGCTTCTGATCGTTCCACAGCGCCGGATCCTCGGCGCGCGCGTTCAGCTCGTCGAGACGGACGACCGCACGGTCGTAGTCAAAGACGCCTCCTCAGGAGTGCCAGCGACTCCTCGATCTCGTTCACCATCGCCTGAGCTTCCGCGCGCATGTCTTCTCCTCACGGGGTGCGGACCTCCAGGTCCGCACCATCATGATTGCGGACCTGGAGGTCCGCGCTCCAGATTAATAAGTTTCGCCCGTTCCTGACAGACCGGGACGCCGACCCGCGCCAGCCTGCTGCGGGCCGCCGCCAGAGGCGTCCATGCCGGCACTGGCACCCGATCCGTCAGGCGCCGGCGTCCGGCCATAGCCCTCGGAGCCCGGCTCCGAGCCAGACTTGAAGACCTCGTCGATCGTGCCGCCCTCGTAGCTCCATTTCACCAGGCGCAGCCCGGGCGGGATGCGGAACGGCGTCGGCGCCTTGCCCTTGAAGATCTCCTTGGCAATCGTCTCGTAGATCGGCGCCGCATTGCCGCCGCCGGTCTCCATGTTGCTGGGCCCCAGCGTATGGTGGTCATCGAAGCCAATATAGATGCCGATCGTAATGTCGGGTGTCGACCCCAGGAACCAGTTGTCGCGCTGATCGTTGGTCGTGCCGGTCTTGCCCATGATCGGCCGCCCGAGCGAGGCGAGCTTGGCCGCCGTGCCGCGCGTTGTCACGCCCTGCAGCATATGCACCACCTGGTAAACCGAGGCAGGGTCGTGGAAGGGCTTGCGCGGATCGACGACCTCTGGGGCTGCCGGCTTGGGGCCTGCCTGCTCGCCGCAGCCGCGGCAGGTCCGCGGCTCATGGCGGTAGATGGTCTTGCCGTTGCGATCCTGCACGCGGTCGACCAGGCTCGGCGTGATCTCGAGGGCACCGTTGGCCAGCATGGCATAAGCCATGGTCATGCGCAGCAGGGTGGTCTCGCCCGCACCCAGCGCCATCGGCAGATAGGCGTACATGTGATCGACGACGCCGAACTCCTTGGCGACCTCGACCACCTTCTTCATGCCGGTCTGCTGGGCCACCCGGACCGTCACCAGATTGCGTGACAGCTCGAGTGCGCGCTGCAATGTCATCGGCCCCATATAGTCATTGCCGTAGTTGCGCGGAGACCAGACCGGCTGGCCGCCGCCCGGGTCGTAGCTGAACGGTTCATCAGCCACGACGGAGGCCGGCGAGAAGCCCGCGTCCATGGCAGCGAGATAGACGAAGGGCTTGAAGGACGAGCCCGGCTGCCGCGCCGCCTGGACGGCGCGATTGAACTGGCTGCGGCCGTAGGACCAACCGCCCGACATCGCGAGCACGCGGCCCGTCTGCGTGTCCATGATCACCACGCCGCCCTCGACGCCAGGTACCTGGCGCAATGCATAGGTCTTGGGCGGGTACGGCTTGTTGTTGGCCCCCATCGCCACCTTCTCGACCACGATCACGTCCCCCACGGAGACGACGTCGCGCGGGCTGCGCGGCGGCGCGCCAAGGCGCTGCTCCGGCATGGTCGGCGCGGCCCAGGTCATCTCGGCGAACGGCAGAGTGCCTTCGCCGCCCCCACCGTCACTGGAAGCCAGGCCCGCCAGCTGCACGGCCTGCGGCTCGACCTTGGTCACGACGGCAAGTTGCCAGTTGGCGGGGCCGAACAGGGGCCGGCGCTGCGCAATGCGCGCGAGCTCCTCCTCCCAGACGCTCATATCGGCGATCTTGGCGTAGGGGCCGTGCCAGCCATGACGGCGGTCGTAGGAAACCAGGCCTTCACGGAGGGCATTGTCAGCCACCGTCTGCATGGCTGGATCGAGCGTCGTGCTGACGGTGAGCCCCTCCTCATAGAGGCCTTTCTCGCCGTAGGCAGCCAGCAGATTGCGACGCACCTCCTCGGCGAAGAAATCCGCCTGCACCACCTCGGTGGCGCCGCGCTTGCGCAGCTGCAGCTTCTCGCCCTTGGCCTGCTGCATCTCGGCCTGGCTGATGTAGCCATCCTCCAGCATGCGCCCCAGCACGTAGTCGCGTCGCGCATAGGCTTCCTTCTCGTTGCGCGCGATGCTGTAGCGGTTGGGCGCCTTGGGCAACCCCGCGAGATAGGCCATCTCCGACAGCGTCAGCTCGCCCAGCGAATGGTCGAAATAGTTGATGGCCGCCTGCGCCACGCCGTAATTGCCGCCGCCCAGATAGATCTCGTTGAGATAGAGCTCGAGGATGCGGTCCTTGGAGTAGGTATCTTCGATACGGAAGGCCAGGATGGCCTCGCGGATCTTGCGCGCCAACGTCGCCTGGTTGCTGAGCAGGAAGTTCTTGGCGACCTGCTGGGTGATGCCGGACGCCCCCTCCGGCCGCCGGCCCGGATTGGACAGGTTCGCGATCACCGCGCGAGCCACACCGACGAAGTCGACGCCGGGATGGCTGAAAAAGCGCTGGTCTTCCGCCGCCACGAAGGCTTCCTGGAGGCGCTTGGGCATGGCAGCCACCGGCACGAACACGCGCTTTTCGCGGGCATATTCGGCCAGCAGCCGGCCGTCCGAAGCGTAAAGCCGCGACACGGTCGCGGGCTGGTAGTCGGCAAGCTGCTTGTGGTCTGGCAGACCATGGCTGAAATGCCAGAACAGGCCGGCCACGGTGCCGGTCCCGACGATGAGCGCGGCCGTTGCGAAGGCCAGCATGATTTTGAACAGGTTCAACACGGCGATCTTCTCTACGTGGACACCGCAGAAGGGGCAACGGAGAGGATGTAACGCACTTAAGCCTTTCTTGTGGCAACCGCCGCGCCGAAATGGGCATCCACAGACGCCCGCAAGGCACGCGCCAGCGCCTGCTGGTGCTGGCGTACGGTCAGAAGCTTTTCGTCCTGTGGATTGGAGAGATAGCCCATTTCGACCAACGCAGCGGGTATATCTGGTGAGGTCAGGACAGCAAAGCCCGCTTGACGATGCGTCCGCGGCAGAAGCCGCACCCCGTTCTTGCCGAAGGTCTGCACAATAGTGTCAGCGAACTTCCGCGAATCATTCACAGTGCCGCGCTGGCTCATGGCGACCAGCGTGCGCGCAACGACATCGGACTGGTCGCCCAGCCGCACTCCGGAAACCACCATGTCGGCACGGTTCTCACGGGCCGCCAGGGCCGCGGCCTCGCGATCGGTCGCGTCTTCCGACAATGTGTAGACGGACGCGCCACGCACGTCGGAATCAGAGTGTGAATCGGCGTGCAGCGACAGGAACAGGTCAGCTTTCGCTTCCTGCGCGCGCGCCACTCGCTCGCGTAGGGCAACGTAGCTGTCGCTCGAGCGCGTCAGAAGAACGCGATAGCGGCCGCCGGCCAGGAGCTCGCGCTGCAGCTCGCGCGCAACGGCAATAACCACCGACTTTTCCTGCGTACCGCGGACTCCCAACGCGCCGGGGTCGCGCCCACCGTGGCCCGGGTCGATCATGATCAGCCTGGGCTTCGGGAGCGGTAACGGCTTTGGCTTGGACGGAGGTGGCGGTCTGGGAAGCGATTTCTTGGCCGGTTCTGCCCGCACGCTGCCCACGCCCAAGCCGGAGGCAGTGACACTGGTCAAAGCACCCAGCACGTCGCGGCGGGAAAGGACGGCCATCGCTTGGCCCAACTTAATGAGAGGGGGCTTATAATTGTATCGATATCTTAAACTACATACAGAACTTGCCATGTAATTTCAATTATTTTCAATCGCTTATGCCACCTGTTACACTTACGCAATCTTTTGATTGTCGCTCCCCGCCGAACCCCGTATGTTGCGGTCCGCGAGCAGTCGCCGTCGTTCGAAGCGCCCACCCGGAAGGCCGGTGCGCTCCGACGGCAGTTTCCGAGCTGGGCTGGTCGGCGCCCCTTACGTGAGTGTGGGTGCGGCTGGTCTGCGGAGGGGCTGTCAGGCAGGCGGTGGCTATAGGAAACCCGAGGTCGGCAGGACCAGTTGTGGTCCGGCGGCGCGATGCTTCCCCGTCTTGGCCTGTTGGTTGGCCGTTCGACGGGTTGATGGCGCACCGTCCCCCTCGCACCAGAGAGGCGGTCCGCCGCCGGTCGCTCGCCGCCGGTTGGATTTGATCGCCTTGGGAGCGAGCCATGAAAAGGCGCATGCTCATTGATGCCAGCCATCCCGAAGAGACCCGGGTGGTCGTGGTCGACGGAACTCGTCTTGAGGAATTCGACTTCGAGACGGCGGCCCGCAAGCCGCTCAAGGGCAACATCTACCTGGCGAAGGTCATTCGCATCGAGCCGTCGCTGCAGGCGGCATTCGTGGAGTACGGCGGAAACCGGCATGGGTTCCTCGCCTTCTCTGAAATCCACCCCGACTACTACCAGATCCCCGTCGCCGATCGCGAACGGCTGATCGCAGAGCAGCAGCGCCTGCAGGCGGAAGCCGAGGACGACCAGGAGCCACCGCACAGGGTCGATCGCACTGACATCGAGGAGGCGAAGGCCGAGAACCTCGAGGGAAGCAGCGTCGAAGCGCTCGGCGAAGCGCCTCACGCTGATGGCGTGGCTGAACCGCCGGTCGGCGAGGCGACATCGGAGGGAGCGCCCTCAAGGAACTCGCGGCCCGAAGAAGCGCTCGCCGAGCCGGCCGCCGTGCCGGAGCCCCACGCTGCCGAAGCGGCGGGCCAACCTTTGCCGGAGCCTTCTTTTCCCGCCGAGTCCGAGCCGCTGCCAGCGCGGCAGCCAGCCGAGATTGCGAGCGACCATCTCAACGGTCCGGTCGACGTCCTCGGCGCAGCCGAGCCACCGATGGCTGCCGATGTCGCAGCCGAAGTTGCGGAGGGCGAAGTTGCGGAGGGCGAAGTTGCGGAGGGCGAAGTTGCGGAGGGCGAAGCGTCCGTCGATCCTGCAGAGGCGCCGCAGCCTGAGGTGGTCGTCGAGACGCTGGGCGGCGATGATGCCATCGAGCAGCGCGAGACCCGCGAGCGCCGCCGGCGCAATCCGATCCGCCTCTACAAGATTCAGGAAGTCATCAAGCGCCGGCAGATCCTGCTGGTCCAAGTCGTCAAGGAAGAGCGCGGCAACAAGGGCGCCGCGCTGACCACCTACCTGTCATTGGCCGGCCGCTATTGCGTGCTGATGCCCAACGCCGGCCGCGGCGGCGGCATCTCGC
>Ga0081455_10000646_pt1 | contig 43848 bp, 45 predicted proteins | sample TabmetS3T2R1_FD_70207 | JGI IMG/M metagenome (GOLD analysis project Ga0081455, IMG submission 70207) | Tabebuia heterophylla rhizosphere microbial communities from the University of Puerto Rico - S3T2R1 | ecosystem: Host-associated > Plants > Roots > Rhizosphere ...
TGAGCATGTAGGCCGCCGCGGGCCGGACCTTCTCTAGAGGCTCGACGTTGGGGTGAGCGGGAGTTTCTCCAGCCTGAGCATAGACCTTCTGGCCTTCTTCGCTGATCGCCCAGCGCGCCCAGAGCAAAGCCGCATTCGGGTGCGGGCCGCCCCGCAAGATGGAAACCGCGCCGCCCACTTCACCGACACCTTCGGTGAGCAGGGGTTGAATTGGCGCTCCTTTTTTCATGCGCGGGGGAAAATGGTGCGCATAGCAGGTGAAGCAGATGGGGTGTTGTCCCGCTACCAGAAACTCCACCAGCTGCGAATGTCCTTTGTGAAACTCAACTTGGTTGGCGGCGATCTTTTTTAACAAATCGATGGCCTTTTCATCGTTTTTATACTTGCGCTTGGCCAGCCCGATGAGCATTTGAAAATCGCGTGGCTCACCCATTAAAGCATCCTTCCATTTCGGGTTAGCGAGATCCTCGAAGCTTCTTGGTTCCTCGCCTTTCTTGACCAGGTTGGTATTCCAGCCAACAATGTAAAACTGAGTATCGGTTGCGATCCAGACGTCGCTTTTCATTTGGGCCGAGTAAGCCGCAGCCTCAGGTAAGGTCAGGGGTGCGAGGAGCTTTTGGTCGGCGGCTTGGGCCATATAAGGTAGCGCACCGCCGAATACGTCGCCGAACAGTCGCCCGCCGCGCACCTCCGAGACAATGCGCGCGAGAAGCTGGTCGGCGGTGGCATCGATGTGGTCGACAGTCACGCCGGGGAATCTCTTCATGAATGCCGGTAGAATCACTTCCATAGAGCGTGAAGATAAGGCCGCGTAGATCGTAACCTTTCCTTCTTTTTTCGCCTTTTCGTGGAGCGAGTCGAGAGACTCGGCTGGAGCGCTGGCCGCGAAAATAGGGCGAGCAACGAGTATCAAAGCCAGAACATAGAGCACAATACCTAGTCCGAAGCATTTCACTAAAGGGTTACGTTGAGTCATGTCCGGTTCTCCTTTTTTCTGATCGCTCACGAGGCCTCCTCCGTCAAACGTCGCCGTGTCAGGATCACTAATACAGTAGATTGATCCACGTCAAGCTGGAAGAGGCGAACAGATGATGAGTAAACCGTTTCAATCGAGGTGAGTTACAATCGAGGATAGACCCCGGCGAACTAGATTGTGCTTGGCGTCTCGATTGTGGTAGTGAAACCTCACGCATAGAAACTTGTTACCGGCCAAAAAAGATTGGAGGAGAAGCCATGCCTTTAGCAAAAGTGCGCGGTGTTAACATGAACTATAAGGTACTCGGCAACCACGGCCCTTGGGTGGCGCTCTCGCCGGGAGGCCGGCGCGACATCAGCGGCATCGAGTTGCTGGCCGGCAAGGTGGCCGAGCAGGGTTACCGTGTCGTGGTCTTTGACCGGCGCAACTGCGGTGCTTCGGATGTTGTCATCGACGGGCAGGACTCGGAATACGAGATCTGGGCTGATGATATTCACGAGTTGCTCCGACAACTCGGCGCGCTCCCGGCTTTTATCGGCGGCAGTTCCTCCGGCTGCCGGACGGCTCTCCTGTTCGCTTTGCGCCATCCGGACGCGGTGAGAGGCTTACTGCTTTGGCGGGTCACGGGTGGTCGCTTTGCTTGTGAGCGGTTGGCGCAAGAGTACTACGGCCAGCACATTGAAGCCGCCAAACAGGGAGGCATGGCCAAAGTCTGTGAGATGGAACACTGGAAAGAACGGATTGAGGCGCGACCGGAGAACCGCGATGCCTTGATGAAAATGAGTCCCGAGCGTTTTATCAACGTCATGTCGCACTGGCGGGAGTATTTTCTCAAGGGCGCCGACCTGCCGGTTATTGGTGCCACTGAAGCAGAACTCAAAACAATTAAGGTGCCAGCCTGCATCGTGCCTGGAAACGACAACACCCATGGCCGTCAAACCGGCGAGAACCTCGGTCGCCTCATTGGAAAAAGTGAGGTGCATATCTTGTTTCCCAAGCACCATGATGAACCCCTCGGCCCACGGGAAGAATGGGATGAAAAAGCCGGCGAGATGGCCGTGCTCTTCAACGAGTTCATGAAGCAGGCGGCAGCCTAACTTCCTAAGTGTTTTCCCGGCGAGCTTGAAAAGTTCCGTGGCTCCTTTGCGTTGCCGCAATCGGAGCTAAACACTGAGCAAACTGGCTAGGGTTAGCTTATAGACAACATGACCGCCGAACAAAACACATTTGCGACAATTCCTGATGGGTTGAAAACCACCGCCGCCGCTGCTGCGTTCGTGCAGGATGTAGGTTTCGCGGATATCCCCGCGGCGGCGCTGCGGATCGGCACGCGCTGTTTGCTCGATGGTCTGGGACTTTTCGTTGCCGGATCGGAAGAACATTCAGTGCGGCTTCTCATCGAGGAGGCGGAGCAGATGGGTGGTCGGCCGGACGCACTTTTGTTAGGCCGCGGCAATACAAAAGTTCCGGATGCCATGGCGGCCCGGGTGCTCGGCACGGCCGGTCATGCCCATGATTGGGACGACAGTCAGGTGAGCCTCGATCCAGCGCATATCTATGGTCTGCTCACGCATCCAACGATTCCGCCGTTAACCAGCGCGCTGGTCATGAGCCAAAAACTTGGCGGTGTCGACGGTAAAAGTTTCATGCTCGCTTTTCTAACCGGCTTTGAAGTGGAATGTAAAATCTCCGAGTGGATGCTGCCGGAGCATTATGTGAGAGGCATGCACTCGAGCGGGACAGTGGGAACTTTCGGCGCCTGCGCAGCGGCCGCAAAACTTCTGGGCTTGACTGAAGAGAAGCTTCGCAGTGGGTTGGGCATCGCCGCAAGTTTTGCCGCGGGTATTCGCTGCAACTTTGGCACGATGACCAAGCCGTTACATGTCGGCCGCGCCGCAGAAAATGGCGTGACGGCCGCGCTGCTGGCCACGCGCGAGTTCACCGCGGACCCGGACGCTCTAGACGGTCCCTGGGGCTTCTTCTCCGTCCAGGGCGGCGGCGTCAGTGCAGAAAAAGTTTCGCAGGGTTTTGGCAAAGTATGGACCATCGTCGAGCCGGGTGTGTCGATTAAACCCTATCCATGCGGCGTGCTCACCCATCCGACCATTGATTTGATGCTCAAACTCGTTACCGACCATGACGTCAAGCCCGAAGACATTGATGCGGTCAGAGTTTACGCAGGGACAAATATTCTTAAGCCCATTCGTTATCCTGTTGCGGCCAACCATCTGCAAGCCAAATTTTCTCTCCCGGCGGCTCTGGCGATGATCGCGCTGGTGCGCAAAGCGGGCAAACGTGAATTCTCTGACGAATTCGTCGGCTCCGCTCCAATGCAAGCGATGCAGCGGCGTATATCGACGGAGCTGGATCCCGAAATCGAAAAAATGGGTTTCGACAAAATGCGCTCACGTATCCTGATTCGACTCAAAGATCGCCGTACGGTCGAAGGCTGGGCCGACGAGCGTTACCGTGGTGGACCGGAAAACCCGCTGAGTGATGCCGACCTGGAAGCAAAGGTGCGCTCTTGCTGCGAAGGCGTCTTGGATGAAAAAAGCCAATCGATTCTCATCGAGACTGCCTGGTCCGTCGAGCGGCTATCAGATGCCGGAAAGCTCATGCAGGTTGTAAATGATGTAGCGCAATGAACTTCTTGAGCGAGGATACGCTGGAGATCGACGAACCCCAGGAAAACTTGGCTCAATATCTCGTTCTCATTGCGCCCGTATCCCAGGCGTCATCTCTGCCTAGGGTGCACATGCGAGCGTACGAATTCTTCCCTCACTGGGAAGCTCAACGTCGAGCTTGTGCCATTTTTCACCGCTGTCGGAGCTGCTGTAAAGCTTCCCGTCCGCAGCGCCAATATAAAGCGACTCAGCGTCCAACGGATCCATCACCAGAGCGTTCCATCCGACGATATAGAGGGGCCGAATTTCCGTCGCGACTTCCTTGAAACTTGTCCCACCGTCGGTGCTTCTGTAAATCGAGCTCTCGTTCTTGGATCCGCTGGGCGGGGCCGCGGAGGCGGCTGTGTAGATGATGTTGGGCTCGTGGGGATGAAGGACGACCGGTCCAAAATATTTTTTCATCCGGTAACCTCGATCTAACCTCCTCCAGCTCTTGCCACAGTCGTCGCTCCGGTAGAGGCCGTCTCCAGTCGAGACAACAAGGCTATCCGGATCCTGGAGTGAAAGTCTGACCACATGGCAATCCTGATAGACGCCTGTGACACGGCTCACCGGCCGAAAAGTCTCGGCTTCGCCCTTGCTCACGTACCGCCAACTTTCCCCGGCATCGAGGCTTTGGATCACTCCGCCTTCTTCAATCGAACAATACATCACTTCCGGATCTTCTGGATGGATGGCAATCCCTTTAATATGCGCGATGTGGGGTGGGGGAGGATAGCTCCACTTTTTTCGCCCCGGGAGCTTCCGCACGCCGTCCAGCTCCGTCCAAGTCTCTCCTCCGTCGCTGCTTCTAAAAAGCAATGGCGGCTCCGCACCCGCGTAGACAATCATCCGATCGGACGGGTGAAATGCCAGAGAAAATATCTTGCATTCCTCGAGTCCCTTAGGTTGCCAGGTCTTTCCCCCGTCGGTGCTTTTGTACACGCCGCGTTCAGTGCCGGCCAAGAAACACCCTTCGTGACCTGGACTCGCCGCCACGACAATGCAGTCATTAAGACCAGAAATAAATTTCTTCGTCTCCAGATCAACCACAAAAACTCCCTTACCTTGCATGGCGACCAGAAGTTTCCGCGACCGTTCCATTTTACCTCCTCACTCTCATTCATGAATCCTGCGGCCAGTTTCTTGTTCCCGCGTCGCTTCAGACCTTCCGGATTGTGCCGCCAATCGAGGCCGCAGGTCGTTCATAAATAATCGCATTTGGGCTTTTACATCGGGGGCGATCAATCTCGCCACGATGGAAGTAAGACCGGCATCGATATATGGGCGTAGTTTCTGGGCGCATTTGTCCGACGTTCCAAAGAAGGCAGAAAGGTGGCTCAGTTTAGTGCGAGGCTGTCGGAAGTAGCGCTCGGCTAAGCTCCATCCCTCCTCTTCAGCCCCGGCTCCATCGGAGCTCAAATGGAAAGTGGCAAAGAGGGCAGACGGAATTGTTTTCCCTGCGAGGCCACACTCTGCGGCGAACGCGTCAATCTTGCGCCGCCGCTCAGCAAATTGCTCGGCCGTATGAGCTACGGTAAACCAGCCATCGCCCAAGCGCGCCACGCGCCGCAAGGCGTTTTCATTGTCGCCGGCCGCAATCCAAATTGGAATCGGCTTTTGAATCGGTTTGGGCTCAACGCCAAGCTCTTCGAACTGAAAGTACTTTCCGGCAAACGCAAGAGAGCTTTCCGTCCACAAGCGACGGATCAATTGAATTGACTCGTTGAGGCGGCCGGCTCTCTCATTATACGGCACACCACAAGCAGAAAATTCTCGTTGCGCATACGGGTACTGATGGCCCGCGCTCACGCCGATGATGATCCGGCCGGCTGAGATGACATCCAAGGTGGCCAAACTATGCGCCAGCAAGAGCGGATTTCTAAGCGCCATGATGAGCGGCACCGTGCCGATTCTTATCTTGTTCGTCTTGGCCGCCAACGCGGCCATCAGCGTCAGGCAGTCGGCATGGGCTCGATCGAGTAATGAAAGCCTGGGACTATCTCCCAGCCAAAGATGGTCGAAGCCGATTTTTTCCGCGAACTCTGCCGTTTCCCAAAGCTCTTCGACGTGAAAGGAAGCGTCCCCTTCGCGTATGAGATGGCGGGTGTGAAGCAACAGGCCAAACTCAAGCGCTGGAAAGGACATCAGTGCCACTAGGCGTGGGCGACCCGTATGCTCAAGACTGATGGCAGACCGCCGACAATCTGGCGAAACGACTCGCCACCATCGGCACTCGACCAGATGGTGCCATCGTTCATGCCGACGAAGAACGCGTTCGGTTCCTCCGGGTCGCCGGCCGTTGCACGCGGCGCTGCTTTGAAATGATCAGGCAGTCCTCCGGAAAGTCTTTCCCAAGATTGCCCTTGGTTTTCACTGCGATAGAAGGCCGATTCGGCTCCCTCGGGCCGCCGCCAGAAAGGCGGTGGAACCGACGCGGCAGCCGTAAAAAGCACCTTGGGCCGCGCCGAGTGGCAGACCAGTTGCGCCATATAACAGCGGTCCAGTCCCTGACTGGAGTTGACGAAGCTATCGCCACCGTTGGTGCTCTTGTAAACGCCCTGGCCCGAGGTTGCGATCACAACCTCCGGGTTATCCGGCATCACCGCGACAGAGTGCGCATCGAATTCGACGCCGTCTTTGATATTCTGCCAGCTTGTGCCGCCATCCTGACTGCGGATCACCCATCCCTCCTCCACCGCGCCAAAAATGACCATCGGATTGTCCGGACACAGCGCCAGTCCCTTGACATGGCTCACATGAGGCGGCCGCGGGAAAGTCCAATCGATAGTCTCAGGCAAGTCCCTGAGCCGCTCGCAGTCAATCCAACTATCGCCACCGTCAGTGCTCTTAAAGACTGACGATGGACCTGTGCCGACGACGAGCTCGCCGGTTTTCGGATGCTGGACGATGCACCATGTCTCCTTGTACAGAATTCCGTTGTTGATCTCTTGCCAAGTCTGGCCACCATCCTCGCTCCGCTGCACGCCGCCTCGAGCCGTCACCGCGTAAATGCGATGACAATCGTCTCGATCAATCACCACCGGCGATCGCATCGCCCCTTTGCCGCGCAGCCCCAATGGACGAGACGCGTACTCGTTTCCTTTTTCTTCGGCCAGGTACAGCCCGTCTTCAGTGCCAACATAGAGAACTCTATTCGTGCTTGGCGCCATCGTCGTCTCCTTTCCGCTTTAGGAAACTGGTCGAAACCTTACGTTTATTGAATTATCGATTCCGTCGCAGACTTACATCTCGCATGTTGAATCCAAAGCCCATAGCGATTATGAAAGCAGCAGCCAACCAAAACATATTACAGGTGACTCAGTGAGACAAGAATCAACTCGGCGAATTTTTGCGCGCTGCTTGCTTTGCGTCGTGCTGCTAGCGTACGCGCTTGCTTCGGCTCAAGAAGACAAAGTCAAAGTCGGACTGCTCATGATCAACGCTGACGCCGGTGTCTTCTTGGCGTTGGAGAAGGGTTACTTCCGGGAACAAGGGCTGGCAGTCGAGCTAAACTATTTTGCCTCTTCCGGAGGGTTGCAAATGGCTGCTCTGACCACTGGGGAGTTGGATATGGGCAGTGGAAGCATCAGTCCGGGCATCTACAACGCGGTGGCCGGCGGAGTGAACATGAGAGTCGTCGCCAGCAAATCGAGAGTCGGCCCCCGGGCGAGCGGAAAGTACATGGTCCGCCGTTCTTTGCTCGATGCCAGCAAGCCGTTGTCGATCAAGGACATTAGGGGAAGGGTGGTGGCGCTTAACAGCGTTGGAGGATCGTCGCGATTGTACTTGGATGGCCTTTTAAAAAAGGGTGGGCTTAAGGAGACCGACGTTGTGGTGCGCGTGATGCCATTCAACGACATGGTGAGCGCGCTGTCGCAGGGCACGGTGGACGTTGCTTTCCTCGTGCAACCTTTTATCACGATCGTTGAGGAAAAGGCCATTGGCGTAGGCATCGCTGACTTGTGGGAGCTTTTTCCCGGCCATATGACCAATAATCTGTTCTACTCGGACACGTTGATGCGGAATCGTCCAATCGTCGGGGAAAAGTTCATGGTGGGCTTTCTCAAAGGTCAACGCTATTTCCATGACGCGGTAGTCAAAAAGAAGGAATCCCTTGATAGTATCGTCGATATCGTCGCTAAATATTCCCGCGCCGGAGATAAAAAATTGCTGCGAATCGGCCTGAATGGAACGGAACTCACGCCCAACGGCGAGATGGATCTCAAAGAAATTCAAGACGACCAAGAGTGGTATTTCCAAAAAGGTTTGATCAGAACGAAGATCGACGTAAGCAAGATGGTTGACTTGAGGTTCGTGCAGTCCGCGCTCCAGACTCTGGGATCATATCGCTAATACCGACGGCGCCTCTGGCGTGGCATACCTCGATGGGGAAGAAGGATCGGTTGTCGAAACGGCGGCGCTCATGCTCGAAGGCAACTCTTTCATCGCCGCTCTGGTTACGCAGTCGCACAGACTGTGAAAGGCTCTATGAGCTTCAACGAAGCTCAGCACGAACGGTCATGATAGGTTATTCTTCAGTTCTTAACCGATCGCCCTAAGCTGTGTCGAAGGGTGGTCGGTTACTTTTCACACAGTTTTAGGAAGCTTACCAGAGTCTGCCGCTCGAAATGTTTGACAGAACGAATTTGGGAGATTTTCTCCCGCAAAGACGCCAAGCACGCAAAGAAAGAGATTTACTTATTTTCCCGAACCTTGGCAGCCTTTGCCCCTGTGCGCGAGATATTGTTCCTGATTTCTTTCTGAATTCAATTTCAAATGGCCTTGGCTAGGCTTCATCAACAATCTGCGAGTCGTTGCAGGTTTGACTTGGTCATTTCATCCGTTGTAACTGTGGCTCACGAAAAAAATATGAGGTGACATATGAAGATCACTGACGTCAAAGCCACTCTTCATCGAATTCCCGTAGATATGCCGTTGCTGAAAGAGAAGATCTGGACGCCGATCGTCTTTGTTGCTGTCGAAACCGACCAGGGTATCACGGGTTACGGGCTCACCCGGGCGGCGCAGCGTTTTGGCGCGAAGGAGTTCATCAACCGAGAGGCGGCGCCGTTTTTGCGCGGCAAGAATCCAGTTGAAACGGAGCGGATCTGGCAGCAGTTGTACACGACGTTCAACCCGCGAGCTCAGACAGGGATGTGGAGCTCGGCGGTAAGCGCCATCGATATTGCCCTCTGGGATATCAAGGGGAAATATTATGAGGAACCCGTCTGGCGGCTACTCGGCGGCGCGCAGAATCCAGTGCCGGCCTATGTGACTTTCGGACTGAAGCAATACACTAAAGAGCAGCTCGTCGAGGTCGCCAAATCTTTTGTCGCTCAGGGAGCGCATCGGCTGAAGATGGTCGTCGCCGTCGATCCGGAAAACCCGGGTGTGGATGCGGAGCGGGTAAAAGCGGTGAGGGATGCGGTAGGAGAAAAGCTGGAATTGATGATCGATGCCAATTATCTTTTCTCGTTCAATCGGGCTCTGGAGCTTTGCAAGCTAGTGGAGCCCTATCGCATCACCTGGTTCGAGGAGCCGGTTTATCAAAACGATGCCCATCTGTTGGCCGATCTCCGACGGCATACTTCCATACCGATCGCCGCCGGACAAAACGAAGGTCACCGCTTTCGCCACCGAGAGCTGATCGTCAACCACGCGGTGGATATCGTTCAGCCGAATGTCTGCTCGGTGGGCGGCTACACGGAAGCGGTCAAGGTGGCGGCCCTGGCGCAGGCCTTCAATTTGCCGATTGCCAACGGTGGCGGTTGGCCGCATCACAACATGCACTTGCACGCCGGGATGGCTAACGGCTGGCGCGTAGAATTTCACGTCGATATGTGGAAGGTCGGGGAAGCGATCTACCAAAATCCGCCGGCTCCAAAGGATAACTGGGTGACTCTGGCGGAAACGCCGGGCCTGGGCCTCGAACCGCGTCTGGATGCGCTGAAAGAATACGAGGAGAAGTAGGATACCTTTGACGCCATGTTTCCCATGTCATTCCCGCGCAGGCGGGAATCCAGGACTTCGATGCCCAAACAACCCGCGGTCTATATTCTAGCCAGCAAGCGAAACGGCACGCTTTATATTGGAGTGACGGGAAATGTCCAACAGCGCGCTTGGGAACACAAAAGCGATCTGGTCGAGGGGTTCACAAAGAAATACAGAGTCCATCGGTTGGTTTATTATGAGTTACACGAAGACATGATGTCAGCCATCGGACGTGAGAGGCAAATGAAAAAATGGAATCGGTCCTGGAAACTGAAACTGATTGAGTCGAAAAATCCGGATTGGAAAGATTTGTGGGAAGATATTATTTAAAGAAGTACGAGTAACTGGATTCCCGCCTACGCGGGAATGACGGACGGGCCATGGTCGGAAGGTCGTTGCATAGGATTTTGATCTGTCTATTAATCGCGATCGGATCGAGTTCATCCGCGACCGCGCAGGAAAACGACCGGGCGGCGTTGATAGAGAGAGCCAAAAAGGAAGGGGAGGTGGTTTGGTACACAAGTGCCGGTCTGCAGGATTCCAATCCGATGGCGGAGGCTTTTCAAAAAGATTATCCGTTCATCCGGGTATCGGTCATTCGGGCCGGATCGGGAGTGCTGATCAACAGGATATTGAACGAAGCAAGGGCGCAAAAAGGTTTGTTCGACGTGCTGAATACCAATGACGAAAGCGTTTTACCGTTAAAGAAAAGGGGATTGATCGCGCGCTATGTATCGACGGAAGCGGCTTTCTACGATGACGACTTGAAAGACAAAGAAGGTTATTGGCACACGGCTTACGTGATTCCGTGGTTTCTTGGCTACAACACTAAGATGGTAAAAAAAGACGAGTTGCCGAAAACTTACGAAGAGCTTTTGAATCCTAAATGGAAGGGGCGAAAAATTGCATTGGGTAGCGACAATGGCAGTCTCATCCTTTCCGGCTTGATGCGGGTCTGGGGCAAAGAAAAGGCGATTCGATATTTCCAACAGCTGGCCAATCAGGAACCGGCCATTCAAGCGGGCGCGCCGTCAAGCAGAATTCAGTTAGTTGCGGCGGGCGAATTTCCGCTGACTCTCGCATCGGGCAATACTTTACAAACCTTCGCTTCCCGTGGCGCGCCGGTGGATTGGGTGCCATTGGAACCGGTTTTTGTCCAGTTGAATACGATCGTGCTCGCGGCGCAATCAAGGCACCCCAATGCGACCAAGCTCTTCATCGATTTCGTGCTCTCCAAAAAAGGCCAGGAAATGATCCGGTCGTTTCATCGAGTGCCGGCCCGCACGGGCGTGGACGCCGAGCCGCCGCGAATTTTTAAGGGATTCAAAAGAGTGGTTCAGGATATCGAAGCCGCCGCCAGCGGCGAGGAGACTACCAAGCTCTACAACGAAATTTTGAATGTCCGGTAGTGATCAGTCCGAGCAACGCGAGTTGAATTCCCTTGCAGCTGATCCGCAGAATTGTGCGCTCACCGAAGTCCGTCATTCCCGCATGCTTCTATCCCTCGATTTTCCTCGGGACGGTGAGGTTCTCGAACCGTCGGGAATCCAGGGGATGCTGGGAACTGGACCCCCGATAAAAACGTTCGGGGGTCAAGACGAGTTGGCATACAAGCTCATTACATGTTTTGTATCCATCAGCTCCACTATTGATGCAGCGGTTGAAGGAGAACCTTAATGGCCAAGCAAGGATTCAAAGTGATCGATTCCGACATTCACGTGGTGGAACCGAAAGATCTCTGGCTTCGGTATCTCGAACCAGAATTCGTCAAAGACGGTCCGCGGCCGGCGGAACCAGGGAAAGGCTTGTGGCAAATCGGCGAGCGTCCGGTTCCCGTTCGAGCGAATCTTCCCGCCCGTCAGGAAGACATTACAATTCGCCGGGCGCGAACCAAGGAAAGATACAAGAAACTTGGGCGGCGTGAAGGAGAGGATCATAGCTCGCCTGTGGACATGATTGAAGCGATGGATTTGGAAGGACTGGACCTCGGCGTGGTGTTCCGCACCTACACGGCCCACGCCACCGGCACGGATGATATCGAACCTAAACTTGCCGCCGCCATTTGCCGTGCGTTCAATAATTGGCTGCGTGATTTTTGCAACGCGAAGCCCAGCCGGCTGCTGCCGACCGCCCAGATGGCGCTTCATGACGTCGATCTAGCCGTCATCGAAGCGCGCCGTGCTGTGAAAGAGCTAGGCGCGGTCGCCCTGGTTCTGCCCAGCCACCAGGTGAAAGGCCGACCGTTTTACGATCCCTACTATGATCCGCTTTGGGCGACGGCCGTCGATCTCAATGTTCCGGTTGCGTTTCACGGCATCAATCTGGCGCATCACGGTCACGTGGGCATTCGCTACTTTGACAATTTTCCGCTGGCGCACGCCTCGGGGCACGCTATCGAGTCGATGCTGGCTCTCGGCGCCATGCTTACCGGCGGCGTCTTTGAAAGATTTCCAACTTTACGAGCAGCTTTTCTCGAGGGGCTCTGCAGCTGGGCGCCTTCCTGGTTGTATTGCCTCGACGAGCGTTGGGAAAAATTCGGCAACCAGCGCCGCTATGGACTGAAGCATCCGCCCAGCTATTACTTCCGCCGCCAATGCTTTTTGTCCGTGGATCCCGACGAGGAACTGGTGGTCGATACGATCAAGGCGTTAGGCGACGACAATATCGTGATCTCGACGGACTGGCCCCACGGCGATTCGTGCTTTCCGCAGGCGCTCAACACGTTTTTTAAGATCGACGGGGTCTCGGATCAGTCGCGGCGCAAGATCTTGTGGGACAACTGCACGCGCCTCTATAATTTGCGCGACTGAGGGTCTAACCGAGGATGGCCAAAATTTCCGGTTGCTATATTTGGGAGCAGGAAATCGGAAAAAAATCGACATTCGGCATTCGACGAAACACTTCCTCATCACGAAGTGATTCACGAGCTTGCGCTTGCCTGCCGAACATGAAAATGCAGAGCTTCGTCATGCCGGCATGATGGCCGGCATCCAGGTTCGCGAGGATGCGTCCTGAGACATCCATGTCGGCCTGGATTCCAGCGCTCCATGCTGGAATGACGGAATCGAGGAGTTCTTGAACTCCCCGAGGTCTCTCCGCCCAGCCTAAGACGCATCGCAGCGCCGCCTGCCATTTTCAAATGGGTAGCTCACTCCTCCACAGCGATGAAGCGGCAGGGCGAAGCGCCGCCTCTTTTGATCAGCAGCGGTAGAATAATCATCTTCACGCGAGCTTTCGCGATCTGGTCGCAGTCGATCAAACACTTGCAGCCCGCCATCGCTTTCTTGATCAATGCACCATAGCTGCTGGGATGTGGGCTGCCGTGCCTGTGTGCGCCCAGATCCAGCACCCGTTCGCGCGCTTCAGCTGAAGGCCAAGGTTTGGGCAGGGGAGTGAAAGGTCTGTCGCCGCGGAACCAATTGTTACCTTGCACCCTGGGAGGGTTGACCAGCCCGCAATCGGTCATAAAAATAGCGCTATCCATTTCGTCCATCTTCGCCGCCAACAGCGCTGCTGCGTCATAGTGGATGCTCGGAGTTCGCTTGTAGTAGTCGACACCGAGCTCGTAGGCTCGCTGTCGCGTTCCCCAGCCGGTGCGGACCAGCACTTCGTCGCCTTTTCGGTAGTCGGCGCGGTTGATCGCGGTCTTCATTTCGGCCGGCGTTATCTCGTGACCTTCTTCTGCTCTGATGTCTAGAATCACCGTGTCCCTCAAGATCAGTTTCTCAAGCGGTATTTCATCCAGGGTCCAGGAGAACTTTGGGTTGGGTTGCAGTGGCGTGTTGTCAAAAGGATTTCGCTGATGGGGAACCATAAACGGGCTGCCCGTCTCTCCGTCGAGCTTCATTCGTGTCATACGCAGGCCGTGTTGATCGTAAAACATATACTCGAGCAATCTCACCGAGGAATTTGTGAAGGGCAAAATCTCTCCGTAACCCGCCCCTTCCCAGATCGGCATGGTTAGATCGATTAGTCGCATGGTCAATCCTCCACCGCCACGACCCGGCAAGTAGCGGCCACTCCTCTAACGATTTGCAATGGAGCGACTATGACTTTGATTCTCGAGTTTTTGATCCGGCCACAATGGACCAGCTTCCGGACCGTCATGATACCGAGCCGGGCAATTTCTATCTCTATGGCAAGATCCGCTTTGGCCTTGTCCGTATTGTAGAGATGCAAATACATTCGCGCCTCGCCGGACTCGACGGGTGGCGTCGGAATCATCGAGCACCATTCCGGAATGAGATGGTTTCCCGGCCAACCTAAAAGCGCTGTGTCTATCAGCAGCAAATCATTGTCATTATCTCGCATCCTCTCCCCTAAGTATTTAGCCGCCGCCAGTGAAAACCGGGGGCTTTGCAACACGTAAGCGCCGCCCTCCAGCTCGCGGTAAGATTTATCGCCCCAACCGGTCGTGATCAGCAAAGCGTCTCCCTTTGCCGGCCGGGAGGTCTCGAGTGTTTTCTCTACATCGGTCCGAGTTATTTCTTCCTCGTTGTTTTTTGGGATGACGGCAACGGTTGTCGGCCGCAAAACGAGCTTCTCGACTGGCAGTTCATCCAGCCGGGTGGTCTTGCGAAATTCCGCAAACATCGCGGGCAAGGTGAGGCATGTTCCCGTGTCGCTGCCCACAACGATTCCTTTTTCCTGGTGGTTTTTGGGACCGAGGAAAAACTTTACGGACGTCGGCAACACTTCATCCGGCATCCATTGATAACTCAACGGCATCGTCAGGTCGATGAAATTCATTGCGTACACCTCTACAAGGCTGGTGAGGAATATGGGATCCAGGCTAAATCTAAGTGGGTTGAAATGCCATTAGGTTGCGGCGTTCAGAATTTGGACCTTCCCTAATCCGTCATTCCCGGATGTTTTTAGCGGGAATTTAGGGGAATGTTGGGACTGGACCCCCAATAAAGACGTTCGGGGGTGACGACCCTTGGGATAAATTTAATCTGTAATATCGCAGCTTTCTGCGGGAGAGGGATTTCATTCCCACTTTCGGCGGAACTTATCGCGATGTTTTCCGTTGTGTCAACCGTAGCTAGATAGGAAGCTGCGCGGATTACCAACTTTCTCTCGTACTTGTCATCCCGAGCCAAGGCGAGGGATCTAGATTTCTCGCATCGGCTCGCAATGACACCAGAGGAAGCCGGATCAGAACTAGCGCCGCCGAATGCCGACGGGACCGCCACCATCCGCTGCTGCGGGGTCGGGAATGATGCCGCGAGCGACAAGAATGGGAATTGCCACTTTGCGGAGCTTGGGTAACTGCCGCGCAAAAATAATCCCAGCCAATGCGCAGAAAAAACCGCCGATGGCAATTACCCTCTGGGCTCCAATGCGATCGGCAGACCAACCGGCGAGCAAGCTGCCGAAAGGCGCCATCCCGACCAGCATCATCGAAAACAAGCTCATGATCCGGCCCCGCATTTTGTCGTCGGAAAGCGTTTGCAAAGCGGTATTGCAGCCCGCCACCAGCACCATCCAAGCGCAACCGACAACGCCGAGAATTGTGAGAGACAAAGCGAAGACAGACGAGAAGCTGAATACAATCAGCCCTGTGCCGAATGTCAGCGCGGCGACAACGATGATACGGCCGAGCCCGAGAATCTTTGAGCGCCGCGCTAGAAATAACGAACCTACGAGCGCTCCGATGCCTACCGCACCCATCATCAAGCCCAAAGCATCAGCGCCACCGCCATGGATTTCACTCGCGAACACGGGCATCAAAGTTATGTAGGGCATGCCCATAAAGCCGACCAGACCCATGAGCAGCAAGAGCTGGCGTATGGGTGAGATAGCCAGAGCATAATTAACGCCTTCGGCCAAAGAGCGAGTTAGGGCCACATGAGGTGCCGAACCGGTCATTTGTCGGGAAACGTTCATCGCCAGCAGTGCGCCAATCACGACCAGGTAACTGATTGCATTAATCGTGAAACAAACGCCTTCGCCGACTTGGGCTACAACCACCCCTGCTATGGCGGGGCCCACAATTCGTGCCGCATTGATCATCGAGGAATTTAGGGCGATGGCGTTGGGTAAATCCTCGACGTTCACCAACTGGTTGACCAACGATTGCCGGGCCGGCATGTCCAAAGCGTTGACAGTGCCGAGCACGATTCCCAACAAGATAATATGGATCGGTTGCACCCAACCGGTAAGGGTCAACGATGCGAGCAAGAGCGCCTGAATGAGAGCTGCGGTCTGAGTTCGCACCACAATGCGATGAGGGGAATAGCGGTCGGTCAACACGCCGCCAATCGGGCCGAGAGCGAAAATGGGAATTTGCGAAGCGAAACCAACGACACCGAGTAGAGTTGCGGAACCGGTGAGCCGATAGATTAACCAGCTCTGGGCTACTTGCTGCATCCAGGTGCCGCACACGGAGACCAACTGAGCGCTCAGATACAATTTATAGTCGCGATGACGCAGCGAGCGCCACAAAGCGGAATTCTGATGCCCTGCCGCCATGCTAGAGGAATGCCAACGAATAATGTCTATGGATCGCTAAATAGATGATTTCCGTGGATCCTTGTCAAAAATAATTTTAGCATATTAGCGCCCGAGAAAAAGCCGAACTGACGAAAAAGCAACCAAGCCGAACAAAAATAGAAATTCTCGACGACTGAGACAGAGTCCGATCGCTTGACAAACTCCCTTCTGTTCATGATAGCTCTGACACACGACGGAACTTTCAGGAGGAAATATGGCTAACGAAAAGAAAGTTGTCACGGGGTTGGGGAAGCCGGAAATTCATCGCGTGTTGATTCGGGGGTACGATCTCACAAAAGACCTGGTCGGAAAAATTACCTTCGCCGATATGACGTACTTGATGTTGGTTGGGCGTTTTCCGAACGACGGCGAAAGGCGGATGACCGATGCTTTGCTCACGATTCTCGTCGAACACGGCATGGTGAGCAGCGTGGTTTCAGCGCGGCTTTGTTACTCGACGGCGCCGGAAGCCTTGCAGGCGGCGGTCGCGTCTTCGATCCTCGGGGCTGGAAGCGTTCATCTTGGCTCTTCCGAATGGTCGGCAAAAATGCTCGTTAAGGCGCTACCGGCGAATAGTTCACCAGCTGACCTCGCCGCCGCCGCGAAGGCAGTAGTAGAACAGCACGCCAAAAAGAAAAAAAGGATAGCGGGAATCGGCCATCGGACGCATCCGGAAGGCGACCCGCGGGCGGTGCGTCTGTTCGAGATCGCGCGGGAGACGGGCGTGTATGGACGCTATTGCGATTTCCTCCAAAGGATTTGCAAGGCCGCGGAAGCTCAGTATGGCCGTCCTCTGCCTGCTAACGTCACTGGAGCCATCGGCGCCATCGCCCTCGACATGGGGCTTCCATGGCAGATCACCAAAGCGTTTGCGCTCATCGGGCGAACCCTGGGAGCGGTAGCTCACATCGGTGAGGAGATTCGCAACCCCATGGCGGAAAATATCAACGCCGCCATCAAGGCGCAGATGGTTTACGACTTCGACAACAAATAAAAAATCATGGCGCGGCTGAGGTGGGGTACAGTGTGAAAGATTATTTTCTTTCCTTTGCGCCTTTGCGTCTTTGCGGGAGATCAATCCGAGTTTGGTTGCGGCTAGGCCGCGCGGGGTGAATCGCAGCGCAATTGTCGCTCTGTTTTCCAGCGTTTAACACCGTGTGCGTCGTGCTTTGTAAATCGTTATCCACACGAATACATAGAACCCGCCTCTTTTCAGATACACCCACGTCTCCATAGAGATACTGTACTCGGGTGTTTTGTTGGAACGTCAAGCCATGGGAACTAGATTTTCTTAATGCTGACGCTGCCAAAGCATTCGCCTGAAAATATTTGAGCCGTGGCATATCTCTTGCCTCTGAAACATTTGTGTTTGCGTAGTTGTTTTGCAAACTAAAAGTTGATCGTTTTGGTCGTAGTAGTGTAGCGCAACGGTCGAGTAATTATGCTTGACTAACACACCGATTTTTATCGGATCGAGAAACAACGAAATCCTCATCGCGGATAAGAAAGTTGCTACTTTACATTGGTTACAGGCAAGTAGCCCCCCTCTTGAAGTGGGCTGCATAGGCTGACACGTATTGGAGGTTCTATGTATAGAAAAATGTATAAAAAGATGTGCGACAGAAAACCTATTTTTTGCGTCGTGCCGCCGTATATGCTCGACGCGATTGCACGCAATGGAACGCCGCAACAGCGCACGGCGGCCTTGCGGACCAAGGCTGTCGATAACACGTTTCGTGCCCTCAGGGTCGCTACCCAACCCACGCGATTCGCTCCGGGCCGGAGTGCATTGCCGGCGCCTTTGGCGCCCGCGCTTAAACGGCGCTCAATATATACAGCCGGCAACACCCAAAACCTACCCGGAACATTGGTGCGCGCCGAGGGCCAGGTCCAAGTCCAAGACGTAGTCGTGAATGAAGCATACGACGGGCTTGGCGCGACCTTTGATTTCTTTCAGGAAATTTTCGGCCGCAACTCTATCGATGACAGCGGATTGCCGCTGGACGCCACCGTACATTTCGGCAATGAGTACAACAATGCCTTTTGGAACTCAGCCCAGATGGTCTTCGGCGATGGCGACGGTGTAATCTTCAACCGATTTACGATCGCGCTCGATGTTATCGGCCATGAGCTTGCCCACGGTGTCACCGAGGACGAGTCGCAATTGCAGTACTTTAATCAGTCCGGGGCGTTGAATGAGTCGATGTCGGATGTGTTCGGTTCGCTTATCAAGCAGTTTGTCAAACATCAGACGGCAAGCCAGGCCGACTGGTTGATAGGTGAAGGACTCTTAGCCCCGGCCATCAGCGGCGTCGCCCTACGTTCGATGAAAGACCCCGGATCCGCCTTCGACGACCCGATGCTGGGCAAGGACCCGCAACCCAAGCACATTAAGGATTTCGTCAATACTTTCGAGGACAATGGTGGTGTCCACATCAACTCGGGCATCCCCAACCATGCTTTTTACCAAGTCGCCACAAAGCTCGGTGGAAATGCCTGGGAGAAGGCGGGGCGTATCTGGTACGAAACTCTTCGGGACGCACGCGTTCGGCCGAACACGGGGTTTAAGCGGTTCGCCCATATTACGTACGATGTCGCCGGTCGACTCTTTAATTTGAATGGTCAGGAGCGGGCGGCTGTCCGGGATGGTTGGGCCGCGGTTGGAATCTCCGTCTGAGCCCGAAAGAGCCTAATGCAAATTAAGTTTACCCAGGAGGGCGGCGTGGGCTATTTTCCTGTCTTAAGCAAGCCCGTGACTATCGAAGTGGATAGTCTTGAACAAGGCGAAGCTGAGGAATTGAAGCGGCTCGTTGAGTCTGCCCATTTTTTCGAACTGCCGGCAAACGTCGGAACGCCGCCGCCTCCTGGAGCGGCCGACTACCAGCACTACACCATAACCATCGAGGAGGGTGGTCGGAGTCATAGTGTCCGGGTTTCGGTCCCTGTCAAGGACGACGCCGTACAGAATCTTGTGAGCGCAATGCAGAAGCAGGTCAAGGCTGCGCGGGCGGCAGAGATCCGCTCGCGCGCTAAGCCAACGGCCGATAAAAAGAATCCTTAGATGCCAGTCTGGACCGGCATATTCCAGGGACAGATTGGTCCAACGGCTCGATTGGGGCTCCGGAGAGATTGAATTTAGCGCTGGCAGAAAGGTTTCGTCACAAACATTGACTGAGAAACAAAACCTCGATCAAACGATAAACGAGCGTTGGAGTACACGTAGGCTAAAACAAGCCGCCGGCGGTTCCAAGTGTTTAACTTATCACAAGTCGTTCAGATTTTTGGGGACGTTCAACGGTTCAGAGTAGATGTTTTCAAGAGAGTGTTAGTTGGGCGAGTAGAGTCACAGCCCAATTCTAGCGACGGGATCCAAGATCATTCAGGGGTATCGAGCTGTAGACAGTGCAGACAGAGAAGTATACATCGTTGACAGCCAAGCTATGTTTAACGAATTGGATCGTAACTTTTAGTTCAGATTTTCCTGTTGTTTAATCTGTGTTTCATCTACCTCGTCACTAATCAACAGACCCGTTCAAACGTGGCATCTGCCTTGCTTTGCCAGGTTTTATTATCACACCGCAAGAGTGGCCCGGACCTTGAGCAATTTTTGATCGTTATCTTGAAGATCTCTATAACGGTTGAAGATCTCGATCGGAGGAAATTCAATGGCTCATAAAGTTACTAAATACGGTGTGTTTATCTCGTCTCCCGGAGATGTCGAGAAAGAACGTGTTGCAGTACGCGATATCATCGCTCGGTGGAACTTAGAGCATTCCGCTACTAAAAACGTGGTACTAGAAGCACTGATGTGGGAAACCCATGTCCAGCCAACGATGGAACTGAAAGCGCAGGAGGCGATCAATCGCGATCTCTTGAGAAAAGCCGACTTACTAGTAGCAATTCTCTGGTCTCGGATGGGCACACCAACTGAAAAATTCGAGAGCGGAACCGAAGAGGAAATCCGACTTTTCCACGGTCAGAAGCATGTGTATTTTTCGAATCAGCCAGCAGTGTTTCCTTCTGGACACAACGTTCAGGCCTTCGCACGGCAACTAGAGAGCGTCCAAAAGTTCAAAGAAGAGTCTCAACAAGATGGACTGGTGAGGACGTTCTCTTCCCTCATGAACTTGGAGCAACAGGTGTCGTTGGCGTTAACCCAATGGGTAGACAAGCAGCCCTCCCAGCCCGAGGCAGTCAAGATAGTTTTGTTTGAAAGGGAGGCAGAACAGGGTGCGCTTCTCAACGATTGGAATCGATCTAATAGGCCCGGTATTGTGCTTCTGTTCAATGTTGAATTGAACACCTTTCGGAATGTGTTTTGGTTCAATCGCACATGGGGAAGAGTTCAAGATCAGAAATCAATCACCCAAGTCGTTCTCTTGCTTCCAAAATACAAGATCGAACGCCTCAAAAAGTTAATCGTTGAATATAAGGAGAAGTTTCTCCATCATCCGGCAAATGCTATCTTCTCCGTGGGTGAACTCAAAACGCCTGTCGACGGTGTCCAGACAAAAATGTCTACAGGCACTGGCTTCGCCATGTTTCGCTTTGGTAATGATCCTTTAGTTGGCGAACTTCATCCACGTAGCCACATCTACATATTCTCAAAACCGTTCTCCAATCCGACAGAGGATGATACTTGGGACTATAAGTATGCTTTGGAAATAAATGACCATGATATCTCGTCCTCCTTGGAAGAAGTTTGGAATGAGTACTTCGACCCAGACAAATTACATAAAGTCGCTGATTTGATTAACGATGTCATGCCGTCTACGACCGAGGAAAACGAGCGGATTATTGAACCATTGATTAAGCGAGCTCGTCTAGCATCCGACAATGCTTTCGAAACCAAACTGAGAATCCGGGAGAAATTGTTCCATCCAAATGTTCCATCGTATGTATTGAATCAGAACTACTACCTTCTTGATTGGAATCCTGCTTTCGAGATTACATTTCCCACAGACCGCTTTTACCGTGGGCAGAGCGTACGGGAGTTCCTAAACTGTTTAGACAATTATGACGAGATCCTTGTGAAGGGCCAAGCTTTTCTGAACAACCCACCTTTGTATCATGTGGAGCCGTTCATCTATGTTTCACCGCTTTATGGCCGCATGGCGTTCACAAAAATCACTTCACCGGTCACAGACGAAAAAACTGGGGAAGTCGTAGGCTGGAACTTGGTGCTCAACGTAGACTCCGTGGAAAAGTCCGAGCTTTATGCCGAGCATCGCAAGTATGCGACGGAGCTTGATGCTTTGATCACAAAGTACGCCTCGGCCTACGACGAAATAACGAGGCAGTTCCAGGGTTATCAAGACCTCGTTGAGCTACACTGCCAAGCAGTGAAGGATGCGCGCAATGTGCTGGATGTAGGCGCTGGCCCTGGAGGTGTTACACAGAGATTGCTGAAGGATGGAAAATGCGTTACGGCAGTTGATAACAATGACGAGATGTTACTGTTACTTCGCCAGCGGTGCCGAATCCCCGCTTACGAGAATACTCTAACCATTAATAAGGTTAATGTTGAAGTTCTAAATGGGCTCCAGCCCGTTTTCGATGGAGCAGTGTTGCTCCACGTTCTTTTCACTCTTGCTAGGCCTCAAAACTGCCTGCGCAAAATCTATGAGCTGCTTCTTCCCGGTTCAGTGCTTGCCTTGTCTGGGCCACGTAAGACCGCGGTTCTGGAAAATCTGTTCGAGGCGATCGAGGAGGACGCGCGTCGGTACATCGATTGGAGTGCAGGAGAGTTTGCAGCATGGCGGTCTCATCTCAAGGTTTTTCGCGAGGTAAACCTGAAGTTTAGGGAGATGGGCATGATTAGTCGATATGATATCAACGAGACAACAAAAATGCTGACTGAAGCCGGTTTTAAAGTCGATGAGATCAAAGAGGGGGTGTACGCTAAGCAGGGTGTGTTCTTTGTCGCGCGAAAGCCTCTCCAGTGATAAAGGCAATCTATTTTCTTTAGATTTCGGGCAGTAACATGGATGGTAGTGTCGTGGACGATTGCTTGGCATACGGATCGACGAACGCGACGCATCAGCGTCGGCTAAAAATAATCCTTTTTTCCGAAATTAACTCTCCGTTCGGTTACGATTTCCTTATAGAATTGAGCCGTCATGACTCCGTTCAGATAGTTGGTCTAGTCACTCAACCCGACGACAGACGCTGTGAGTACTATCAAGAAGAACCCGACGCGGTTAACATAAAGGCAGAAGCGAGCGAACGTGGCATTCCGGTTTTACAGCCAGAGCGGGTGAACGAAGCCGCTTCAAGTCTCGCGCTGTTTGACGCAGACTATTTCATTGTAGCCAATTACCAACAAATCCTAGATCGTCAAGTTTTCGAACTTCCCAGAAGATTCACATTAAACTTCCATCCGAGCTTGCTTCCCGCGTACGCTGGCCTGTGGCCGTTTTTCTGGATGGCCCAGAATCACGAGAGGGAGAGTGGTGTGTCTGCGATTGCTATAAACGAAATCATAGATGGGGGAGATATTGTAGAACAAATACGTATTCCGCTAGGTGGCGACGAAAGCGAAGACGAACTCAGAACGATCCACTTCAGCGCATCTCTAACTCTCTTAAGGAATGTTATCGGCCGTTTGCAGACTCTCAAAAGGGAGGAGTTTAAAAAGCAGGATTTTTCAAAGAGATCGTATTACAGTAGAAGGGATTTCGCACTGGCAGGTGGGTTAAAGGAAACCGGTCACTATTCGAACCGGCGGCGCCAAAGTATCGGAACGAGCCTCCCGTTGAACGACTAAAGCAATTCGCGGCGATAATCTCGCAGGGTGCTGAAAGTGGAAACCGGCTAGGCACGGAATGCGTAGCGATCAGGACGAGTAAGCATAAGATGTGTGAACCTTCCCGGTGAGGGTTCGGTTGTTGGGATGATGACGAGATCGAGATGTCAAAAGTTGCGAGCCTGAATCTACGCCTCATCCGAGGGGTTGGCCTGGATCGTACCATATTCTCACCAGAATACGTTGTCTCTGTAAGTGGACGAGACCGAAGGATGTTAATGGTCTTGTTTCCGGGAAGAGAGCGAAGTGTTAGAGACAAAGCCTGAACGCTGAGTAAGGCCTGAGTCTGTAATTTGATTCACTTCCGTGATGCCTGGAAAAGCTCGAGTGTCGGTCGTCCCCGACAAGCACCGACGAGAGACTTCCGGAGCCGTTCGAGGCTCCATGTTCAAGGTGCTGACGCGAAGGAATAGTTTCAAAATTTCCAGCAGTTCCAATCGGCCTGCACGTTCAATGCTGCCGAATAGACTCGCAGGGAACGAAGCGTCAAGCGCTTCCAATTGTTCCAGTCGTTCAAACTTGCCTTTGTCTGCGCTCGCATCACGGGGGAAAAGGAAATAGGAACTTCTATTTGTTGGAAATTCGCGTTTACTTGTAAAGCCGATCGACAAAACCGGACTTGCCGATCTCGGCGAGGATGGAATTGTCGATGAAGGTTTCCGGCTTCGCGGTCTTCGCTCCGGGATGAGTCGCGAAGTTGAGCATGGTCTGCACGGCGGCCGGAGGAACGAGGGGCAACCGTTCCCATGCCGGCAGGAACGTCTGATAGGAGTTTTCCAGGTCCGCCGCGTCGCTGGTCTTGGTGTATTTGCCGATCACTTGTTTGGCGAAATCAGGCTCTGCAAAGCTGATTTTGATTCCTTCCAGATAGGCTTGCAGGAAGCGGCGCACATTATCAGGTCGTGTCTTGATATATTCCCTGGTGCTCGCCAGAGCCGCATGAATCATCGGGATATTCTTCTCGGTGACGTTGACCAATTCCTTTAAGCCGGCGTGCTCCGCTTTCAGAGTTGTCGGTGAAGTGAAGATGCCAGCATCCGCGTTGCCTTGATTGATGCCGGTGAGAATTTCCACCATTCCTTTGAGATAAATAAGTTTGACGTCTTTCCCCGGTGTCAGCCGCGCCTGTTGGAGCAACACGCGCGCGGCGAAGTCAGTGGTCGCGCCGGGAACCGTGACGGCCAAGACTTTGCCTTTCAGGTCGGCCATGGAAGTAATTTCCGGCTTCGCATAAATCGACATCACGGCCCGATTCAAGATGCCGGCGATATAGACTACCTGCTCGCCGTTTAAGCCGGCCTCGACTATTTCGCCTCCCGGATTGATGATCTCAAGGTTCTTGCCAATGAGCGCCTGGGTCGCTGTGGCAGGGGCGATATAGCGGATGTCGACACTCAAGCCATGTTTCGCGAAGAGATTTCTATCCGCCGCGATCCAGAGCGGCGCGAAGGCTCCGCTAAATGCGGCGTAGTTCGCTCGAACCAGCGGGACGTCGGCTGCGTGCGTCCGGTTTGCACAGGCAAGAGCAAAAAGTAGCGCTAGCGAAACTAGGCCTTTGACTACAAACCACGATAACGATTGCTTGGATAGGGTCATTGAGTCTTCGTAACACGTAACCCGAAACAGTTCCAATCGTTCCAGCCGTTCCAGCAGCTCAGGGACTTAAACATCGGCGGTCGCATGTAAACGAATACCAAGCGCGCGCACAACCTTGAGGACTGTGGAAAATTCTGGGTTGCCATCTGGTGATAGCGCTTTGTAGAGACTCTCGCGGCCCAGACCCGTTTCTCGGGCAATCTGGCTCATGCCCTTGGCACGCGCGATATCGCCCAACACCGCGGCGATAAGTGCCGGGTCACCGTCTTCGAGGGCAGCTTCCAAATAAGCCGCCATATCCTCTTCGGTCTTCAAATGTTCAGCCGCATCCCATGGTCGAGTTTTTATTTTTGCAATCTTCTTTGGCATAAGAACCTCTATAGTGCCTGTGCTAGTTCCCGGGCTTTCTTGATGTCCCGGTCCTGCGTTTGCTTTTCGCCTCCCGCAAGCAAGATTATCAGTGTCGGCCCGCGTTGTACAAAATAGATGCGGTAGCCGGGACCGTAGTCGACCCGCAGTTCTGAGACACCACCACCGACGGGTTTTACATCGCCTGGATTACCAAGCGACAAACGACGGATACGGCATCGATTCGTGCACGAGCTTTCCCATCACGCAAACGGTCGAACCACACGGCAAAAGCTTCGGTCTGGCGAACCTCGATCACCGATTCAGGATTGTAGTTTATAAGATACGAACGGTCAAGCGCGCATTGACCGGCTACGGATACGGTGAAGCTAATCAGCGATCATGATGCAAAATAGATAGCAAGTTGTCCGCGAACACTTTCTTAAAGTCTTCCGTTGAGCTTAGCGGCGGCCCTGGCCACGTGCTTGGAGATCTTTTCCATGGGCAGGGATTATAGGGGTGGTCGGAGCCAAAGAGATTCCCTTGGAATGTTTCAACGTTCAATGTTCAAGGCGCCGTCACTCCAACGAGTTCCAATGGGTCCAGGGACCAGAAGTCGCTTTAGTTTCTGCCGTAGTACTGGAGGCGGACATTTCCCGCCGCAACCATACGGTCGAATCGGCGCCGCAGCCAGCGCTTGAAAAGGGTTCGAGTGTAAGGAATCAACAACACCAAGGCAAAAAGATCGGTTAGCACTCCCGGGATGATCAGTAAAATTCCAGCAACGAAGATCAGCACACCATCAACCATCTCTTCTGCGGGAACGATACCTTGCGAAAGACTCTGCTTGATTTGTTGCAATTTTCTGAGGCCCTCGATGCGAGCAATTACGACGCCGAACAGAGCAGTAAAAACAACTAAAGCGACGGTTTGAAACGCGCCTAAATAGCCGCCTATCTTGATTAAGATGTATAGTTCAAGCAGCGGGACGAGAGTAAAAAGTAAGAAGAAGCGACCTATCATATTAAGACATTAACTCTTTTCGGCCCCTATGACGAGATAGGCCCTTCGGGCTGTTCAAGGTTCTGGGTTCAATGTTCAAAGGTTGGGTCGAGGGAAATGGTTCCAGCCGTTGCAGCAGTTCCGGTCTAGCTCCAATCGTTCAAGCCATCGCTTTTTGTTTCGATACACGTGCACATGGACGGTATTAAATTCATTTTTTGTAGAACGGCTGAGACATGGATTCAACGGAACTGGCGGGAATATCGATGCCGCAGCGGTGACATTGGGTTGCGTCACGTTCCACCTTCTCTGAACATCGGTGACATCTCTTGAGGTGCGAGGCTCGCTTGAGCAGTAAGCCGCCCGTAAAACACAGGATCCCGGTAATCAAGAATAAGCGGCTGTTCGGGCGCCCGCCAATACGAATGATTGCACTGGTAAGGACTAAAAGTACACCGGCAGCTTTTAAAACGATGCCGCTTGCATAGGCTAGATGGCGCATCACTCAAGGTTTCGCGATTGTGGGATGGTGAATACTACGGTGACGCTTTAGCATATCGTTTAGAAGCGGACCATCCTAGGCCGTCGTTAGCTTGCGCGATCGCGTGGGCGGTATCGTAGAATTCGCATATCTTGCCGTTTCTGAACTTGTGAAAATCGGCCTTTGGTGTGTCAGAACTTTGCCGTTCGTTCATTCCGGAAGACGCAGCTTCCTAAAGCGAGAACCCGATCTCCCTCGGCGAAGCATTCAATGATCAACCTGCTCATGCAATCAATAGTTCAAACGTTCCAGCCGTTCCAATCGTTCCAGACATTGAGAAAGGTAAAATTTGTCAAGGTTTCCAACGTACTTGGCTCGCGGCTTGACGAGGGTATCACCCTGACCTATTTTACGTCCAAGCAACGATGGCTGCGGAGATTTCTGGAATTCAAAAATTCGGGAACGAGAACCATATCGCAGAAATGCAATACAAGCTTAGACGATTTATTTTAGCTTGGGCCCTGATATTCGTTGGACTGTCTTATCTTGGTTCGGCAACCGCCCAGGAGAAACTCCGGATCGCGTGGGCGGGCGGTGCATCGAGCGCGCCGATCTGGATCGTTCAAGAGAAAGGTCTGATGAAGAAGCAAGGGGTGAACGCCGAAATCATCAGGGTCAGCGCCAGCACGATGGCACTGCAAGCGATGCTTGCGGGAGAGCTCGACGTGATCGGCACTTCGGTGACCACCCTTGTGACCTCGCGGCTGGCCGGCGCCGATGTAGTAATGATCCTCGCGATCGTGCCGACATTTCCTGCGCACATCGTCGCATCGAAGTCGGTGACTGATGTAAAGCAGCTCAAAAGAAAAATCGGAGGAGTTGGACGCCCAGGAACCACCACCGAGATAGGGATGCGTCTTGCCTTGGCTCGATTCGGAGTCGATCCGAATGTCGACGTAAAGCTCGTGCCGGTCGGAAATACCGCCGACGCGTTAGCTGCGCTTTCCAAGGGCGTGGTGCAATTCAGCATTCTCGTGGAACCGTTTGTCCGCGAGGCGGAAAAGCTTGGCTACAAGTCGCTGGTCGATATCGGCTCGCTGAATATTCCGTTTCACTGGAACGGAGTCTTGACCCGGCAAGCGAACGTTCAATCAAAGAGCCCGCTGATCGCGAAGTTTGCGCGGGCGATGGTGGAAGCCATTCATATTTATAAGACAGATAGAGAGTCGACGCTAAAGGTCATCAGCAAGTACACGCAAATTACCGATTCCGAGAGTCTCGATAGAACTTATCAGGCGTATATTAAAATATTGCCTGAAGCACCATTCCCGGTTCCCGAAGGCGTCAAATCTTTCCTCGACTATATGGCGACGAGCCGGCCGGAGGCGACCAAGGCTAATCCCAAGGATTTTGTCGATTTGAGTTTTGTCCAGGAAGTCTTAGCGTCAGGGTTTATTAAACAGCTCTACGGAAGGTAGAAAAATAAAATGGACACCGTCGATTCTCTTATTACCGGCGGCGAGGTGATTACTCATAACAGGCGAAAATACGCCAATGTAGTTGTTCACGATGGAAAGATTGCTGGCGTGCTGGATGCCCATGCAAGTCTCCCAAAAGCGCAAAAAATTATCGATGCAACCGGCCTCTATGTTTTCCCTGGTGCAGTCGATCCGCATACGCATATCGGCGGCGCAACGAAAGTTGTCGGTAACCTGGCAGCCGCCATGAAGGTTTGCACCCGCGCGCTGGCCATCGGCGGAACGACCACGGTCATGGAGATGATTCCGCCGACGAAGAGGTTGAGCTTGCGAGCGGGCCTCGCCGAAGCGAAAGCAGAGCGGTGCGGCAATATGGCCATCGACTTCGCGTTTCATCCCTCTCTCGCTTCGGTCGATGACCAGGTCATCGCAGGCTTGGAAGAATGCGCAGAGGATGGGACCCCGTCGTTTCATGGCTCTTTCGAAGGCGCACGGGGAAGGGAACCATTGGATGAGGGCGGTCTGTATCGCCTGCTAAATTTGGCGCGCAGCCGAAAGATGATGGCCATCATCCATGCCGAAGACGCGCGCCTTAATCGGGAAATCATCCGCCAGACCGACAACGCCGGTACGTTGGAAAATGCCGCGCGTTGCCGCCCGTGGTTCTCAGAAACCGCAGCGGTACAGCGCTCCATCTTTATGGGGCAGATCACTCGCGGGCCGATGTATTTCGAGCATCTCGGCGCCGGGCCTTCGCTCAACGCCGTGAGTGCTGCGCGTGGTGGAGGATTTCCCGTCTACGGCGAGACCTGCCCACACTATCTCTGCTTCTCGGAAGAGATCTATCGCACGCCGCGCGGTGTGGAATTTCTCAAATCGCCTCCTTTGAGAAGGAGGGAGGATTGCGAATCTTTGTGGGACGGAATCGCCCACGGTTCGATTTCTTCAGTGGCCACGGACGAGTCTCTAGCTCTCATCGTGGAAAAGCGCCGCCTCGTGGAGCGTTTGCCTGCCTATGAAGTTTCAGGAGGGCTCAACCAAATTGAGCTACGGCTCGCCATCATGCACAATGAGATGGTGATCAAACGGGGCATGTCTGTGGAGACGCTTGTGTACGTACTGGCGGCGGCGCCCGCGATGATCTTTGGTCTCTACCCGCGCAAAGGAACGGTCGACATTGGCAGCGACGCCGATCTGGTTTTGTTCGATCCCAAAATCAGCAGACGAATTATAAACGAGGATCTCCATCAGGGCACCGATCACACGATATTCGAGGGCTGGGAGGTCCAAGGTTTTCCGAAGGTGACGCTCTCTCACGGCAAAGTTCTGGTGGAAGACGGAGTCTGGGTCGGACCTGACTCGGACGGGCAATGGCTGGCAAGACAAATCGATCCCGCTGTCATCCGAGGCCCTGCAGTGTGAGGCAACCACCGTGCTGGCCGCAGGATTCGTAGCAAGCTAAAGTATTTCTCCTCGTATCGGGTACGCCGCACGTGATCACGCGTCGCGAATCATGACTTCGTTTCTGAGCAACTTTCTAACCGGGATATCACCGGGAAACTTGAGCAAGTCAAGCAAATCTGGCACGCAGCACTCCCGTTGAAACCACGCATATTGTCATCGTCGCAGAATCTGGTTTACTTCAGGATAGGGAATGCATGGGGGAAGACTTATGGCCACAAACATGGACGAGAAGCTGTTAGAGAAAATGTTGACAGACTTAGAGAAGGCCCGCTCCTGGACGCCACGCACGATAGCCAAGCTGGAAGCTCTGATCCATTCCGAAGATGAATTTGCTCTCTTTCGAATCAATCCGATTCGGTTCGCCGCTGAAAAAAACGTGAGCGAAGCAGAGGCCATCGATCTATTCCTGCATGCAACCAGGCTCGGGCTGTTTCAGATGGATTGGCAATTGCTCTGCCCGCTATGTGGAGCCATCGCTAACAGTTTCAATAGCCTCCACGATGTCCATTCGGATTATTTTTGCACCTTATGTCAGCGCAGCGCAGAGGCTTCCATGGACGACTACATGGAGGTGAGTTTTACAATTGCACCGCCGGTGCGAAAGCTGGTTTTCCATCGAGCCGAGTCCATTCAAGAGCACCTATCCGTCGACGATTTTTATTTCAAGTATTTTTTTAGTGAAAACGGTCTCACGACAACGGGAGAGAAATCGAATGACCGGCTAAGAGCGTTTGCTGAGATAAAGAGCTACCTTGAGCCTGGTCAAACCAAAACCTTCGACATGGATCTTTCGGCCGGACGGCTTTGGGGATTGGACGGCTTGCATCAAGCACATTTGTCGCTGCCGATCGACGGCGAGCCGTCGGTGACAGGACAACATGTGTCGATCCTACTGGCAGAGGGGGAATTTCAGGCTGATACCCCGAGTCTGTTTCCTGGGAAAATCTCACTTGAGTTTGAAAATAGGACGAGCAGAAAAGCCGCGCTGTTTTTCATGTGTCTATCCGAGGATTACCTTCAAAAGACGCCGACGAGCCTACGGTTTGCTCCCTTTCTTTCTGCCAAGCGACTCGTGACCACGCAGACTTTCCGTGATCTTTTCCGGAATGAGTACGTCCACGGGGCGGAAAGCATCAAGATCAAAGAGATGACTTTTCTCTTCACCGACTTGAAAGGGTCCACCGCTCTCTATGATCGGATCGGGGACCTCAAAGCGTTTACTCTGGTCCAGGAGCATTTTGAGAGGTTGACCAAAGTTATCCAGAACCATTCCGGGGCCATCGTCAAAACCATTGGCGATGCAGTGATGGCCTCTTTCGGAAATCCGTTCGACGCGGTGCGGGCGGCATTGGAGCTCTTGGAAGAAATCTCACGGTTCAATAGAATGCGCGGCAGTGAGGATGTGATTCTCAAGATAGGTATCCATCGAGGCCCCTGTATTGCCGTCACGTTGAATGACTGTCTGGATTATTTTGGTCAAACCATCAACATTGCTTCCCGGGTTCAAGAGTTGGCTGACTCCAGGGAAGTGTACGTGAGCGAGGAAATCTATCAGGCTCCCGGCGTTCAGGAATTCTTGGAAAAATTCGAAACAATACCTGGTAGAGCTCACCTCAAAGGCATCCACACTGAGATGCAAGTTTATAAGATCCTCAGCTCTGACCGAGAAATCGCAGATAGCCGAGCCTACGTGCAAACACCAGTTTAATGCTTGTATAAGGTTTTGAAAAACCCTTCCTTATCGAGCTCGTCGAGAACGCTCGAATCGATGAAACGGCGTGGATCGGCGGTTTTGGCTCCCGGAATTCGCTCCATGCCCTCGAGAATGGTTTTCACGCCTTCAAGCGATGTACGTGGCACGCGGAGCATGTGGCGCGCCTGCAGCGCATAGGCTTCTTTGATTTCTTCTCGGTTCTTGCTGCGAGTCCACTTCTGAATAACTTTGACGCTGAATTCCTCATCCTCAAAATAGGTTTTCATTCCTTGGAGAAAGCCTTTCATGAACCGCTGGGCGACGTCTCTCTGTCCGTCGATGAAGCGTTTTCTGGTGACCACGGTTCCCGTGATGTAAGTCTTGTTGATCTTGGTCATATCGAAGAGTTCGACGAACCCCAGATTTTTCGCCCGTATGTTGCCTGGAATCGAGATCGGTGCGCCGTCGATCACTCCATTGGCCAGACCCTGGACCAGGAAGCTCATCTCATTGAGTTGAACGAGCGTGACATCCGTCGCCGGGTCGAGGCCCCACATCTTGAGCATCGCCCGCCCCAGGGCGTCCGGGGTGGCGCCAAATCGCGTCACGCCGACGCGTTTCCCTTTGAGATCCTGGGGCGTTTTGATCGTAGGATTGACCATGAAGCCATAGAGAGGTTTGTCGAGTATCGCTCCCAGAAAAACTGTGTCGGCACCGTTTAGATTGGCGCTGACGCAGGCATCGGTAACGGACTGGGCGATAGCAACTTCGCCGGCAAGCAGTGCCTGCAATGCCAGGATGCTGCTGGCATGAACCAGCTCGACATCAAGCCCGTATTTTTTGAAATGACCAGCCTCGTAACTGATCCAAGGAATCGCCTGGTTGACCGTGATCGCGCTATAGGCGAGCCGTAAAGGCGTTGGTTTTCCGGTTTCGGCGGTGTCTCCCGTTCCTGCCAGTAATCCAATGAATCCCGTTGCGGCGAGAGTCACGGCGATGTTGAAACGTATCAATAGGCAGATTCTCTGCATGCTTCCCCCTTTGCCGGCAAACTCAGTGGCTCATTCTACTCGTGAAGGTATGAGGGTCAAACAGAAGATTGTGCAGGCTGCTCAAAAAACTCATACGCTTCGCTTCATCGAGCGGTTCAAAACGTTCAAGCCGTTCAAATCGTTCAAAGCCTCGCTTTGCTTCTCAATTGCTTAATATCGTTCTGGTTTCACATTGTTGGGCGCGATGCTATAAGAGGCACCATGTTTGATGATTACTACCCGATCCATACGAGAAAAAACTAGAACTTCCTTTGGTTGGAGGTGATCATGACACGTCGGAGCTCTTTAGGTAGAACTATATCCGCGTTGGTGATTGGGGCCGCCCTGCTTATCTTTCCCGTCCCCGCCTCATCGCAGTCTAAACCGCTGAAGCAAATATATGTCGGGGTCTCTTCCGTCAGCATGGGGAACATCATCATTTACGTCACTAAAGAGGCCAAGCTCTTCGAGAAGTACGGTCTTTATGCCGATCCGGTGGCGATGCGTGGTTCCGGGGAATCCTCGAAGGCGATGATCGGCGGCAGCATTCAGGTTGCTCCGATAGCGACTCCCACGGTCATTAATGCTGGTCTTTCCGGTTCCGATCTTGTCATCCTCGCTCACACCCTCCCCGGGGTCGTTCATGCGATGATCGTCAAACCGGAGATCAAAAGAGTGGAGGATCTCAAGGGCAAAAAGGTCGGCGTCACGACTTTTGGTTCACTCACGGATTTTTTGGTTCGTCACATTCTCAGGAAGAAGGGGCTCAACCCTGACCGTGATGTGGCTCTGATTCAGATCGGCGGCGACCCGGAACGGATCGCGGCGCTGAAGCAGGGCACCATCGATGCGGCGTCTCTTTCGTTTCCCGGTTACGGCATCGCCATGAAGATGGGATTTCCGATGCTTTGGGATTCGGCAAAAGAGATCGACTACCCGTGGATCGAGATCACAACCCGGCGCGCCATCATCCAGAAAGACCGTGACATGATGATGAACTATATGAAAGCGCATCTGGAAGGAACTGCGCTCTTCAAAAAGGACCGGGAGTTCGGCAAAAAGGTGATCAAGAAAACTTTACGCATGGACAACGAAGAACTGGTGAACGAAGCTTATGATCTTTTCGCCAAGGCTTTTCTCCCGGCGCCCTATCCGAATACGGCGGGAATGAAAACCAGCTTCGAATATGTGGCTGCAACACGTCCAGAGGTTTGGAATCACAAACCCGAGGAGTTTGCGGATCGGAGTTTCGTTGAGGAGTTGGATAAAACGGGCTTCATCAAAAAGCTTTACGAAAAGTAACATGGATTGTTTCGATCGACGGTATTGCATCTAAATAGGAGGAACTATGGTCAATTGTCCGGTCATTGACGCGGATGGGCATGTTCTCGAGAAGGAACGTTACATCCGCAAGTATCTTGAATCGCCTTGGGATAAGCGCTCAACGCCGCTTCGGACCCGCGATCAGCCATGGGACGCAAATCTCTTCGATAGTTTTGAGATGGCGGTGCGTTGGGAAGAGCTGAGTCCGAAGCAACAGATCGAAGAGTGGCACGCCATTATGGATCGCGAGGGCATGGAATCCGCCATCTGTTTTCCCACCGGCTCGGGAAATGTTTCGAAGATACAGGACTTGCCGTTTCAGATCGCGGTGGCCAAAGCATGCAATACCCATTTCGCAAAAGAATTCAACGCTTTGTCGGACCGCGTCAGCTGCGTCGGTGTGTTGCCTTTGCGCTCGCCGCAAGCCGCGGCGGAGGAACTACGGCGCGGGGTCACCGAGTTGGGGTTGAAAGGCTTTGAGATTTTACCGATGGGATTGCCTGTTGCGTTGGGCAGCACCTTCTATGATCCGGTGTACGCGGAAGCCGAAAAACTCGGAGCGGTATTGGGAATCCACGGTTCGCGAAGCAATTCCCACGAAATCGGCGCGTCTGGGCTCGCCACCTTCGCGGAGGTGCACGCCTATGCCTTTCCGGTGGGTCTGCTGCTGCAATTCACTAGCGTGGTTTGCCAAGGCCTGCCCGTGCGCTTTCCGAAGCTCAAGCTAGCTTTCCTGGAGATTGGTGCCACCTGGGTGCCTTATTATCTGGATCGTCTCGATGAGCATTGGGAAAAGCGCGCTAAACACGAGATGCCATTGCTCAAGAAAAAACCCAGTGAGCTGGTGCGGCAATCGAAGATCTATTTCAGCTTGGAAGCGGGTGAAACCTTGTTGCCCGAAGCGATAAAATATCTGGGAGCGGAGCATTTCCTCTACGCGTCCGATATTCCCCACTGGGACAACGAGTTCCCTGGCAACCTGCACGCACTGCGCAATCACCCCACGGTGTCCGATAACGATAAGGAGAAGATCCTCTACAAGAATGCCAAAGAATTGTTTGCGCTATAGGGCGATCTACTGCTGTGTCTAGTGTCGAATTCCGGTCGAAGGTTCGACCTGAAATCAAAACCCTTTAGAGTTAAGGAGGCTTAGTGTTGCAACCGCGGTTCAACAGCTCGTTCGGATATTGCTTCAGACTGATGATTATCGTAGGGATGCTCGTCCCGTCGGCGGGAGCCGCAGCAGACAAGCTCGTGAGTCTCTATTCCGCGCATGCGGTGCCGTATGCAATGCCGTGGGTCGCCGAAGAGATGGGGATGTTCAAGAAATATGATCTCGACTTCGCGTTTGTTTACATACCCTCTTCTTCGACCGCAACCGCAGCATTGCTCGGCGGTAACGTCGACGTCGGTTTGCTGGGTGGAATCGGAGTGGTCAACGCCTTCGTCAACGGTGCAACGGATCTGGTGTTAATCGGCAGCATCAAAAACTTCATGACCCAGAGCATTCTCGCCAAACCGGAGATCACCAAACTGCAAGAGCTAAAAGGAAAGAAAATCGGCGTCACGAGGATCGGCAGCAATACACATTATTTTAGCGTCCAAGCTTTTCGCCGAGCCGGGATGAATCCGGAAAAGGATGTGCTTTTTATTCAAACCGGAGGAGACGCCGAAACGTTGGGCGCGCTGTTCACCGGAAGGATCGATGCCGCATCATTGTTGCCGCCGGCGGATGCCAAAGCCATCGCTCAAGGATTTCGCTACGTCGTCTATGGGCCTGATCAGGCGATTCCTTTTGCCGCCTCCACGATCACGACTCGACGTTCCGTATTGGCGAAAAGACCGCAGGTCATCGGCAGGTTCATGCGCGCGATGGCCGAAGCCTCCAAAGCGATGCATAGAGATAAAGAGATTGTTTTGAGAGTCATGCAAAAAAAGCTCGGTATCAAGGAAAGATCGATTTTGGAACCGGGCTACACCACCGAAATAAAAGTCATGGAGCCCAGGCTTGATTTAAAGCTTCAGGTACTTCAGGTCATGATCGATGAAGTCGCGAGGGTTAACCCTCGGGCGCAAGAGACAAAGCCGCAGTACCTGGTGGACCGACGCTATTTAACCGAGATGGAAAACAGCGGTTTCTTTACCCAGGTGTGGGCCGAAAAGCGTTAGCAAATTTCTGGAAAAAAAATAGGAATGCTTCGAGATCCTCAGCATGAACGGAGAATCTTCAATGATATCAAAGCCCCTCTGGTTTGTTGCTTCGTTACGCTCAGGACTGGCCGTGCGCGCCGTCGAAGCACTCGGACGAAGTTTGCCAGCAGCGTGTTAGTGGCTTAGCTGTGACAAAACGGACCTCGATTGCCTCGATTAGCAGCTCATGAATGCCAAAAAAAGCGGTTTTTCTGCTCGCGACTTTGGTTTTGATTTGCTTCGCCTGGGGGTTGCCTAACGTGCATCCCGAATTTCAGGAGTTCTTATGTGCTCTGGACGCACGCCGACGCCGACGATGTAAGCCGGAATGCGGCGAAGCCAGGGGACAGAGGCGATCATTCGGAGCAGCAGCGGTGGTTTCAGCCGTCTATCCGCTCCGAGTACCGGCGCAATCACTCTGCGCTGGATTGCGACTTGTAAGCCTTGAGTCACACGTGTAGGAAACTCGCGCCTTTCTTGAATTCGTTGCAGGTCGGCAATTGTTAGTCGTCGCTCGCGCAGCGGTTCGGCCAGCGCGTTGGCCGCGGCGACCGCGTCCTGGATAGCGAGGTTAATGCCGACGCCGCCGACGGGTGACATCGCGTGCGCAGCATCGCCGATGCAGAGCAACCCTGGTCGAAACCATTGGGAAAGCCGATCGACGCGGACGGTCAAAAGCTTAACATCGTCCCAGCTCTTGATCTCGCCTACCTGATCTTTGGCGTGAGGCGCGAGCTGGGCGATTTTTTCGTGAAAAGAGGCGAGGCCCTGCCTACGAATCTCATCAAACTGGCCTTTGGGAATAACGTACCCGCACTGCCAGTAATTCCCCCGGTTGATGGAGATAAAGATGCGCCCGCTGTCAAAGCGTCCCATGGTCTGTGCCGGATAGTCCGGCTTGCGTGGCAAGTGAAACCACAGCACATCCATGGGCGCGCCGAGCTCCTGAACGGGTAAATCGGCTTTCTCGCGAACGATCGAATAGCGACCGTCAGCCGCCACTACAAGATCCGCTCGCACTTCCAGTGAACCCGCCGGTGTTTGCGCACGAAGTCCGGTTATAGGTTCTCCTTCTTTAACAATGTCAGTCACTTCGGCTTCCATCAATAAACGAAACGTTGGATATCGGCGTGCATGATCGGCGAGAAAGTCGAGAAAATCCCACTGCGGCATAAAGGCGATAAAGCCGCAGCGAGTCGGCAACTGAGTGAAATCGGCTAGGGTTAGTCTGGTGTCGCCGACCTGAGCGTTCAGCTCGTAGACTTTCTCATGGGGCAACTTGAGAAACTCGTCGAGCAAGCCCAGCTCGTGCATGATCTCAAGCGTTGAGGGATGAATCGTGTCACCGCGAAAGTCGCGCAAGAAATCCGCATGCTTCTCCAGCACGATGACGTCGACGCCGGCGCGGGCAAGAAGGAAGCCCAGCATCACGCCCGCTGGGCCTCCACCGGCAATGCAACAGTGGGTGACAAGCTTTTCGCTGTTCCTCTCGTTTGACTCAGCCATGGATATTATTAGAGCGCGAGCTGGAAGTGCCTTCAAGTCCGGCGGTGTATGGTCAAATTTTTGCGACGACTCACTTGCGAGTCAGCCATGGTGACAGGCCGGGGCATTTACTGTATGTTCGCTGCAATCAAAGCATCGGCCCATATCGGGCGATTGCCCAATGTTTGGAGGAGGTCAGATGAAATTCGCGCACTTCTCTCATGTATGGAACAAGCCGGGCATGACTGCGGCCGAGCGATACGAACAATTGTGGCGCGAGCTCGAAACCTGCGACGAGCTCGGTTTCGACTTTGGTTTCACCGTTGAGCATCACTTCAATCCCAACGAAAGCTGGATGCCCTCGCCGGCCATCTATTGCACGGGCGCGGCTGGGCACACGCGCAAAATGCGTCATGGCCCAATGGGTTTTGTCGCTCCCCTTTACGATCCCTTGCGAATCGCCGAGGATGCCGCGGTCCTGGACAACGTGCTGAACGGGCGCCTGGAGCTCGGTCTGGTATCGGGAATTGTACCCGACTTTTTTGGACCCTATCGCGCTGATTTCAAAAACCGCAGAGACCTGGCGAATGAGGCCCTGGCGTTTGTCAAGAAAGCCTTTTCCACCGAAGGACCGTTGAGCTTCGAAGGGCCTTTTCATCAATATCAAAACGTGACGCTTTCCGTGAAGCCGGTGCAAAAACCCCATCCGCCGCTTTGGATGCAGTCCCGTGACGCCGATACCTTGGCGATCCTGGCTCAAGAGGGCGTCCACACCGGCTATCTGTTTCTGGTGCCGCGGCATGAGGTTGCGCCGCGCTACCGAGAGTATTTGACTCGGTGGAACCAGGCAGGTCATCGGATGAAGCCCAACATCGGCTACTGGGTACTGATTTATGTGGACGAAACCGATGATAAGGCGGTCGCGAAGGCGAGACCCTATTTCACTCACTGCTTTACCAAGGTCTTTGGGACCCGGGCCGATGGCGGGATCGGCTATCTCAGACTGGCTGAAAACTTCACCAAACGGGGTGATCCGGGTGGCGCCGAAATCGCCAAGAACGCCGTCAATCTCGATTACTTACTGGAGCGCAATCTCGCCTTCGTCGGATCGCCCAAGACTGTGACGGCGAAAATAAAAGCGGCGGCTGCTGAGGGGTTGTTCAACACGGTACTCGGCGAGTTCAATATCGGCGACATCGCTGAGGAAGACTTGATGCGTTCGATCAGGCTGTTCGGCACCGAGGCCCTTCCTGAGCTGCGCAGTTTCGAACCGTACTAGCCGACGACGGTTATAACGTTAAGGTATGTTGTGATTGCTGAAGCCGACAACCTAGTGTGCTATCTCCGAAATCCGTTGAATAATTTGAGTGTCATTCCGGGCAAGCTGGCGATAGCTAGCGCGACCCGGAATCCAGGAATTTCAAAAACTTCTGGATTCCTGCGCGCTTTCGCGGGCATGACTGGTCGGGAGACTCTGACTTCTCCTGCGGACTTTAGTTCCACGACACTAGCTAGCGCTTCTGGCGACTTTCCTGCCGACGAACCTGATCGATTTCGTCTTCGAACCTTTGTCCGAGCCACTCGGCGTTTGGGATGAGCTGCGGCCACTCGATCTTATTGGCGGAAATCAGCTTGAGTTCTTTTTCGATGGTGGACCTGATCTCGCGTCCCGGATCCCAGAAAGCTACAAACGGCTTACTCGATTCATAATTTTCGAGCCAGTCATAAAGACCTTTCATTCCGCTCTCGACATCTCTTACGCCGTTAGCTGAATCACCGCTGCGTCCGCGGGTCAGGCCCAGGTAAAGCCTGGCCAAATGATCATCCTATAGACTGTTAGGGCTCGCTCCAGAGACAGGCGGGCATCAGCAAATTTGCCGCTATAGTACTGAGCGCGCCCGACGTAATTCCAGATTCCTTGGCGATACATCCCGGATTCGAAAATATAGTTGGGGTTAGCCTGAGCGACCTTTTGGAAGAACGTGAGAGACTCCTCGTAGTTCTTGGCGAGAAAAGCCCGGCGTCCGGATTGGAATTGCCCCGAGATTTTGAATGAGTCACATCCTGAAAGAAAGAATACCATCGCAAGACTCGCGAGCGTTCTATTTCTGATCATCCTCTATGGTTGCACTCGTTCAGAAAGCGCAAGCGTAATCTCGGACTTCATATTGGACCCATGGAAACTACGATCTAGTTTTTTATTCTCCCTAGGGCTTTTTCGACAAAACTAAAGTCGAAGACTTGGCTAAGCGGTATCTCTTTGGAAACTCCCAAGCTCTTCTTGGTAAAATCAATGGCACCGCGCATCCAGGTTTCGTCCAGATAGCTGAATCCCCCAAGCCGGCTTACATGACTGTCATAAACCTCTTCGGCCAAAGAGGGATCCTTGATGCCAAGATACTTCGAAATGTTGTCAATGGATTCTGCGCGATTTTGCGTATAGTATTGAAGTCCTTTGAGGCTGGCTCTGACAAAGGCGAGGACTTCGGACGGATTGGTTTTGATCTTTTCCTCGGTTGCCCCGATTCCACCTGAAGGATAACTGGTTAGATAGTCTCCTGAATAGCCGAGCTTATTGAAGCCTTCGCGATAAAGGACCAGCTGTCGCGGCGGACTCAAAAGACATGCGGCAATGTGCCCGGTTCGCAGAGCCGTTGCGAGCTCCTCGGGGGTGCCGATGACGATCAGGGTTGCGTCCTTGTTGGGCGTAACGCCATGGTGGGTGAGAATGAGTTGCGTCAGCAGATCCACGGCTCCACCTCGGGAAGAGATGCCGATGACTTTACCTTTGAGCTGTTGGACGGATTTTACTTCGGGGCGGCCCACGAGGTCGAACTGCGGCTTTGAGTTGACGATCAGGACAAGTCTCACCGGCGCGCCTCGAACAGCGGCCGCAATGATCGATCCAGCGGCCGATGCGTAATCAACCGAGCCGCCGATCAGAGCCTGCATCCCGACCGATCCTCGTATAAGCAAGGTCTCGAGATCGAGTCCTTCTTCGCGATAAAAGCCCTTGAGGTGGGCGATTCTGAATTGCAGTTCGGTGACGGCGATGGAGGTCGTCGAAAAGCGTATCTTCTTGAGCTGCGCTAGAGCGGACGATGAGGCGATAATTAGAAAAAACAGTGTCGTGACACCAACAACTGCTTTGGTCATATTGGGGGTCGTCCTCTCAATCTCCGTCTGGACTGAGACTTGTTGTTAGCAAGCGCGGAGCCTGACGTCAATCTTACATCAAAATCCCGGCACCGATTGCTTCACCAGCGGGATGCAACGTGCTTGACAGGCTACCGGCTTTAACTTAGAACAAGAGCCAAAACTCGATCGGAAAGGAGCTCCCCATATGTTTGCAAAGATCAGACATGTTGCTGCCCACACGGAGCGTTACGATTCAATGGCCAAGTTCTACCAGACCATTTTCGGGATGAAACAGATCACAACCGGTTTGGTAGATGAGACCGGTCAACACAATCCCAACCGGGGGCATATCAGCGACGGCGTCATTGGCTTCGCCCTTTTAGCCAAACGGCCGGGAAGTCAGCAGGGCCTTGACCACTTTGGCTTCGAATGCGAAGACGTCAACGAAGTGCTCGACCGAATCAAACAAAAATACCCCGGACTGTTGTTTACAAAGGCGCTCAGCTACGTACCGTTTGCGGGTATCAGAGCCCAGGATCCCTCCGGCACTCAATTCGATCTTTCGCAAAAGGGGATGTCAAATGTCAGAGAGGGGTATTTGAAGGACGGCTGGGAACAACCACGATGGCTCAACCACATTGCGCTCCGTGCCCGAGAGCCAGATGAGGTGGCGGAATTTTATACGACAGTTCTGGAGCTCGAAGAGACACCGGCGGCCGATGGAGCGGTTTCACTTACCGATGGCAAAGTCCGTCTTATCATCCGCCCCTGTCATGACAAATTTTATCGAGGCTTGAGGCAGGGCTTCGATCATATTGGCTTCAAGGTGGATAGCGTAGAGAAAACCAAGAAGGAACTGGACGATATCGCGGTGGCTTTTCCCGAATCCGCGCCGAAAAAAATCGCCGCGGGAATGCAGGGCGGAGAGCTAGAGAAAGACCTACAGGCATGCCCCATAGGCAAGCACGTATTCGCGGATCCTGACGGCGTGCTCCTGGATATTTCCGAGTAGGCCTCAGCAAAGGGGCAGGTTCAAACCTGCCCCTTTGCAAATTTCCCCAACTGCGTTTTCCCCTCATATCAGATCAGGGTTTGGCTTTATCTACGGGACTTGTAGCTTGTGCAAGCTACTGAACCTTGATTTCGACCCGTCGATTCTTCGCGCGACCCTCTGCCGTTCTGTTATCAGCTATCGGCTTGCTCTCTCCGAAGCCTTGACCCGAAATCCGGCCGCTTTCGATGCCTTTCTTTGTCAGATAATCCCTGCCTGACATCCAACGCCTGTCGGAAAGTTTTAGATTGTAGGCTTCGGTCCCGATGTTGTCCGTGTAACCGGACAGACTAACTTTCGCGTTCTTGTTCTCGTTCATGAAGCTAACGAGCCTGTCCAGGATCGCGGCGCCTTCAGGCTTGATGGTGCTCTTATCAAAGTCGAATAGAACATCATCCAGAAGGATCGTCCTCTCCACCTTCGGTACCGGTGGCGGTGGAGGTGGTGGCGGCGGTGGAGGTGGCTTTGGCTTAGCCGGTGGGGGCGGAGGTGGCGGTGGTGGTGGGGGTGGAGGTGCAGCCGGCGGAGGTTTCGGTGCTTCGGCCAAATAGTAGCCCAACAAGCCGCCTACTATTGCACCTGTGGTCGCGCCGACGGGCCCCCCTATTGCAAAACGATTCTTGCCATCTGTCGCGGCCGCAATGCCTCCGCCGATACCGCCACCGATAATCGTGCCCGCCGCCGCGCCTCTCAAGGCTGCCTGCTGCCTGTAGTCCATGTTGGCGCAGCCACTTATCAACAACGTAAGCCCGGCCAAGGCAAGAAGATTATTTTTCTCCATCATTCCTCTATTCCCCCCACAAAGAAATTAGATTTCGTCAATGATTCGTTACCCTGAGTTTTCTTGAGAGCAGCGACGACGCACGAACACCTTCGCCTCCGGTTGAACCGATTGAGCAAGCGATATGCCAATAATCGCATCGAAAAATCAATTGAAGAACCTGAACTTATTTCTCTTGTTCGTTTCGAGTGCTTTCTTTGCGACCACACGTTGCCTAAACGATAGGCAATTGCTGAAGTGTCCTTCCGCTCGAGCTGGTCGTCGTCCTTACGTTCGCTGGGGGCTGGCCGTGCTTTTCGACCGAGTGAGAAGTAGCAATTCACCACAGACGTAGCAATTTACAACAAGCATCGCTAAAGAAAACTGTTCCCATATTCATCGCAAAGAATACAAAATCAACGATCTGCGGGGGTGGCATTACATTCGCACCGGACAACGCACTGGAGATGATCCTGGAGGGCGATCTTTAATTAATTCCGAGGAGGTAAGCTTTTATGATTGGAAAAATGAGTCTTATCGGTGTCCTCATGGCGATCTTGTTTCTACCGTTAGTGGCCTATGGGCAAGACTCGAGTCGTTCTGAGGACGTCAATACCGCAAATGTGGCACATGACTCTTTTGTGATAATTAGCGAAGAGGAAACCGAAGTCCCTGGATACGTTCATCAGAGGTACGCCTTTGTTAGTCCGGCGTGTCCGGCGGGGGTCCATATGATTGATCACTACGGCGCGCCGATTGATCCGAACGACGCGAGTTTGCAAATCCGTGAGCGTACTATGTGTTCGGGTCTTTCGCTCGATACAGCAGATGGCGACTAACGCTCCCTAAGATCGCCATCCCCTCCAGGGTCGGATCCACCTCTTCAGGGAGCGAAGAACGTTCCGATGGTTTACGTTGGCTTTTCTTACTCCCGATAGATGGGCGACTCGGGCTGGATTTGCATCAGCTCGATGATGTTGCCGTCCGGATCGGAAATGAAAGCTATGCGGTAATTGGCACGACCGGCAAATGGGCCGCGATGCGGATGTACATCGACACTGGCCAAGTGTTGCAAGGCCTGTTCTAAGTCGTCCACCTGCAAACAGAAATGCTGGTAACCGATCGCGTCGGGCGGTTGCTGCACCTTATTTTTGCCGTTGGTGAACAATTCGACAAACTGTCCTTTGGCGAACTCTAAAAACAACAGTTCGGGTCGCTCACCTTCCTGCTTTGCATGAAAAACTTTTTTTGCCCCGAAAGCATTTTCATACCAGCGGATACTGCGCTCTAAATCGGAAGCACGGAACGCGACGTGTGTGAAACGAGCTCCATTGATCGCCATATTCACGCTCCTTTACTTTGCAATGACGTCAAATTGTGAGACTTTATCAAATGGCACCCCTAGTCGTAACTACGAGATCTTGAAGGTCTTACTCGTGGACATCCTCTTTTAGAATTTGCAGCGCGCGCAAGACAAGATCCCGCCGAAACTCCTTTTCCTTTTCCGGCGTCAAATCCGGATTTCCAGTGGGACTCACGATTCCCCCGGAGGCCATGGCGCGGAGCGAGCCTACTTCTTTCGCCACCGGTATCATGGTACAGATCTGCACCACCGGTATCTGTAGTCGTTCGATTTCTTTGCTAATCGCTGCGCCGCAGCGAGTGCTGGAGCCTCAAGTGGAAGTGAGAATGACGCCGGTAACGCCGGCAGACTTCAGCCGCTCGGCAATGCTCTGGCCGATGCGGGTCGCATTTTCCACGGCCGCATGGGCTCCGCCAGTGGCATGGATGGATTCATGGAGTTTGCCGATGATTCCTTGCTGTTCCAACTCACGCATAACGTCTAGCGGCACAATTCGGTGCGGATCTTGATTG
>Ga0081455_10000689_pt1 | contig 43834 bp, 42 predicted proteins | sample TabmetS3T2R1_FD_70207 | JGI IMG/M metagenome (GOLD analysis project Ga0081455, IMG submission 70207) | Tabebuia heterophylla rhizosphere microbial communities from the University of Puerto Rico - S3T2R1 | ecosystem: Host-associated > Plants > Roots > Rhizosphere ...
CGACCCCTCCTCGATGAAAGCAGCGTTGCCCTGACCTTCGACGACGTTCTGCTCGTGCCTCGGCCGTCCGACGTGCTACCGGGAGAAACCGACGTCACCTCCCGCGTCACGCGTGAGATCTCGGTCAAGATACCCATACTCTCCTCGGCCATGGACACGGTGACGGAGGGTCGCCTTGCCATCGCCATGGCCCAGGCCGGCGGCATCGGCGTCGTGCATCGCAACCTCGCAGCCGATGCCCAAGCTGAGCAAGTGGCCATGGTCAAGCGCTACGTCGCCGGCATGGTGGTGAACCCGTATACGATCTCCCCCAAGGCGACGCTGGCCGATGCCTTGCGGTTGATGGAGGTTAGGAAGATATCGGGGGTCCCGGTGGTGGAGGATGGCAGCAAAGGCAAGCTGCTTGGCATTCTCACCAACCGCGACGTGCGCTTTGCCACGAACACGCGCACACCCGTCTCCGAGCTCATGACCAAGAAGTTGATCACCGTGAAGGAGGGGGTGAAACGCGAGGACGCCGAACGCCTTTTGCACCAGCACCGGATCGAGAAGCTGCTGGTGGTGGACGACAACTTCCACTGCATCGGGCTCATCACGGTCAAGGATATTGAAAAGGCCCTGAAATATCCCAACGCCTGCAAGGACGAGCATGGCCGCCTGCGCGTCGCCGCAGCAACCAGCGTGGGTGATGATGGCTACGAGCGCGCCGAACAGCTGATCGCGGCGGGGGTCGACCTTGTGGTGGTCGATACCGCGCATGGCCATTCCAAGCGCGTGCTGGACGCGGTGACACGCATCAAAAAGCAATCCAATCGCGTGCAGGTGATCGCCGGCAACGTCGCCACCGCCGATGGAACCAAGGCCCTAATTGACGCCGGCGCCGACGCGGTCAAGGTCGGCATCGGCCCGGGTTCGATCTGTACCACCCGGGTGGTGGCGGGGGTCGGAATGCCGCAGCTCTCTGCCATCATGGAATCGGTGGAGGTGGCCAAGAAGCAGGATGTGCCCATCATCGCCGACGGCGGCATCAAGTTTTCCGGCGACATCGTCAAAGCCTTAGCTGCCGGCGCCGATTGTGTGATGGTCGGCGCGCTGCTCGCCGGCACCGACGAGGCGCCAGGCGAGACCTACCTTTACCAGGGACGCACCTATAAGGCTTATCGCGGCATGGGTTCGGTCGGCGCGATGGCCCGCGGCAGCGCCGACCGCTACTTCCAGCAGGAAGTAAAGGATACCCTCAAGCTGGTGCCGGAAGGCATCGAAGGCCAAGTCCCCTACAAGGGGCCGGTCGACGGCGTCCTCCACCAGCTGGTCGGGGGCCTGCGCGCCGGCATGGGCTACATCGGGGCTGGCAACCTCGCGGCCCTGCGCGAACGCGCGCGCTTCGTGCGCATTTCTCCGGCCGGCGCCAGTGAAGGGCACACGCATGGCGTGGCCATGACGCGCGAAGCCCCCAACTACACGCGCAGTGTTTAGTCTCAGGCGCGCTCGCTGACCCCGATCCGGTCGTGCCGGAAAGTCCATGCAGCAGATCGACATTCTCTATCCCGTCTTCGTGCAGGTGCTTTTGACCTTTGTCGTCTATGCTCTGCTCGCGGTCGCACGCGCGCGCGCCATTTCCCGCCTGGGCCGCGGCCGCGGCAATCCCGATCTGGCACTGGGCCGCGTGGTATGGCCCGAGGACGCCCAGAAACGCGCTGCCAATCAGCGCAACCAGTTCGAGCTGCCGGTGCTGTTTTATGCCGTCGTCGCCTTCGCCCTGCTGAGCAAGGGGGTCGACAGCCTCATGCTTGGGCTCGCCTGGTTGTTCGTCGTTACGCGCATGGTGCACGCCGCCATCCATGTCGGCCCCAATAGGGTGCGCTGGCGCACGCCCGCCTTCGCACTTGGCCTCTTGGTCTTGGCCGGCATGTGGTTGAAACTGTTCTTGCACGTGCTGAGCGGCACACTCGCCTAACGATCATGCGGCCGGGTGCACACATCAAGGCCGCCGTGGAGATCCTCGCAGAGGTCCTGGAACGCCATCGCCCCGCCGCGGCCGCACTCGCCGATTGGGGCAAAAGCCACCGCTTTGCCGGCTCCGGCGACCGGGCGGCCATCGGCAATCTCGTCTACGATGCCCTGCGTTGCCGGCGCTCGCTGGCCGCGCGCATGCAGAACGATAGCCCGCGGGCCTTGGCGCTGGGGGCGGCCGGCAGGGCGCTCGGTCTGACGCCGGCGGCCGTGATCGCCAGCGCCGATGGCTCGGCCTACGCGCTGGAGCCGCTGAGTGAGGCGGAGCAGGCGCTCCTCGCGCGTGCGCCGCTGGTTGCGGCCGAGCCCGGGATTGTGGGCGATCTCCCGGAGTGGCTCGAGCCCTCCTTGGCTCGCGTCTTTGGCGCCGCGATGGCGGCCGAAGGCGCGGGGCTGGCGCGGCGCGCGCCTGTCGATCTGCGCGTCAATACGCTCAAGGCCGAGCGTGAAAAGGTGCTCAAGGCGCTGGCCCGGTTCGGCGCGGCGCCAACCCCCTTCTCCCCCGTCGGGGTGCGGCTGCCCGCGCCCCAGGGCGGACAGCGCCAACCCAACGTCGAGGCTGAGGTCGGACATGGACGCGGCTGGTATGAGGTTCAGGATGAGGGCTCCCAGCTCGCCGCGCTGTTGGCGCTGGCGGGCCCGCGCCAACAGGTGCTCGACATTTGTGCAGGCGCCGGCGGCAAGACGCTGGCCTTCGCGGCGGCCATGCGCAACACCGGCCAAGTCTACGCCTACGACGAGGATGCGCTGCGCCTGCGCCCCAGCATCGAGCGGCTGAAGCGGGCCGGCGCGCGCAACGTCCAGGTGTTGCCGGCCGGGGATCGAGCCGCGCTCGGCGCGCTGGCGGACCGTTTCGACCTTGTGTTCGTCGACGCGCCCTGCACGGGCAGCGGCGCCTGGCGGCGGCGCCCCGATGCCAAATGGCGGCTGCGCCCCGCCAACCTGACGCAGCGCCTGGCCGAGCAGCGCGCGCTCCTCTTGGGCGCCGCCGCTCACGTCAAGCCTGGGGGCCGGCTCGTCTACGTCACCTGCTCGGTGTTGCCAGAGGAGAATGGCGAGCAGGCCGCCTGGTTTCTGGCGACCTGCCCCGGCTTCTTAGCCCTGCCGTGGCGCGAGGCCTGGGCGCGCGCGCTCGGGACCAGCGCGCCAGCCTCCGCCGACGGCAGCGACGATGCCCTGCTGCTGACGCCGGCGCGCCATGGAACGGACGGGTTCTTCATCGCAAGCTTCCGGCGAGGAACTTGAGTGTTGCTGCGGACCGGCGGCCGCGAAAAAGAGCTTGCATCTGAGATCGATCGTCCACAGATAAAAGTTTGACAGTCAATGACGAGGGACTAATACGTTCGCGTTTTGCTGGGACCGTCGGGGTCTCGTCTTGACCGCGCGTCGTATGGGAGGGCCAACATCGCCCCAGCGCGCGCAGGCCGCCGCTACTCGAGGAGGGCACTCGTCCACCATGGTAATGCCGTCGAAGGCGAAGCGACCCAGGCGTCCTTCCGCCCGTTCGTGCCTCGGCCCGGTTGCGGATCTCGAGGCGCACCTGCCGGAAGAGTGGTGGCGCAAGCTTTTCAACGCCCTTTATGTGAAGACCGACGGTGACGTGGTCGAGAACTTGGAGAACACCCGGCGCGAGGTGGACTTCATCGTTTCCGCGGCTGCCGTCCAGCCCTACAGCCAGATCCTGGACTTGTGCTGTGGCCAGGGGCGGCATTGCCTCGAGCTGGCCCGGCGCGGCTTCAAGCATGTGATGGGGCTCGACCGCTCGCGCTACCTCGTTCGGCTTGCCAAGAAGCGCGCCCAGGGCGAGGGGCTGCAGGTGGTGTTCAAGGAAGGAGACGCGCGCAATCCGCGGTTGCCGGAAAACAGCATGGACTGCGTTGCCATCATGGGCAATTCATTCGGCTATTTCTCCAACAAACAGGACGACGAGAAGGTCCTGACCGCCGTCGGTAAGATCCTGCGCCCGAGCGGACAGATCGTATTGGACATTACCGACGGCAGCCACATGCACGACAACTTCGATCGGCGGTCGTGGGAGTGGATCGATGAGCATCATTTCGTTTGTCGCGAGCGCTCCATCAGCCAGGACGGGGAACGCCTGATCTCGCGCGAAGTTATCGTGCACGACGAGATGGGAGTTATCGCTGACCAATTCTATGCCGAACGGCTCTACACACGCGACAGTATCGCCAAGTTGCTGGAGAAAACCGGCTTCCGCAACATCCGCCACCACGGCCATGCCGAGGCGCTGTCCGATCGGGACCAGGATCTCGGCATGATGGCGCGGCGCATCCTGCTCACCGCCGACGCGCCGCAGCTTGTGCGCAAGCATCGTGGCCGGTTGCAGGCGCTCGATGTTACCGTCGTCATGGGTGACCACCGCCTGCCGGACCAGGTCAAACGCGGCGGCACCTTCAATCCAGAAGACCTCGAAACGGTGCGCAAGCTCAAAGATGCCCTGTCCGAGGTGCCCGGCTATAAGTTCCGTTACCTCGATAACCACGGCACGCTGGAGCGCGACCTATCCGAACTTCGGACCGATTTGGTCTTCAACCTGTGCGATGAGGGATGGAACAACGACCCCTTCAAAGAGCTGCATGTGCCAGCCCTGCTCGAGGTGCTAGGCATCGGCTACACGGGGGCGGGTCCCTCGGCGCTTGCCGCCTGTTACGACAAAGGGCTGGTGCGCGCGGTCGCGCACGCGCTCGACGTGCCGGTTCCCCTGGAATCCTACGTGCGTCCGGGCGACCAGGGTGCGACGCTGCCCTCGGTCTTCCCGGCCATATTGAAGCCCAACCAGGGCGACAGCAGCCAGGGCATTACCAAAGATTCGGTCGTCACCAATGAGAAGGCGCTGCTCGATTATCTCGACCGGTTGCGCGCCGAGTTCCCCAAGCGCAGCGTGCTGGTGCAAGAGTTCTTGACCGGCGCGGAGTACTCGGTGGGCCTGGTCGGCAACGCCGACCAGGGCCTCAGAGCCCTGCCAATCCTCGAAGTCGACTACTCTCGGCTGGATGAAAGGCTGCCCAAGATCCTGGGCTACGAATCGAAGTGGGAGCCAGATAGTCCCTATTGGACGCAAATCAAATACCGCGAGGCCACACTCGCCGATCAGAAGCAGCAGCAGCTCATCGACCATTCCTCGCGCCTGTTTGAGCGCTTGGGCTGCCGCGACTACGCTCGCTTCGATTTCCGCGCCGACCAGAAGGGCGAAATCAAGCTGCTCGAGGTCAATCCCAACCCCGGGTGGTGCTGGGATGGAAAGATGAACATCATGGCGGGCTTCCAGGGCATGCGCTACGCGGAGCTCTTGTCACAAATCCTGCAGGCGGCCGTAGAGCGGCTCGGGATCGTGGCCAAACCGCTGCAGGCGCAAGCTCCCGGCAACGGGCATGGTCACTCCGTCGCCGCGGAATGAGGCGCAACGCGCCGGGCCGGCCGCGGCCCTGGCCCCCGCGCGGGCCGGTGCCCCGGCAAGGGCATGGGACATCTCCCCAGGCTTGTTGGCTTGACCATCGGTGCGGGCGATGGCTATCGAAGGCGGGCGTCCAGTAAAACTGCGTGCCGGCGCCGGCGGGATCCCCCAAGCATGACCGAAACCGTCCTCATCATCGACTTCGGCAGCCAGGTGACGCAGCTGATCGCCCGGCGCGTGCGCGAGCAGGGCGTCTATTCCGAAATCGTGCCCTTCAACCGCGCCGAGGACGCGCTGGTGCGGCTCAAGCCGCGCGCCGTGATCTTGTCCGGGGGACCCGCGAGCGTGACGGAGTTTGGCACGCCGCGCGCTCCCGACTGGGTGTTCGAGGCGGGGCTACCGGTGCTCGGCATCTGCTATGGCGAGCAAACCATGGTGGCTCAGCTCGGCGGCGGCGTAGAGGCCGGACATCATCGCGAGTTCGGGCGCGCCGAGCTGGAGGTCACCGGCAGCAACCCGCTGTTTGAGGGGATTTGGCGCAAGGGTGAACGGGACACCGTGTGGATGAGCCACGGCGATCGCGTGACACGCCTGCCGCCCGGCTTCAAGGTCGTAGCGGTCTCCAAGGGGGCCCCCTTCGCGGCCATCGCCGACGAAAGCCGCAAGCTTTACGCCGTGCAGTTCCATCCCGAGGTGGCGCATACGCCGCAAGGCAGCCGGCTGATCGGCAATTTCGTGCGCCGCATTGCCGGCCTGCCGGGCGACTGGAGCATGGCCCACTTTCGCAGTGCCGAGATCGGCCGCATCAAGGCCCAGGTCGGGGCAGGTCGGGTGATTTGCGGATTGTCCGGCGGGGTCGACAGCGCCGTGGCCGCCAAGCTCATCCATGAGGCCGTTGGCGACCAGCTCACCTGCATTTTTGTCGACCACGGCCTCTTGCGGCTCGATGAAGCCAGGCAGGTCGTGACCCTGTTCCGCAGTCATTTCAACATCCCCCTGGTGCACGTCGATGCCAGCGCCGAATTCTTGGCTGCGCTCGCCGGCAAAACCGAGCCGGAAGCCAAGCGCAAGACCATCGGCGCGCTGTTCATCGACGTGTTCGAGGCGGAAGCCAAGAAGCTCGGGGGCGTCGACTTCCTGGCCCAAGGCACCCTTTATCCCGATGTGATCGAGAGCGTGTCCTTCACCGGGGGACCGTCGGTGACCATCAAGTCGCATCACAACGTTGGTGGCTTACCCGAACGCATGAACTTGCGGCTGATCGAGCCCTTGCGCGAGCTGTTCAAGGACGAGGTCCGCGCGCTCGGCCGCGAGCTGGGCCTGCCGGAGCATTTCATCTGGCGCCATCCCTTCCCAGGCCCGGGCCTGGCGATCCGGATTCTGAGCGACGTGACGCAGGAAAAGCTCGAAATCCTGCGCCAGGCCGACGCGGTGTTCCTGGACGAGATCCGCAAGGCCGGCCTCTATGACAAAATCTGGCAGGCCTTCGCCGTCCTGCTGCCCGTCCGTACCGTGGGCGTAATGGGGGACGCGCGCACCTATGACCATGTCTGTGCCTTACGCGCGGTGACCTCGACTGACGGCATGACGGCCGATTTCTATCCCTTCCCACATGACGTGCTCGGCCGCGCGGCCACGCGCATTATCAACGAGGTCAAAGGCATCAACCGCGTGGTCTACGACGTGACCTCCAAGCCGCCGGGCACCATCGAGTGGGAATGATGGATGGCGCCGGCGGCCTTGAGGGCCACGCCAGCGTTTACCGAGGGGCGGGCGGCATCTGGTCGGCCGCGAGGGCTCTCCGCTTCGCCGTCACCCGCGCAAGCCGACGGCGCCAAATTTCTCGGCAAACACCCGCCCCCCTTCAGGCGTAATGAGCACGGCGCGCGTGCCCTCCAGGCGCCGCGTCCAGCCCTGCGCCATGCTGTGCGAGCAGATGGCCGCCCCGACGAGGCCGCCCAGGTGCAGGCGCCGTTCGCTCCAATCGAGGCAGGGGCGGCAAAGCACTCGGCGCGAACGGTGCGTGCCGCGGACCTGCAGGACCGCGGGATCGATGCCGATATCGCCCAGAAAGGCTAGGCCGGGTTCGGTGACGAGACCGGCGTCGATTGTCAACTCGATATAGCCGCGCTTCCTCAGCGCCTCGGCGAGGGCGACGCCGAGCTCACCAGCAAAGTGATCGTAGCAGGTGCGGGCTTTGCGCAGGGCGGCATCGCGCGGCCCGACGCTCAGGCGCCGCCGCTCAGGCGCGAGTTCGGCTGCGACCTGCATGATGCTTTCGAGCATGCGTGCCACGGAAGGGGTGGCGAGTTCATAGTAGCGGTGCCGGCCTTGCTGGTGGACCCTCAGCAAGCCCGCGGCGGTCATGCGGTGCAAATGACCACTGGCCGTCTGGGGTGCAACGCCTGCCGCGCGCGCCAGCTCGCTCGCCGTCAGCGCGCGGCCATCCATCAAGGCGTGCAGCATGCTGGCGCGTCCGGGATCGCCAGACAAGGCGGCGACTTCGGCAAATAAGGCGCTGCTGGTCATACCTCGACGGGCTCCTCGACCGAGGTGTCAGCCTAACGCAAGGCGGCGGCCGACGCTTCGGCCAATTCGGTACCATGGGAGGGCAAACCTGCGGCACGCTTCTCCCGAGATACCCCGGAAGGTGCGAAACCATGACCATCACCGTATTCATTCGCTACCAGATCGACCCATTCCAGCACGCGGCCTTTGAGCGCTATGCACAAGGCTGGTTGGGGATCATCCCCGCATGCGGCGGCAAGCTTGAGGGTTACTGGATGCCGCATGAGGGCACCAACAACATTGCCTTCGGGCTGATCTCCTTCGAGAGCCTCGCCCACTACGAGGCATACCGCGCGCGCCTGCGCGCGGACGTGGCGGGGGCGGCCAACTTCCGCTTCGCCCAGGAGCAGCGGTTCATTGTCGCCGAAGAGCGCACCTTCCTTCGCCGCCTTGACTAGACTAGTGGCGGCTCCATGTGGCGGCTGGCACACAGCGCCGCCGGGATTATTTTCTGCCCCGGCGGCGGCCACCCCAGGGCATAGGGTCTGCCAAGGCGCGACGCCCGCGCCATCAAGACCCCTGTGGAAATGCTATTCTCCTCCCAACGGGCCAGGGGGGAGGGTACAATCTGACACATGGAAGCGGCCCCCGGCCGGTGCAGGATGGCGGGCACGCTTGGCGATCGTTGCGTCCCGTGGGGCAAAGCCGTTGGAGTTCCGCCACAGTGTCGGCGAAGGCAGCTGATTCCACGCCCTTGCGAGAAGGGGTCGCGCGGCGGAGGCAAAATGGAGCTCAAGGTCCATCCGTTTCCCTATCCGCAATACTTGCCCGAGCGCAGGTTTTGGATCGGCGTGGCGTGTATGGCTCTCATCCACGCGAGCTTCATCGTCGGCCTCGGTCGATCTGCGCCCCGCCAGCTGGGCGAACGGGACGGCAGCCCCGATGCGATCAGCGTTGAGCTCGTCGATCCGAGCGCGCTGAGCGGGCCCAGCGGACGGCCGACGCCGCCAGAGCCGGCTCCGCATGGAGCGGCGTTGGCCGCCGCGCCCGAGGTCCCGGCCCGTGCGCCGGCCGGGGCCGCTCAGGCTGCCCCAACGCCCACGCTTCCCGAGCCGCCCGCCTCCCCGTCCGCGCCGAGCTTAACGCTGCCAAGCTTTGACGACCTCAAAACCGCGAGCCTCCCGCCTAAGGACAGCACCGCGCCCAAGGAGACTGCCTCGCCTAACGAAATGACCGCCCCGCCAGGGGTCAATCTCCCCGCGCCGCCCGCGGCAATCGCGCCGAAGGCGCCCATGCCGGGGCAGCCCGCGCTCAAGTCCAAGCCCAACCCGCAACTCTCTTTGCAACTCGACTTACCCCGCGACTTTGCCGCTCCCTCTGGCCTGTCGACGGCGGCTGTGCGTCCGCCCGACATCACACGCTCCGGGGAGAACGATGAGTTCGGGCGCCGGGTCATTCGCGCCTTGCGACAGACGATGCCACCCCCGCGCGGCGAGCTCGGCCGGGTCACCGTCCGCTTGCTTCTGTCTGCAACCGGCGATCTCAGTGAATTGCAACTCGTGAGGGCCGCGCCCGATCCCAGCCTGACCCAGAGCGTCGTTTTTGCCGTCAAGCAATCGAGCTTTCCCATTCCACCCAAGGGTGCCACCCGCAGCGACCGTACCTTCTTGGTGACCTACATCTACAATTGAACGGGCCGCTCACGCATCCTCGAGCACCATGGAAGCACCCTTCTCGCCGATCATAATCGAAGGGGCGTTGGTGTTGCCGCCAACGACCTGCGGCATGATCGAGGCATCGATCACCCGGAGCGCGCCGATGCCATGCACACGCAGCCGCGGATCGACGGCATCACCCGGGCCCGGGCCCATGCGACAGCTGCCCACCGGATGCAAGTTGGAAACGCCCCGCCGGCGCAGGTCCTCGGTCATCGCCTCCTCGCTCGTCACCGCTGGACCTGGCAACACCTCCTCGAGCACATACGGGGCAAGCGCGGGCTGGGCTGCGATTTTGCGGGCGAGACGCATGCCAAAGAGCATCGCCGCAACATCGTAGGCGGTCACTAAATAGTTGAGCTCGATGCGCGGGGGTGCCAGCGGATCGGGAGACCTCAGGCGCACGCTGCCGCGCCCCTCGGGGCGCAAGTGCACGGGGGACAGGGAGAATCCGGAGAACTTGTGCGGGTAGACGCCGCGCGCATCACGCCTTTCGATACTCCAAATGAAGAAGTTCATTTGCAGATCGGGCCGATCCAAACGCTGATCGCTGCGCACGAACGCACCCGCGTAGAGACCAGGCCCGGCGAGATGGCCCGTGCGGCGGAATGCATATTGCACGGCCGCCCTCAGCTTGGCCGTCGGGCTCCTCGTCAAGTCGTTGAGCGTGATGGGCTTGGAGCAGCGCAAGGCCACGTAGGAGTTGAAATGATCGTGCAGATTGGCCCCCACGGCCGGCAGGTCGCGCACGACGGGGATGGCCATGTCGTTGAGGTGGGCGCCCGGCCCGATGCCCGACAGCAGCAACAGCTGCGGTGAGCCATAGACACCGCCGCAGACAATGACCTCGCCGCGGCAACGCGCAAGTTTAAGGCCGCTGCGCGTGCGGTACTGAAGACCGACGGCGCGGCCCTCTTCGATCAGGATGCGCGTGGCCTGCGCATTGGCTCGCACGAGTAGGTTCTTGCGCGTGCGCGCCGGCTTTAGATAAGCAACCGCTGCGCTCCAGCGGCGGCCGGCGAGGGCGGTGGCCTGGTAATGCCCGACACCCTCCTGGGTCGCCCCGTTGAAGTCCTCATTGCGGGGGATGCCTGCTTCGAGGCTCGCGGCGATGAAAGCCTCGACGAGCTCGTGTCTGAACGGTTGGTTGCAAACATTGAGCGGCCCGCCGATCCCATGAAACTCGTCTTCTCCACGCTCCTGGTTTTCCGCCTTTCTGAAGAACGGTAAGACGCTTGCAAAGTCCCAGCCCTGGCAGCCACGCTGGCGCCAGCCATCGTAGTCTGCCGGCGTGCCGCGCATGTAAATCAGGCCGTTGAGGGAGCTGGTGCCGCCCAGCATCTTGCCGCGCGGTTGGTAGGAAATGCGATTGTTGAGGCCGGGGATCGGTTCGCTCTCGAATTTCCAATTGTAGCCGGGATGGGTGAAGAGCTTGTGATAGCCGAGCGGTATATGAATCCAGGGGTAGCGATCGCGCCGCCCCGCCTCGAGCAGCAGCACCGTGTAACGGCCCGATTCGGAAAGCCGCGCCGCCACCGCGCAGCCCGCAGACCCCGCGCCCGTGACGATATAATCGAAAGTTTCTGCCGCCATATTGTGTCCTCGCCGAGCCGCCGATGCGGTCAGTACCTGAGGCTCAGCCGACCTCAAAATGGTCGACGCCGTGCGGTCGTGCCTGAATGGAAACCCACAAGGATCAACGCCTAAGGCTTCGCCCCAGCCAGCTTGTCGCGCACAAACGCCTCGAACTGGTAGCGACAGCCGCGCATTTGTAGTGCCGCCAGCACGTCGTCTTCGCCTGGCACCTGATCGAACACCTCAAGCTTCACCTGGCGGCGCGGTCGACCCTCGATCAGCAGCCAATAGGTGCGGCCGGTCCGCACGCTGACCTGTGCTGGCCAGGCCACGAGCTCTTGACCCGCCGGCCATTCCGCTTCGCCGCGCGCCGCGCTTTCCACCTCGACGACGGCGACGCGCTGCGCAACCGTGGCCGGCGCGCGCGCCAGCTGCAATTTGCCGTCTTTGCCGACGCAAACGCTGCCATCGGTGAAGGTCGGCACATTGGTCCAGGAAAAGCGTCCAGGTGCGCGGGGCCGCGCCGGGGGGCTGGCGCTGCGCGTGGCTCCAGGGGTTGCCTCCGTCGCCCCACCGGTCTGCAAAATGTTCTTGAGCCAGCCGACCACGCCCTCATTGATCTCCTGTCCCCGCGCCAGGTCGGCAACCTTGCCCTGATAGGGACCTTTGATCGTCTGCGTCTTCCCGGAGGGAAGGACGGCGCGGATCATGGCGCCTGCGGGGAGCGACAGGGTTTCGGCCATGGCGAGTTGCGCCCCGACCTTGATGTCAGGCACGCTCGATTCGATCACGTAGATCTGCGCCCATGCCGGCGACGCGCCGGCCGGCACGATGATCAGCAACGCCGCGAGAGCGGCGAACCCAATCCAAAGTCTGGCCAATGTCATTTGACAAACCACCTCGATCGATCGGTGTTATAGCCGAGCCACCGGCCGAGATAATGGCCGGAGAACTCGCCCAGGAACCACGCCAAGAGGGCGAGCACGAGCGGCAAAATGATGCGGAATTGCCAGAACACCACGGTGTCGACCACGATGATGATGAGGGTCGCCACGCTGCTCGCGAGCAACCCGCCCTGTCGGTAACGCAAGGTCCAGCCGATCAGGAACCCGAGCCCGGTGATGGCGGCCAGGGTGACAGGCAATGCCACCGTTCCGCTCTCGACCTGGCCGATGCTGCGGCCGTCGACGATCCCGGCCAGACTGTGGGCGTGAATGAGCGCGCCATGCATGGGCTGCAACGGCGTGCGGTGCACGTCGATGTCGGACAGCATGCCGGCCACAATTACGATCTTGCCCCGCAGGCTCTGTTTGGCGGCGCCCAGCAAGGGATCACCCGCGGGCCGCAACAGCGCATCGGCGGAAAGCGTGAGAAAGGTATCCGACCCGTCGGCCGGGGGCCGCAGCCAGGGGATGCGCCGACGTTGGGCGGCGGGGGCAAAGCCCGCATGTTCGGCCAAAGCCTCGGCAAAGCTCTTGGGAAAGGCGGAGCCGGGGAAGGGCTGGGCTCTGAAACGCACGATAAAATCCCGTTCCACAGCCAGGTTGGCGTATCCCGCCGGGCGCAGGGCATCGCGAAAAAACGCCTGTTGGCGTTCGCGCTGCCGCGGCGATAGGAACACGCGCTCGTCGGCGGCCGCCAGCACGATCTTGGCTTTCGCCCGCCGGATCGCGGCAATGAGCTCGGCCTCATTGTCAGGCCGCGCGGTGCGCACGAACAGGACGTCGAGGCCGATGACCTTGGCGCCGGCGCCGTCAATGGCATCAATGGTGCGGGCCAGCACACCCGCATCGATCGGCAAGCGGGCCTTATGATCGTTGAGCGTGTCGTCCGTGATGGCAACAAGGGCGATTTGCGGGTGCTGGCTCGGCAGGCGGTCGGAGATCAAGGTCGTGCGCAGATCACCCATGGCGTGCTCAAAGCGCAGCAGCCCGGGTGCAAAAAGCGGCAGCAAAAACGCCAGCAGCAACGTGGACAGCAGGGCAAAAACGGCCGACAACAGCAGTGGCCGCGGAAAGAGCGCGCGGCCCCTCGCAGACCGGTCACTAACTTCGGCGGGCATGGTTCCCTCGTCCCTGCCCATGGAGCCTATTGGAGCGGAGGGATCGCCACAAGCGGCCGGTGGCGGGCTCAGCGCGCGGCTTGAGCCCGGGATCGTCCTGATGCTGAGGGCTGCAACGGGTTCTCAACGTTCACAACGTTTTGAAGGGGGAAAGGCGGCGGGCGCAGGCTCTGCCAAATGGGCTATTGTGTTGATATTGCACTCCATTGTGCATATTTTGGCACCCTTGCGGGCCAGCACTGGGCTTCGCCCCAGCACGCAAAACCGCCTACGACCCTCGGGAGCCGGCCTTTGAACCAGCGAACTGAAGACTTCGTCGGCCGCAAACGGCAAAGGCCACGTGCGGACGTCCCCCGGCTGGCCAGCGGAAAGAAAGCCAAACTCTCGCTTGACCGTTTGGAATCCGATCGCGAAGCGCTGCTGCGGCGGTTGAGCCACCTGCACGGTGGCGCCAAGCTCTTGCCCGGATATCGCAGCGCCCTCACCCTGCTCAACTCCCGATTTCGCCGGGCCAACCTCGCTACTCGGCTCGCGCTGCTGCAGGCCGCACAATTCATGGTCGAAGTGTTGGAGCGAATTCCTTACTGAGGTCTCGGCGCCGACCCCTTGGCCCACCGGCACCAGCCCCTGCCGCAGCCCAGCTCGCCAAGCGCATCCCTAATTTCGCAATCTGCCTTGAGATCAGGGCAGCCGCTTGACGGCAGGTTTCGGGAGAGGGGCGCCGAGAGGACTTGCGTGCGCAGGGCATTTTGTCGGACAAACGTGCCCCGCGGGCCGGCAACCGAGCGCTAGTCGCATGAAAAATTGGTACTACCATGTTCCGGACATGCTCTTGGCCGCGGCCTGCTACCTGATCGTGGCCCGCCTGGTGCTGTTGCCGTTCCGGAACGGCGCGTCCGCAATCGTGCGCACCGTGAACGCGCTGACGACGCCGGTGGTGGCGGCGACTGCGGCGATTACACCGAGGCTGCTGCCACCGCCCCTGGTGCTGCTGGCCGCCGTGGCCTGGCTTTATGCCGCGCGCATCGTCTTGCGCGCGGCTATGGCCGCAACCGGCCTCAGGCTGGGCTGAGGCCCCCCGTGCGCTATCGGGATCAGGCGACAGCAACCCTGATTTGCTATGTCGCGCTCGCTGGTAGCGTGTTGCTCGCGCTTTGCAATGCCTCGCTTTACTCGCCGCTTTATGATTCCGTCGACCAGATCCTCTACCTCTTTTCGCGCGGCTCGCTGCACGCGGGTCCGCTGCCTTTGCAGCCTTACCGCACCTCGCTCTTTCTCGCCGCCATGACGCTGCTGATCGGCGGCATTCCGGCGGCCCTCTACGAGCGCCTCAGAGGCCTGAAGGAGACCACGCCGGTCTCGGCGCTGCTTTGGTTCCTGACGACCCTCGTGCTTACCCTGCCGACGCTGCGGGAAGCCGTCGGGCTCGAGTGAGACGGCGCCGCTTTCGCGCCGGTTGGACTGAGCGTCTCGGACCGGCCGGTCATAATCCCTTATGCCCCTCGGGCGCGGACAGCTTGGCGCAATGCTGCCCGTCAAGCCTCGGGCGCTCGTTCGGCCCGCGCATCCTCCTCCCATTTGGCCATCCCCGGCAAGCTGAACACGGCCTCGACGTAGGCCTGCGCCGTCCCATCATCGCCGTAACGGGCAAGATCGGGCAGATAGGTGCGAAAGCGGGACGCAACCGGCGCGTACATGGCATCGGCCGCCGAAAAAGCGCCAAACAGGAAGTTGCCCGCCCTGCCGAATTGCCGCCGGCTCAAGCTCCACAGCTCGATGATGCGCCGCACGTTCTGGGCGACGGCCTCGGGCAGGCTTGTCACCGGCGTACGGGCCACCAGATCCATGGGACAGTGCTCGCGCAGGTCACGGAAGCCCGCGTGCATTTCGGCCGAGATCGCCCGGGCGGAGGCGCGCGCCTCGCGTTCGGCCGGCCACAAACCAGCGTGCGGATGGGATTCGGCCAGAAATTCCAGGATCGCCAAACTATCCCAAATTGCCTGGCGCTGCCCATTTGCCTCCCAGATCAGGATCGGCACATGACCCGCCGGCGAATGGCGCAGGATTTGCGCCTTGCTCTCGGGCCGGCGCAGAGGGATCAAGACCTCGCGAAAGGGAATGCCTGCTTCGACGAGCGCAAGCCAGGCTCGCAGGCTCCAGCTCGACACGTTCTTGCTGCCGATCACGAGAGCATAGGCCATGGCTCATCACCTCCGCACCGCAACGCCAATTGTCATTTCGGCTCGCGCTCATGATAATAGCGCGCCGTCCTGGATTGTGGTGAGCCAACGTTTCATGCCGCCAACCGAAAAGACCGCCGGCCTTGCGCGTGTTTTGGCGCCAGCCGACAGCAAGGAGCCAGCGATCCCCATCTGGCTTGCCCGCGAGCCTGGCTGGTTGCGGAGCGCGCCCTTGTCGGCCGCGCAAAAGAGCTGGGCCGAAGCGCAGGGCACGCGCGCGAGCGGCGGATTGCGGCACGTTCTGGTGCCGACCCCCGACGGTCGCTTGGCGGGGGTGGTGGTCTGGCTGGACGAGGAGCGCAGCGGCCGGCCGGAGCTGGCCATCGGCCATTTGCCTCGCCTGCTGCCGACCGGCCTTTATCATTTGGCCGATGAGGCATTGGATCGGGAGTTGGCAACGGTCGCCTGGGGCCTCGGCGCCTACCGTTTCCGCCGTTACAAAAGCGGGGAGGGCGAGGGCAGTGCCAGGCTGCGCTTGCCGACGGGGGTGGCGGCCGCGCGTGCCCAGGCGATCCTTGAGGGCGTGTGGCTCGGGCGCGACCTCATCAACACGCCGGCAGGCGATCTGGGCCCGCAAGAACTTGAGGATGCGGCGCGTGCGTTGGCCGAACGGCACGCTGCGCAACTGACGAGTATCGTTGGCGACGACCTGCTGGCGCGCAATTTTCCCATGATCCATGCGGTCGGCCGCGCCAGCATTCGCCCGCCACGGCTCATCGACCTGAGCTGGGGCAGCCCCGGCGCCAAGCGCATCACGCTGGTGGGCAAGGGGATCTGCTTCGATACCGGCGGCCTCGACATCAAGCCCGCCAGCGCTATGCTTTTGATGAAAAAGGACATGGCCGGGGCGGCGACGGTCTTGGCGCTCGGACACATGATCATGGCCACCGGGCTGAACCTGCGGCTGCGCATTCTGGTCGCGGCGGCGGAGAACAGCATTGCCGGCAATGCCTTCCGCCCCGGCGATGTGTTGCCAAGCCGGCTGGGCAGAACTGTCGAAATCGGCAACACGGACGCCGAAGGGCGGCTGGTGCTGGCCGATGCCTTGGCGCTTGGCGATGAGGAGCGGCCGGACCTGATGGCAAGCTTTGCCACGCTCACGGGCGCCGCGCGCGTCGCGCTCGGACCGGATCTGCCGCCGCTTTACAGCGATGATGACGCCCTCGCCGCCGACATCGCCGAGGCCGGGCTCAGCGTCGGCGATCCCGTTTGGCGCCTGCCGTTCTGGGATGGCTATGAATCCACCCTCGACAGCGCGGTGGCTGACCTCAGCAATGTTTCCGAGGGGGCTTTTGCCGGTTCGGTCACGGCCGCATTGTTTCTGCGCCGCTTCGTGCGGCAGACGCGGCGCTTTGCGCATTTCGATATCTTCGGCTGGCGGCCGGCGCCCCGCGCGCTGGGCCCCAAGGGCGCGGAAACCCAGGTGGCGCGCGCCATGTTTGAGCTGCTGCGTCGCGATTGCGTAGGGCAGCAGAAGTGATGCGCGAGGCTGGCTCCCCGGATCCGCGGCGCAACGCTTACCGCGACGACCTTGCCGCTGAAGGCTTGCGCGGCAAGGTGAAGGCGCCCGCCTACTCGCCCGGATCGGACCGTCAATTTGTGTTTCCGGCCACCCCGTTGCGCGCGCACCCGGATGCGCGTGCCAGTTGGACGACGGAAGCCCTCTTTGGCGAGCTGGCCAAAGTCTACGACGAAGACAAGGATTGGGCCTGGGTGCAGCTGGCCGCGGACGGATACGTGGGCTACGTGCGCAGCTCGGCGCTATCCCCCCAGGTCACCACCCCCACGCATCGCGTCAGCGCGCTCGGTACGTTCCTATATGCCACCGGCGACATGAAGGCGGCCCCGCTGATGCCGCTCTCTATGAACGCGCACCTGAGCATCGCCGAGGTCGGGCCCAGCTTTTCAAGGCTCCTCGACGGCAGCTTCGTGCCGAGCCGGCACATTGTCGAGCGCAATCGTTTCGTCGCCGACTTCGTCACCACGGCGGAACATTTTGTGGGTGTGCCCTACCTTTGGGGCGGCAAGACGCGCTTCGGCATCGATTGTTCGGGGTTGGTGCAAACCGCTTTGCAGGCCGCGGGACGGGTCTGCCCGCGCGACAGTGACATGCAGGAGGCTGAGCTCGGCCAAAGCCTCGAAGGCGCCGACCTTATCGATGCGCTCGAACGCGGCGATCTCGTGTTCTGGAAGGGTCACGTCGGCGTCATGACTGACGGCTTCATGCTCTTGCACGCCAATGCCCACCACATGGCCGCCGTCATTGAGCCTGTGCGGAGCGCGATTGAACGCATTGCGCGGGGGGGATTGCAGATCAGTTCCGTAAAACGGCTGCGGAAGACCTCAACACCCGGTGCGAAGACGCGGTGAAGCCACCACCACTCACGCCGCACGAGCTCGCCCGCCTGCGGCGCTGGCAACGGCGGATGTTCGTGTTCTACGGCATTGCCACCGCGCTTTTGGGGGTGGCGGTCGGTCTCATGCTGGCTTTCGGCGATCTTGTCTGGGTGCGGCGCGCGGCGCTCGGCGTGCTCATCCTGCTTGTCGTGCTCGCCACCGCGGTTCAGTTCCGCGAGCGTTGTCCGCGCTGCGGAATGCGCCTTGGCGCCAGCGGCAGGCTGTTTTTACCCGAGCAGTGCCGTGGCTGCGGGGTTGATTTTCAAGCTTCGCCCGTCGAGGGCTAGACGCCAAAGGCCGGCCTGGGCTCGGCCGGCCTTGCGTGTGCGCTACCACCAGCGACGATGACAGACGCGGCGGCAATGCCGATGATGGCGGTGCCAATGGCACCGATAGTGGCAGCGTCGGCGCCACCGCACGTCCTGGACGCTGCTCTGGTCCTGGGCATAGCTGCGTAGTGCATCGCCCACGCTCGACTGGGGCGCGGCCTGGGCCGTGGCAAGTCCGATGGCAACCGCCGCGCCTGCGCCTGCAAGGGACAGCAGTAGGTTCCTTTTCATGCGTTCCGTGCTCCCGTTGGTTGTGCTCAGAGCAGATCGCGACTTCCCCGGCTTTGCCCTGATGTGCTCGACCAGCCAATCATCAGGCGCAGTCTATGAATGCACTGTGAATGAGCCTGGGCGGCGCTGCACGGGGGTGTTTTGCCGCGCGCGGCCTAACGGACTGGCGCAACGCTCAAGCTTGGCGCAAGCGTGAGCGGCGCCCGGGTCAGCCCCGAGCGCAAGGCTTGGGCATCACCAGTGGGTGGACGGCTTTTGCCGGTGGGTTCGGCTGCGGCTGCATCGCTGCCATGGGGCCGAAACGGCTCGGGCTTGGGTCTGCGGAACCGCGGGCAGGCGGCCGTGGGATCGAGCTGTTTCAGGTCGCCGCGTATGGCCACGTTGACGACATAGTGGCGGTTGCAGATCGCTACCGCCGGGAGCTGCCTCGTCAGCTCGAAATAGTCATAGGCCTCTTTGAGCGTCCGCCAGAACGGATAGGCGGCGTGCTTGGCCTGCCGCGTCATATTGGCGTCGGTCATGCGGAAGGGGAAGGCGTGCACCTCGAAGGCATCGCTGCCACCGAGGAAGGACTCGCGCGCGATGGCGTAGATCTCTTCCATCAGCGCATCCGTCATGGCGTAACAACCCGCCGACTTGCAGTTACCGTGGATCATCAAGAATTCCCCGGTGCGCCCGTGCGCTTTGTCGTAGGCGTTGGGGTAGCCGAGGTTCATCGCCAGGTGATACTTGGAATCGGGGTTCATCTGCTCGCGGCTCACGGAGTAGAACCCTTCGGGCGCCTGCCGATCGCCCTCTTTCAGTTTGGGGCCAAGTTCGCCCGACCAATTGCAGATCGGGTAGGTCTTGAAATGGTAGAAGCGCCCGTTGTTCTTGAGCTTCCAGACTTCGAGCTCGGACTCTTCCTTGAAAATGCGCACGAAAATTGGGGCCTGGGGTTCCATTCCCTTCTTCCCCAGCAGCATGACGGTGTCTTTCGACAGGGGCTGAAGGTGTGGCCCGACAAGCTCCGCCTTCATGCAGCCGCCGAGCGTTGCGGCCAGCAGACACGACCACGCCAGCAGCTTCGCCACGGCGCGTTTGGCATTGGCCCCCGAGATGATCAAACTCATACGCGCGTGCCCCAGGCGTGTGGCGATCACCAATGATTCGCAAACGTTAATATGGGGTTAACGTGAAGACAACCCCCCGCGCCGGCGCCTGTATGGCCGCGCACGATGCTCTCAGGCTGCAGCGCCCCATGAAATTGGGCCAGCTGGGCGTTGCGCTACAGGTTGCGCCCAATGGCCAAGAATTTTTCCTGGCGCTGCTCGCGAATGGCATCGGCACTCATACCCGAGAATTCCGTCAAGGCGCCCGCAATCGCCCCGGCCGTTTGCTTGAAGATCATGGCCGTATCGCGATGGGCTCCGCCCACCGGTTCGGTGATTATTACGTCGATCACGCCGAGCTGCTTTAGGTCCTGCGCCGTGATCTTCATGCTGGTGGCGGCATCGATCGCGCGCGCCGGATCGCGCCAGAGAATGGACGCGGCGGCTTCCGGCGAGGCCACCGTATAAATGGCATGCTCCAACATCAAGACGCGGTTGGCCGTGGCGATGGCAACGGCCCCGCCGGAGCCGCCCTCGCCGATGATGACGGCCACGAGCGGCACGCCGAGCGACAAGCAGCGATCGGTCGAACGCGCAATGGCCTCGGCCTGGCCGCGTTCCTCCGCGCCGATGCCGGGATAGGCCCCCGCCGTGTCGACCAGCGTGATGACCGGCATGCCGAAGCGTTCCGCGAGGTCCATAAGGCGTACCGCCTTGCGGTAACCTTCGGGGCGCGCCATGCCAAAGTTGTGCTTAATGCGGCTCTCGGTGTCGGAGCCCTTCTCGTGACCGATCAGCATCACCGAGCGACCGCGAAAGCGGCCGATCCCGCCCATGATGGCAGCGTCTTCGGCGTAGTAGCGGTCACCAGCGAGCGGCGTGAAATCTTCGATCAATGCTTCCACGTAATCGAGGCAATGCGGCCGGTCCGGGTGGCGCGCGACCTGCGTCTTCTGCCAAGGGGTGAGCTTGGCGTAGGTATCGATGAGGGCCTGATGCGCCTTTTGCTGCAGCTTGGTCACCTCTTCCGTGATGGAGACCGACCCGTCGTCCTCCACGCTAAGCGCACTGAGTTCGGCCACCTTGCTCTCGAGCTCGGCGATGGGCTTCTCAAAATCAAGGTAGGTGCGAACGGTGAGTGGACGATCCATGAGCTGCGACCGCTTGGCCCGGCGTGGCGCGGGTATGCTTGAGGGGCGACATAGGCCGCGCTGCCCTCTCAAGTCAAGTTAATGGGCGCGTGCTGGCGCGCCTTGGCAGGCCGCGCCGCCTCAGCTCCGGGACGGGGCCAATGGGTGGTGCTCAAAAACCAGCTTCTTCAGGCGCTCCTCAAGCACGTGCGTATAGATCTGCGTGGTCGAAATATCGGCGTGGCCCAAGAGCTGCTGCACCGAACGCAGGTCGGCGCCGCGGTCGAGAAGGTGGCTTGCGAAGGCGTGCCGCAACACGTGCGGTGACACCCCTCGGGCATCGAGACCTGCCACCTCGGCCAGCTCCTTGAGTTCCTGGGCGAGGCGCTGGCGCGTGAGATGACCCTCGCTGCTGCGCGAGGCAAACAAAAAGCGCGTTTTTGGCGTCCGATTGACATCCTCAAGCGGGGTCTTGAGGTAGTCATCCAGGGCGGCGCGCGCGCTAGGTGTCAATGGTACCATGCGCTCGCGGCCGCCTTTGCCCCTGACGATCAGCACTTTGCCGTCACCGTCGAGCACCGAACGGGGTAGGCTCACCAACTCGGAAACGCGCAGACCGGTGGCGTACAGGACCTCGAGCAGCGCACGGAGCCGCAGCGCGCGCCATCGGTCGCGACCCTGCGTTGCGCGGGTGCGGGCTGCGGCGGCGGCGATGAGCCGATCGACGTCGGCCACCGACAGCGTTTTGGGCAGCGTCCGGCTTCGTCGCGGACCGGCGACGCGCCCGGCCGGGTCATCGGCAATGGCGCCCTCGGCCGCTAGGAACTTGCAAAGCTGGCGCACGGCCGCGAGCCGGCGCGCCCGCGTGCTTGGCGCCAGGCCGGCCTGCGCCAGGTAGCGTTGATAGGCGCCGATGTCGGTGCTGTCGACGGAGCCCGGGCCCTTGCCACGGCCGTCAAGATAGCCGAGGAAGTGTCTGAGGTCGCTGCGGTAGGCCTCAATCGTGTTGACTGCCGCGCCGCGCTCGGCGGCCTGCATTGCCAGAAAGCTCTCCAGCCATTCGTCTGCCCTGGCTACCATCGTCCCCCAACAGGCATGGCTGGTGCTAACGCCGGACCTTGACGCCCGGCAGCGGCGTGGATGTTTCCCGCTGGGCCGGCTCGAAGAACACCGCCAGCACGTAAAGCCCGCCGATCACGGCGGCGCCGATCACACCCACCACGACCAGAAACCGGATGAGGCTCGGCATATCGCAACCCTGCTCCTGAACCCCGGCGGTCGGTGGCGCCCAAATGCTGCCCAAAATCGGCCGGCCCAGCCCTCAGAGACCGGTGCGCCGGGGTACCCCCGAGCGCGCCCACAACCGCCGTGCGGCTTTGAGGCCTACCCGCAAACCTGATACCAGAAAGCGTGGGGGGTGGCACCAAGGGCCGTCGTGCAGGAAAGAGATGATGCGATTCGGGTACGGAGGCAAAAAGGAGGAGCAGTTCGCGCAACTCGCCGCCAAGGTTCGCGCCGGACTGGACACGCGCTCGGTCGTGTTGGTGGGCATGCCAGGCTGCGGCAAGTCGGCCATCGGCCGGCGCCTCGCCAGTCGCCTCGAATTGCCCTTTGTGGACGCCGATGAGGAGATCGAGCTCGCGGCCGGCAAGGCCATCACGGACATTTTCAAGGAGCACGGCGAGCCCTATTTTCGGGACGGCGAGCGCAAGGTGATTGCGCGCATATTGAGCTCCGGGTCGCAGGTCCTCGCAACCGGCGGCGGCGCGTTCATGAGCGCGGAGACACGCGACAATATCCGCAAAGCGGCCGTCTCGGTTTGGCTCAAGGCCGAGCTCGTGCTGCTGCTGCGGCGCGTACTGAAGCGCAACAATCGCCCCCTGCTCGAGCGCGATCCGGAAGGCGTGATGCGCTCGCTCGTGGAGGCGCGCTATCCGATCTACGCCACGGCCGATATTACGGTGGAGAGCCGCGACCTGCCGCACGATGTCATGGTGCTGGAAATTATCGAGGCCTTGGCGGCACACACCTCATCGCCGCAGCCGGAGCCTTCCACTGCAGTCCCATCCAGGAGCACCGGCGAGCCGTGAAAAAAGACCGAGAGGCGCAGGCAACTGAGGGCGAAGTCGCCGCGACGAGCACGATCGGCGGCGGCGCTGGGGACGCGCTAATCGGCGTCAGGGTCGCCCTCGATGGCCGCTCCTATGATGTGCTCGTCGGCCCCCAGCTCGCCGCGCGTGCGGCCGATCTCATCGACAAGCGCCTCGGCCCGGCCCGGTGCGCGATCGTGACCGATGTCAACGTTGCCGCCACGCACCTTAATGCCGTGGCGGCCGGGCTCGAGGCCAGGGGACGGCTGGCGGGTAGCAAAATTCTCCCGCCCGGCGAGGCGAGCAAGAGTTTTCCCGTACTTGAGGACCTGTGCGAAAGCCTGCTGGCAATGCGGCTGGAGCGCGGCGATTTGGTGCTGGCGCTCGGCGGTGGCGTCATCGGCGATCTTGCCGGCTTTGCCGCCAGCATCCTGCGCAGGGGCCTCCGTTACGTGCAGCTGCCCACCACGCTGTTGGCGCAAGTCGACTCTTCCGTCGGCGGCAAGACCGCAATCAACGCCTCGCACGGCAAGAACTTGATTGGCACCTTTCACCAGCCAAGCCTGGTCCTGGCCGATATCGACCTGCTGGCAACCTTGCCGCCACGGCAGTTTCGCGCGGGCTACGTCGAAGCGGCAAAATACGCCATGCTGGCCGATGCTGCTTATTTCGATTGGCTGGAAGCGAACCGCTCATCGCTGTTCGCCCGGGAGCCCGCGGTCTTGAGCGAGGCGATCGGAGTTGCCGTTGCCGGTAAAGCCGCCATCGTGGCGCGCGATGAAACGGAAACGGGTGAGCGCATGCTGCTCAATCTCGGGCACACCTTCGGGCATGCGCTTGAAGCCTGGGCCGGGTATTCCGACAAGCTTTTGCACGGGGAGGCCGTTGCCATTGGCATCACGCTGGCGTTCGAGCTTTCCCGCGAACTCGGTTTCACCGATGCTGCCAGCGCCGACCGGGTCCGTCAGCACCTGGCGCGTGCCGGACTGCCGACGCACATCAAGGATATTGCCGGCAACGAGTGGCCTGAGGCCGATACCTTGCTGCGTCTCATGGCCCAGGACAAGAAAGTCCGCGCCGGCCGGCTCACGCTCATTCTCGCGCGCGGAATCGGCAAGGCCTTCGCCACGCGGGATGTTGAAGCGGCAACGGTACGGGATTTCCTGAAGCAACGCATCGGCTAGCCGGCCGCGAGGGCCCTTGGCCCGCTTTTCTTGCGCGAAATGGGGCCGACAGGGGCCTTAAGAGAGGCACAACAGCAACTATGTTATGGTGCTCGCGGAGGTCTTTGGGCGGCACTTGAGGCAGCCTTCCCGCCAGGCCGCACGCCGCCGCAATGACATAGAGAAAGCCATGTCGCTCGATATTGCCTTGATCCTGACGGCCATCGCCGTCCTGTTGCTGTTGTCGGCATTTTTCAACGGCAGCGAAACGGCACTGACGGCGGTGTCGCGTGCCCGCATGCACGCCTTGGAGCAGGAAGGAAATTCCAGGGCCCGGCTCGTCAATAATCTGCTCAAGGAGCCCGAGCGGCTGATCGGCGTCGTCCTGCTTGGGAACACCCTCGTCGACATCTTGGCCGCATCGCTTGCCTCGGGCCTTGCCGTCATTCTGATCGGCCCGGCCGGCGTCGCCTATGCCACCGCCGTCATGACGATTCTGATCGTGATTTTCGCGGCTGTTTTGCCCAAGACGTATGCCTTTGCCTTTGCCGATCGGCTGGCGCTGTTCGTGGCTCCGCTGATGCGCGTTATGATCGCGGTACTCAACCCGGCAACCCGCGCCATCCAAGTGATTGTGCGCATGGTCCTGAAGCTCACGCCCACCAGTCGCGACGACGCCGCCAACATTCTGGAAGCGCACGCGGAGATTCGCGGTACCATCGAGCTGCAAAAAATCGAAGGTGCCGTGGCCAAGCGCGATGCAGCCATGCTCGGCGGCGTGCTTGATCTCAAGGACCTGAAGGTCCTCGATATCATGGTTCACCGGACCAAAATGCAAACCATCAATATTGGCGACGAGCCGGAAAAAGTGATCGACGACGTGCTGAAAGGCCAGTTCACGCGCGTGCCCCTGTGGAAGGACGAGCCGGAGAATATCGTCGGCGTCCTGCACACCAAAGACCTGCTGCTGGCGCTGTCGCGCGCGGGCTGGGACGTCGCCAAAATCGACATTGCGGCGGTCGCCGCACAGCCTTGGTTTGTGCCGGACACAACCAGCGTTGCCAATCAGCTGAACGAGTTCTTGCGCCGCAAGGCACAGCTCGCCCTCGTGGTCGACGAGTATGGTGAAGTGCAAGGGCTGATTACGCTCGAGGACATTCTGGAGGAGATTGTCGGTCAGATCGCCGACGAGCACGACGTGCAGGACGCGGCCATTCGCTTGCAGGCCGATGGCTCGGTCAATGTCGACGGTACTGTGGCCGTGCGCGACCTCAATCGCCACATGGATTGGGATCTGCCGGACGAAGAGGCCACCACCATCGCGGGCCTCGTGATCCACGAAGCACAAAGCATCCCCGAGCCGGGGCAAGCCTTCACGTTCTATGGTTATCGCTTCGAGATCTTGCGCAAGAACCGCAACAAGATCACGGCCATCCGAGTCCGCCCGGTCGCCACCAAGCAGCGGCGTCAGCGCACGAGCCTCGAGAGCGACGCCATGGACGCCGGCTGATCACGGCAACAAGTCAGCCCGAACCTCGGCTCGCGGGGCCATGGCCGGCAACGGCGGTGGATTGGGCGCGGAACGCGCCTCGGCCAACAGCCGCGCGCAGGCCGCCTCGATGCGACCCTCGATCAGCGCCCGGGCCTCCGCGCGCGGCAACCCGGGTGGAACGGGATCGAGGATCTCGATGACGATGGTGCCCGGATAGCGCATGAGGCTGCGCCGCGGCCAGAACAATCCGGAATTGAGGGCAAGCGGCACGCAGGGCAGCCCCAAGCCCTCGTAGAGGGCGATGAAGCCCGGCTTGTAGTCGGGTGGGGCCCCGGGCGGCCGCCGGGTTCCTTCGGGAAAGATGACGATTTCGCGCTGCGCCGCGGCCCGCTCGCGGGCATCGCGAATCATGCTCTTGAGCGCGCTGGGGCCTTTGTCCCGTTTGACGAAAATATGCCGAAACTTATGGCTGAACCAGCCGTAGAGCGGGATCAGGCCCAGTTCGGCCTTCATTACCATGGCCGGATCGCGAAACACGGGGATAAGGCCAAAGGTATCCCAGGCACTTTGGTGTTTAGCCGCCACCAGACAGGCGGCGCCGGGCAGTTTTTCGCGCCCGCGCACCTCGACCCTGGTGCCGCAGATTACTTTCAGCCACCACAGGCTGGCGAGCCCGTGCAGCCGCAGGCCTTGCATGGCCCAGCGCCGCGGCGCCAACAACAGCCAGCTGCCAAACACTAAAAACACGGCCGTGTTGAGGTAGAACACGACGGCGAACAGGAGTGAACGGAGCATGGTGTGCAAGCTGCCGGGATCAGGTGCGGTAGGGCGCGGCCGGCCGCCCGCCGGCGAGGGCCTGGCTATCCCATTGCCTGAGCAAGCGCGCGACGCCGAAGCGCGCGGCCGAAGGCAGAAATTTGAGATATTCGGTGAACAATAAGCGAATGCTGCCGGCATGCATCCACCAGCGCTCGGCACGGAAGGTGCGCGGTACGACGGGATAGGGGATCAGCGCAACGTGCGGCAAAGCGCGGCCAAGTTCGGTTAGGCTGCGCGGCATGTGGTAACTGGAGGTGACGACGATCAGGCGGGCGAAGCGGTGTACGGCAACCCACGCCTTGGCCTCGTCGGCGTTGCCGCTGGTGTCGTGCGCGCTGTAGCCGATGTCGACGCAGCAATCGAACAACGCATGGCTCAAGCCGCTGCTACGGAACAGGTCGTCGCGCGTGGTCATATGATTGGCGCCGGAAATGAGCAAACGGCTCCCCAGTCCATCCGCCAACAGGCGTGCCGCCGCCGCCAGGCGAAATGGCCCGCCGGTCAGCACGACAATGCCGTCCGCGTGTTCAACGGGACGGGGTGCATAGTGGGTGATCGTGCCGGCGAACACAACGAACCCTCCCAGGAAAGCCAAGAGGGCGGAGCCTGCAGCGGCGACGATGAACCTGCCAGTTCGTGCCACGTTACCTCTCCAGCCGGACGCTCGCGCCCGTAGTGGTGGAGCAAAGTAGCCGATTTGGGCCCGGTTGTGATTGGGCGCCGTCTTTCACGTAGCCTGAGATGCTCGGACGTTACTGCCGCACATTCAAAATACGGTAAACGCCGATGCGCGATGTGAGCATACAAAGCGCGGCGATCACCAGGACCACAATGCCGAGCAAAAAATAGCCCGGCGCGTCGAGCGTGGCTATGCCCACCAATCGGCGTATCTCCGCGAGCGTTACGGCGCCACCCCCGAGCACTTCCATGACCGTGGGCATGGCCAGGAACACCAGCATCGCCCAAATGGCGCCGACGATACCGGCCCGCACGCCTAGCCGCAGGAAATGCCGCTCGAACTCCCTGGCAATAAAGCGGTCCGTGGCGCCGACAAAGTGCAGCACCTCAACGATTTCGCGGTTCGAGGCCATGGCGCTGCGGGTTGCCGAAATGATAATGGCGGTGGTCGCGGCCCCTACCAGCACCAGGATGGCGAGCCCGCCGAGGGCAAAGGACCGCGTGATGGTGCGGATCTGCTGCTGCCAGCGGCGATGGTCGTCCAGCGTTACGCCCTTGAAGCGCTCTTTGAGCGTCTGACGCAGGCCGTCGAGCTCGGCTGGAGCGTTGCGATCCACCTCGAGGGCAATCAGGCGGGGGATGGGCAGCGCGCGCAGGGCATCGGTCTGGCCGAGCCAGGGCTCGAGCAGTTGCGTGGAGTCGGTAACGCTCAAGGGCCTGACGCTGGCGATGCCCGGCTGCGCGGCGAGGAAGTTTGCCACCTCGCTCACGACCTTGTCGATGTCGGCGCGGTCGCGGGCCTCAATCTGCACCGTCACCTCACTGGCGATGTCGCGCAGCCAAGCGGAAGCCGATTGGTTCATCATGTAGACCGCACCGGCGGTCAGGCAGGCCAGAAAGCACATGATGGTGATAACGAGTGTGAGTGACCGGCCCGTCACCGATCCCGCGGGCACGATTGGCGCGTTGGCCTGCGCCTGGTCGGTCCGACGCGACCGCGGGCGCAGCGTGGGCCGCTGCTGGTGCTGCGGCGGACGCCCGCGCTGGACGTGCGTGGGCGGACCCGTGACGGGGCCGCCATGGAAATCGGGCTCCAGGCGCACCCCCCTGGGATCGAGCGTCGGCGGCCCGGTCGGGCGATCATACGATCCGGACATGACCGTCGTGCAGTTCGAGGCGCGGCGCCTTGGTCTGCCGCATCAGCTGATGATCGTGCGTGGCGATGACCACCGAGGTACCAAGCCGGTTGAGTTCAATAAATAGCCGCAGCAGGCGGCGCGCCATTTGCGGATCGACGTTTCCCGTCGGCTCGTCGGCCAGCAACAGCTCGGGCTTGTTGATGACCGCGCGGGCAATCGCCGCCCGCTGCTTTTCTCCCCCCGACAGGACGGAGGGGAAGGAGTGCATACGATCGCCGAGCCCAACCCACTGCAAAAGATCGGTGACGTCCTCCTTGTAGTCGGAGACGCGTTTGCCGGTAACGCGCAGCGGCAAGGCCACATTCTCCCAAGTGCTCAGGTGATCGAGCAGTCTGAAGTCCTGGAAGACAATGCCGATCCGGCGCCGCAGCTGCGCCCGTCGCGCGGGCGTGACGCGGCTGATGTCCTGCCCCAGCACGGAGATTTGCCCGTGCGTCGGCTGCATGGACATGAACAAGAGGCGCAAAAGGGTCGTCTTACCGGACCCGGATGGACCCGTCAGGAAATGGAACGAGCCCGGGCGCAAATGAAAGCTCGCATCGCGCAAGACATGGTTGCCTCCGTCGTATTTCACGCCGATGCTGTTTAGCCTAATCACGTCGGATGCCGGCCTCCTGATCTGGGCTCATTAGCCTTTATCGCCGTGCGGGGGAATAGCGATCAATCCCCCAGGATTGTGGCGGACTGATGCCTCCGGCGGCCCGAGGGCAGGGGCTGGCTTGCCGCCGCCCCCCGGCATTGTCTAGGGAGAACAGGCCAGGAGACGTGGTATGGACGATGCAGCGCCGGCGCGTATCGAGACGATTTTTTCCGCCACGGCGATTGCCGAGCGCATCGAGGCATTGGCCGTGGCTATCGCCGGGGCGGGTCTCAAGGACCTCTTGGCGGTGGCCGTGCTCAAGGGCAGTTTCGTGTTTGCGGCCGATTTGATTCGTGCCTTGCATCGCGTTGGCCTGTCGCCGGAGGTCGACTTTATATCCCTATCCAGTTACCGGGCTGGCACGCGATCATTGGGACGCATAGAGATCCTGCGCGACCTCGAAACCGATGTGCGGGGCCGTAACGTGTTGCTGATTGATGACATTTTGGAATCGGGCCGCACGCTTGCCTTTGCCAAGGACCTCATTACGGCCCGCGGCGCCGCCCGCGTGCTGTCTTGCGTGCTTTTGGACAAACCCGTGGCGCGCGCCGCCAATATTGCTGCGGATATGAGGGCATTCGAGTGTCCGAATGTGTTCGTGGTAGGCTATGGTATGGACCTCGCGCACCGCTTCCGCGAGCTGCCCTTTGTGGGGCGCCTAACGCGACAGATGCCTTAGGGCTCAGGCCGCAGCAGGAGGTTTCATGGCCCGCATCCTTCTCGCCGAAGATGACGCCGCCACGCGCGATTTAGTGCAGCGCGCCCTCGGCCTTGACGGTCACGAGGTGGTTGTCACCCAGGATGGTTCGGAGGCGCTCGAGTACCTGCGCGCGGCAGCGTCACCCCCACACATGCTCATCTCGGACGTGCAGATGCCCGGCCTCGACGGCATCGCCCTGGTCGAGGCGAGCCTCAAGGTGGCACCTGGCCTACGCGTCCTCCTGATGTCGGGCTTTGCCGACGAGCTGGGTCGCGCCGAGCATTTGCGCAGCAAGATTACCCGCGTCATTAGCAAGCCCTTCACCCTGGAGCAGATCCGAACGGCGGTCAAAGGCGCGCTCGGCTGAGCGCTGCCGACGCCCTGTTCCACGTGAAACAGGCCCCGGGCCGCGCGGCCCCGCCCCCCGAAGAGGCTGGCGTACCGCCTAGGCGGAGCGGCGGCTGTCCCGGGAGCGAGAGATGACGGGCCAGGCGCAATCTGCGATCACCTCCGCCAGCGGGTGGGTCGCAAGACCGGCAACGGCAATGCGCCGCCGCCGGCCGAGATTGATAAAGAGCGCATCGGGAACGCCGACCGCCACTTCGACCTCGGCGCCGCGATGATCGATGTGCATGCGGGCCACGTCCTTGCCATAAACCTCGATGGCCAGCGGCAGGCGGTGGCCATTGACCTCCGCGTGCCAGGCCGGAGCATCGAGCGGCACGAGCCTGGCACCGGCTTGCGACAGGGCGCCGTTGGTGGCGGTCAGCGCGGCGGAAACGACGCCATCAATCGCTTGCCAGGCCTTGGCGCTGGCCGCGTCGGTGAGGACGACCGGACCCTGCGTTTTGGCCACGTAGGCGGCCAGCGGTTTGAGGCAATCGGCCAAGAGGTCGCTCGCGCGCTTGGCGTTAAGACCCTTCGCCTCGGCTTGCGCGGCCGCGTTGATCTCGGCGCGATCGTCCTTGTGCGCCTTCACCCGAGCATGGAGGATGCGATCGGGAGCAAGCTCCAAGCGCAACCAAGCCACGCTTTCTTCGCCGATCAGGATGCGGCGATAGATACCGTAGCCATGATTCTTGTAGCTCCAGGCGCTTTCTCCTGCCTGCCCGATGGATATTTGCGCCTGCTGCAGCAGACCGTTGATGTTATCGACGCCGGCCTCGAGCGCCTCCTGCAAGGCCGCCCAATCCGCCACAACCGCCTGTTGCGCCGCTTCGTCCAGAACCCTGGCTCCTTCCGCCGTGTCGCCGAGCTTGCGCCCAAACAACGAGGCGCCGATGGCGCTGGCGATACTCTTTGCGCCCAGGCCCGCTCTTGAGATGCGCTCCGGGCGCGCGACGGTGATCTCCACATCGGCTTCCGCCACCCTGGCCGTGTCGTGCTCCGACAAGAAAGCCTGGCGGCGGCTGCGCCGGATATCGCGCCACACGAGTGCGAACCCCGCGCCGATCAGAATGCCGCTGAGGACGAGGATAATTCCCGTGGTCATGGCGCACCCGGTCGCAGCCCCTGGCCGCCCGGCAGCACGCCATCGGTGGCGCCGGGACGGGGCGCCAGCGATTGGCCGCCGGGCTCTACTTGCCTTGCCACGCCTCTTTCACCTCCATGCAGCGCGTTTCAATGAAGCGGTTCACATCTTCAACCACGGTATTCTGCAGAATTCCGAACGTATTATCCGCCGCCGTTGCCGACCAGAGGGCCGACTTTGCCAGGGTCGGTGCGACGATCTTGCCCCAGTTGAGACTAGCCTTAACAGCCTTGCCTTGTTTGAAGGTAACCTTGGGGGAAATCTGCAGTTTGATGTCGTATTTCTCCGTTTCACCTTCGATCTCGCAGGTGATGTCGTGCGTGTCGAGGCGCACTTCAATCTCGGCATCGAGCATGGCCTTGACCAGCATGCTGCGATCGAGTTTCAGGTCCGTCGCGCAGCGCGCATACCCCCAGGGCCAGGTCAATTTGGCCTGTGAGAGGATTTTGTCCAGTACCTCCTTGCGCCAGGTTTTCGTGACGGCGCAGGACACCTGCCCCGTATCGGGCTTGTGATTGTGCAGCGTCGAGCAAACCGCCACGGCGCAGGCCGTTCGCGTCTCCCGCTCGCGCTTTTCCGCCTCGGTCTCCGCCGGGGCGGTCGGCGCGGCGGGCGCTTGGGCCAGGCCTGGCCGACCCCATAGCTCGCTTGCTAACAGGAGTGCAACGGGAAGGGCCCAGCGGCCTCTTCTTGGCGGCATGCGGTTTCCTCGACCTTACTCAGGGGCGGTTGTGGCCGAGCAACGGCCCAGAAATATGACGTGGCTGGCGCTCAGCCGTTCGACCAAACGAGGATGCAACCGGACAAGAACACCAGTCCCAACACGATGCGATCGAACCGGCGCTCATCGAGAGCCCGATAGAGGCGTTCACCCAGCCAGTTGCCGAACAGGGTTGCGGGCAGCGCAATGGCCGAGGCAACGAGCAGGCGCAAGCCGATCAAGCCGCCGAGCAGGCTCGCCAGCAACATCGCCGCCAGGACGGCGGTGTTGAAAGCCTGAAGCGTGCGTCGCCGCCGCGCTTTGGGCCAAGCCCTGAGCGTGCCCCAGACGATGGGTGCTGGGCCGGAAAGTCCGGCAATGCCGCCGAGCACGCCACCAATGAAACCGATCAGCATTTCTGCCGCCGCACTGGCCTGGCGCACATAAAGGTGGCGAGCTGCGCCCAGCATGAACGCGCAATACCCCATCAGGATGATCCCCACGGTCATTTTGAAGACGTCGACCTTGATGAGCGGCAAGACACAGAGCCCGACGGGAACCCCGATCAATCCAGCGCTCAGCATTGGGCGCAGTTCGCGCCAGTCGCTGTCGCGCCACAGCGCGGGAAGCGCGGAAAGGTGTCCGGTGATCGAGGCCACAGAGACGAGCTGGGCAGCAACGACGGGCTCCAGAACCTGCAACCACAGCGGCAGCGCCGTGAGCCCGGTGCCGAAACCCGTCAGTCCGTTGAGAAGGCCGCCGATCAGGGCCCCCGCCACCACAAAGGCGGGCATGGACCAGTCCATGGATGTGTCCTGGAGTTGCGTGATGACGCGGGACTGCGGCAGGCAAGCCCGCCGGGGGGCCCGTTTATCGCCAAACGGCCAGCGCACGTCAAAATCTCAGCCAAAATCGCCGAGCCTGTGCCGTCGGCGTGGGGCCTGGCCGCGTGGCTACCGCCGCTGCGTGGCGTGGCGTCGTGCCGGGCAGCGAGCGAGCGGCCGACCGATGCGCCAGAGGGCTAGACGGCGCCCGCAACGCTGCCGGTAGCGAACGGCGGACACGAACTGGCGTCCACCCCGCCGGCCGGCAGCCCCATGCGAGCGCCGTATGGCACGCAGGTCTTACGCAAGGCTACGCCACGCAATTTTACGCACACGTTACACACCCACTCTTCGGCACCGCGCATGAGGCACGCGGGCTTTGAGCACGCGGGGACGCTGAACGCACACACGGGCATCCTCGCGCCGGGGGCACGCTAGCAGCAGGTACAACTCTTGTCCGATCGCGCCGTCAGTGCCCCTTTGAAAACCTGTGGATAACCATTGGATGGAACGCCCAGGTTGCGTGCGTGCGTCAGCCTAGCGGCGTTTGCGATAGGTCTTCCCCCTGCGCCGGCGCCATGCCAGTGTGGCCGCATGCGAGGCTTTGTTTACGCGGCAGCCCTCAAGTTGGGCCTAGGCTCCGTTGTGGCGCTTGCCGCCCTGGCCTTGACGTTGGTCGGTAGCGCGCTCGCCCAGGTCCTCGTCGATCTGGAGCTGGTGCTGGCGGTCGACGTATCCTTGTCGATGGACCTTGACGAGCAGCGCTTGCAGCGCGACGGCTACATTGCCGCCTTCCGCGACGCAGAGGTGCAAAAGGCCATCGCGTCGGGACCCCATGGCCGCATTGCCGTCACCTACATGGAGTGGGCCGGGCCCTCCGTGCAGAACGTGGTCGTGCCTTGGATGGTGATCGACGGGCCGGCGGCGGCGCATACCTTGGCCGACAAGCTCGAGGCCCAGCCGATTTCGCGAGCGCGCATGACCTCCATTTCGCAAGGCCTGGTGTTCGCGGCCCAGCTGTTTGACAGCAGTGGCGCTAAGGGGATCCGACGCGTCATTGATGTTTCCGGAGACGGGCCCAACAATGCCGGCCCCCTCGTCACCCTGGTGCGCGACCAAGTGGTGGCGCAGGGGATTGCCATCAACGGGCTGCCCATTCTGCTCAAAAAGCCGGCGAGCTTCTTCGACATCGCCGACCTCGATGTGTATTACCGGGATTGCGTGATCGGCGGCGCCGGCGCCTTCATGATCCCGATCCGGGAGCGGTTCGAATTCAAGACCGCCACCCGTCGCAAGCTCCTGCTGGAAATTGCGGGCTCTCCGTCGCCGCGTCTCATTCCGGCCCAGCTGCGCGAGCCGGTAAGCGGCGGGGATTGCACCTTCGGCGAGCAGCAATGGCGCCGCTACCTCGACACGGGCCCGAATTGAGGGTGGGCGCGCTCCCTGAGCCTTCCTCGTGCTGCCGCAAAGCTCCCGCAAGGATCCCTTCAGGCGGAGTGGTTAAGGCCGCTTTAAGGGGGGGAGCCTATTTTCTTTGCCATGGTCCGGTCGCGCGTTCCGCTCTTCGTTGTACCCGCCCTGGCGCTCGCCTTGTGGGCCTGCAGCCAAACGCCGCAGTTCATCGCCCGCGACGAGCCCTGGCGTGCTGATGAAGAACGCGCCTGTCTGTCCTCGGGCGTCGTGCGCGAGAGCGCCTTCGTCGCCTTGCGCGCGAGCCTCGGGGGGCCTCAGGTGTGCGGAGCCATTAGGCCGTTTAGCGTCTCCGCGGCGGCCAATGGTACCATCGAGCTGCGCCCGCCTGCGCTCCTGCGCTGCCCGATGGTCCCCGCCGTCGACCATTGGGTCGAACGCGTGGTCACGCCCGCGGCGCGCCGCCATTTGCGTGGCCAGCTGGTCGCCGTGAAAATTGCCGGTTCCTTTTCCTGTCGCCCGATGAATAACGTTGACGGCGCCCTCCTTTCCGAGCACGGGCACGCCAACGCCCTCGATGTTTCCGGCTTCGTGATGGCCGACGGACGCAGCGTCGAGGTGAAAAGCGGCTGGTGGGGGGTATTCGCCGAGCGCAATTTCCTGCGCGAGGTGCATCGCGGCAGCTGCGCTCTGTTCAGCACGGTGCTCGGCCCCAACTACGATGCCAACCACCGCGACCATTTTCACCTGGATTTGGCCCGGCACGGCCGCGATGGGTCCAATTCGATCTGTAAATAGCCACGCCGCGACGATGTGCGGGCGAGCCTTGGGCTCAGTGCACGACGTTTCCCTCGACAGGGCTTTTTGAAACTCTAGCAACCGGCGACGGCTGGGCCCAAGTTTCCCGCAGGGGGGCCATGACGTCCCACCTTGTGCGGGCAGCTGTGGCTCGCCACCCCCGCCATCGCCTGCCAAGGCGCATGGGCTGTCGGTCTCGCTGTTCGCCTTCTTTCTGTTTACGGGCCAGTCACTGGGCGTCGCCCTTGGCGCGCCGGTGGTCGACCGTTTCGGGGCCCCACCGGTCTTCGCGACCGCTGCCATTGTCCTGATTTTGATCGTCTTGTGGTTTCGCGCGCAACTGATCAAGCATACCGCTCCGAATTGATGTCTCCTGGCGCCGAATGCGCTAAACCTTTGCGTATGAGCTGGTCCAGACACGGCCGCGGCGGACGGCGCGGCTACCACCACGGCAACTTGCGCGAGGCGCTGATCGGCGCGGCTCTTGACCTCATCTCCCAAAAGGGTCCCGCCGGTTTCACCTTTGCCGAAGCGGCCCGGCAGGCCGGCGTCAGCCCCGCGGCGCCTTACCGCCACTTTCGCGACCGGGATGCCTTAATGGCGGATGTGGCGCGGCAGGGCTTTGAACGCTTTGCCGAGCGTCTGGCGACCGCCTGGGACGAGGGCCGTCCTAGCCCGATGCTGGCGCTCGAACGCCTCGGCCGTGCCTACCTGGGTTTCGCACGCGAGGAGCCCGCCTACTTCTCTGCCATGTTTGAATCGGGTGTTCCGGTGGCAAAGCACCGGGACCTGCACGAGGCGAGCGAGCGGGCCTTCGCCGTTTTGCGCCAAGCCTGCGAGGCGGTGGTCGCCGCGCTGCCGCAGGCCAAGCGTCCGCCGGCGCTGATGATGGCGTTGCACATCTGGGCTCTGTCGCACGGGATCGCCAGTCTGTTTGCCCGCGGTGACGCTGCGCGCCGCAGCTTACCGATCAGCGCCGAAGAGCTCCTGGAGGCGGCGACGCTGCTCTATCTGCAGGGACTGGGCATCGCCGCACCCGGCAAGTAACCGAACATGGTGCACCCGGCGGGCGTCGAGGCATTTATCGCCGCGATGCTAGGACGAAGGGTATCGCGGACACCGATACCGATAGCATGATGCGCAAGAACCGCGCGCGACTGCGGGTTGAAGGCCGAAGGCTGAGGCATCAGGCGAGGTGCAATCGGCCATGCGGCGCGCGCTGGTGGGCTCCGCCGCCAGGGTGCTGTTAGACGAGATGCTTACTGCGCCGTGAATTTGGGCGGGCGCTTGGCCAGGAATGCTGTTAAGCCTTCGCGGAAGTCTGCACTGCCGTAGCACAAGTGAATGAGATCGCGGTCGTCGATGCCGCCGAAGTTGGCGCGCATGCGGCGCACAACTTCCTTGCCAGCCATCATCGTGAGCGGCGCCTGCGTGGCGATCTGGGCACCCAAGGTCCAGGCGCGCTCGAGCAGCGCCTCCGGCGTGTCGAGTATCTCGTTGACGAGCCCGATTGCCAACGCCTCATCGGCACCAATCAGGCGCGTTGTGAGCAACAAATCGACGGCGCGGCCGACGCCGGTCAGCAGAGCCACCCGGGCGATGTTGGCCGCCGACAGGCAGTTGGCCAGCGTGCGCGCAATCGGAAAGCCGTACTTCAGCTGGCGCGTGGCGATCCGCAAATCGCAGGCCGCGGCGATGACCGCCGCCCCACCCGTGCAGACGCCCGCAATGGCAGCAATCGTCGGGACCGGACACCTCTCCAGCTTAGCAAACATGCGCTCCATGCGCGCCTCGTAATCAATACCCTCCTGCGCCGTTGAAAAATTCTGGAAGAGCGAAATGTCCGTGCCGGCGGCGAACGCGCGGCCGCCCGCGCCGGTGATGATGATGGCCTTCACAGGCCCAGCAAGGCGGACCTCGCCGCAGATCTCACCCAGCCGATCGTACATATCGAAGGTGAGGGCGTTGAGAGCGGTGGGACGGTTGAAGGTGACGAGGCCGATGCCTTCTCTCACCTCGTAGAGGAGATCATCGTCGACGCGGTTTTGCATGTTAGCCCTATAGTCCTGCTGCTTATGCTCGGCCGCGGCACGGTAGGCTCACGCGCGGCCCGCGCCAGCGACCTCCGTCAAATAGTCCATGGCCACGCGGACGCCACCTGGCGTGTGCGGCACCTTGGCCAGGGCAAGTCCCATTTCTACGCCGGCAAGCGCACCGAGCAGGGTGAGATCGTTCGTGTCACCGAGGTGCCCGATGCGAAACACCTTCTTGGCCAATTTGCTGAGCCCGGTGCCGAGCGAGACATCGAAGGCTTCGAGCGCGACCGCGCGCATGGCGTCGGCATCCTGTCCTGCAGGCAGCAACACGGCCGTCAGGCTCGAGGAGTAATACTTCGGATCTTTGCACCAAATCTCGAGCCCCCACGCCCTCACCGCCCGACGCGTAGCCTCGGCATGCCGGTCGTGGCGCGCAAATACGCGCTCCAACCCCTCCTCGTGCAGCATGTCGATCGCCTCCGCCAGGCCGTAGAGCAGGTTCGTGGCCGGTGTGTAGGGAAAAAATCCTTCCTTGTTGGGGGGCAGCATCTCCTCCCAGGCAAAGTAGGATTTCGGCTGCTTGGCCGCGCGCGCGGCGGCAAGCGCCTTTTGGCTGACGGCGTTAAAGCCAAGACCCGGGGGCAGCATCAGGCCTTTCTGGGAGCCACCGACCGTGACGTCCACCCCCCATGCATCATGCCGATAGTCGATCGATGCCAGCGACGAGATGGTGTCAACCATGAACAGGGCCGGGTGTTTGACAGCATCGATCGCCGCGCGCACCTCCTCAATGCGCGAGGTGGCACCCGTCGATGTCTCGTTGTGCACCACGCACACGGCCTTGATCTTATGCGCCTTGTCAGCGCTGAGGCGAGCTTCGATGGCCCCGGCATCGACGCCGCTGCGCCAGTCGGAGGCAATCAACTCCGGCTCAAGGCCGAGCTTCAAGGCGAGCTTATACCAGAGGCTGGCGAAATGCCCGGTTTCGTACATCAAGACCTTGTCGCCGGGCGAGAGCGCATTGACCAGCGCGGCCTCCCAGGCACCGGTCCCGGAAGAAGGATAGATGAAGACGTGCTCGGAGGTCTTGAAGATGGACTTGATGCCGGCCAGGACCTTGAGGCCCAGGGCCCTAAATTCGGGCCCGCGGTGGTCGATCACGGGCATGTCCATGGCGCGTAGGATCCGGTCCGGCACCGGGGTCGGGCCGGGGATCTGCAGAAAATGGCGGCCGGCACGGCGCGGCGTATTCGACATGCGAGCTCTCCATCGACACTGGCGGCCTTAGCTTAAAGCAGGCTCGCAGCGCGCTGCCAACCCGTTGCAGGAGACGACCCCCTGGCCAAGCCAGCCGGCCGAGCCCGTCAATCCAGCGCCACGGTGGCGGCAGGCTTGGGCGGGCTCATCCCTTCGCGGGCTCGCAGTGCACACACACCGATCCATGCCTTAACGAGGTTTGCCGGCCCGCCGCCCGTCGATACCCCTTGTGTGCGGGTTCGGGGACGGGCATTACCGCGCCATGCCCAAGCGCCATCCGGCCCCCATCTCGCACCGGCTTGCCGCACGCCTCGAGCGCGAACTCGAGGGTGAGGTGTTGTTTGACCGCTTTTCGTGCGGGCGCTACGCCACGGACGCCTCGCACTACCAAATCGAACCCATCGGCGTGGTCGTCCCAAAGACCGACGATGACGTGCGCGCGGCGATGGCCGCTGCGCGCGAGGAGGGCATCGCGCTGCTGCCGCGCGGCGGCGGCACCTCGCAATCGGGGCAGACCGTGGGTCGCGCCCTCGTCATGGACTTCAGCAAATATTTGAAGCGCGTCGTCACCCTCGACACCGGCGCCCGCACCTGCATCGTGGAGCCAGGCATCGTGCTCGACGACCTCAACCGGCAACTGCGGCCATCCGGCCTATGGTTTCCCGTCGATGTTTCGACCGCCAGCCGGGCCACGATCGGTGGAATGGCGGGCAATAATTCCTGCGGGACGCGCTCGATCCGCTACGGCATCATGCGTGACAATGTGCTCTCCATTGCCGCCATCCTGGCCGACGGCAGCGAGGCACGGTTCGGTGAGGTCGGGCGCAACTTCCCAAATGCGGTCGAGACCCTTGCCTCGGGGCCCGCGCAGTTATCCGCCTCCCCCGGCTGGGAGGCAATGCAGGGTTCTGCCGCAGTCGCGCTTTTGCGCGATCTCATCGCCCTTGGTCGGCGCGAGGCTGCGCACATTGCCCAGGCCTTCCCGCAGGTCTCGCGCCGCGTTGGCGGCTACCTCATCGATGCTCTGCTGCCCGGCCCGGGTCCGATCAACCTTGCCACTTTGCTGTGCGGCTCGGAGGGCACGCTGGCGGTGTCACGCCGGATTGAACTCAAGCTGTCGCCCCTGCCAAAAAACAAGGCGCTGGGCATCTGCCACTTCGCCAGCTTTCGCAAGGCCATGGAGGTGCCCCAGCACATCGTCAAGCTCAATCCGGTCGCGGTCGAGGTGGTGGATCGCACCTTGATCGAGCTCGCGCGCGACATCGCCATTTTTCGTCCCGTGATGGAGACCTACGTGCGCGGCCAACCCGATGCCTTGCTGTTGGTCGAGTTCGCCGAGGACGAGCAAGCGGAAAACCTGCGCCGACTGGATCGGCTCGAAGAGCTCTTGGAGGACCTCGGGCATCACGACAGCGTCGTCAAGGTCGCCGATGCCGCCGGTCAGAAGGCGATTTGGGACGTGCGCGCCTCCGGCCTCAACATCATGATGTCGATGAAGAGCGAGGGTAAGCCCATCTCATTCATTGAGGACTGCGCGGTTCCGCTGCAACACCTTGCCGACTACACGGAGCGCCTCAGCGCGATTTTCGAGAGGCACGGCACGCGCGGCACCTGGTACGCGCATGCCTCGGTCGGCTGTCTGCATGTGCGTCCGGTGCTCAATCTGAAACTTGAGAAGGACGCGCGAACCATGCGCGCCATCGCCGAGGCGGCGTTCGCCATGGTCAAGCAATACAAGGGCTCCCATTCGGGCGAGCACGGCGACGGGCTGGTGCGCTCGGAATTTCACACGAGCATGTACGGCCCGCATACGGTCCAATTATTCGAGGAGGTAAAGGACCGCTTCGATCCCAAAGGCCTCATGAACCCAGGTAAAATCGTGCGCGCCCCGCGCATGGACGATCGGCGCCTGTTTCGCTTCAAGCCTTCTTACCGCGTCAGCGAGCTCAACATGACGCTCGACTGGTCGGCTTATCCCGGTGCCGGAGGCGGGTTCCAGGGTGCGGTGGAGATGTGCAACAACAATGGTGAGTGCCGCAAGCTCAGCGCCGACGTGATGTGCCCTTCGTTCCGCGTCACCGGCAACGAACGCGACGTGACGCGTGGCCGCGCCAATACCCTGCGTTTAGCCATCTCCGGCCAACTCGGCCCCGATGCGTTGGCCGCACCGGCAATGCTGGAAACGATGAAGTTGTGCGTCTCCTGCAAGGGCTGTCGGCGGGAATGTCCAACCGGCGTCGACATGGCGAAGATGAAGATCGAGGTGCTCGCCGCCGCCAATCGGCACCGCCGCCTTCCCTTGCGCGACCGACTGATCGCCTACCTGCCGCGCTATGCAGCCTACGCGGCGCCCTTCGCCCCACTCCTCAATGCGCGTCAGCAGATTCCTGGTGCCGCCTGGCTGACGCAACGCCTGGCGGGTTTTGCCGCCGCGCGTCCTCTGCCGCGCTGGCAGTCTCGACCTTTCCGCCCTGCGCGGAGGCAAGAAGCGCCGGCAAGTGAACGCGCCGCCAGTGTCAAGGTAGACCCGTCACGCGACGTGGTGCTCTTCGCCGATACGTTCAACACCTACTTCGAGCCCGAGAACCTCGAGGCGAGCGTCGAGATTATGCATCACCTCGGCTATCGTGTGCATTATTTGGGAGCCGAGCGTCACGCCGGCAGCGCGGCAGAATTGCCAATCCCGGCGCGTCGCCTGTGCTGTGGCCGCACGTTCCTGTCCGCGGGGCTGGTCGAACAAGCCCGCGCCGAAGCCCGGCGCGTGCTCGCCGCCGCGCAGACGTTCGTGGAGCGTGGCATTGCCATCGTTGGCCTGGAGCCCTCTTGCCTGCTGACGCTGAGGGATGAGTTCGTCTCGCTCCTGCCGGGCAGCGACACCGAGCGCCTGGCGGGCTGCGCCCTCTTGCTCGAGGAGTTCCTGGCACGCGAGGTCAAGGCCGGGCGCATCGCCAGTCCCATCGGCGCGCTTCAAGGCAAGCTGCTCCTGCATGGACACTGTCATCAGAAGGCATTCGGCGTGATGTCCGCCGTGCGACAAAGCCTGGCCCTGGTCAGTGGGCTTGCGGTCGAAATGGTGGACTCGAGCTGCTGCGGGATGGCAGGCGCCTTCGGGTATGCCGCCGAAACCCACGATATTTCCCTGGCCATGGGAGAGCTTTCACTGTTGCCTCAGGTGCGCAATGCGGCCCCCCAAACCCTCATCGCCGCGGATGGCTTTTCCTGCCGCCATCAAATCCGGGACGGCACCGGCCGCAGCGCCCTGCACGTTGCGCGGGTTCTGCGTAAGGCCATTGAGGCCCGCCCCTGACGGACGTCGGCCAGCGGGCCCAGCAGCAAGGCCTGAGGCCCTGGCGGTGGACGGACCAGCGGGGGAACGCTAGGGTCCTTTGCCGGTTTGCCGCAAAAAACCCCCAACGCGAAGGGGGCCATAGCACGCCAGCAAGGCCGCAGCCGCAGCCACGGAAACGGCAGGAAGATACGGGGAAGGAAAGATGTCGCAAGCCCCCAATCGCGGTCCATCCAAGCGTTCGGCGATCGATATCGCCGGCGGCCTATTCCTGCTGGCCATCGCCGCCATCGGTTATATCGGCGGCTTCAATCTGCCGGTCGGACACCTGTCGGGCATCGGTTCGGGGTTGCTGCCCAAGACCTTGGCCGTCCTGGTCGCGGTCTTTGGCATTTTGCTCATCTTGCAAGGCCTGTTTGGTCCTGGCCCGGCGCTCGAGCGTTGGGCCATTCGCGGTCCGTTCTTCGTGCTTGGCGCGGTGGTTCTGTTCGCGCTGACGATCCGCTGGGGCGGTCTGATCATCGCCGGACCCTTGGCGGTCATCGTGTCCTCATTGGGTTCCAATGAAACGAGGCCGACGGAAGTCGCCATCTTTGCCGTGACGCTGACGTTGCTTTCTGGTCTTCTGTTCAAGGAGCTTCTGAACCTGCCTATTCCCTTCGATCCTCTGGGCCTGATCCCGAGTTCGCTGTTTAAGGCCTACATTGGGGCCAAGGATGGGCTCGCCGGATTGTTCGCGGCGCTGAAAGGCGCTGTCACGCGCTAAGGAACTCGACGTGACCTTCGATCTCATTTCCAATCTCTCGCTCGGCCTTGCCGTTGCGCTTACCCTCAAGAACCTCTGGCTCTGTTTCCTCGGCTGCCTGATCGGAACTTTGATCGGTGTGTTGCCCGGGGTGGGGCCGATTGCCACCATCACCATGCTTTTGCCGATCACCTTCGGCATCGATCCGGTCGGGGCGCTTATCATGCTCGCCGGCATCTATTACGGCGCGCAATACGGCGGCTCGACGACGGCGATCCTGGTCAACATCCCTGGCGAAGCCACCTCCGTGGTGACGACGCTTGACGGCCATCAAATGGCCAAGCAGGGGCGCGCGGGGGTGGCGCTTGGCATCGCGGCGATCGGCTCATTCATTGCCGGTTGCGTGGCGACCGTCATCATCTCTGCGTTGGCGGCGCCGCTCACCGCAATGGCCCTTCTATTCGGGCCCGCCGACTACTTCGCGCTCATGGTGCTGGGCTTGATGTTCGCCGTGGTGCTGGCGCGCGGCTCGGTGCCGAAGGCGATCGCCATCATCCTGGTGGGCATTCTGCTCTCTACCGTGGGGACGGATCTGGAGAGCGGCGAGGAGCGCCTGACATTCGGCTGGTCCGAAATCTCCGACGGCCTCGATGTCGCCGTACTGGCGATGGGGCTGTTCGGGTTCGCCGAAATTCTACGCAACCTCGAGGTCTCGCAGGCCCGTGACGTGGTACGCGCCGCCATCGGCAATCTGCTGCCCAACCGCAAGGACTTCGCGCAGTCGGCGGCACCCATTGCGCGCGGAACGTTGATCGGCTCCATCCTCGGCCTGCTGCCCGGAAACGGCGCCGTTTTGGGTCCGTTTGCGTCCTACACGATCGAAAAGAAACTGGCCGCCGATCCCAATCGGTTCGGCCGGGGGGCGATCGAAGGGGTCGCCGGTCCCGAATCGGCCAACAACGCTGGCGCGCAGACGGCATTCATCCCCTTGCTGGCGCTCGGCATCCCTCCCAATGCGGTGATGGCGCTGATGGTCGGTGCCATGACCATCCATGGCATCGTCCCCGGCCCACAAATCATGACCAAGCAGCCCAACCTGTTCTGGGGCATGATCGCCTCGATGTGGATCGGCAACCTGATGCTGCTTGTCATCAATCTGCCTCTGATCGGGCTGTGGGTGCGGTTCTTGAAGGTGCCCTACCGTCTGATGTTTCCGGCCATTATTTTGTTGTGCTGCATTGGCATCTATTCGATCAACAATTCCCCCGTCGAGGTGCTGATGACAGCGGGCTTCGGCTTGTTCGGCTACGCCGTCGTCAAATTCGGCTTTGAACCTGCGCCTTTGCTACTTGGTTTTGTGCTCGGCAGGTTGATGGAGGAAAAGTTGCGCCAGGCTTTGGTGATCTCGCGCGGCAGCTTCATGACCTTCATCGATCGGCCGCTGAGCGCAGGTCTATTGCTGCTGTCCTTGATCACCATCGTGCTCGCCGTCCTGCCGGCGATCCGCAAGAGCCGCGAGGAGGTATTCCAAGAGGCGGACTGATCCCGAGGAGCGCGAAAAGCGCATCTGTATCAAATAAAATCAGGCATTTCTTGCAATCCATCTACCCAGAAAGCCTAGCTGGGCAGAGCCTGGGCAGCGTCACGAGGCCGCGGTCGGGGGGCCGGGCACCCATGGGCATGGGCGCCGTTTCCCGGGCAGGGCCGCGCCGCGTTGCCGGCCGCTGGTGAGCTCGTGAAGCCCCCCGATCCCATCTTTG
>Ga0081455_10000690_pt1 | contig 43802 bp, 39 predicted proteins | sample TabmetS3T2R1_FD_70207 | JGI IMG/M metagenome (GOLD analysis project Ga0081455, IMG submission 70207) | Tabebuia heterophylla rhizosphere microbial communities from the University of Puerto Rico - S3T2R1 | ecosystem: Host-associated > Plants > Roots > Rhizosphere ...
CTTCACGTCTTCAGGGAAATACCGATACTTCTTCGTCATGCCAGTTCCTCTCTACGAGAAACTGTCCGCACTTTCCCTGTCTCATTTTTGGGGGCCGCTACACCCCTCGCATCGCGGTGCGAAAGCAGTCGACGACTGCATTAGCATCACTTCTGGAAGTCCGCAGCCTCGGCATTCAGCACCCTGGCCGAACCCCTGCTGGTTGCGCTCGACCCGGCCATGAAGCTGCGATAGCAAGGATGGGCATGGAAACCTTCGACTATGTCATCGTCGGTGCGGGCTCGGCCGGCAGCGTGCTCGCCAGCCGCCTCAGCGAGGACGAGAACGTCACGGTCTGCGTCCTCGAGGCAGGCCCGCGCGACTGGCACCCCTTCATCCATATCCCGGCCGGCTTCATGTACACGCTGGTCGATCCCAAGGTGAACTGGCTCTACAAGTCCGAGCCCAGCGAATGGACCGGCGGGCGCGCCATCGCCGCGCCGCGCGGCAAGACGTTGGGCGGCTCGAGCTCGATCAACGGCCATATCTACAATCGCGGCCAGCGGCTCGACTTCGACGGCTGGGGACAGCGTGGCAACCGCGGGTGGGGCTATGCCGACGTGCTGCCCTACTTCCGGCGCACCGAGCGGCGCCTCACTATGGAGGGGGGTAGCGGCGAAGAGCTGTTCCGCGGCCGCGAAGGCAACCTGCCGATCACCGATCTCGAGTGGCGCGACCCGTTGTGCGAGGCGTTCATCGAAGGCGCCGTGCAGATGGGCATCCCGCGCAACCAGGACTACAACGGCGCCCAGCAGGCCGGCGTCAGCTATGTCCAGCGCATCATCGAGAACGGCCGGCGCAAGAGTGCCGCGCGCGGCTATCTGCATCCCGCAATGTCCCGCAAGAACCTCACCGTGCGCACGCATGCGCATGCCAGCGAGATCGTGCTCGAAGGCAAGCGCGCGGTGGGCGTGTGCTATCGCCAAGGGAGCCGGGGGGGAGGACGTAGCGGCGCGCCGGTCGAGGTGCGCGCCCGCAAGGAGGTGATCCTGAGCGGCGGCGCGGTGAACTCGCCGCAACTGCTTCAGGTGTCCGGTATCGGTCCGGCCCCACTCCTGAAGTCGCTCGGCATAGAAGTGAAGCACGCACTGGCTGGCGTCGGCGAGAACCTGCGCGACCACTACGCGCCGCGCTTCGTCGCCCGCGTGAAGGGCGCCACCACCATCAACGAGCGCTCGAAGGGGCTGCGCCTGGTCGGCGAGGTGATGAAATACGCGCTCACGCGCAAAGGCATCCTGGCGCTGAACCCGACGCTGATCTACGTGTTCTGGAAGTCCGACGAGCGCGTCGACAACTATGACCTGCAGTTCACCTTCACGCCGGCCTCCTACAAGGAGGGCGTGCAATCGACGCTCGACGACTTCCCTGGCATGACCATCGCCTCCTGGCAGCAGCGGCCCGACAGCATCGGCTATGTCCGCGCCCGCTCGGCCGATCCGTTCCAGCATCCCGTCATCCAGCCCAACTACCTGACGGCCGAAAGCGACCGGAAGGTGCTGCTCGCCGGCATGAAGATCGCGCGCCGCCTGCTGATGTCCAAGCCGCTCAGCGAGTACTACGATCGCGAGGAGTTTCCCGGCCCGCAGGCGCAGAGCGACGATGACCTCATGGCCGCCGCCAAGCAGCGCGGCACCACCACCTTCCATCTCATGGGCACCTGCCGCATGGCGCCGGAGACCGATCCCACCGCCGTGGTCGACGACCAGCTGCGCGTGCGCGGGCTCGAAGGCTTGCGCGTGGTCGATGCCTCGATCATGCCGACCATGCCGTCCGCCAACCTCAACGCCTCGGTGCTGATGATCGCCGAGAAGGCTGCCGACATGATCCGCGGCAAGGCGCCGTTGGAAGCGGCGATCCTGAAGGACTGACGTGGCCGAGACGGCGCACGAGCCCGCCATCGACGCCGTCGCCCAGCTCGTGCCGGCGACGATCAAAGCCTTGCATGCGCTCGAGTTCGCCGGACGGCATCTGTCGCCTGTTGCGCTGCCGCGGCTGATCGAGGCCATGGCCGGCCGCGACGACGAGGCCAGTGCGGCGCTCGCCGCATCGCGCAAGCTCGAGTGGCCCGGCCGCCTGGCACCTGTGCGCGACTGCCTCGAACCCGCGGCCGAGACGGCAGCCCAGGGCATCGCCGGACTGCGTGCCGCAGTCGATGCGCCGCAGCCGATCGTCGCCGCCTATCGCGCCGTGCGCTGCTACGCCAAGGCGGCCGAATTGCTGTATCCCATGGCGGCGTTCCTGAAGCCGGTTAGCCAGTTCTTCCTGGAGCCGTCGGCGCGCAGCGATGCCGGCCTCATCGAGCGGCTATCGGACATCGATCCGGTACGGGAAAAGGTCGGCGTCATGCATGTCGGCGGTCCGCCCGGCAAGCGCGGCGCCTTCTCGCTCTACGTGCCGGAATACTACGACGCCGCGACCTCGTATCCGCTGGTCGTCGCCCTGCATGGCGGCAGCGGCAATGGCGGTGCCTTCCTGTGGAGCTGGCTGCGCGAGGCGCGCACCCGTGGCCTGATCCTGATCGCGCCAACCGCCATCGGCTCGACCTGGTCGCTGATGGAGCCGGAGGTGGACGGCCCCAGCATCGACCGCATGGTCGAGCATGTGGCAAGCCAATGGAGCATCGATGCCGACCGCAAGCTGCTGACCGGCATGAGCGACGGCGGCACCTTCACGTACGTGCTGGGCCTGCGCGAAGGCTGCCAGTTCACGCATCTGTCTCCGGTCGCCGCGGCCTTCCATCCGATGCTGGTGACGATGGTGCAGAGCGGCCGCGTGAAGGGCCTCCCCATCCACATCGTGCACGGCGCGCAGGACTGGATGTTTCCATCGCAGACCGCGGCGATGGCCGAGCGGGTTCTGCAGCAGGCCGGCGCCAACGTCGTCTATCGCGAGATTGCCGATCTGTCGCACACCTATCCGCGCGACGAGAACGCCAGTATCCTCGACTGGTTTCTGGAGACATCGGCTTGAGCACCATCGCAAAAGGCGGCAAGGCGCTGTACGGCGCGCCGCTCGGCATCCTGATGCTGGAGGCGCGCTTCCCGCGCATTCCGGGCGACATGGGCAACGCCACGACCTGGCCCTTCCCGGTGCTCTACCGGATCGTGAAGGGCGCCAATCCCGACTCGGTGGTGCTGAAGGGAGCAGCCGGCCTGCTGCCCAACTTCATCGAGGCTGCCGAGGAGCTGGTGCGCTTCGGCGCCGAGGCCATCACCACCAACTGCGGCTTCCTCTCGCTGTTCCAGAAGGAGCTGGCGGCGCAGATCAAGGTGCCGGTGGCGACGAGCTCGCTTTTGCAGGTGCCCTGGGTGCAGGCGACCCTGCCGCCAGGCAAGCGCGTCGGCGTCATCACCGTCAGTGCTGCGTCACTCACACCCAAGCACCTGGAAGCCGCCGGCGTGCCGCTCGACACGCCGTTGGTGGGCACCGAGAAGGGCCGCGAGTTCTTCCGCGTGCTGATCCTGGGCGAGAAGCAGGACATGGATGTGGATCTGGCCGAGCAGGACATCCTCGAGGCCGGGCGTGCGCTGGTGGCGGCGCATCCCGAGGTCGGAGCGATCGTGCTGGAATGCACCAACATGCCGCCCTACGCCGCCGCCTTGCGCGAGGGGTTGGGCCTGCCGGTCTACGACATCTATTCGATGATCACCTGGTTCCATGCCGGCCTGCGCCCGCGGCGCTTCACGCCGGGTTAGCGCGGATCGCCACCTTCGCACCGTCGACGATATTGACCGAGGGGTTGAGGATCACCTGCTCGTTCGGCTTGACTCCGTCACGCAGCTCGACCTCCGTGCCGCGATCGCGGGCGACACTGACCTTGCGCAGATGGACGACGCCGTTGTCGACGACGGCGACCTGGACGCCGCCGGCGTTGAAGATGATGGCCTCGGCCGGCACGGTGAGGCTCGGCGCCTTGCGCGGAATGTGCAGCTCCACCGTGCAATAGATGCCGACCGCCAAGGCGCCGTCGGGATTTGGGATGTCGATCTCGGTCAACAACGTGCGCGAGCCGGGCTGCAAGGCGTCGGCGATGCGCGTCACGGTACCGGGAAAGGGACGATCCGGCATCTCGGGCACGTGAACGATCGCCTCGATCCCGGGCACGATGCCAAGCGCGGCATCCTGCGGCACGAAGACCTGGGTGCGGATCACGTTGTCCTCGTTGATGGTGAACATGAACGTGCCGCTGGTCGCGTCGGCCTGCACGAGACTGCCGACATCGATGTTGCGCTGGGTGATGACACCATCGAAGGGCGCCACGACGCTCTGGTAGAGCTTCTGCTGGTGGAGGACCTTGAGCTGGGCGTCCTGAGCCTCGACATTGGAGCGCGCCACCCGGACGGCCGCCTCCTGCTGGCGCAGGGTCTGCTCGTCGATCGTTCCCTGCTGGAGTGGCAGCCATCCCTTCTCGACCACCGGCTTGTCGCGCGCCCAGGTCACGCGCGCCAGTTCCCGCGCGGCCTTGCGCTGCTGCAGCGTCGACTTCAGCTCGCCCAGCGTCGCCTCCGCCTGGACAATCTGGTGATCGAGCTCCGGCGCCACGATCGTGGCCAGGAGCTGGCCGTCCTTGACGCGGTCGCCGATGTCGACGTTGCGCTGGCCGACATAGCCGCTGGCGCGGGCAAAGATGTTGGCGGTCGCAAAAGCCAATGTGGTGCCCGGAAGGGTGACGACGAGATCAGGCGAGCCGGCCCGCACCGCGCTGACACGGACGGTCGGCACGAGGTCCCGCTGATGCTGCGCTGTCTCTCTCACCTGCCGATTCTGAGCGAGATGACTCCAGGCGCCGGCCCCTACGGCTACCACGAGGGTTATCGCTATACCGAGGCCCAGCAACTTGCTTCCCTTCATGCCAAATCCTCCTCGAACACGCCGTGCGCCGTCTTGCCGTCATTGCCTGAGCGCATCTTGGCGAACAGCCAGGGCACGACGAGCAGGGTCGTCGGCGTGGCGAACAGCAGGCCGCCGATGACGGCGCGTGCCAGCGCCGCGTTCTGCTCCTCGCCGGCCGCGCCGATCGCCATTGGGATCATGCCTACGATCATTGCCGCCGCCGTCATCAGCACCGGCCGGATGCGGGTGTGTCCGGCGTCGATGGCGGCCTGCAAAGCCGTCTTGCCCGCAAGCTGCTGCTCGCGCGCGAACGTCACGAGCAGGATCGAGTTCGCCGAGGCGACGCCGACCGCCATGATCGCGCCCATCAGCGACGGCACGTTCAACGTCGTGCCGGTCACGAACAGCATGGTCACGATGCCACAGAAGGTCGCGGGCAGGGCGAGCAGCACGACGAACGGGTCGCCGAAGTTCTGGTAGTTCACCACCATGAGGCAGTAGACGAACACGGCGGCGAACAGCAGCCCGATGCCGAGATTGATGAACGAGCTGTTCATGCTGTCGATCTGGCCGATGACCTGGATCGTATTGCCCGGCTTCAGCTCCCTGCCGAGCTCGGCCACGATCTGGTCGATGCGCTTGGCGACGCTGCCCAGGTCGCGATCCTGCAGGCTTGCATAGACCTCGTAGACCGGCTGGATGTTCGCCTGGTTGGCATTGGTCGGCACGCTGCTGCGCTTCAAGGTCGCGACGTTGCTCAACAGGCCGGGAACCGGACCATCGGCCAACGCCAGCGAGGTGGAGACCGGCGTGTTGTTGATGTCGTTCAGCGAGCTGACGTCGCGCTCGGGTGTCTGCACTGCGATGTAATACGGGATTCCCGAGGCCGGATCGGTCCAGAAGTTCGGCGTGACCTGCTCCGACGAGCTCAGCGTGACATTGAGGTTGTTGGCGACAGTCACGGCATTGAGCCCGAGCTGGGCGGCGCGCGTGCGGTCGATGTTGGCAAAGAAGGCCGGGGCGTTGACCTCCTGCTGCAGGTGGGCATCGACCACGCCTGGAATGGCGGCGATGCGCCGCCGCAGCTCCTGCGCGACGCGCAGGTTCGTGATCCGATCGTAGCCTACGGTGCGTACGTCGATCTGGGCGGGCAGGCCGAAGTTCAGAATCTGGGTCACGATATCGGCGGCCTGGAAGTAGAATACAGTCTCGGGAAACGTCGCCGGCAGGACCTCGCGCAGCTTCCGCACATAGTCGGCCGTCGGCGCATGACCTTCCTTCAGCGCCACGAGGATCACGCCGTCGTTGACGCCGATCGTCGAGCCGTCGCTGAAGGCGAGATTGTAGGATCGGGCGGGCAGTCCGATGTTGTCGACGATCAGCTGGCGGTCCTGTTCGGGAATGACCTCGCGGATCTTGTCTTCCACGGCCTGGAAGATGCGCTCGGTCGCCTCGATGCGCGTGCCGGCCGGCGCGCGGACATGGAGCTGGATCTGCCCGCCATCGATCTGTGGGTAGAAATCTCGGCCGACGAAGAAGTAGAGCGTCCCCCCGAGCGCGAGGACGAGAACGGCGGCGACCGGAACGACGAAGCGCCGGGCAAGCAGGCCCGTCAGCAGGTCGACATAGCCCCTGCGCATGCGTTCGAAACCGGCTTCGAAGACATGATGGAAACGGGCAAACACGTTGCGCCTGGCATCGGCGGTCGCACCGTGATGTTCGCCCTTGGTCAGCAGGCCGATCATGATCGGCGTCAGGGTGCGCGACAGGCCGTAGGACGCCAGCATGGCGAACACCACGGCAATTCCGAGCGGCGTGAACAGATACTTCGCCGGCCCGTCGAGGAAGATCACCGATGTGAAGACGCAGCTGATGGCGAGCGTCGAGACCAGGGTGGGTATGGCGATGCCGGCGGCGCCGTGCAGCGTGGCTTGCGGAAGCGGCTGGCCTTCCTCCGTCAGAAGGCGATGGGTGTTCTCGATCGTGACCGTTGAATCGTCGACCAGGATGCCGACAGCGAGCGCAAGCCCGCCCAGCGTCATCGTGTTGATGGTCTCGCCGAGGAAGTACAGCACGACCAGCGAGCTCAGGATCGCCAGGGGAATCGACGTCATCACCACCAGGGTCGAGCGCCAGGAGCCTAGGAACAGCAGGATCATGAGCGCGGTGAGGCCGGCGGCGATCGCGCCCTCGCGCAGCACGCCTTCGATCGCCTGCTTGACGAACACCGACTGGTCGAACAGCTCATCGATGTGCATGCCGGGCGGTGCTGCGGCGCGGATGGTGTTGAGCGCCTCGCGGACCTTGTTGACGACCTCGAGCGTGGAGGCGTTGCCGTTCTTGATGATGTTGAGCAACACCGAGCGTTGGCCGTCCTTGCGCACGATATTCTGCTGCACCAGCCAGCCGTCATGGACCTGGCCGACGTCCTTCACGAACACGGTGGCGCCGTTCACGACCTTGATCGGGATATTGTTGAGGTCGGCGATGCTGGACGGCGTCGCGTTGGTGAGGACGGCGTACTGCGTCGTGCCGACCTTGGCCGTGCCGGCCGGCAGGGTCAGGTTCTGTGCATTGACGGCGTTGACGACGTCCAGCGGTGTCAGGCCTTTTGCCACGAGCTTGGTCGGGTCGATGTCGACCATGATCTGGCGGTACTTGCCGCCGGCCGGCGTCGGCAAGGTTACGCCGGCAATCGGAGCAAGCTGCTGGCGCATGCGATAGATGCCATAGTCGTAGAGCTGCTGCTCGCTCAAGCTGTCGGAGCTCAGGCTGACCTGCAGCACCGGCACGCTCGAGGCATTGAACTGGACCACGATCGGCGGCTGGATGCCGGGCGGCATCAGGGCGCGAATCGCGTTGGTCCCCGCCACGATCTGGGCGATCGCAAGGTCGATGTTGACGTCCGGCTGGAAGTAGATCTTCTGGACCGACAGTCCCTGCATCGTCTGCGCTTCGATGTCCTTGATGCCGTTGACGTTGGCGCTGATCGAATACTGGCTGTACGTCGTGACGCGCTGCTCCATCTCCGGCGTGCTGAGACCGGTGTAACTCCAGATCACGGTCACCACCGGGATCTTGATTTCGGGAAAGACGTCGGTCCGCATCGCGTAGCTGGCGACACCGCCGAGAAACAGGATCAGGCCGGCAACGATGTAGAACGTGTGAGGAAAACGCAGCGCGAAGCGAACGATACCCATGAATTACCCCGAGCCGACGACGATCACGTCGACTTCTGGCGAAGATCGACTCTCCCGCGCTGTCTGCCCATCCTACGTTGGTAAGGCGGCGAAAGAGTGTTGGTGTGACGCCGACATACTCACGTATGAGCCGCGCTGCTTGGCTGGCGTGCAAACACGAAAGCTCCTCAAAGTCGTTTCTGCGAGCCTTGCGGCGTCTTTCAGGCATGGCCTCCCCGATCCATGCCTGTGCGCCGGGCGGCTACCCTGCTGCCCCACCCCAGGCCGCCCGGCGCATTCTGCGTCGCCTCGGCGCACATACCAACGTATAGCTGCCTGCGCCCCCACTGCGGCCGCTACGCTAGATTGAGCAGATGTTGACTTCTCGTCTTTCGTGGTGGCCTTCGCCGTTCGCGCTCCTTGGCTATGGAGCAGCGATCGTATCGGTAACGGTGGCTCTGACGGTCGCGCTGTTGCTCGATGCGTTTCTGCAGAGCATGCCGTACGTCTCCCTGCTTCTCTGCTCAATCATGTTCGTCGCCTGGTTCGGTGGACTCGGGCCGAGCCTGCTTGCCGCGGCGTTGGCCGCGCTCTATTTCGTCTTTTTTCTTGTTGACCCCATCGGATCAATCGCTATCGCCACCAAGGATATTCCCCGCGTCGTCCTCTTCGTCATTACCTCTCTCTTCGTCGTTTCATTGAGTGCCGCTCAGCGACGCAGCGCGGAGTCGCTTCGTTCGGCGCGCGACGATCTGCAGGCGAGCGTTCGGGAACTGGCGCGGGTGAACAAGGCGCTGCTCGCGGAAAACGTCGAACGTAAGCGGGTAGAGGCCTATCTCGAAGAGGCGCAGACCCTCAGCCACACCGCCAGCTTCGGCTGGAAGATCGTCGGAAACCAGGTCTTCCTGTCCAAGGAAGGCTACCGCGTTCTGGATGTGGATCGGGATCAGAAACTGTCCATTGGTCTTCTCCTGCGGCGCGTCCATCCCGACGACAAGCACATCCTGCAGAATGAGATCGATCGTGCGAGCAGAGGCGGGCTCGACCAGAATTATGAGATGCGGTGGCTGACGTCGACGGGAACGATCAGGCATCTTCACGTTCGCGCCCATCGCATGCAATTCGACCCGGGCGAGGACGAGTTCGTCGGCGCCGTAATGGACGTAACCGACACTCGTAACGCTGAGGAGGCGCTCGGTGCCACGCAAGCCGCCCTCGCCCGCGCGGCCCGGATGGCCACGCTGGGCGAGATGGGCGCCTCGATCGCCCACGAGGTGAACCAGCCGCTGGCCGGCATCGTCACCAACGGCGAAGCAGGGCTGCGCTGGCTCGACCGCAAGGAGCCCGAGCTCGGCGAGGTTCGGGGCGCCATGGAACGCATGATCCGTGACGCCAAGCGCGCCAGCCAGGTGGTCGAACGGCTGCGCGCGCTGGTCAGGAAAACGCCGGCCAAGAGGCTGCCGCTCGACATGAACGACGTCATCACTGAAAGCATTGCCCTTCTTCAGCGCGAGGTCCAGACTCACAGGATCGTCCTCAAGACTGATCTTGCGCGTGACTTGCCGCTGGTCCTTGCCGACCGCATCGAGCTGCAGCAAGTCGTTATCAACCTGATGGTGAACGGCATGCAGGCAATGGAGTCCGTGACCGACAGGCCGCGACTTCTCCTTGTCCGATCGTCCGCGGACGAGACCCAGGTGGTGGTTGCCGTGCAAGATGCCGGCGTCGGCTTGGAGCCGGCTGCCATGGGCCGTCTGTTCAATCCGTTCTTCACAACGCGCGACGGGGGCATGGGCATGGGCTTGTCGATCTGCCGGTCGATCGTCGAAGCGCATGGAGGGCATATATGGGCATCGCCGAACGAGGGACCGGGCGCGAGCTTTCAGTTCGCGTTGCCGTTGCAGCCGGAGGCCGTCCAATGAGCCGTGCGCCGCAGCCTCAGGTACCCGTGAAGGCCGCACCGTCGGTGTTCGTCGTCGACGACGATCCGTCGATGCGCGAAGCGCTGGACAGCCTGTTTCGCTCCGTCGACCTGCAGGTCGAACTTTTCGCCTCCGCCGCCGAATTTCTACAACATAGACGGCCCGACGGCGCGAGCTGCCTCGTTCTGGATATTCGCCTTCCGGGTGTGAGCGGTCTCGACTTCCAGGCTCAGCTGCAGAAGGCGAACATCCGCATCCCTATCATTTTCATGACCGGTCACGGCGACATCCCGATGTCCGTGCGCGCCATGAAAGCGGGCGCAGTCGACTTCCTTGCCAAGCCCTTTCGCGATCAGGACATGCTCGACGCCGTCGCTGCCGCGCTCCGTCGCGACGAGCAGGCGCGCGAGGCGGAGAAGGTGGCCGAGTCGCTTCGGGCATCCTACGAGCTGCTCACGGCGCGTGAGCGGGAAGTCATGGCGCTGGTGACGTCAGGCCTTATGAACAAGCAGGTAGCGGCAGAGCTTGGTCTCTCCGAGATCACCGTGAAGATCCATCGCGGCCATGCCATGAGGAAGATGAAGGCGAGATCGCTCGCCGATCTCGTAAGAATGGCGGAAAACCTCGGCCTTCATCCTCCCAAGACGCGATAGTGATAAACGTCCGTATGATTTCGCGCGCGTCGGCGATCAGGCACTTTGCCGATCGTTGATAGTGATGTCGCGCGCGTGATAGCGACCGTCACCTGAGGATCGGTCCATTGTCTCAAGTTCCTGTAGTCTCCATTGTCGATGACGACGAATCAGTTCGCGCCGCGATGAGTAGCCTGGTCCGTTCGCTCGGCTATCGGGCCTGCGTCTTTCCCTCGGCTGAGGACTTCCTCGCATCGCCGCTCCTGGAAGACACGTCGTGCCTGATCGTCGACATCCAGATGCCGGGAATGAGCGGCCTGGATCTGCAGGCCGAGCTTAGCGCTCATCGCCGCGGCATCCCCATCATCTTCATCACGGCGTTTCCGGAAGACCGCATCCGCCAGAGAGCAGAAGCCGCAGGAGCCGTAGGTTTCTTCAGCAAGCCGGTTGACGGTCACACGATCATCGGCTGCCTCGACGCAGCCCTTCATCACGGCTGACGGCACCGGCTCGCAATCGAGCGAGCCAGCTGCCGATCATGACTTCGCCGAAGTCCGGCAGGTTTCGCCTGCCTGCCGGTTATCCGGCAGTCAGGCGACGCCAGCGGTGAGGCGTCTGGCCAACGAAACGCCTGAACACGGTCGTGAAGTGAGCCTGGGTCTGAAAGCCGACGCTCAGCGCCACGTCCACCAAGGCAATCTCGGGATTGCGCAACAGCTCGCGCGCCGTATCGATGCGTCGCTGCAGGACATAGTGGTGCGGGCGCATTCCCATGGCGACGCGGAACTGGGCGGCAAAGTGCATGCGCGTGAGGCCAGCCGCCGCAGCGAGATCCGGCAGCTTTATCGGTCCCCCGAGATGAGCTTCCACGTAATCGATGACGCGCTTCAGGCGCCACTTCTGCAACGGTGTCCGCCGACGATTCCCGGTGGCGAGACCGTTGTCACGGCACAGGCTCAACAGGCGAGTCACGATCGCGAGACCGATCGCGTCGGCGTGCAACGAGCCCAGCTCGTGCGGCACGTTGTCCGTGGCAACCAGCGCATGTGCGAGCTGGGTGACGGTCGGGTCGCGCGCGAGCTGCGGCTCTACGACCAATACGTCATGAGCGCCCGCCTCGGGCTTGACGCGCTCGAGGTGCTCGCAGAGCCGGGCGCTGGCCACGGAAATGTGAACGGTGTTTGGTTCCGATGGCTGCGGGATCTCGATCCGGTCTGCGACGTCATGCACCGGATAGCGATGCACCGAGATCAGGATGCAAGTTTGACGATCGACAGGGACCTTGATGGTTCGACAATCCGACTTCCCGGCGGCACAAGGAAGCGAACGGTGAAAGGTCCTGTCGTCGAGGTCGGCATGAACAAGCTGCGTGACGGCCGAGGATTGATCTTGATAAGAGGCCAACTGGACCAGCATCGCCTACTCTCCTCTTGAGACTGCAGGCGAAAGCTCCACGATTCAGCGAATTACATCCATTCTACGCTCGGAGGCTGAACTTATACCTGGGTATGAGCAGCATCGCCGGCCATTCGTCAGGCATCTTCCCGATTGGTGAAGCGTGCATTGCCGAGGCCGGTACCAATCGTGAGCACGCCCCAGCGCCTGACGTCGGTCATCTTGGGAACTTCGCTCAAGCCCTGAACGACGGCATCGTTGTGCATGACAACGACAGGTTCATGCCCCTCCAACCGCGGCAACCGTCTGGTCATCTCCCGTGCAAGGTTGAAGTCGGGTCCTTCCCAGTTGCCCGGCAAGTTCTGTCCTCCGCTCGCAATGAAACCATGCTCGTCGATCAGGCCCGGGCAGCCGATGCCGACGAATGGCGCCAGCTTGAGCTTCTCCTTGCCGGCAAGCGCGATGAGCTCATCAGCCATCGCCGTCATGCGATCCAGCGCCGCATCTCGCGCTGGCTGTTCATCCCGGTGCCGCCAATGGAGATGCTTCCACACGGCCGCTTTCGACAAATCGCCTTTCTTCAGGTTGAGCTCGACAACACCGACCCGCACGTTCGTGCCACCAACATCCGCTGCCAGGATCGCATCATGTCCTGCCAGCACCCAGCTCGGCGCGAGATGGACGGCGCCTATCAGGCCTGCCTTGTCGGGATGATTGCTGATCGTGCACAGTTCGACCGTCGCACCCTCGCCTGCCAGCAACACCGCAGCACGTCCCACCGCGAGCTCGCCGATATGACTGGCGCTCAATCCGCCACCGACGACGATGCGTTCCGTGGCGTTCCAGTCCTTCAAGCGCATGTATCGCCGTACGACTGTGGCAAGCTCGACAGCGTATTCTTCCACTGCGGTGTGAACCAGCCCCGCCGCCAGCGGGTCCGCGCCAGCCAACATCTTGTCGAGCTTGGCTTTCGAGATCTCGTGCGTCGGGGTGTCACCGAAAGGATCCTCGCCCTGTGCCCCGAGCTTTTCGCGCCAGTCGTCGAGGATGGCGCGGAAGGCGCGTCCGCTCGCCCGGTCGCCAACGAAGCCTTCCTCGTCACGCAGCTCTTCGTTGTAGGTATCGACGATCACAGCCGGCAGGACGCGAGCGCCGTGTCCCAACACGGAAGCCGGCTTCGTTTCCGGCGTATCGGATGTCATGGTGCCGTCGGGAATGGCCGCCTCTCCACCGCGGCGCCCATTGAGAGCCCGCCGTTCCAGAACGACCCCCGTGCCGAACGGTTGCAGGCGGACGGCAGAATGATCTACCGGCCGCCGCCCATGACCTTCCGCGCCTGACGGATCAGCCGTCGACCGATCGGTGCCGTGGCAAGCTGCGACTTGCGCGCTGCCATGCGCTCGCCGGTCCCCCGCAGATCGAGGCGGGAGTGGCGCAACCGAGGAAAGATCTCGTCTTCCTCCTGCCTCATCTGACGACCAGCCCGATCAGTCAGCACCATGACTGCCGAGTCGAACCCCGACCCATCGGCGGGCATAGTCTCGATCTTGCCGATCAAGTGCCGCAGCTCATCCTGCTCGATGCGGGCCTTGGCCAAGAGCTCATTGCCCTCTCCATCCAACACGGCCTCAGCAGCGGGATAGAAAACTTCTTTCTTGATTCTGCCATGGACTGCGAGCGCAGTGCAGATGCGCAAGGCGAGCTTGCCCTTCTCGAGGGCGTCGGCGGTCTTGCGCCGACGCGCGAATTCATGGATCAGCTTGTCGATTTCGTTGTGATCGGCGGTCAGAAGAACGAGGGCGTCGTGAGGATTGGAGCTTGCCTCGCCGGCATCCCGCTTGGCCTGCGCCGCCTTCCTGCGCGCGAGACTCATTACTCCCTCCGCTGGGCTGCTCAAACCCAACGCTTCGCGCACAAGGAGGTTGCCGCCATCGCTGAGGCGTTGGCCCCGCCCAGTTGACGGGCGGTATCAGCCCCCGGCTGCCGCTGGTTCGCCCAGCGACAGCATCAGCCTATTGGCCCAATTGAAGAACGAAGCGGCGTTGATGACGTCCACGATGGATGCATCATCCAGCCCGGCCTTGCGCAGGGTGTCGATGTGCTCCGGACCAAAGGTGATCGGCGTCGATGTCAGAGCCACCGAGGTGGCGACGATGGCGTTCCAGCGTGCCTCGAGATCGGCGCCGACACCTTGGGCCAGCAGCCGATCAACGTCCTCGACCCGCTTGGAGTAAGTGGCGGCAAACCGTGCATGGACGGACGCGCAATAGATGCAGCCGTTGTAGCGCGAGGTCGCCGCTGCCGCGAGCTCCCGCTCGGCGCGCGGCAGTCCGGCGTCGGGATTGTAGAAGATATCCTTGTCGGTCCGCGTGCGCGCCTCCAGCACCTCGGGATCGCGCACCAGCAACCTGAAGTAGGGCGACTTGGCGCGCGCCGCATCGACCAGGCCGGCCATATGCCGCGCCGTCAGATCCTGCTCGGCCATGGGCTCGAGCCAGGGCAGCCAATCGAGCTGGTCGCGCGTGAAGACCACCGGCTCGACATGCCCGGGTACGGAAAGGACCTTGTCGTTCATGCCGGCCTCGCTTTCAGGACGCTGAGACCGGCAACGACCCTGATCTGGTAGGAAAGAAAAGCAACGAGCTGGGAAATCACCACGATGCCCGTCGTCGACCAACCCGCGTCGATCAGCGCCTGCAGATCAGGCGGCGCCGAATCGCGCGGATGGTACACCAACATGTGCGCATGCTCGAAGGCGGCCGCGAGCCTCGTTCCCAGCGCTTCACGAGTCGGTGAGGCAATACGATGCACAGGCCCTGCCTTGTCCTCGGCGCTGAGCGGGCCCTTGGGATAGTGACCGTAAGGACCTTCGATCCTTGCCGTTGTCGCCGCTGTCCGAACGGCCGCTTTCAACGCGCTGTCGCCAAGGCCTTGCTCATAGAACGCCACAATCTCCTGCCGATCGTGCAGTCCCGCGACGAAGCAAGCGAGAGCGAAACGCTCCTGCCTGCTGGCATCTGCCTCGCTGAGCGGCTTGAACAGGGAGTCGTAGCTGGACTGCGCGTGGATACGCGCCTGCGGCCGCCGCGCGCGCACCGCGTCGAGCGGCGATCCGGGCGCAATGCCGGCCAGCGTGTCGATCACATCGGACATCGTTTCTTCCTTGAGGTGTCAGGCCACTCGCCGTTCGCCGGCCTGGGTGTTTCGCACCCAGCCTAGCGCGGGCGCCACAGCTTCGGCCACCAGCTCGATCGATCGCAGAATGAAAGGATGCGGCGGATCGATCGAATGGACCTGCACGGTGAGATCGGTGGCGCGGTTCAGGGTCGAATCGGCCTGCAAAGAGGCGATCACCTCGTCCGGAGTACCGATATGGACATCGAAGGCAGCGATCAGGTCGCCAACGAGGTTGCCCGAAGAGAGATTCCCCGTTGCGGCGAGACGGTGGCGCAGCCGCGCCAGGCCGATCTCGGCAAGGCGCATCGCTTCCTTATGGTCGTCGGCGACGAATACGGTGCGCGAAGCCAGGATCCGTGGCGCACGGCCTTTGGGCAGCGCTTCGAGATAGGCATCGATCATGGGATTCTGGATATCCGCCAGCGTCGCGTTGGGTGCCTCGGACGACCGCGGCTGGGTGCGCGACAGCATCAGCCCGTCGCCGGCAAGGCCGGCGCGGCGCGAGCCTTCGACCGAAAACGTCGCCTGCCAGATGCGGTCGACCAGCGACGGGCTGGCCGGATAGAGCTTGTCGCCACCCGGCAGCTCACCGCCTGACCAGGCCATCCGCATCAAGTCGAGATTGCCGTTCATCAGGGTATGGCGGTCCTTCGCATCCAGGCCGAAGGCTGTGAAAGCCGTGAGATTGCCCCCCGGCCCCACGCCCACTTCGAGCCGTCCGCCCGAGATCAGGTCGGTGACGGCTGCATCCTCTGCCACGCGCACCGGCAGCTCCAACGGCAGGGTCACGATGCCCGTGCCGAGGCGAATGCGCGAGGTCTGTACCGCCGCTTGCGACAGGAACACGAATGGCGCCGGGAGCCCGCCCTCGCCCTCATGGAAGTGATGCTGGGCGATCCAGGCCGAATCGAAGCCACAACGCTCGGCATGGATGATCTGCTCCGTGGCCAGCCGGTAGCGCTCGGCCGCGTCGGCCTGATCCAGCAGGCGGGTGAAGAAGCCCAGGCGCTTGGGCGGCGAGGATACAGTCGTCATTGGCTCAACCCTGCGCGAGAATCGGGGGAAGATGCAAGCACCGTCCAAGGGACCGGCATATTGCGGCCCGGGATGGCGTCGATCAGCTCCCGGGTATGGTCGCTGTCGGGCCGGACGAACACCGTCTCGATCGAGCCGCCGTCGACCTGGCGGCCTTTGTGCATGACCGAGACCGAGTCCGAGATCTGCTGCACGACCGCAAGATCGTGCGACACGAAGAGGTAGGTCAGGCCGAGCACTTTCTGCAGCTCATCGAGCAAGGCCAGGATCTGCGCCTGGACCGTGACGTCGAGGGCGGAGACCGCCTCGTCCAACACCAAGATGCGCGGATCGAGCACCAAAGCACGGGCAATGGCGACGCGCTGGCGCTGGCCCCCCGACAGCGCCCGCGGGTGACGCACGAGAAAGGCTTCGGGCAACCCGACACGACGCATCATGTCGCGTACCTTGCGCGCCCGATCGGCGGCCGCGATGGGCTCGAAGTTCAGCAGCGGCTCCTCGATGACCTTGAATACCGTCTGGCGTGGGTCGAGCGAGCCGTAGGGATTCTGGTAAACCAGTTGGATGTGTCGGCGGAGCTGGCGCAGGCTCTCGCCCTTGAGCTTGGTAAGCTCGATGCCATCCACGACGATGCGCCCGGCAGTAGGCTTCAGGAAGCCGACGATGCTGCGTGCCGCCGTGGTCTTGCCCGAGCCCGATTCGCCGACGATAGCATGGGTGCTGCCACGCCTGACCTTGAAGGACACGCCGTCCAGCGCACGAAAGCTTTTGGACTTGCCTCCGGCAATAGGAAAGTCATGTGTCAGGCCTTCGACCACGATGGCGAAGTCCTCCGTTGGCAATGTGCCGCGCGCCGGACGAGCCTTGGTCAGGGACGGCGCATCCGACAACAGCCGGCGTGTGTATGCGCTGCGTGGAGCGGCCAAGATCTCCTTCACCGGACCCTGTTCCTGGATGCGGCCGCCTTGCAGCACGACCAGCCGGTCGGCGCGATCGGCGGCCACACCGAGATCATGGGTGACCAGCAGGACGGACGTGCCGTTCTCGCGCCGGAGATCGTCGATCAGATCGAGGATGCGCCGCTGCACGGTGACGTCAAGCGCGCTGGTCGGCTCGTCGGCCACGATCAGCTTGGGACTGAGGGCGACGGCGATGGCGATCAGCACGCGTTGCTTCATGCCGCCCGACAGCTCATGCGGATATTGCTTGGCGCGCATCTCGGCCGGCGTCAGCCCGACACGCGTCAGCAGATCCAGCACACGCGCCTGGATGGCCTTGCGATCGCCGCGCTTGTGGATCTGCAGCACCTCGGCGAGCTGCGACCCGATGGTGCGCACCGGGTTCAACGAGCTGCCGGGGTCCTGCGGAATCAGGCTGACAACGGCGCCACGGATACCGTCCAGGCGGCGCTGCGGCCACTGCGCGATGTCGGTGCCGTTCAAGCGGATGGCGCCGTGCTCAATCCGCCCGTTACCCGCCAGCAGGCCAAGCACGGCCTGCGCCGTCGTGGTCTTGCCCGAGCCCGATTCACCCACGAGCGCCACCACCTCACCGGGCTCGATGCGAAAGGAAACGCCATGCACGACCCGCTGGTCATGGACGCCTATCTTGTAGGAGATGGCGAGATCATCGATCTCGAGCAGAGGTGCTGTCATGCTCCGCTCCGCTGGATCGACTTGCTGATGCGGTCGGCGGCAAGCACGACCAGCACCACGACGATGCCCGGCGCCGCCGTCAGCCACCAGGCACGCGAGAGATAGTTGCGGCCCTCGGCGATCAGCAGACCCCATTCCGGCGTCGGCGGCGGTGCGCCGTATCCCAGGAAGCCCAGGGTCGAGATGGCGAGGATGGCCGAGCCGAACTGGAGCGCGGCGAGCGCGATCACCGACGTCAGCGAGTTCGGCAGCACGTGGCGGCGCAGGACAGCCCAGAAGGTGCCGCCGCTGCCGAACGCCGCCTCGACATAGTCGCTGCGCCGCACGCGCACGACTTCCGAACGCACCAGCCGCGCGAAGCGCGCGACCGAGACTGCGCCGACAGCGATGGCGACATTGATCGTGCCGAAGCCCAGCAGGACGATGATGCTGAGCGACAGCAGCAGCGAGGGCACAGCCAACAGCGAATCGACGAGGCGCATGATCACGGCATCGAGCCAGCCGCCACGCGATCCGGCGACCAGACCGAGCAAGGTGCCCAGCAGCAGCCCGACCGTGACGGCGACGAAGGCGCCCGACAGCGAATGGCGCGCGCCATAGACGATGCGGGCATAGAGATCGCGTCCCAGGCCGTCGGTGCCGAGCACGTGCTCCAACGTCGGTGGCCGCAACTGCTCGCCGGGAACGCCCTCGGTGCCGCTATAGCCGGTGAAAAGCTCCGGCAGCGCGGCCCAGGCGAGCACGATCAGGACCACGAGCCAGGCCAGCGCCAGGCTCTTCGGCGCGCGCTTGAAACGCGTGATCCAGGAGGCCGGCAACGTCTCGTGGCCTTCGATCAGCGCCAGATCTGACTCGCTGGTTTCCTGGCTGCTCACGTTGCCGTTCCCAGCTTGCTGCCAAGCCGTGGATCGAGCACGGGATAGAGCAGATCGACGATCAGGTTGATGGTCACGAAGGCCAAAGCGGAAATCACCACGATCGCCTGCAGGACAGCCGTGTCGTGGTTGCCCACGGCCTGATAGGTGAGGCCACCCAAGCCATTCAAGCCGAACACGGCTTCGGTGACCACGGCACCGGCCAGCAGCTCGCCGAACAACACGCCGGCGATGGTCAGCGTCGGCAGCACGGCATTGCGGGCCACGTGCTTCCACAGCACCCAATGGCGCGACGCTCCCTTGGCGCGAGCAACGGCAACGAAAGGCTGCGCGAGGACTTCGTCGATATTGCGCATCAGGATCTGTGCCAGGGGCGCGGAAATCGGGATGGCAAGCGTCGTCACCGGCAGGATCAGCCGCTCCACTGGTCCGGGGCTGATCACAGAGACCAGCCCGAGCTGAAAGGAGAAGACCTGGATCAGCATGATGCCGAGCCAGAACACCGGCACCGAGATGAAGAGGGAAGGCAGCGCCTGCAGCGCCGATCGCAGCCAGGCCATGCCGACCATGTTCGACAAGGCCGCCAGCGCGATCGTGAGGATGACCGCAGCCACGAAGGCAAGCGCTGCCAGCTGCAAGGTCGGCGGCAGGTTGATCGCCAGCTGCTGGCTCACCGGCACGCCCGCCTGGATGGAATAGCCGAAATTGCCGGACAAGAAGTTCGCGACAGTGCGTAGATACTGCTCCCAGATCGGCAGGTCGGCGGCATATGAGGCACGGATCTCCGCGATCTGCTGAGGACTGAGGCCCATTTCGGGGCTCATGAACTTGATCATGACGGCGTCGCCCGGCAGCACCTGGAGGAGCAGGAACGCCGCGGTAAAGGTCGCGAACAGCACCGCCAGCGCCTGGCCGACGCGACCGGCGAGATAGCGGATCATCGCCTACTTCGGCGCAAGCCAGGCGGCATAGAAGCTCGGCCGCCCGACCGCCTCGAAGGCGAAGTCCTTCAATCGCGGCGAAGCGGCGAAGGCCTGCGGCTCCTCGAAGATCGGAATGGTGTAGGCTTGGTCGATGACATAGCTCTGAACCTCGGCAACCAGCGCCAGGCGCTTGGCCGCGTCGGTTTCCGCCGCGATCGCCTCCAGGAACGCGTTCAGCTTGTCGTCGACGAAGCCCTGCACGCGCGTGCTCACGCCGCCCTTCTGCAGGAGCACGTTGCGCGTGGTCGGATAGTACTGGCTCCTGATGACGTCGGGATCGGCGCGGCCCACCATGGCCGGCGCTACCGGCGTCTTGACTGGATCGAGGCTGTCGGCCACGCGGCTGCCGGCGTCGCCCGCCAGCACGTTCAGCTTCACGCCGACCTTGGCCCATTGCTGGGCGACCAGCTGCAGCGTCTCCTTGTTCTGTGGCTGCGGCGGCGACTCATAGGCCGTCAGCACCAGTTCCTTGCCGTCCTTCTGGCGCAGCCCCTTCGGACCCACGGTCCAACCGGCCTCATCCAGCAGCCTGGCGGCAAGAGCCGGATCGTAGGTGAGCTTGGCCGAGAGATCGACATAGCCTTGCGCCGTCGAAGCGATGATCGACTTGGCCAGCGGATAGTTCGCAGAGAACAGCGTGGCCACGATCTCCTTGGCGTTGGTGGCGTGCAGCAGCGCCTGGCGCACCCGCAGATCGGCGACCAACGGGTTGTCGGGCCGGAACACCACGCTGTTGTTCACGCCGCGTGTCGGCGGCGCGTAGATCACGAAGTTCTTGGACTGGACCTGCTTCTCGTCATAGGCCTGCACCTGGCGAATGACTTGCGCCTGCCCAGCCAGCAACGCGCCGATACGCACGCTGTCCTCCGGCGTGACGACATACTTGATGGAGTCGAGGTTGGCGCGACCCTGGTGGGCGAGCTTGGCCGGGCCCCAGGCATAGTCCTTGCGCGCGGCGAGCAGAAGCTCACGGCCCAGCGTCTCGCTGCTGACCACGAACGGCCCCGAGCCGATGATCTTGGTGGCATCGCCCAGCGCGTCGAACGGCAGCGACAGCGTCTTGAGCGAGACGAGGCCCGAACCGATGACCGACGTGCCCTGCAGGAAGCCGACCGACGGCTTGGTGAAGGTGAACTTCACCGTCAGCGGGTCGATCACTTCGCTGGCCTTGTAGTTGGTGATCACTTCGGAGATCGGATACTTCAGCTCCTTGTTGCCAAGCCCGTAGGTGTCGAAGTTCCTGGCCACCGCCGCTGCATCGAGCGGCGTGCCGTCCGAGAAGGTGACACCGGGGCGGATCTTGAAGACATACTCGGTGGCGTCGCCATTCACCGTCCAGCTCTCGGCGATCCACGGCTCGATCTCGAGCGTCTTGGGATTCTGATAGGTGAGCTTGTCGGTGATCTGATTGAGCACGCCCCCGTTGGGATAGAACCCGCCCGCCGGTGGATAGAGATTGGTGTGTGCCTGCTGCTCCAGATAGATCAGTGTCCCGCCCTTGGCGACAGGATCGGCAGCCTGGGCGATTGACGCGCCGGCGGTGATCGTGGCCGCCGCCGCGGCCAAACTCAGCAATCTCGTCAACAACACAGGCCGTCCTTTCGCAATCGACGCAAAGCATTGGCGGTAGCCGCAGTCATGCATGATCTGGGCCGAACCTCCAGGGCGGCGGATACTTGGGATACGGCGCGCAATCGTCAAAGGCATCCATTTCTCAGGATGTGCTCGCGGACAGCATATTCCTCCTCTATTCCCCGTAAAATCGATCGGCTCTTGTCCTATGGGCCACATGGCGCTGTCGCAGAGCCAGATCAGGCCGGTCGGTCGTGATCTGCCGAATGGGCTTCTTCGTCCAAGTCGCGATCTCGTCGGGTTCGTTCACCACCCACACACCCAATCGATCGGATCCGAGCCGTTGCAGGCAGAGGTCGAAGCCGGCCGCGAGCAATCCTTTCTCGACGGCGACCAGGCATCCGTCGATGGCGACAAAGCGCTCGAGCGCGCTCGCAAGTCCGTCCATCATTTCGGCCGACCGGCGATCCAGCGAGGCCAACAGGCGCTGGCGGGCATCGAGCCGTCGCACGGTTTCGAGGACTTCCGGCACGAAGCAGGTGAGCACCACCCGTTCGCCGAGACCCCGCCGCCGTATCTGCTCGAGCAGCCTTGCCTCGAGGCCAGCGTAAGGGCAGCCCAGCACATTCGTCTTGATCTCGATATGGAGCTCGACGGGCGCATCGGCAAAGACGTCGAGGACGGCGTCGAGCGTCGGCACACTCTCGCCATTGCCTTCACGCAAGCGAATCGCTGCGAGCTCGGCCGTCGTACGGTCGGCAACCGGCCCGCTGCCCTCGGTCGTACGCTCGAGCGTCGGGTCGTGAATGACCACCAACCCACCATCACGGGCCATATGGACATCGAGCTCGACCGCGTCGACGCCGAGGTCTCGGGTGCAGCGAAAGCCGTCGAGGCTGTTCTCCGGCCACAGATTGCGCGCACCGCGATGTCCGACCACAAGCACCATGCCTGACTTCCCTACCTTACTTCCCGCTGTCGACCAGGCCCTTCACCAGCCAGCGCTGCAGGACCATCACCACCAGCACCGGCGGCAGCATGACGAGCAGGGCTGCGTTCATGGCGACGTTCCAGGCCGGCTCGGAGTCGGATTGCGGGATGAGAGTCTTCAGCCCCACCATGGCCGTGGCCATCTCCTTGTCGGTGGTGAACAGCAGCGGCCAGAGATACTGGTTCCAGCCATAGAGGAAGAGGATGATCGAGAGCGCCACCATGTTGGAGAGGGACAGCGGCAACAGCACGCTGCGGAAGAAGCGCATTGGCCCCGCCCCGTCGATGCGGGCGGCCTCGCAAAGCTCCTCCGGCACGGTCAGGAAGAACTGACGGAACAGGAAGGTCGCCGTGGCCGAGGCGATCAGTGGCAGGATCAGGCCGCCGTAGCTGTTCATCAGATTCCAGTCGAGCGCGATCTCGACCCCCATCAAGCGCCCGACATCAAGCGCATCGACGAGCCACTGCAGTGGCAGGGCGACATTCGCCACCGCCTCATAGGTCGGCAGGATGCGCACCTCGACCGGCAGCATCAGCGATACGAAGATCAGCCAGAAAGCCAGCATGCGCCAGCGGAAGCGGAAATACGCGATGGCGAAGGCCGACAACAGTGAGACGGCGATCTTGCCCACGGTGATGCCGACCGCGACGATCACCGAATTGACGAGCAGGCGGCCGAGGTTGCCCTTCTGCCATGCCGTCTGCGCGTTCTCGAAGAACCGGTCCCCTGGCAGCCAGGGTGCCGGCACCGCGAGCACGTCGCCGATCGTGTGCGAGCCGACAACGAACGCGAAATAGATCGGCAGGCAGACCAGCAGCCCGCCCAGCACCAGGATGGCGTGACAGGCAATGTCCAGTCCGCGTGTCCGCTCGACCATGTCAGACGTCGTAATTCACGTTCCGCTCGACGTAGCGGAACTGCAGCAGGGTGAGGATGATGGCGAACGCCATCAGCAGCACCGACTGTGCCGCCGAGGAGCCGAGGTCGATATGGACGAAGCCGTCCTGATAGACCTTGTAGACCAGCAGCATCGTGGCGCCGCCTGGGCCGCCGCGCGTCACGGCATCGATGATGGCGAAGGTCTCGAAGAAGCCATAGACGAAGTTCATCACCAGAAGGAAGAAGATCGTCGGCCCGATCATCGGCAGCGCGATACGGAAGAAGCGCAGTCCGGGGCCGGCGCCATCGACGGCCGCCGCTTCGAGCAACGAGGGCGGCACCGACAGGAGACCCGCAACAAGGAAGATGTAATTGTAGCAGATGTGCTTCCAGGACGCGGCGAAGGTGACCAGCAGGAAGGCATCGAACCCGCTGCGGATGGGATCCCAAGCGATGCCCATCATCTTCAGCACATGCGCCACCGGCCCGACCGACGGGTTGAACAGGAAGGCCCACAGGATGCCCGCGATCACCGGGGCGATGGCGTACGGCAGCAGCACGATGCTGCGGTAGAGGCCACGCAGGCGGATCACGCGGTCGGTGGCGAAGGCCAGCACGCCCGCGATGCCGATCGTGAGCGCGTTCTGGGCCAGTGTGAACCACAGCGTGATCCAGACCGACGACTGGTATTCGGGGCTCGCCAGCAAGGCCCGGAAGTTGTCGAACCAGACGAACTGGACGCTGTTGCCGAACGGGTCGGTGATGACGAACGCCTGGGCGAGTGCGCGGAAGGCGGGAATGAAGAAGAACAGCAAGAGGACCAGCAGCTGCGGCAGCAGCAGAAGGAACGGCAGGCGCGCCTGGCGATAGTGAGCTCGCTTCAGGCCTGCTGTGCTGTATCGCTCTCCTCCCCTGCGTGGAGTCCGCGCAGCCGAGGATCCGCTGGGGGCGCGCCACTTCTGTGGCGCGTCTTTGCTCGCATCAATGAAGATCGCGCCACTAGCGTGGCGCGTTCCCTGCGTTGAAGGGGCGCTAGTACTTGCCAGCATGCAGTTTCTCGAACTGCCGCAGGATCTCGTTGCCACGCCGAACGGCATCGTCGAGCGCCTGCTGCGGCGTCTTCTTGTTGGCGAACACCGCCTCCAGCTCCTGGCGCAGGGCGAACGTCGTCTGCGTGAAGTTGCCGAAATGGAAGCCGCGCGAATTGGCCGTCGGCGTGCCGCGCTCGAGCTGCAGGATGGCGATCTCGCGCGTCGGATTGGCCGTGTAGTAGCCTTCGCTCTTGGCGACCTGGTAGGCCTTGTTGGTGATCGGCACATAGCCCGTCACCTTGTGCCACCACACCTGCAAGTCGGGACTCGCCAGGAAGGCGAGGAAGTCGGCGACGCCGTCATAGTCCTCGGGCTTCTGGCCCTTGAGCGTCCAGAGGGTGGCACCGCCGATCGTGCTGTTGCGCGCCGTCACGCCCTCTTCGTGCGGCAGGTAGGTGGCGCTCCACTTGATCTTGGCTTCACGCTCGACGCTGCCGTGCGCGGCGGTCGACGCAAAGAACGACGAGCATTTGCCCGAGGTGAACAGCTGCTCGGGATTGAGCCCCTGACCCGCCATCTGCATCACGCCATCGTCGACCCACTTCTTGAGCCGCGTGACCTGCTGGACGACCAGAGTCTTGTTGTAGACGAACTCGGTGTCGAGCCCATCGTAGCCGTTGGCCTTGGTGCCGAAGGGCTGGTCGTTGATGGCGCTGTAGTTCTCGATCAGGCTCCAGAAGAAGTCATTGGCAAGCGACGAGCCGCACTCGGCAACCCCCTTGCTCTTGATGGCATAGAGCTGCTTTTCGAGCTCCTGCCAGGTGTCGGCTGGCGCAGCAAAGCCCGCCTTCTCGAAATGCTCCTTGTTGTACCACAGGATCGGCGTCGACGAGTTGAAGGGCATGCTCATGAGCTTGCCCTTGTACTGATAGTAGCTCGCCACCGGCTTGATGAAGTCCGACCAGTCGATCGGCTTCTTCTTCTCGGTCAGCAGATCCTGCGCCGGCACGATCGCGTCCGACAGCAGCATCGTCATGAATCCGCGCTCGTAGATCTGCACCAGATGCGGCTGCTTCTTGGCGCGGTAGGCGGCGATGACGCCGTTGATCACCTCGTCGTAGTTGCCCTTGTTGGTGGCGACGACCGTGTACTTGCCCTGCGAGTCGTTGAAGCGCTTGACGATCTCCTCGACGCGCTCGCCCAGTACGCCGCCCATGGCATGCCAGAACTGGATCTCGATCCGCTGCTGCGCAGCGACGGGCCCCGTGAGCCCGATTGCGACGCCGAGCGTCGCCAAGCTTGCGACCATCCTTCTCGTCAACACACCCATCCCGTCCTCCCTTGGTTCTTGGTCAGGCAACGGCGCGCGACGGCGCCCAGAACCCTTCCTCGCCGAACAGCTCGCGTACCGCCGCATCGAGCCAGCCGAGGTCGGCCAGCAGGTCGAGCGCCGTATAGCGGCGCCGAATCAGACGGGCCCGCGCGTAGTCACGCGCATGCCTGGCGGGCGATACCCCGATGGCAGCGGCCGTCGACGGCGCGCCCGCAGCTTCGAGCTTGCCTCGCATCGCATCTGCGCGCGGCAGGCGGCGCCGAAGGTCCTTCGCAAGTCCACTCCAAGCCGCCCGCAGTCGCATGACGCGACGTTCGACGGCATCGGGTCCATGCGCCTTGGCCAGCGTTTCGCTTTCGGCGTTTGCAGCCATGAAGGCCAGGGGAAAAGCCGACGCGACTTCGGCACGCAAGCGCTGCGCCGACGGCGTCCGTGCCGCGCACGCGCTGGGCTCGATGGTCAGTGGATCCTGGGCGAGCAGCCACTCGTAAGCGGCCAGCATGGACAGGCAACCGATGCCGACGCAGGCACCATGCGATACCGGCAGGCTGGCGACGGCAACCTCCTCCATCTCCCAGAGATGAGCGAACTGATGATCGCTCCCACTGGCCGGCCGCGAGTTGCCATGCGCTTGCATGGCAAGGCCCGACATGATCAGGCCGCGCACCAGCCCATCGAGCGCCTGGCGCCGGCCGCTACGCACGCCGGCAGGGTCGCCGAGCCAGGCATCGAGATTGTCCTGGATGAGGGCAAATGGTCCGGGGCTGAGCGTCTCCTCGCCCAGGGCGTCGGCCAGCATCCAGTCCGCTCCGGCCACGACCTTGCCGGCAAGATCGCCATAGCCCCAGCCAGCCATTACCGAGGGCGCGGCAGCGATGATATCGAGATCGGCGATGATCGCGGCAGGGGCTGGGCAGGCAAAGGTCCGCTTGAAGCCATCGTCCCGCAGCGCCGCCCCGGAGGCGGCATAGCCGTCCATCGACGCCGCCGTCGCCACGCAAACATAAGACGTGCCTGCCAGGTGGGCGGCGTACTTCACCAGATCGTTGATCACGCCCGAGCCGACCGCGATCGGCAGGGCGGCACCTCGCTTCAGGACAGCGGCCAGCTCCCGCGCCGTCGCCGCCACAGGCTTTACGCGCGGCAGCTCTTCGAGGACGACTGGGTCGGCCGTCGAAAGGCCCCCATGCGCCATCCTTGCCGCGACCTGCACGCCCGCCGCCTTCCAGGTGTTCGCGTCAGCCACGATGAGATAGCGCGCAGCCGGCGCGGCCTGGCACAGCACCCCCGGCAAGGCATCGATCGCACCCTCCGCGATCACCGCTGCGCGGGTGGTCGATGCGACACGAAGCGCCGCCGATAGTCGGTCATCCTGGCCCTGCATTTCCGAGTGATTTACATCTGTATAGAATACGATACAAATGTTTTCGTCTATGAATGCCGTCCGGGTTGGCCTGAACAAGAAAGCGCACGTCAGATGTCGGTGGAAGATGAGCAGCTTCGCGTGCGCGTGGCCTGGCTGTACTTCATGGAGGGCCTGACCCAGGCCGACATCGCGACCAGGCTCGGCATCACCCGCCTGCGCGTCAACCGGCTGCTGGGCGAGGCGCGCCAGAGCGGCCTGGTCAACATCAAGGTCAATGCGCAGCTTGCCGGCTGCGTGGCCCTGGAGCGCCAGCTCGTGCAAGAGACCGGCCTGAAGGACGCCGTCGTCGTGCCCACCCCGGCGGATGCCGAGCAGATCCCGGTGGCCATCGGCCGGGCGACCGCCGACTATCTCGGCCGCCATCTCGACGAGCATCGAGCGCGCGGCCTGGGCATCGGCTGGGGCACCACGCTGCGCGAGACGATTCGCCATCTCGGCAACGCCAACCTTGCCGATCTCAGCATCAACTCGATGATGGGGGGCCTGACGCACGGGCTCGAACTCAACACCTTCGAGATCGCCAGCGAATTCGCCCGCCGCGTCAACGGCCAGTGCAACTACCTCGCCGCGCCGATCTACGCCGGCAGCCCACGCTCGCGCGACACGATCCTGGCGCAGGACGTGTTCCGCGAAACCCTCCAGCGGCTGGCGACCAACGACGTGGCACTGTTGAGTGTCGGCGATCTCAGCCGCCGCTCGCTTCTGATCCGCTATGGCTTGCCACGCGACGTCACGGTCGAAGCGCTGCGCGCGGCCGGCGCGGTCGGCGACATCATGGGCACCTTCCTCGATGCCCGTGGCCAGCCGGTGCGGCACACCATCAACAAGCGCGTCATCGCCGCTCCCCTGGAAATGCTGCGCGAGATTGCCACCGTGATCGTGGCCTCGGGCGGCCTCAACAAGACGGCGATCCTGGCCGCCACCCTGCATGCCCACCTTTGCTCAGTGCTGATCGTCGACGAAGCCACGGCGAAGGCCGTGCTGGGCGTCCTGCGCGGCGCCGGCTGACAGTCCATGTATCTCGGCATCGACATCGGAACTTCTTCGGCCAAGACTGTGCTGGTCGATGACTCCGACCGCATCGTTGGCGAGGCCAATCAGCCGATCGCGATAGCCCGGCCGCAACCTTTATGGTCAGAGCAGGATCCGCTGGATTGGTGGCGCGCCGTCGGCACCGCGCTCGACGCGCTGGCGAACCAACAGCCCACCGCCATGCGCTCGGTGCGCAGCATCGGCCTGTCGGGCCAGATGCTCGGCGTCACGCTGCTCGACCGCGACGACGACGCCATTCGTCCTGCCTTGCTCTGGAATGATGGCCGAGCTTTCGTCGAATGCGCCGCGCTGCACGAGCGCTTCCTGGATTTCGCCGACATCGTCGGTTGCCGGGCCATGCCGGGCTTCTCCGCGCCCAAGCTGCTGTGGCTGGCACGACACGAGCCGGAATCGCTGGAACGCGCGCGCTACGTCCTGCTGGCCAAGGACTACGTGCGTCTGAAGCTCACCGGCGACGCTGCCAGCGACCGCGCCGACAGCTCGGCCACACTCCTCATGGATACCCGGTCGGGCGACTGGCACGATGGCATCCTCTCAGCCTGCGGCATCGATCGTTCCATGCTGCCTCGCCTCGTCGAGAGCGCGGAAGTAAGCGGCAAGCTGCGCGCCGATCTGGCCACGCATTGGAACCTTCCACCCGGCATCCCGATCGTGGGTGGCGGTGGCGACAATATGTGTGCGGGTGTCGGGGTCGGCGCGATCCGGGCCGGCGAAGCCTATGTCAGCCTCGGCACGTCGGGCGTCTATTTCGTCGCCAATGATGCCTTCCTGCCGGCGCAGGGTGGCGGCATGCACACCCATCGTCATGCAGTGCCCGGCCTCTATGCACAGCATGCCGTGGTGCTGAGCGCGGCGGCAGCGCTCGGCTGGATCGCCGAAACTCTGCGCGTGGCTGATGTCGGCGCTCTGGTTGCGGAAGTCGAACGCGCCGGGCTCATGCCGCACGAAACGCCGGTCTTCACGCCCTACCTCTCCGGCGAACGCACGCCGCACGACGATCCGCGGCTGACGGCCACCTTCTCGGGCCTCACGCATCGTTGCGGCGCCTTGCATCTGGTGCAGGCGGTGATGGAAGGCGTTGCCCTGGCCTTGGCCGACGGTCACGACGCCCTGCTGCAAAGCGGGGCCCGCATCGACCGCGTCGCGCTGACCGGCGGCGGCGCGCGCAGCCCGCTGTGGGCCAGATTGGTCGCCGCTTCTCTCGGTGTGCCGCTCACGCGGGCGGCGCCGCATACGGGACCGGCTCTGGGCGCAGCCCGACTGGCACGACAGGGAGCGGGCGGGCCGCTGATCGCAAGACAAGCGGAAGAAGCGCCCGTCATCCCGGTCGATCCCACCCTGCGCGATCAACTCCTCCGCAAGAGGCCTCTCTACGCTCAGCACCGGCGACTCCATCCGATCAGCGCGTGAACACGACCTCCTCGAGATCGGTGCGCACTTCCCAGTGATGCCGCTCGAGCTCCGGGTCGAGATGCTCCTCCGCGGGATAGCCAAGGCAGAGATAAGCCACCAGGCTCCACGATGACGGCACATCCAGCACGCGCGTCACCGCCTTGGGATCCAGGATCGACACCCAACCCATGCCGATGCCATCGGCACGCGCCGCGAGCCACAACGTTTGGATCGCCGCCACCACAGAGTAGTGCAACGTCTCGGGCATGGTCTGCTGGCCAAGCCCGCTGCCGGTGTGTGTCGCGTCGTCTGAGAAAACAGCGAGATGCACCGGCGCTTCCTTGAGCCCAGCGAGCTTCAGGCCGGCATAGATCGCGTGCTTCTCGCCCGTGTAGCCCGCCAAGGCTTGCTCGTTGGCGTCGGTGAAGCTCTTGACGACAGCCAGCCGGCGATCCTGCGAATCGACGAGGACGAAACGCCATGGCTGGCTCAGGCCGACCGAAGGCGCATGGCTGGCCACTTCGAGCAGGGCATCGATGCGCTCGCGTGGGATGGGATCGGTGCGAAACCGCCGCACGTCACGCCGCCACAGCACGAGGTCGCGGAACTGCGCGCGAAAGGCCGCGTCGAAGGTCTTGGTCATGCCTGCTGCCTGTCGATGAAATGGAAGAAGGTGCCGCTCACCGAGCCGCGCCGGCCGCCACCCTCGGCAACCGCAACACCCGCCGCGTCGCGGCACTCGACCAGCGGCTCGTCCTTGCTCGCGAGCACGCTGGCATAGTGGAACTCATGCCCCAGGACCTCGGTACCTGCTGCGCCCAACGGGCACGCCGCCTGCAAGCGCGCACGACGGTAGCCGAGATGCATGCGGCGCTGCGCAAATGATGTCTCGAGGCCGAGCAGTCCCACCATTGCATGTCGTTCGCCGTGAGCGTCCTCGATCCCCTGCCCCAACACCATGTAGCCGCCGCATTCGCCATGAACAGGAACGGCCCGCTCAGCCAAGGCCTGCAGACCGCGCTGAAAACGACGCGCCGAGGCCAACGTTGCAGCGTGGAGCTCCGGATAGCCGCCGGGCAACCATACCGAGTCGGCGCTCGAATCCGGTGGCTGGTCGGCGAGCGGCGAGAAGAAGAGGATCTCGGCACCGGCTGCGCGCCAACGATCGAGCAGATGCGGATAGAGAAAGGAGAAAGCACGGTCCTGCGCGACAGCGATACGCTGGCCAGGAGGCGGCGGGCCTGGCGAGGCGGCGGCCGTGAGCTGCAGAGGTTGCGCGCTGTTGCGGATGGCCTCGAGGTCGACAGCCGGCTCGATTCTGTCGGCCAGCCGGTCGAGATGCAGCCCGATATCGGGCGTCTCATTGGCCTGCACCAAGCCAAGGTGACGCTCGGGCAGGCTCACGCTTTCATCGTCGGCAATGGCGCCAAGGATCGGCAGGCCGATGCGGTCGAAGGCCGGCCTGATCAGCGCGGCATGGCGGGCGCTGCCGACGCGATTGAGGATGACACCTGCGACCACGATGTCATCGCGGTAGCGGGCGCAGCCGGCCGCCACCGCGGCTGCCGTCTCGGCCTGCCCTGCCACATCGAGCACCAGCACGACCGGCCAGCCCAGTAACGCGGCAAGATCCGCCGTCGAGCCAGTGGCGGTTTGACCGGCATGGGCGGCGCCATCGAACAGGCCCATGACGCCTTCGACGATCGAGAGATCGGCAGCGACGCCATGAGTCGTCGCAAGCTCGATGAGCGTCAGGCGCGACATCGCCCAGGTGTCGAGATTGTAGCTCTGCCGCCCGGCCGCGACGGCATGAAACGCCGGATCGATATAGTCCGGGCCGCATTTGAACGGCTGCACGGCAAGGCCACGCCGCGTGAAGGCACGCAGCAGGCCGAGCGTCACCGTGGTCTTGCCGGCGCCGGAGCTGGCGGCGGCGACGATGAAACCGCGCATCATCGCCAGGGGACCAGTCCCGACAAAAGCGGTCGGCGCAGAGCGGCAATGGCGCCGATGACGACGATGGCGGGCGAGCCGACGCCATGTGCGACGGCATCGTCAGCCAGCGATGCCAGCCGGCTTTCGACCACCCGCTCCTCGCCGGTGGTCGCCGCCTGGATCAGTGCCGCCGGCGTGTCGCCGGGCAGCCCACCGGCCTCGAGAGCGGCCGCAATTTCCGGCAGTTGCGTCATCGGCATATAGAGCAGGATGGGTTGGCCGAGCTTTGCCAGCGCCGCCCAGTCCGCCGCCGATTTTCCCTCTTCTGCGCGATGGCCTGCCGCGAGCACGACAGCATGGTTGGTGTCGCGCGACGTCGCTGGAATGCCGACCAGCGCCGCTGCCGCCAGGCCCGAAGTCAGGCCCGGGATGATGCGGAAGCGCACGCCGGCCGCGGTCAGCGCCGACGCCTCGTCCCAGCCGCGGCCGAACACGAAGGGATCGCCGCCTTTCAGCCGCAGCACCCGACGGCCCATGCGCGCACGCTCGATCAGCACCTCGTTGATGTCGCGCTGCTGTGGCGAGGGCCGGCCACCGCGCTTGCCGGCCGAGATCAGTTCTGCGCCCTTGCGGGCAAGCGTCAAGACCCGCTCATCGACCAGCGCGTCGTGCACGACGTCGTCGGCAATGGACAAGGCATGCACGGCGAGCACCGTCAGCAGCCGCGGATCGCCTGGACCCGCGCCCGTGAGCCACACCTCGCCTGGAGGAAAGTCGGGAAGATCAGGGAAATCGTCGAGGATCACGAGCCCCTGCCGCGAAAGCGCCGTTGATAGGCCGCGTCGTAGAGCGCGCTGTTGCGAAAGTCGCGCGCCTCCAGGACCTTGCCGACCAGGATCAAGGCCGTGCGCTCGACAGGATGCTTGGCCACCTCGGCCACGATCGTGTCGAGCGTGCCGCGAATGATGCGCTGATCGGGCCAGCTTGCGCGATAGACAATGGCGGCAGGACAATCCGCGCCATAGAACGGAAGAAGCTCGGCCGCGACCTTGTCGATGGCATGGATGGAGAGATGAATGGCAAGCGTCGCGCCTGTCCTGGCGAAGGCTTCCAGCGTCTCCCTCTGCGGCATCGCCGAGGCGCGTCCAGAAGTCCGCGTGAGCACCACGGACTGCGCCAGCTCGGGCAAGGTCAATTCCTGGCCGAGCGCCGCCGCGGCCGCGGCAAAGGACGGCACGCCGGGCGTGATGGTGTAGGCGATGCCGAGCTCATCGAGGCGACGAAGCTGCTCGCCCAACGCGCTCCACACGGAGAGATCGCCGGAATGCAGGCGGGCGACGTCCTGACCTTGCTCGGTCGCGAGGCGGCATTCCTCGACGATCTCGGCGAGCGACATCGGCGCGGTGTCCACGACGCGCGCGCCGGGCGGGCAGTATTCCAGCAGCTCTTCCGGGACCAGCGAGCCGGCGTAGAGGCAGACCGGGCAGCGGCCGATGAGCTTGCGGCCGCGCACCGTGATGAGATCGGCGGCACCCGGTCCCGCACCGATGAAATGCACCGTCATCGGCCATCTCCCGCGGCGATGGCGCAGGTCGCTCGTTCGGTGGCAATGCGCCAGCCGAGCAGACGGCCATTGCGGCCAGCGACGACCAACGCCGACGCTTCCGCGATCGACGGCAGGCCTTTAGCGTCGAGGACGCGCTTCGATGTCGTCAGCACGTGCCCAGCGACAGCGGCAAGCTCGGCCACAGTGCACGCCACCAGCGGCACACCCAGCCGCCTCGCCGCTTCGGGACAAGCACGCTCCGTCGCTTTTTCTGATTCCGTTGCCATCGCTTCCAATCGCTCGACCGCTACCTCGAACTTGCCCAACGCCAAGCGGACCACGCGCTCGACCTCGTCGGCCGAGGTGCCGCGCCGAAAGCCCACGCCCGCCACGATCACGGTTTCCTCACGCGCCACTGGATGATGGGCGACGCCTGGCGCCAGACGAAGACATTGCCGCTGCTGCCAGCCTTGCCGGCCTTGGCGACCTCCAGCCGCACGAGCTCGCCGCCATGGCGCTGGAAGAGGTCGATCAGTCGACCTTCCGATTGCAGCGACACCGCGTTGGCGACCAGGCGCCCGCCGGATTTCAAGGCGGACCAGGCACCGTCGAACACGCCGGGATCGGAAAGACCGCCCCCCAGGAACACGACATCCGGTGCCGGCAGCCCGGCGAACGCCTCCGGGGCCCTCTTCTGCACGACCAAAAGATCCAGCGTACCAAGCTTGGCTGCATTGCGCGCTGCCCGCGCCGCGCGCTCCGGCTGATCCTCGATCCCAATCGCTTTCAGGGAGGAATGGCGCAGCAGCCACTCGATGGCGACCGATCCTGCGCCGAGGCCGACATCCCACAACAGCTCGCCCTGGCGCGGTGCGAGCGCCGACAGCGTCACGGCACGGACCTCGCGCTTGGTGAGCTGACCGTCATGCTCGAACAATGCATCGTCCAGCCCCGGCGCCAACGCGAGCACCTTTGCATCGGGCGATGCCACGATCTCCAGCGCAATGGTGTTGAGGGCGGCAACCTCCTGCAGATCGAGCGCTGCTGCAGTCGCACGGCGCACGCGTTCGCGCGGTCCGCCGATGGCTTCGAGAACGGTAAACGACGACTCCCCCATGCCGAGCTCGGCCAGTAATCTCGCCAGCTTGGCCGGTGTCTCATCATCCCAGGACAGGGCAAGAATGCGCGCGCCAGGCTGCAGATGGCGCACGATGCCCTCCAATGCACGGCCATGCAGGCTCACCAGCGCCACGTCCTGCAGCGACCAGCCCAGTCGCGAGGCCGCGAGGCTGAAGGCCGAAGGATGCGGCAGGCACAGCATCTCGTCGGCGGCAAAGGACCGCATCAGCAGATCGCCGACGCCATAGTGGAACGGATCGCCGCTCGCCAGCACGACGACGGGCCGGCCGCGATGCTTCGCGAGCGCCGGCACTGCATCGCCGATCGGGCTCGGCCAGGCGAGCTTGCGGCCGCCGATGAGCGGATCCGCCAAGCCGAGATGACGCTTGCCGCCCACGACCAGCTCGGCTGCGGCAAGCAGCTTTTGCGCCACTGGCGAAAGGCCCTCGATGCCGTCCTCGCCGATGCCGATGATGGACAGCCAGCGCCCGGCCGTGCAGGTTGCCTGCTCGCTTGTCATCGACCGATCCTGCAATGCACGTCCTCATTCTTGGCGGCACCACCGAAGCGTCCGAGCTGGCCCGGCTCATGGCCGGCGACACGCGCTTCGAGGCGACCCTGTCGCTGGCGGGACGGACCTCTTCGCCCAGGCCGCAGCCGCTTGCCACGCGAATCGGCGGCTTCGGCGGCACCGAAGGTCTCGCGCAGTATCTCGACGACCACAAGATCGAAGCGGTGGTCGACGCCACGCATCCTTATGCCGCACAAATCTCCGCCAATGCCGTGGCTGCCTGTGCGCGCACAGGTACGCCGCTCGCTTCCATCGTGCGCGCAGCCTGGAGCGCTCAGCCCGGCGACGTCTGGCAGGTCGTGGCGTCGACTCAGGAGGCGGTCGCAGCGCTGGGACCAAGTCCGCGGCGGGTGTTCCTGAGCCTGGGACGGCAGGAGCTGCATCTCTTCGCGGGAGCACCACAGCATCACTACCTCGCCCGGCTGATCGAGGCGCCGCAGGAGGCGAGCCTGCCGCCGGACCTGGTGCTGCTGCGCCAGCGCGGCCCGTTCGATCGCGATGCCGAGCAGCGCCTGCTGCAGGACGAGAGGATCGACGTGGTCGTCTCCAAGAACGCCGGTGGCAGCGCGACCTACGCCAAGATCGAGGCGGCACGAGCGCTCGACCTGCCGGTGATCATGATCGAGCGGCCCGACAAGCCGGCTGGCGTCGTCGTGGCGAGCGCGACGCAGGCCGTGGCGTGGCTCGCTCACGACGCAACCTCTCGCTCGCTGCGCGGCGTGTAGATCCAACGCCCTACCTGTCGAGTCGTGCTGGCGCCGATGATGACCAGCGTGCGCATGTCGGCGCAAGACGGATCGGCGGCGCCGAGCGCGGTGGCGACGACCTTGGCGTCGGCGGTGCCGGCGGCGCGCACGAACAGCACCGCTGTATCCTTCACCTTGACCTGCCGCAGCACGTCGAAAGCATGTCCCAATTGATGCGGACGCGCCTTGGACGCCGGATTGTAGAGCGCGATCACGAAGTCGGCTTCGGCGGCCGCCTTCAAGCGGCGCTCGATCGTGCTCCAAGCCTTGAGATTGTCGGATAGCGAGATGGCGCAGAAGTCCCCGCCCAGCGGTGCGCCGACTTCAGCGGCGGCAGCCAGCATGGCTGTCACGCCGGGCTCGACCCGGATGTCCAGATCGCGCCAGCGTCGGTCGCCAGCTTCGACCGCCTCGAAGACAGCTGCCGCCATGGCGAACACGCCGGGATCGCCTCCTGAGACGACCGCAACGCGCCGGCCCGCCGCGGCGAGCGAGAGGGCGTGGCAGGCTCGTTCCAGCTCGACCTTGTTGTCCGAAGCATGGCGCCGCTGCCAAGCACGTTTCGGAACGCGATCGAGATAGGGACCATAGCCGACGAGATCGGTGGCGCGGGCCAACGCAGTCTGCGTCGCGGGCGTCATCAGCTCCGCCTTCCCGGGACCGGTGCCGACCACGACCAGCGAGCCGGTCACAGCCGCCTCCCCTCGCCCGCGATCAGCACCATGGCGAAATAGGCACCGACGGGCTGGCAACAGTCAGCGAGCGGCAGGATGCGTTCCTCCTGCATGGTGCCGCGCTCGACATAGACCGCGCGCGACAACAGGCCGGCCGCCTCGACGGCACGGCGCACCTTCGCAAGATTGCGTCCCACCTTCATGATGACCGCAGCGTCGGCAAGGCGCAGGCGCTCGACCAGCTGGCCCTCACCCAGCGTGCCCGGCAGCACCGCAAGCGTGTCGTTGCCCCAGGTCATCGGCAGGTTGGCACGCGTCCAGCAACCCGACATGCCGGTCACGCCCGGTACGACCTCGATCGGGAAGTCGGCGGCGAGCCGTCGCCAGATATGCATGAAGGAGCCATAGAAGAACGGATCGCCCTCGGCCAGCAGGCCGACCGACTTGCCCTGCCGCAGCAAGCCCGCAACGGCGTCCGCCATCTCGCGATAGAACGCGCCGATCTGCCGCTGGTAGACGGCGCTATCCGCCGGCACCTCGTCGGTCAGAGGGTATTCGAAGCGCTTTTCGACGCGCCCTTCGGTCATCAAGGGCGCCACGATTTGGCGCGCGTTTCCGAGGTGCCCTTTCTTGGCGAAGTAGGCCACGACATCGACGGCCTGCACGAGACATGCCGCGCGCAAGGTGAGGTAGCGCGCGTCGCCGGGACCGACGCCGATGCCGTAAAGCGTGCCGGCCTTGGCGCCGCCGGCCAAAGTACTGAGCGCGATCATTCCTGCTCGCTTGCCAGCGCATTGACGGCGGCGACGGCCATGGCACTTCCGCCCTTGCGGCCGCGCACGATCAGGAACGGCAGACGCCCGTCGGCCGCCAGCGCTTCCTTCGATTCCATCGCGCCGACGAAACCTACCGGCAGGCCGATCACGGCAGCCGGCACAGGCGCGCCCTCGTCGAGCATCTCGAGCAGATGGAACAGCGCTGTCGGCGCATTGCCGATCGCCACCACCGAACCCGCGAGGCGATCGCGCCACAGCTCCATGGCCGCGGCGGTGCGTGTGTTGGCCATGCGCCTGGCCAGCGTCGGCACCGTCGGATCATCGATGGTGCAGATGATCGGGTTGGACTTGGGCAAGCGTGCCCGCGTGATGCCCTGGGCCACCATCTTGGAATCGCAGAGGATCGGAGCGCCCTCGAGCAGGGCCTGGCGGGCACGCTGGGCAAAGTCCGGCGACATCACGATGTCGCGCGCGATCTCGGTCATGCCGCAGGCATGGATGATGCGAACGACGACCCGCTCTTCCAGAGCGGTGAAACGCTCGAGCTCGGCTTCCGACCGGATGATGGAGAACGACCGACGATAGATCTCGGCGCCATCGCGAACATAAGCGCGTTCAGGCATCGACCGGGACCTTGAACAAGGTCGGGAAATCAGTGCTGCGCAGCAAGCGCCGTCCGGCACGATAGCGTCCGTCCTCGCCGACCAGCGTCAGATCGGCCGGAGCGGAGCGTGCGCAGCGCTTGGCGCACCCCGACACATGGATGCTGCCTCGATAGCCATGCTCGGCGGCAAGCACGGCGAGCCGCCGTGCATCACCACGGGCATCGACACTGCTCGACACGCAGCCGGGGGCGCCGGGACAGGCGTCGATAAGCAGCAGCGGGTGGCGATCGTCGACGATCAATCCGGCGGCGTGCGCGTCCTCGATCAGGAGCTCGTCGCGCACGTCGAAGTAGACGCTCCGCCACGGCGAGAGCCGCATACCCGTGGCCTTCGCGCGGTCCGCCGACTCAACGAGGTGACGAAGCTGGCGTGCTTCCAGCCGACCAAACGGCGCCGCGACGCCGACGGCGTTCTCCAGCAAGCCGAGACGGCGTGCACCCGGCTGCGGAGTCGCCACCAGGGGCGAGAGCATCGACTGCACATCGACAGGATGCTCGCGCATCCGTCCCTGCATGGCGCGGGCAGCAGCGATCGCGATCTCCACGGTCCGGCCCGGAGCGACCGAGCCCAGCCACGCGGTGCCCAGCGGCGTATCGAGACCGAACGCAAAGGTCTCGCCGGTCGCGGCCAGGCAGATGTCGGCGCGCTCGCCGGCGATCGACAGGGCGCCACCGCCATCGACCAGCATGCCGAATTTCGCCGGCAGTGACCGAAGGCCGATTTCGGCCACCAGCGCTCGATCGAGCGCGGCTGCAATCGACCTCACGTCGAGCCACTCGGTTGAATCGAGGCCGGCCAACGGCGACAGCATGATGTTGCGTCGAGCTTCGGTCTCGGGATCGCCGTCGAGCAGATCGAGGCGGCGCAGCGCCTCGTGAAGCTGCGGCAGGCTCTCCTGGGTCAACCCGCGGATCTGCAGGTTCGCACGGCGCGTCAAGTCGATGTGCCCATTGCCCAGCCGCTCTGCAAGGTCGGCCAAGGTCGCCGCCTGCGCGAGGCTCAAGGCGCCGCACCGAGGTCGGATGCGCACGATCAGGCCGTCACCGCTCGGCATGGGCCGCAGCGCGCCCGGGCACCAACCCTTCCTCATGGTTGCGCCTCTTCAAGGGTACGTGACAGCTCATGGTCGACGGCATTGCGGCGCGTCAGCCAGAGCCCACGCGCCAGCGCATCGCGCAGCCGTGCGGCGATCGCCGCAGCGGCAGCCGGGTTCCTCTCGATCATCGCCGATCGCACGGATTCATCGGCGATCACCGCCTCATGCACAGTGTCAAACAAGGAGCTCGACACGCCGGCCGTCGCGGAAAAGGCGTATAGCGCGTCGACGCCTTGGGCGATCTCGGCGACGCCACGATGGCCGTGCACCAGCATCGACGCGATCCAACGCGGGTTGGCGAGCCGGCCGCGCACGATGCGCGCGATCTCCTCGGCCAACAGGCGTGCCTTGGGCGCTTCGGTGCGGCTTGTGTCGAGATGGTAGAGATCGGGCGTGTTGCCCAGCAGCGCCGCCGCTGCGGCAAAGCCCCCGGCGAAGTCGGCGACGCCATCGCCATCCAGGACGTCGCGCTCGCGGTCATCCTGCGGATGGACCAGCAGGTCGGCCTCGGCCACACGTTCGCGAAAACCCTCGCCGGCGACCCGGACCGGCTCGGCACCGCCATAGGCATGCGTGACGGCCGCGAGATAGACCTCGCCCAGCTCCGCGCGCGTGCGCCAGTCGCCATCCAATGCGCGATCGGCAGCCTGCGCGCCGTAGCTGCCGGGCGCGCCGCCGAACACACGGGAAAGGTCGCCGTTGTTGCGGCGAGCCTCAGCGAGCGGATTGTCCTCGGTCGGCTCGTCGAGCTCGGCGACGCGCCGCGCCGCAAGGTCGAACAACGAGATCTGCGCTTCGAAGATGTCGCGGAACAGGCCGGAGATGCGCAGGGTCACGTCTATGCGTGGCCGGTCGAGCACGGCAAGCGGCAGGATCTCGATGCCGGTCACGCGATTCGACGCCTTGTCCCAGATCGGCTTGACGCCGAGATAGTGAAGCGCCTGCGCGAGATCGTCACCGCCGGTGCGCAGCGAGGCGGAGGCCCAGAGATCGATGACCAGGGTACGCGGCGGCTCGCCGTGGTCCTGCAGATAGCGGCGCACGACCTCATCGGCGGCACGCACGCCGATGGCGGCGGCCGTGCGCGTCGGGATGGCGCGCGGATCGATCGAGGTGAGGTTGCGACCGGTCGGCAGCACGTCGGCACGGCCGCGTGTCGGCGCGCCGGCCGGACCGGGCGCGACGCGCCGGCCGTCGAGCGCCGCAATCAAGGCGGAACGCTCCTGTTCCGCCGACGCTCTCACCGCGGCCTCGCTGCCTGTTGCCTTGGCCAGCGCCTGCACGGTGCCGTCATCGGGCGTCTGGCCGAACACATGCAGGCCCTCGCGGATGCTGAGCTCCTTGATGTCGCACAGCTGGGCGTCGAGCTTGGCGATGGCCTGCCGGTTGGGTTCGTCCTTGGTGAGGCCGCACTCCTCGGCAAGGCCGCTGGACCAGGCACGCTCGACGATCTCGTCTTCCAGGTAGCGCAAGCGACGGCGATCGAGCCCATCCGCGGCAGCGTATTCCTCAATGATGCCTTCAAGCTCTGCGAGCGGGCCGTGCAGGCCGGCGGCGCTGAGCGGCGGCGTGAGATGGCCAATGGTGACGGCGCCGAGGCGTCGCTTGGCCTGCACCGCCTCGCCCGGATTGTTGACGATGAACGGGTAGATGACCGGCACGGGCCCCAGAACGGCTTCCGGCCAGCAGTCTGCCGATAGCGCCAGCGCCTTGCCGGGCAGCCATTCCAGCGTGCCGTGCGTGCCGAGATGGATCAGGGCGTCGATCCGAGCAGTCCTGCGCAGCCAGGCATAGGCCGCGACATAGGCGTGGCCGGGCGGGCAATTGGTGTCGTGGTAGGCCGCCTTGCGATCGCCCAGCGCACCACGGTCAGGCTGCAGCAGCACCAGCACCTTGCCGCAGCGGAGCACGGGCAGGCGCAACAACTCATCCTTGGGCGCACCCCACGCATCCGTCAGTTCCTGCTGGAGCTTCAACGGCAGTGTCGCGATGGGAAGCTCGACATGCTCGGCCTGGCCTCGCAGCAGGCGTTCGACGTCCGACGCTTGCCAATGGGATCCGCCCGTGTCGTAACCCTGCTCGCTCAGCAGCGTGAGGATCGCCGCCGCGCTCGCCGCGGTGTCGAGGCCGACGGCGTAACCGGTGCGACCGCCGCGCGCCGGATAGTCGGACAAGACCACCGCCAGGCGGCGTTCGAACCGCGGCATGCGACCGAGACGAACCCACGCCGCAGCCAACCGCGCGACATAGTCGATTCGATCGTGGTCCGGCTCGTGGCGCACGCTGGCAAACTCCAACCGTGCATCGATCGGAGCCTCGGCCTTGAAGGAGATGGCGCGGGTCATCAGGCGCCCATCGAGCTCCGGCAAGACGACATTCATCGCGAGGTCGGCAGGCGACAAGCCCCGCGCTGAAGCCTGCCACGCTTCACGTGGGCTGCCGGACAGCACCGCCTGGAGGACAGGGACGTCGGCAACGTCCAGCACCGTCGCATCGTTGTCGCGCCTGGCTGAGAACGCGGTCGTGTTGAGAATGATCGCGGGCTTCCTGGCCGCCAGCAGCGCCTCGAGCTCGGGGCGGATTGCCGGGTCCTTCAAGCTGCTCACGGCAATGCCCAGCGGCGCCAGGCCCTGACGTTCGAGCGCATCCATGAGCGCCGTGATCGGCGCGATGTCCGCCGCCAGCAGATTGGCGCGATAGAACACGACCAGCGCGACGGGGCGGTCGTCGCGCACCTGCCCCAGGACCGACATCGCGCCGACGGGGACGGGCGGCGTCCAGGACACATTGCGGCCGAGCAACGTCGCGGCGTAGCGCAGCGCCTGCTGCAGGTTATCGGCGCCACCCTCGCGGAAGAAACGATCAAGCAGCGCGAGCGGCGCCGCCATGAGAGTGGACAAGGACGCAAGCCTGGGATCGGCGCGATCGTCGCCCGGCAGGGCGGCGAGCAGCACACCGTTGTCGCGCGCCGCATCGGCGACGTGCTCCAGGCCGTAACGCCAATAGTCGAGGCCGCCCAGGCAGCGCACGATGACGAGGCGGGCGCGAGCCACGACGCTCTCGACATAGAGGTCGACCGACATCGGATGGCCGAGCCGCTTGAGGCTGGCCAGCCGCACGGTCGGCAGCAGGTCGGCATCGCGGCGCCACGCTTCGGCCAGCGCAGAAAGATCGCTGTCCGAGAAAGAGAGCACGACGATCTCGGCCGGCGACTGGCCGAGGTCGACCGCAACGTCGGCCTCCTCCAGAGTCGCAAGCTCGGTCGCCAGCACGTGCATGGGCTAGCCCGCGATGAGGGCGCGAATGGCGTCCTTGTCGAAGCCGCTTTCGCCGATCACCACCAACCGGCCGCGCCGCGGCTGGCCGGCCGCCCACTTGCGGTCATAGTGGTGCTGGATGCGCGCGCCCACGCCCTGCACCAAAAGCCGCATCGGCTTGCCGTCGATATCGACAAATCCCTTCATGCGCAGCACATCATGCAGCTCGACTGCCTTGGCCATGCGCTCGACCAGGGCCTGGGGCGAGGCGAAACGCGGCAGGTCGACGATGAAGGTGTCGAAATCGTCGTGGTCGTGCTCGCCTTCGAGATCATGGTGCGAGGGCCGGCTGGCGAGATCCGATTCGGCCTCGGCGCTCAGTCCCAGCAGCACGTCGATCGGCACCTGCCCGTTCTCGGCCTCCACGACCTTGACAACGCGCGGCAGGGTCTTGCCGATCTCGCCGGTCACGGCCTCGCGCTCGGCATTCGACATGAGGTCCGCTTTGTTCAGGATCACCAGATCAGCGCACAGGAGCTGATCCTCGAACACCTCCTCCAGCGGATTGTCGTGGTCGAGCGACTGGTCGGCCGCCCGCTGGCGTGCCACCGCCTCAGGATTATCGGCGAAGCGTCCGGCGGCGACAGCCGCGCCATCGACCACGGCGACCACGCCGTCGACCGTCACCCGCGAGGCGATCTCGGGCCAGTTGAAGGCCTTCACAAGCGGCTTGGGCAAGGCGAGGCCCGAGGTTTCGATGACGATATGCTCGGGCGGTGAGGGCCGGTCGAGCAGCCCGGTCAAGGCGGGCACGAAGTCGTCGGCCACCGTGCAGCACAGGCAGCCGTTGGCGAGCTCGACGATGCTGTCTTCCGAGCAGCTTTCGATGCCGCAGCTCTTCAGGATCTCACCGTCGATGCCGACGTCACCGAATTCATTGACAATCACGGCAAGCCGGCGGCCACCAGCGTTCTCCAGCACATGGCGCACCAGCGTCGTCTTCCCGGCTCCCAGGAAGCCGGTGACGATGGTGCAGGGAACCTTGGCCAACGCGCTCATTACAACTCCTTGTGGCCGATCGGCGGCACGCGCGCGATCACGCCTTTGCGGAACGACAACGGCCGCTCGCGCCAGGGAACGATGCCGTTCCCGGATGCCGCGAAGCTCAGCGCCGCGGCGACGATCTCATCGGCATGCGACTGCGGATCGATATCGCCGATCAGGTAGGTCCATTTGTCGGCGCCGCAGAAAGCAACCGTGCAGGGCCGCGTGCAAACGGCGAGGCAATCAACGCCAGTGACTGCAAGCCGGTGCATGCCCTCGGTGCCCAAGCGTGACTCGATGGCCTCGACCAAGGCTCGGCCAGGTCGATCAAGCGCATCGTCTTCCTCACCAGCACCGCGCCGGCAGGAAACGCAGACGAAGATGGTCGTGATCATGACGCGACGGGACGGCTCGCTGGTTTCGGCGCAAACCTCGGCCACAGGACGCCGACGGCGACGCCGGCGAAGGTCCACAACAGGCCCTGCACGATCAGGGAGAGGGCCGCAAACTGCGCAGCAAGCTCGGCCGGGACCTTGCTTTCGAAAGCGTGCGTATGAGGCGCGCCGATGAGGTGCGGCGCCACCAATAGGACAACGGCGCCCAGCCGCAGGGCCGGATTCTCGAGGCGCAGAAACGCCCACAAGGCCAACGCCGTGGCGGCGGCGGTCCCGATCCACCAGATCTGCCGCGCCACCAGCTCGCCGGATGCAGCGCCCGGCAGCTCGGGTGCAAGGCCGGCGGACGGGGCAAGGCCCGTGGCGACAAAGCCTGCGATCGCCCAGGCCAGCGCATGGCGTTCGTCGATCGGATCGCCCACGAAGATCATGCCGGCCAGCAGCAGGAAGGCGGCGCCGACCGCCGTCGCGATGGTCGTGACGGCCGTGTAGAAGAAGCGCGGCAGACCATCGGCGGGCTTCCACCCGTCGCCATGCTCATGATCATGATCATGTGCGTGATCGTGGCTGTGCGTC
>Ga0081455_10000691_pt1 | contig 43784 bp, 40 predicted proteins | sample TabmetS3T2R1_FD_70207 | JGI IMG/M metagenome (GOLD analysis project Ga0081455, IMG submission 70207) | Tabebuia heterophylla rhizosphere microbial communities from the University of Puerto Rico - S3T2R1 | ecosystem: Host-associated > Plants > Roots > Rhizosphere ...
GCTGGTGGCGATGCTCGATCAGAATCTGGGTTTTCGGGCTCCAAGCGCCGAAGGCGCGCCGCCACGCCATGAAACCCTCATGGCGACGATCGACTGGAGCTTCAGGCTGCTGTCGCAGAGGGAAGCCACGCTATTCGGCTTGCTGTCGGTGTTCAGCGATGCGTTCGAGGCCGAGGATGCGGTTTTCATCGCGGAGACTGCGGGACTTACTCCGGTCGATGTCGTCACCGGCCTTGGGAGTCTCGTCGCCAAATCGCTTTTGACCGCGCAGGCGAGGGGATCGAGCCTTCGCTACCGGCTGCTCGACAGCACACGGCGCTATGCGGCCGAGCGACGCCAGGCAGACCCTGTTTGCAGTCAAGCTCTGCACCGCCATGCGCAGCGCGTCCTCGTGCTGTTCGAACAGTCCGAGGAGGAGTGGAACTGGCGTGAGCCGGCCGACTGGACCCAACGCTACCTTGGCCGTATCTCCGATTTGAGAGCCGCCCTTTCATGGGCATTTGGCGACGAAGGAGACCCGGTCCTCGGCATCCGGCTTACGGTTGCGGCGATCACCTTATGGTCGGAAACCTCCATCCTGTCGGAAGCCCAGGCGCGGTTGGAATTTGCGCTCGCCTTGGCCAAGACAATCGAATGCGACGATCTATCGAAGGCAAAGCTCGCCTGTGCCCTTGGATGGAGCCTGTTCTATGCCCGCAAGATGTCGAACGAAAACGAGGTTGCCTGGCTTGCCGCCATTGCCTTTGCACGGCGCGCCGAAGATCAGGAGTATCAGCAGCGAGCGCTGGTGGGTTTCGCCTTCTACCTTTTGCAGATCGGCAATGTCGCTCGAGCCATAACCCATCTTGAGGAAGCCGCCGAGCTGGCCGATCGCGACCGCGACTCGACGGCAACATCCGAAGGCGACAGGGCGCTGGCCTGGGCCAGAGCCCATGCCGGCGAATTGACCGAAAGCCGTCAGGTTCTCGACCGCCTCGCGGCGATCCATTCGCTGGCCGAGGGCCGTTCGCGCAAGGACGCGAACGAAGTCTACCGGTTCATCACGGCCCGCTTCAACCTGCCGATTGTCGCGTGGATGCAAGGGCATGCCGACTATGCGGCGAGGCTCGCGCGCGATGCTGTTGACGCCGCAGATCGCAGTGGTCATTGGGTGTCTCAATCGAACGCGCTTGGTCTCGCCGCGCTTCCCGTCTCGCTTGAAACCGGGAATTTGGATGCACTCGAGAGCTTCACCGAGCGGCTACGCCGCAATCTGGAACGGGAACGCATTTCGCGGTGGATTCCGGTCGAACGATATTTCTCCGCCTGCCTTCGCGATCGGCGCGGCGATGCGAAGGCGGTGGATGATATTCGAGCGGCGATCGACGAACTGATCGAATGTCGCTTTTTGATGCGGATCGGCAGCTACCTTGCGGTACTCGCCCGCGCCTTGCTGCGCCAAGGGCGGATTGACGAAGCACGCGAAACCATCGCGCGGGCCATCGACTATCAGGAACGGCAGGGAGAACGCTGGTGCCGGTCGGAATTGCAGCGGGTCGATGCATCGGCAATGTTCCACGCAGGTGAGCCGCTGCGCGCTGAAAAGCGGCTGCAGCAAGCGCTCGCCGAAGCGCGCGCAATAGGGGCGGTGACCTTCGAGCTCCGTATTGCCACCGATCTTGCCGCGCACTGGATCGCGGCTGGCCGCAGGCCCAAGGCCGTCCGATTGCTCGCCCCGATCTATCAAAAGTTCACCGAGGGCTTTGAAACCCAGGATCTTGTCGCTGCTTCGCGCCTCCTGCAGCGCGTGCGCGCCAGCGGATAGCGGGCAAGCCGGACTGAGCGCTATGCAGTGCTCACCGGCGGGTCGATTTTTCGAGACAGGGTCTCGTTCGGGAAGGCCGGGCAGGCGGATCTTTGCGGTGAACCTGATTCGCGGAATGCCGGATTTGGAGTTTCCGAAACCGAGGACAAGGCCGCTGCCGACGCTCTGAAGGACGCAACCCAGACGACGCCGAGCGAACGGCCTTCCGTCATCATCGTCGAAGTGCTCGGCTTCGGGGGCGATGGCAGCGACGCGCCGGCTGACCCGAATGAATCACGCCGGCGTGGCGGCCCGGATGAGCAGCGGAGCCAGGATCTGGACAGCCCCTATCAGATTCTGGGTGCTGGCCAGATGACGGCGGACGAAGCGAGACAGATCATCGCCGAACGCCGTCGTGGTTCCGGACAGCGATGAAATCCACGCAAGTGTCGCATCTCGACCAGGTCGCAAAGGCATTGGGTCGAGGTGTGGCAGTGTCTCAATTCGGCGACGCATTCAGCAGTAGCACCCACGTGACCGCGACAGGCGCCAGCTTTGCCTCTTGGGTTGGCTCGATACGCCGGCAGTTGCCGCGAAATCAGGGTATTGAATTTGAGGCTTCTTCATCGGGCCCAAGCCCAGATGACCTGCCAGCTCCACGGGAGATCAAACCCGTTTCTTGAACGGCAGCACCGACCGGAACGTGTGGCGCGCTGCTCACCACGACCGGGCCCCCGTCGGCGACGTGGCTTATAAGTGTTTCAAGGGCCAGAAAAAATTTCTCGGCAAGCATGGAAGCCTCCCCCGGGTCAGGAAGAGTGGTAACTAAAGTACTCACGCGAGAAGAGAGTCGCTAGTCCTTGAGCATCGATATTTTCATGGAAGAGCGGAGCGGGTCGGCCTCTGTGAACAGGCAGCCTTCATTTCGTTAAGCCCCCTACCGGGCAGTGGGCCGAACGAAAACAACAGGGATGCTGGCCTATTCCAGATGTGTAGCGCCCCCACATCAATGCCAGGCTCGCCTTCCGGTCCGGAGTCGCGGCCTCGTGCCGACATCATGATGAGGTCAGGCCATGGAGATCGAACGCACTACATTCGGCACCATCACGATCGACGGAAAGACCTACGAGCATGACGTAATCATTCGTCTGTCCGGTGAAGTTGCAAGGCGCAAGAAAAAGCTGTCGAAGAAGTACTACGGCACCTCGCATGTCGTCTCGAAGGACGAAGCGAAGTTCATCTTTGAGAAGGGTTGCGAGCAACTGGTTCTTGGCTCTGGCCAGATGGGCAACGTGCATCTATCGCCGGAAGCTGAGGCGTATTTTGCGAAAAAGGATTGCGCGGTCCTGGTGCAGCCGACGCCCAAGGCGATTCGTACATTCAACGACTCGCATTCCAGGAAGATCGGCCTCTTTCACGTTACCTGCTGAACCGGGCCGGGTTGCGAAGGCATTGCGGCGCATTGGCAAAGCCCTGGAGATAACAGCGGTTGTTCTCCGGAGCGCTACTCTCAGAGGTCGCCATACGCCACGATGAGGTCGGCTTTGCCTTCCTCATCCCTTTGGGTTACGAGTATGCGCCTTGTCATTGTCATAAAATCTTCATATCCCATCTCCGATGCAGAAATCGTTGGATGCGCGGGAGCCAATCGTGCGCGATTCGGGCGCTGCCATTGCCGTGCAACCGGGTGAGCACGCGGAAATCGAACTCAAGCTGCTTGCGCCGCAAGGATCACTCGAAAAACTGCGCGAGCTGCCTTTCATCCAACAGTATGCGCGCAACCGAGGTGCGTTTCACCGTCTGGAAACGATATATTACGACACGCCAGAGCGCCTGCTGTTCCAACATGGCATGTCGCTGCGCGTGCGGCGCAACGGCAAACACTTCATTCAGACACTGAAGCTTTTACCCAACAACGGGCAACCTCTGATGCGACGGCAATGGGAAGCGCCGGTTGACGGCGTCAGCCCTGATCTGACACGGCTTCCCGCCGACGAGGTCGGCGATCCCTTGACGACGCTGACCGATGACGCGCTGGTGCCCGTTTTTGCTACGAAGGTTCGCCGGCACGCGCGGCAGCTCGACCTTCCCGACGCGTCGGTTGAAATCGCATTCGACGAAGGGACGATCGAGGCCGGTGCGCGCCAGCTGGTCCTGTCCGAAATCGAACTCGAATTGAAGAGCGGCAATGCTGGCGTCCTGTTCGATCTCGGAACGCAGTTGCTCGGCGCTGCGCCGCTGCAGCTCGGCACGCGCAGCAAGGCGGAACGCGGCTATGCTCTCGCGTTCGACATCGTGCAGCCGGCAACGAAGGCCGAGCTGGTCGGCATTACCGCGGAGCATGTGGTCGACGACGTTATCGCACTCCTGGTGGGGTCCTGCTGGCATCATCTTCTGAAAAATCACCCGGTCGCGGAGGAGGGATCGAACCCCGAAGGCGTGCACCAGATGCGTGTCGCCTTGCGCCGTTTGCGGACGATCTGCGCGCTGTTCCGACGCGACATTCCGTCGCCGGCACTCCAGGCGGTCAACAGCGAAGCGAGGTGGCTGATGCAGCAGCTCGGCCCGGCGCGGGAATGGGATGTTTTCGCCGAGACCGTCACTCTCCTGGTTGCGGCCGCTCCGGATGTCGACCTCGGTGGCCTGCGCGAGGCGGTCGACCGGCAGCGCAAGTCGAGCCACCGCGCCTTGCAGACCGCTCTCGCCGATCCGCGTTGCAGCCGTTTTCTGCTCTCGCTGGGACAACTGCTGGAGCGCCGCGGCTGGCGCAACGAGATCGGCGGCGAAGCGCTGGCCGTCCTGTCGCAACCGATGCCGGCGCTTGCCGACAAAATTCTGGCGCGACTGCATCGCAGGGTGCTCAAGCGTGGCGCGCATTTCCGGCAACTCAGTATCGGTGCGCAACACGATCTCAGAATTGGCCTGAAGAAATTGCGCTACGCGGCGGAGTTCTTCCTGCCGCTCTATACCGCCCATGCGCACGCGAAGCGCTATCTGAGGCGGCTCATCAGGCTCCAGACAAGTCTGGGACGCGCGCGCGACATCGCAAGCGCCCGGATTCTGCTCGATGCTATCCGGCAGGACGACCAGCCTGCGCTTCATCTCGCCATCGGCGCGGTGGCCGGCTGGCAAGCCCGTGATCGGATGACAGTGACGAAGACCCTGCGCAAGAGATGGCGGCGGTTCAAAGCGACGCCGACATTCTGGAGCCGGTGAATTCATCGCTTACGCGCCAACGCCTCATCGAGAAAGTGCTTTTCATAGTATATTGCCGTTCATTTCTGACGCGAAACTGACCAACGCCGTCGACGTTGTGCGTGCCTGCGAAATACTTCTGTCACAAATCTCGAAGCGTGCGTTGTGCGTCGAACGCGGGAACCAACCGCGTGCGTCGCGATTACTATTACTCAAGCCAGGCAACCCCGGCTTGAGTTGATTGAAAAATGCTCTCTCGCGATGAATGATCTTATTCTCTCCACGATTGCTGGACACAGTCATCAGGCGACGATGTCGCTTTCTGAAATCGGCTGTCATCGTGATCATCCGCAACTCCGCACCGCCAATCGATCCGGTCTTCGCAGTCCGGCGTTCGGCTGAGCGATCCTGCATTTCCTACGGTGGGAGCTGCGCCGAATGCTGATCGAAACCTTGGCGTCGCGGATATCGCATCGAGCGAACGATGCGGTCGCGAGAACCAAAATTCTGATCGCCGACGAAGATCCGCGGAACGTGATCGCGCTCGACGCTATGCTGGCGGCTCCCGATCGTGAGGTCGTCCAGGCGCGATCCGGATGGGAAGCGCTGAGCCGCGCTCGCCAGAACGACTTTGCGGTTGTTATTCTTGATCTTCGCATGCCCGGCCTTGACGGGGTTCAGGTGGCCGCACGGATGAAGGCGGATCATCGCACATCGCGGATTCCCGTCATATTTATCACGGCTTACGACCACCACGAATTGCAACTCGCAAGTGGCCATGCTGCCGGTGCAATCGACTACGTCTTCAGGCCGGTCAATCCGAAGGTTCTGCGCTCGAAGGTGGACATCCTCATCGATCTCCATCGAAAGACCGAGGAAGTACGCAGGCTTGCCGATCAGGAAAAGCGTCTGCTGCTGGAGAACCTGCGCATTCAGAAGGAAAAGGCCGTTGCCGAGCGGCGGCTGCGCTACCGTGAGGAGCATCAATCACTTGTGTTGCAATCGCTGCCGATTGCGCTGTACACGGCAACCAGCGGACCCGGCTTGCGACGTTTGCGCTTCGCCAACGACAGCATCCGGCGTCTGTCGGGTTTTTCGAGCTCGGATTTCGTGAGGCAGTCGAATCTGTGGGAAGCCAGACTCAATCCCGAAGAACACGGCCGGGTGATTCAGGCGTTTGCAGACATCGAAAGAGCCGGCTCCGCGAGCGTCGAGTACCGCTGGCGCTGCGCGGACGGGACCGAAAAGTATATCTTCGATCATGCCGTCCAGAGCGAAGTCCACAAGGACGGCAGCCGCGAGCTCTTTGGATTCTGGCTCGACGTCAGCGACAGGAAATCCCTCGAAACGGATCTTCTGCACGCAAGCAAGCTGGAGGCCGTCGGACGCCTTACCGGAGGGATCGTTCACGACTTCAGGAACATGCTGAGCGTGGTGATTGGCAACCTCGATCTGCTTCATATGCTCATTCGCGACAATGGCGGCGCTTGTCGCCGGCTCCGGTCGGCGCTCGAGGGTGCGCAGACATGCGCCGAGCTGACCAGCCGTCTGCTCACCTTCGTGCGTCGCCGCTCGATCGAAACCGACGTCGTCGACGTAATCGAAACGGTCGAATCGATCAGAGAATTGCTGGCGTGCGCGCTCGGCGCCAACATTCGTATCCGAACGAACTATGACAGGGATTGCTGGCCTGTTTGCGTCGACCGGCCGCAGCTCGAAGCCGCCATCGTCAATCTGGCGATCAATGCGCGCGATGCGATGCCCGATGGGGGGCAGCTGAGTCTTTCCGTGGAAAATATTCATCAAGCGGCGGAGGATTCGCCGTCGCGCGAGTATGTCCGCATTGTCGTGAGCGATACGGGGGTCGGCATGTCGGCCGAGATCGCGGAGAAAATCTTCGAGCCATTTTTCACCACGAAGAACGCCGGCAAGGGCAGCGGTCTCGGGCTCAGCATGGTCAGGCATTTCGCCAGGCAGTCGGATGGTGATGTCACTGTTCGAAGTGTTCCCGGCAGCGGAACTCAAATCTGTCTCGATCTTCCGCGGGCACAATTGGAGGCTCCTCCTCAGATCGGGTCGACGTTGTTCGATCTGTCCGCATGACAGCCACCCGCTGCAAGCATGCGAACCGATTTCGCCGCCGTGTCTTCATCACAACGTCATTCAAAAAAGGTTCAACGCACCTGAAATGCTGAATGTGCACGTTCGCAAAGCGGCCTCGCAAGCAACAGCCGCGTCGTCTCCAAAACGCTGCGTGTTCAGGTGCAACTGCGTGCTTGCGTGTCGAACGGGTTGATGCGGCACGGCGGTTGTCTTGGGAGGACAAGGGATGCGCGTGCTCCTGGTCGAGGACGAGCCGAAGGTCGCCGCTGTAATTTCCGATATCCTGAAATTCCATGGCTTCACTGCGGATTCGGTCGGCACCCTGGAGGACGCGTCGGAATCTGTTGCGGTGGTGACCTACGACGCGATCCTCCTGGATCGCAAATTGCCTGATGGCGATGGGCTTCATTGGCTTCGCCACCGGCGGCGGGCGGGATGGCCCGTACCTGCGCTGATCCTCACGGCCGAAATGGACAGCGTCGACGATCGCGTCGAAGGCCTGAATGCAGGCGCCGACGACTACATCCTGAAGCCCGTTAACATGGATGAACTGATCGCGCGGCTGCGGGCCGTGTTGCGACGGCCCACCACCGCGTTCGGACCAGTGATGCGCGCGGGCAATGTCGAGTTCGATCCTGCCGGACGGCAGGTGTGGGTCAACGGCACCTCGGTCAAGGTGCCGCGGCGTGAGATCTGCCTGCTTGAGGTGTTGATGCGCCGCTTTGGACGCGTCGTTCCGAAGTCCGCGCTGGAGGAGAGTCTGTTCAGCTATGACAACGAAGTTTCTTCCAATGCGCTGGAAGTCGGCATCTACCGGCTGAGGACTCATCTTTCGAAATCGGGGGCGACGGTTTCGATCAGAACGGACCGCGGCATCGGCTACATTCTCGAGCTCGCGCGGCCGGCGGTTTCCGACACGAAGCACGCGAGCGGCAACAGCTCGGAGGCGTCGCGCGCCTGATGCGACAGGCGCGTTTCAGTTCGGTGGCGCAAGCGTGGCGATCAAAAGGAGACTTGATGAATGTGTGTCGCGCTGACCACAGGTTGTTTCGTTCAGCGCGTCCAACGCGCGTCGTGTGCTGACCCCACAGCGAAGGGTGTTTAAACTAAAGACGCAATCCGAAGCTCCACGCACCTTCACGCGGTCGGGATTTTGGAAAGCGCGCTTGAGCCGAAAGCTCGGGCGAGTACCAGGAACCTCAGTCGACCTCACGACGACCCGTGTTGCGTAATCCCGAAAAGGCCGGCTTCAAGTGCTGATCAAGCTCCGACCACCTCGAGCCCGGACATTGTTGCTCTGCGTTCTTCTTGGCGCTTCAGGCAGCGAAATGTTGGCGGCCGAACAGCCATCCGTGCGGATGGTTCCGCTGCGAAAAGCGACCATGCAGGACACGACGGCCAGCGTATCCGACCGCGGTCAAATTCGCCTCGATGTTGCGCGCGGGCAGACGATACGGCTGTCGCAGCCGGCGAAGACGATCTTCATCGCCGATCCTGCCATTGCGGATATCCAAACGCCTTCCAATGACGCGGCCTTTGTGTTCGGGAAGAAGCCGGGTCGAACCAGCTTCTTCGCGCTCGACAACAATCAGCAGGCGATCGCCGAATACGAAGTCATCGTGACCCAGCCGGTCAAGGATCTGCGCGAAATGCTTCGCAACGAGGTCGGCGATTACGCGATCCAGGTGGCCTACACACCCAACGGTGCGGTGTTGAGCGGCACCGTGCCAAGTGCCGACGTGGCGGAAAGCGCAAAGTCCATCACCGCGCAGTTCATGGGGCAGGGTGCCATCATCACCAACAAGCTGCGCGTTGCCGGCGCCTTGCAGGTCAATCTCCAGGTACGTGTTGCTGAAGTTGCCAGAAACGCTGCCAAGGAGTTTGGGTTCAATCTCAATGCGACCGCCGAGACGGGAGGGTTCCGTTTCGGTCTTGTGAATGGCCGGACTGCCGTCGGTCCGACAGGGCAGGTCATCCGATCGCCGACGGGAGCGGGCTCGGCCTTTGTCGGATTTGGGGCAGGCGGCACGAACATATCAGCCGTGATCGATGCACTTGCAGCCGAAGGTCTGGTCTCCATTCTGGCGGAGCCGAACCTCACCGCGGTGTCCGGCGAGCCTGCAAGCTTTCTCGCGGGCGGCGAGTTTCCAATACCGGTCGCGCAGGGGCTGGACCGCTTCAGCGTCGAGTTCAAGCGTTTCGGCGTCAGTCTTGAATTCATTCCGACGGTTCTTGCCGGCGAAATGGTCAGCGTTCGGGTGAAGCCGGAAGTCAGCGACATCTCTACTCACGGCCAGGTTCAGATCAACGGCTTTACCATTCCCGCGCTTGCGACGCGGCGTGCCGATACGGTCGTTGAACTTGCCAGCGGGCAAAGCTTTGCGATCGGCGGCCTGATCCGCAAAGGGTTCAGCACCAACATCTCGGCGTTCCCCTGGCTGGGCGACATCCCGGTGCTCGGCGCGCTGTTCCGATCGAGCAACTTCCAGAAGGACGAAACCGAACTCGTCATCATCGTCACGCCCTACATCGTGCGACCCGCCATCAGCGCGACACGCGTGCAGGCGCCGACCGATCGTGTCGCGCCGCCGTCCGACGTCGATCGGGTCTTTCTGAACCGGGTTGCGTCACCGCCGCCGGGGCGTCAGGCGCCCAAAGCGAAAGTGACGCGACCACTCCAGGATGGGTTTATTCTCGAATGACAAAGCGAACCAGGATACGCACGACCATCATGTTCCTCGCAGTTGGCCTGTTTGCGCCACAGCTTGCCGTCGGTCAGATCTATGTCGAGACGCCGCCGGCCGCCCTGGTCGAACCCGCGCCGCATGTCCTTCTGCTTTCCAGCGGTTCACGCGGCGCGCTGACGCCGGCTGACCAGCGCCGTCTGGAAGACTTCATATATACTGCGAGCGCCGGCCGGCTCGATGCCATCCATGTGCACGTCATCGGGATCAATCCGCGCGCACGCTACGCCGTGAGGCGAAGCACGATCCGCATGGGCGTCACACCCTTCAAGGTGAAGGATATCAACGAGCCGGCCGACGAGCGCTATCGCTTCGCGATTCGCGTCGTCGCCGTACGCTACGTGGCGATTGCGCCGGGATGTCCATCGCTGGAGATTACGGCATCGCCGAATGAAAACCATTTCGAGCCGACGCTCGGCTGTTCGAATCTGTCGAACCTCGCCACCATGGTCAACGACCCGAAGGATCTCCTGGAAAGTACCGCGGTGCCTCCGTCCGACGGCGAGCGTGCGGCAATCCCGGTGACGCGCCACCGCAGTTTCAGCGGCAATTCCGTTCTCACGCCACAAACATCCGGACGAGGCGCGATTGTCGTCAATGTACCGCCTTCCAACCCGGCGACGCCGGCAGGTGCCGCCGCGCAGTAGCGCAATCTAGACAAGACCGGCGGCCAGCATCGCGCGGGCCACGCGCTCGAACTGCTGGTTTGCAATGGCGGTGCCAATCCGTGGCTTGCGCCGCAGGCTGCGCGCAAGGGCCATCTCCGGCACCACTGGAATGTTGGCGGACGTAGCGACGTCCAGGAGCGCCTGGACGGCGGCGCCTCTTGCGCGGCAAACCACGATCGGCACCGATGTTTCGCCCCTGATGTAGCGAAGCCCGACCATCACACCCGCGCCGCGCACGAACAGGGTGGCATGGCGCGGACCGATCGGAGGTTCCTGGGCCTGCTGCTCGCGTTGGCGCCGGCGCGTGCTGCGTATCAGCGGATTGCCTTCCTGATCCTGTAGTTCGCGCTTGCTTTCCGTGATCGTCATGCGCATCTCGCGCAGGAACAGCCAGCGCTGCAGCAGAATGTCGATCAGGCCGGTCGCCAGCAGGAACGCAATGCCGATGCCGAGCAGCAGCTGCGCCATGCTGCCGAACACGAAGCCGATGCAGCCTTCGCCGCAGATCGGCAGCCGGACCAGCGTGTTCAGCGTGCCCGCCACCACGATGACCAGGGTGGATCCGAGCAGGACACCCTTGGCGACGGTCTTCGCAAGCTCGATCCAGCTCCTGAGGGCGAAGATGCGCTTGAACCCGGTGAATGGATTGATGTGTTCAAAATCCGGCATCATCGGCGCCAGCGAAAACAGGAAGCCGCGATTGATGATGAGGTTGGCCAATATTGCAGCCGCGACAGCGACGGTCAGTAGCGGCAGGACCGTTCGCAGGCACAGTGCAACCAGGGCCGCTCCCAGTTGCGGCAGCGCCACCTGAAACGGTTCGTTTTGCACACCAACGGCGAGCAGCAGGGCGTCTCGCCAAAGGCTGACGATGTTTGCCGAGAACGCCCACAGATACGCGATCGCCGCCACCGCGCCGACCGCGCTGACGAAATCGTGGCTGTGGGATGTCTGCCCTTTCCTGCGCGCGTCCTGAAGCTTCTTCGTCGAAGGCGGGAGCGTTTTTTGCTCGCTGGCGTCGCTCATTGCAGAAATCGCTCGATCTGGCTTTTGATGCCGTGCGATCCCGCAAGCTCGTCCCGCATATAGTTCATGAGGTATGTCGCATAGATGCCGATGAAGACCACGAACACCACGTTCTTCAGCGTCGGCGGCAGATCGTGCGCATTCAGTTGCGGGGCGGAACGGCCGATCAGCATTACCGACAGGTCCAGCAGCAGGAATAGCGCGATGACCGGGCCGCCGACCAGCAGCGCGTAGCCGAGGATATGATCGAGGGCCTTGGCAATCGAAAGGGCATTGTCGAGCGTGAGCCTGGGCGTAAAGCTCGTCACCGGCCAGATCGCATAGCTGTCGTAAAGGGTGCCGGCGAGGATGCGCAGGCCATCCGCCGCGACGAAGACGGCGATGGCGCTGATGCCGAGAAAAAGGCTCAGCGACGACGCCTGCGACCGGGTTGCAGGATCGAAGGCCTCCTCGTTGGTCACGCCACGCTGCTCGTCGATCAACTCGCCCACCGCCTGAATGGCCCAGAACGGTACGCCGAACATGAAGCCGATGAGCCCGCCCACCATCAATTCCTTCATTGCGATCAGGACAAGCTGGGCGTTCTGATGCGGCCCCAGCGCGCCGATGCCCTCGGTCACGTGCCACATCACGGGAAGGCCGAGCGCCAGCGCAAAGCCCGAACGGACGACGCCGCCAAGCTCCGCCTTGGTGAACACGGGGAACACCACCGCAATGCCCAGGGTCCGCATGGCGGCGATGCCGAGGCCCAGCAGGGCCGTCAGCGCGCCGTCGACGAACTGCTGAAAATCCGCCGATGAGAGCACCGATGTCATCGCGGCTGGCTATCCCTCACAATCGCGTGGTCAGCGCGGGAAATTCCGTGAACAGGCGCCGGGCATGATCGATCAGCGGGCCGGCAAGCAGCGGAGAAAGCAGGCCGAGCACGGCGACGACGACGAGCAGCTTGACGGTCTGCGGCAGCGTCTGATCCTGGATCTGCGTGGCGGCCTGCAGGATCCCGACGATCAGCCCGGCCACCAGCGCCGCCAGCAGTGGCGGCAGCGTCAGCACGAGAAACAGGCTGAGCGATGTGCTCATGTGTGTCAGGATGCTGGCTTCTTCCATGGGGCGCCTCCCGCTACTGCGCGTAACTCAAGACAAGCCCGTGTATCAGCCGCGACCAGCCGTCGATCGCAATGAACAGGAACAGCTTGAACGGAACCGAAATCACCGTCGGCGACACCAGCGACATGCCCATCGCCATCAGGATGGTCGTCACCACGAGATCGATGGTGATGAAAGGAAGATAGAGCAGAAAGCCGATCTCGAAGGCGCGCTTGAGCTCGGCGAGCAGAAAGGAGGGGGCAAGAATGGAAAGCTCGTCCTCGGTGGCGCGGTTACGCATATCGGCCGGCCATACGCGTTCGGTGGCGGTAAGAAAGAACTTTCGCTCTTCCGGTCGAGTAAACCGTTTCAGATAGTCCCGCACCGGCTCCTGGGCGCGCTTCACCGCAACGCCCCAATCATCGAAGGTCCTGTACTGCAGGGTCGGATCGTTCAGTTGTCCGTACACCTGCTCGATGATGGGGGCGCTGATATAGACGGTGAGAATCAACGCCGCGCCATACAGAACGATGTTCGGAGGCACTTGCTGGACGCCGAGCGCATTGCGGACGAGGAACAGCACGACCGATATCTTCAGAAATGAGGTCGTCGTCACGACGACGAAGACCAGCAATCCCAGGCCGAAGGTGATCGCGATAAGCGCGAGTATGCCAGGCTGTATGTCAGCCATGATCGAACAGGCGAATGAGGCGAATGCCGAGACCGTCGCCGACACGCACGATCTCGCCGCGGCCGATGCGGCGCCCGTTGGCGACGACGTCGACCGGATCATCCGGCGATCGGCCGAGCGAAAATACATAGCCAGGCGTGATCGTGCGGAGTTGCTCGAGTTCGACGGTCTGCCGGCCCAGTTCGAACGTCAGCTGAACTTCGAGATCGCCGAGATCATCCATCTCGACGACGCCGGGTGCGCCTTTGGCCTCCATCACATTGATCTCCTGAATAGACTTGGTGTGCTGAAGCGCGGATCGAACGCGCGCCCCGTTTTCTTCCAGGCGCGCGATCGCCTGATATCGATGCCCAAGGGTGAGGGCCATCTCGCCCCGCTCGAATGGAAATTCGTCCGGTATCAGCACGTCGCCGTGGCGCAGGTCCTGCAGCGTGCGCACCGGCAATCGTACGGCGCCGGCGCCGAGGATCGCGACGATGGGCACGAATGTCTCCGCCGACGGCAATCTCGCCGGTGCGATTCGCTGGAGGAGCTTGACGAAGTCCCTGACGGTGTGATCGTCGAATTCGAGCCCAAGCTCGAAGGGATCGCCATCCAGCGTGCCGCGGAAGGCAAGCCAGCGTGACTGCGCGTCGGTCCGCGCGGGCTCGCTCGCCGCGCGGCGGGACAATGACCGGAGCGTTAGCGCCGCGCCGGCGGACATTTCGATTCTCGCGAGCAGGGGAGCAAGCGCAAGCTCGACGAGGAGGGATAGCGTCCGGTCGCCAGGCGGGTCGTCGGAAAGCCCCGGCTGTAGCCGGTCCAGGAGACGGCTGATGGTCGCGTGGGCAAGCGTGGCTCTCGCGGTGGCGTGGCCCCAGCTCAAGATCGCTTCAAAGCGATCAACTGCCGTTGCGGCAGGCGCGGTCGCATAGGCGGGGGAAAGGTCTAATTCGATCGGAAGCCCTTCGAGCGAACCCTTGAACGGTACGCGCCGGGCGGAACAGGCGTTCAGGACAGCCAGATCCGGCAGCCCGCACAGTACTCGCGGCTGCCATGGCGCGACGTCGGCCTCTCGCGGCAACTCTCGGTCGGGCGCAAGCGCGCGCTGGGCAGCGGTCACGGCCATTCACTCCGGCCGCCGGGTCTATTCACATAACGAATGCCGCTCTGTTCTTCCGTATCCAATTCGTCGATCAGCTCCATGTGAGAACGGATCGCACCCTCGAGCTTCTCCTGCACGACGTGCGCCTTTCTGACTTCGCGAAACCGCGCGCGATACACGGCCGTCGAGCGGCGCAGTTCCGTCTCGCGATGCGCGAGTGCCGCACGCGCCGCCTCCGCGAGGCGGTTCGCGCCTTTCACCGCCTCGGCCAGTCGGGCCAGCTCGTCGTGCCCCCGATAGAGCATGTCGATCGTGACGCTCGCGGTGGATGCGAGATCGCGATAGTAGCGCTGTTCGCCAAGGCTTCGGTCGTTTTCCGCCGAAGCAAGCGCGGCTGTCGCCGCCTCGCTTGCCAGGCGTGCCCTGTCGCGAGACGTGGCGTCGGCCTGCATGAGGCGGGCGGCCTGCTGTTCGCGCAGCGAGCGATATCGCGACAGTGCGCGCATACTGGTTATGCTTATGAGGCGAGGCGGGCCATCCATCGTCTGGTTTCCTCGAAAGTTGTACGCTCGTCGGCCGGCTGGCTCAGGAACGATCGAATGTTGTGGATCTTGGCGACGGCCTCATCGGCCACTTTGTCTGCGCCTTGTTTGTACTCGCCGACCTGGATCAAAAACTCGATCTCCGCGTAGCGGGCGAGCAGGGCGCGCAGCTTGCCGGCGTCGATGCCATGTTCGCGGGAGACCACTGCCTCCATCAACCGGCTGCGGCTTGCGAGCACGTCGATGGCCGGGAAATGGCCAGAGCTCGCGAGCGCGCGCGACAGGACAATGTGGCCGTCGAGAATGCCCCGCGTCTCCTCCGCAATCGGATCGCCGGTGCCATCACCTTCGACGAGAACAGTGTAGAAAGCCGTCACCGAGCCGCGCTCGCCCATGCCTGCGCGCTCCATCAATTGCGGCAGGGTCGCGAAGATGGACGGCGGGAAGCCGCGACGGGTGGGTGGTTCGCCCGCGGCCAGGCCGATTTCGCGTGCGGCGCGGGCGAAGCGGGTGATGCTGTCGATCAGCAGCAGGACACGGCGCCCGCTGTCGCGGAAATGCTCGGCAATCGCAGTTGCGGCATAGGCCGCCTTGAGCCGTTCGATCGGCGACCTGTCCGATGTGGCGACGACAAGGACGGCCCGCTTCAGCCCCGCTTCGCCGAGCTGCCGCGTGACGAATTCTCGCACTTCGCGTCCGCGTTCGCCGATCAGGCCGATCACCGCGACATCGGCGTCCGCATTCTTGACGATCTGGGCAAGCAGCCAGGATTTGCCACTTCCCGGTTCGCCGTAGATGCCGACGCGCTGGCCCTCGCCGCAACTGAGCAGGCCATCGACGGCGCGCAACCCGACGCTGAACGGCCGATCGATCAGTCGCCGTGACAGCGGATTAGGCGCCGAACCATGCAGCGAACGGATGTTCTCCCGGCGGTTGATCGGCGGCCCGCCATCGAGTGCGCGCCCGAGGCTATCGATGATGCGTCCCAGAAGGGCATCGCCAACCGGCGTCGTCATGGTCTGGCCGGTCGGTATCACCTCGCTGCGCATCGACAGCCCGTGCAGCTCCCCGATCGGCGTGAGCAGCACGCCCGTGCTGGTGAATCCGACGACCTCGGCATTGATCGAGTGGCCGGCCTGCGCGTCCGCTATGGTGCACAATTCTCCGATGCGGACATTGGGGACGACGGCGTGAACCAGCGTGCCGACGGCCTTGGTGACACGGCCCCTGACCGGCCGCGTATCGATCTGCCTGACCGCATCATGCAGCCGTGGCAGTTGCGAGGCGAAGCGAATCGATAGCCGTTCCTCGGTCATGAGGCGTGCCGCCCATTGCTGCCGGCGATCTCGATCGCGCTCAGCCGCTGCTGCAGGTCGTTCCGCAGCGCCCGGCTCTGCGCGGCAAGGCCGATGTCGATGTTGCCGTCCGGCGTCACGATCTGGCAGTCGCCGGGCTTGATACCTGCGTCTGCCTCCACGCGCAGGAAGCGCGCCTCGCAAGCGCTGTTCTCCTCAAGTGAGCGGCGCAGCGGCTCGACCATCTCGGGCGCGACGCGCAGGCGTATGTCGGATCCTGAGAGCGTCGTCACCGCCCGCTGGACGGCCCGTGTCACGAACTCGGTTTCGTCGTACGAGCCGAGAATATGTTCGACGATGACCATGATCATGGACGGAACAGCACGCTCGATTTCACTGAGATAGCGCGTCGCCTCTCCGGCCAGATTCGCCGCGAGTTGCGCGGCCTGCCGCGCGCCGGCCTCGCGGCCCTCGAGAAAGCCCCGTTGCTTTTCCTGCTCGTAGGCGTCCTGAGCCAGTTCCTGCATTGATTTCAGATATTGGTGGGCTGCATCGACCGCGCCCGCGGCCTCGCGCCAATGATTGAACTCCTCAGCTCGCACGACGGGGCCGCATGGCTTCAACTTGGGGCGTGCCGGCGGCTCATTCGGAGACATTCATCGACTCGTCGAGTTCTGACAGCACGGGATCAATCAGGCCGAGCGCGAGCTTCTGCTGCGCCTCGCTCGATTCGGGCGGCGGCGCGCTTTCGGGCGGCAGCCGAACAAGCAGTTGCTGTCGCATCGGCGGCGGAAAGGACGAGAACCAGACGACGAGACAGGCACGTCCGTCGCGCGTGATTTGCTCTGCCAAAGCGCCGGGTGCGACGGAACGCAGTGCGGGCGCAACGCCTTCGCGGCGCAAGCCGAAAGCGTGGGCGCGCTGTCCGATTTGAGCGACCAGATCGGCGACGTCGCGGCCGCGGATTATCTGCCGAAGTGACAGGGCGTGCCAGGCTGCTCCGGCCAGCAACGATGCCTGCTCCAGGTCGGCACGGAAGAGACGCTCGAATATCGCTCGGCGATCCGCCAGGGTGGTCGCATCGTCTGCGCACGTATCGTTCGCGTGGTCGTCTTGCGGCTGCATCAGCAACGGCGCAATTCGGTCATGCAGGCGAGGGCAACCTTGCAGGCGGCTGACAACGGCGGCGGAGAGCCGGTGATCGAGCGCATCCGCCAGCCTTTGCGGATGAGCGGCGAGGACGAGCCGCGTGGCGTCGGGCGGAGCCGCTTCCTTCCATTCGGAGCGTGGGATGGATCTGGTTGACATGAAGCCCTCTGCCGGAAGCACCAACCTCAGGCAGCACGCTGCGCGACGGTCTGATCGGCGCTACGATCATTCGAAGAGAGACTTTTGATTTTTGGCAGGTCGTTGCGAGCGCCGTCAGGCGCCGGTGGTAAATCGTTCTGCGCTTGTCGTTCCTGGCGGCGACCGAGCCAGAAAGCCAAGGCGGCAGTGAGCAGCAGCGCGACGAAGCCGGCGAGGGAAAGGTAGATTATCTGAGACGAACCGGCGGTCGGCCGGGATGCCATCAGTCCCGCAGCGCCGACAGTCCGTGACGCGGCAATGTCGACGGAAGGACGTTCGACCGGAACGAGCACAACCGATACCTTCTCGTAGGACAGCCCTTCGATGCTGTTCGCCACCAGCATCTTGACATGCGGCAGCAATGATTTCAGCGGCGCGCGAGAGTCATGACGAATGAAAACCGAGGCGGATGACGGCGTTGCGTCCTGGCGCAGCAGATCGTTCTTTGGAAGGACAACGTGAATTCTGGCCGAAAGGACGCCATCGATATCGGAGATCGTTCGCGACAACTCTTCACTCAGGGCGTAGATGAAGCGCGCGCGCTCCTCTGTCGGCGACGAGATCAGGCCGCTGCTCTTGAAGACTTCTCCCATATTGGTGAATGTCCTGCGGGGCAGCCCGTTTGCCTTGAGGAGCTCGATGGCTTGCGGGAGCCGGTTTTCCTCGACACTGATCTGGCTGGTTCCATCCTTGGCGAACGAGCGCTCGGCGGCGATGCCGTGCTTGTGCAGGAGCGCAATCATGTCGTTCGCTTCGCGCTCGTCCAGTTTGGAGTAAAGCTCCGTCTGACATCCAGCCAAGGCGCAAAGCACAAGCGCGAGAGCGGCCAGTTTCACCATTGCACGGACGGCGATCATATGCGTCTCCGCTTGAGATCAGGGATGTCGAAGCCGCAACTCACGCCGAGGACATCAATTTGTTCATTGAGGTGGTGAAGGCGCCGGTGCTCTTGGTCATCAGGCCGACCTGAATGGATTGCTGATAGACCTGTTCGAAGTTGCGAAGCATGACATTGAAGGGGTCCGTCGGGTTCGCCGCGCCATTCAGTGGCGCCGCGGCGGGGCCGCGCGGAAGTCCGGCACCGGCGAGCGCTACCGGCGGGGACTCGGTTGCGGAATGTGCGTTCGCCGTGCGCAGCCTCTGATCGCCGCGATAAAGGGTTTCCAGCCGGTCCAGCACGTGGTGCCCCATTCCGTCCTGGGGATTTCTCGGCAACGACGTGAGCTGATACTCCCGGACCGCCGCCACACGTGTGGCCTCTTGCCTGCTTTCCTGTGCCCGCGCCGACGCCTGGGATGTGGCCACGTTGCTCGCCTCGGACGATGCGTTTGCGACCACGCGGGAAAATCCCCCGGCGGCATCGCCGGTCGGCGCGGCATTTCCATGCAGGGGCACCGTGTTGGAAACCGCGCCGTTGATGGCCGTCAGCGGATCAAAGGACATGTTTCAACTCGGCTTGACGTTCGAGGAGCGTTGCTTGGGTGCGCGAAAGGCTATTGAGGCTAGCTGACTGGAAGGTGACGAAGTTATCGGCCGCGGTTTCGGCGCTCATGTCATCGATTCGACACCGATGTCATCGACAAGATATGTGTGTCGGATAACGATCAAACGACGAGCTTACGCAAGACGACGGACATATGACGCCAAGGACGGTCCACGACCACGGTTCCAGCACTTCCCGCGAAAGTGGGCGCGATTTTGTTGCGCGCCTCGTTGGTGCGAGCCTTGTTGTTGCCGGCCTTGTCACAGGCGTGAGCGTATCGGCATCGCTGCTGCTGCCTTCGGCGGCGCTCGCGGCGCACCTCAAACTGCCTGATACCACATACACCTATACGGTCATCAATCAGGATCTATCGGCGGCACTTCTGGAGTTCGGCAGCAACCTCAACATCAAGGTCAATGTGAGCCAGGAGGTCCGCGGCCGTATTCAAGGCCGGCTTCCCGATCTGCCGCCGCTGGCGTTCCTGAACAGGCTTGCATCACTCTACAATCTCGAATGGTACTTCGACGGACAGGTGCTGCATGTCACCTCGGCCCGCGAGTCGCAGAGCCGGTTGCTCGTTCCGGGCCCGGTGCCGTTTGAACGACTGGCTTCGACGCTTGCGGCGTTCGATGTCGCCGACGAGCGGTATGCCGTGCGGCCGGCTCCCAATACGCAACTGGTGCTGGTGACCGGACCGCCACGATTCCTGGCGCTGGTCGAGCAGACCCTCAATGGATTGGTCGCCGAGGAGCAGGCGCGCCCAAAGTCCGCCGAGGCGCGAGCGGAGCCGTCGCTTCCACAGGATACGGCGCTGATCGTCTTTCGCGGCTCCCAGACGACGATCCTCCGCAGCGGAAGACTGGAAGCGAGCTTCGGCTCGAACGAACCTTCCGGTGCATCGGCTGGACGCGATCAGCCTGGTGGGCGTAACGGCGATCCCGGTTTCCCCAACCGGCGCTGAACGCCGCGCTGGGCGATTGTCCACGTCATCTATTTCTCCTTCCTCAAAAAGTCGACCTCTCGTCAGCTTCCCGAAAGCTGGCGCCCATAGCGTCTGCGTCATGAGGTCTGTTGTGAAAAGCTAGGCGAGCGGACGCCTCATCGGTCGGCCGCGGTGACCTGCGCCAGCCCGATCGCATTGAACGCCGTGTATCGCGTCGGCCAAAATCGGCCGGCGCGCCACGCGATGAGCGAAGGAGAATTCGTCATGGGTATACTCGGAGCGGTTGGACAGATCGCGGGAGGCATTTTCGGCGGCCCGGTCGGCAGCATGATCGGCGGAGCCGTCGGCGGTGCGATCGAAGGCAATGGCGGCGGCGACGGCGGCGCCTCGCAAGCCTTCGAAGCTGAACTGCAGAAGGCCATCGGGATGATGTCGATGCAGCCGCTTATGGACATCATGGACATGGGCCGCGAAGCGCTGGAGGAAGAAGAGGATTCGTAACGTTAGCGCGTCGTCCGTGAAGGAACGGGCGCTGGGTGAGGTGCGATTCGGGCACAAGGCTTCAGGTTGCGGCCTTCGCGCGGCAGCCTGATGGACGTCGCGTCGGCGCTCGACAGCAATAGAGGCCGTGGCGTGACGAAAACGGCGAAGATATCCAGGACATCAACGACAGGAGATGAAGAATGGGCGGAATACTTGGTGCTGTCGGCAACGTGGCAAACACAGTGGCTGGCGGCGGTAACGGCGGCGGCGGAGCGGCCGGCGGCGACTTCCAGGCCATGATGGACCAGCTCAAGCAGACGTATCAGGAGTCCATGCAGAAGAGCATGGAACTGCGTCGCCTGCAGGTCGATCAGAACACGCAGAAGAAGGTGGCCGACGAGCGCGTTCAGTAATCATCGGCTTCAACCGCGCGGTGCGCGCCACGGCGCGCATCGCGCACCTGTCTTCATTCCGCCTCGCATAGCCCTGCAGAACGCCGGGATTGCAGCCACGAAAATTCGGAGCGAGCCATGTCATTGCCGCCCAATTGTCTGACAATGTCAATTGAGTCCGGGCTCTATGCCGGTTCGTCGCATGCATTCGTGCCCGGACGTTATACGATCGGCAGCTCGATGGATGCCGATATCGTGCTGATGGAGGCGGATGTCGAACCGCTTCATGCCGTGATCGATGCGTCCGGAGCCGAACTTCAGGTCGAGGCGCTGGCTGGCGGGATTTCGCTCGGCCCGCAAAAACATCTAGCGACCGGCGCACGACAAGCGGTTGCGACGCCTCTGCGAATGAACATCGGCGCCGTGCAGTTGCATTTCAGCCGTGCCGACGATCCGGGCCCGCAAACGCGCGACGGCTTGTTCGGCGCTTCAATGTCGCGGTCGCGTCTGCTGATGGGAGTGGGATTGGTCAGCATCGTCTCGATCGCGCTGATGATGCACTCGCTGGCGGACGTGCCGATTTCGCAGGCGACGGGTGCGCTGCATGCGGATCTGCGGCAGACGTTGCTCGCTTCGGCCGCGAACCCGGCCGACATCCGGCTGGCCGCGGTCACCGGGGATGCCGAGCTGCGTGAACGTGAGGCGGCTCCCAATATCCCCGATCTCGGATCCGACGCGGTCAGGGCCGCGGCCGAAGCCATGCGGGCAGAGGTCGAGCGCATGGGCATCCTGAATGTGCAGGTCGAGCCTGGTGTCGGGATCGTCGCCGCAACCGGAACCATCGACCCGAAGGCCGCGGCACAGTGGCAGACCGTTCAAAGATGGTTCGACGAGCGCTTTGAAGGCGACATCACCCTTGTGAACGGCGTCAGCGTCAGGGCGGAAAAGGTGCCGGTGTCGTTGTCGATCGAAGGCGTGTGGCGCGGAGATCATCCCCACCTGCTGATCAGAGGTCAGAAATACCTCGAGGGCGCCATGCTGGATGGCGGGTGGGCGATCGAACGCATCGAAGCCGAGAAGGTCCTGCTGCGGCGCGAGGGGAAACTTGTCGCGGTTCGTTACTGATGAGATCACCTTGACTGGAACAGGGTGCGGACGATGCCCAAGCTGACCAGCCTGCCGCCTGGCGTGCGTCTCGACGCCGCGATCGAGCGAACGCTCACCGCGCCGGGCCTTGACGGTGTCACCCGCAGGCATCTGGACGAGGCGCAAACCATCATCTCTCGCGCTGATCGGCGCGACGCTGCTTCGGACTTTGGAAGCCGAAATCTGGTTGACGCGCTGATGACTTTCGTGATGCCGCGGCTGCGCAATCCGCACGTCCTGCAGGCGGAGCGCCATCGCGCGCTGCTCGAGCAGCTGCAGTCGGACCTAGCCGGCAGCGCAGACGAACGTCTCGTTCGCGAGGGCGTGCTGACCATCCGGCGCGAACTCAAGCGGTTGTCGCAGTTGCGCCAGAACAGCAACAGTCTGGTCGAAGGTTAGCCTGGCATGCGCGGCGTGATGCGGAAACCCGACCCCGATTCGCCGCAGCATCGTTCGGGCGCTTTGGTTGGATCTGATCAGCGCGATCTCTTGTGCGCGCTCGCCTATGTCTACGTGGCATGCGGACAGTGCCGCCGCGCGCTGGCGCTGCTGCGCCTTGTCGTGCGAGCGCGGCCGGACGATGTCGAAGCGATCAGGATGCTGGCGTACGCGCATCTCGCAAACAAGGACGGAGCGGCCGCGCTTGCCGCGATCGATCGCCTGGAAGGGTTGGACACCGATCCAGCGTCAGAGGCGCCGCTCCTGCTGCTGCGAAGCCATGCGCTGCGTCTCGAGGGGCAGATGGACGATGCACGCCGGCGATTCGAACAGTTCGTGGTTGCCCGGTCGCATGGAGGAGGCCAATGATGGAACGGCTGAAGATGCTGGTCGCGCGGGCGCCCGGCAGCCCGGATCTGATGATCGCGCTGGTGCTCGTGCTCACCGTCGCGATGATGATTCTCCCGATGCCATTGCTACTGGTCGACCTGCTGATCGGCTTCAATCTCGGATTTGCAGTGCTGCTGCTGATGGTGTCGCTCTATGTGCTGAGCCCGCTCGAATTTTCCACATTGCCGGGCATCATTCTGCTGTCGACAGTCTTCCGCTTGGCGCTCACCATCACCACGACGCGCCTCATTCTCACCCAGGCCAATGCGGGCGACATCGTCCGGACGTTTGGCGAATTCGTCATCGCCGGCAGCGTTCTGGTCGGCCTGGTGGTCTTCCTGATCATCACGGTGGTGCAGTTCATCGTGATTGCGAAGGGCGCGGAGCGCGTCGCCGAAGTGGGGGCGCGCTTCATTCTCGATGCGCTGCCGGGAAAGCAGATGGCGATCGATGCCGAATTGCGAAATGGCGACATCGACCAGATCGAGGCGAGGCGTCGGCGCGGCCGCCTGGAGCAGGAAAGCCAGCTCTACGGTGCCATGGACGGCGCAATGAAGTTCGTCAAGGGCGACGCCATCGCCGGGCTGGTCGTCATTGTCGTGAACCTGATCGGCGGCATCGCCGTCGGCACGTTGAGCCGCGGCATGCCGCTGGTGCAGGCCGTGCGCGAATACACGTTGCTGACGATCGGCGATGCGCTGATTTCACAGATTCCCGCCTTGATGCTTTCGATTACCGCAGCGACGGTCGTCACGCGGGTTACCGGCAACGGCAAGCTGGATCTCGGACGCGATATCGCCGGTCAGCTTTCCGCAGATCGGCGCGCGCTGCGGCTCGCTGCGATCGTCCTGCTTGCCATGGGCTTGATCCCCGGCTTTCCGACGGCGGTATTCCTGGTGCTGGCGCTCGCGTTCGGGGCGGGAAGTCTGGTCGCAGGAACGCGATCGAATGCGGGCGACGAGCATGCGGCGGCCGGCCAGAACGAGATGGGGAGAGCTGCCGAGGCGGGCAGGGGCGCACCAGCACGCATGGGCGAGATGCAGCAGGCGGCACCCGCGGAAGCGCCACCGGTGGTCGTTCTGCTATCAGACGATCTGCGTTCCATCGCGGAGATGCATAATCTGCGATCCAAGCTTGATGCGTCGCGCGTTGGTTTGGCCGATGAACTGGGCATCTTGATCCCGGATGTTGGCATCGTTTTCGATCCGACACTGGGCAAGTCACAATTCCGGATCGAGGTCGAAGGCGTGCCGGTTGAGGAAAGCGACATCGACCCGCGGCGGCTGTTGTTGTGTGACGATCCCGTGAATTTGGAACTTGCCGGCATCCCGGCGCTGACGGACGGCGATCCCGGATCTTCCGATCAGGTCTGGATCGATGCAGCACATGAGAGTTCGCTGTCGGCGGCCGGTATCGGCTACCGCCACTGCATGGATGTGATTGCGGCCCGTGCGGGCGAGGTGCTCGCGCGAAATGCTGCACGATTTGTCGGCATTCAGGAAACGAGGGCGCTGCTGACCCGGCTGGAAGGCCGGTATGGCGATCTTGTGAAGGAAGTGACGCGTACGATTCCGGTGCAGAGGATGGCCGATGTGTTGCGGCGCCTGGTCGACGAGGGTGTTTCGGTTCGCAATCCACGGCTGGTCCTTGAAGCGCTCGCGGAATGGGGTGAAAAAGAATCGAACGTCGTGCTTTTGACGGAATACGTCCGTGCCGCATTGAAGCGGCAAATCTGTCACAAGTATGCAAATGCCCACAGGATCGTGCCGGCCTACATGGTTGAACGCGCTGCAGAGGACACCATCCGCAGCGCGATCCGCGATACCGCAGTGGGTCCCTATCTCGTCCTGGAGGACAAGGTTTCGGAGGGACTGCTGGAAAGGGTTCGCCGCATCGGGGCGAATGCGCGTTCCGATCGCAATCGGCCGGTGATTTTGACGTCGATGGATATCCGCCGCTTCGTGCGCGGCTTTCTCATACGCAACGGTCTGGACATTCCAGTTCTTTCGTATCAAGAGTTGGCGAGCGACTTTACCATTCAGCCGGTTGGTACGATCGGACTCGCCGGCAGCTTTGGTTCCGATTCCGCTCCGCGATCTGGATCGTTTCCGGAAGGTGTCGTACCGGCCGTCGGCTGACCGCATGGCTGGATAGCCGCGAGGTGCGTGTTGAGTCAGGGTCCGCAGCCGTCGAGATCGCGCGCGGCATCGAGGTGGTTGCGCTCGCTCGTAGCACCGTTCGTTGCCCTTGGTGTCAGCGCCTGCGCAGGAACGCAACTCGACACCGTCGCCGGATCATCCGAGCCTCCGGCCAGCAGCGCCAATCTCGATACGGCGGCGCTGACGCGGCTGGCCCAGACCGCCGAGAGCAACGGAAACGCGCTCAACGCGGCAAGTATCTATCGTCGGATCGCCGAACGCCAGCCGTCCGCAGCGCAGCCCAAGATCGATCTCGGGCGCGCCCTCATGCGCAATGGCGACTTCGACGGGGCGGACGCCGCGTTTCGCCAGGCGCTTGCGATAGCGCCCGGCAATGTCGACGGCGAGGTCGGCCTCGCGCAAGTTTTGCTCGCCCGACAGCAGCATGCGGAAGCCCTCGCAGCGTTCGGTGCCATCCTCGAACGGCATCCGCAGAACGTCAAAGCGCTCAACGGCGCAGGAATCGCATTGGACGCAGCCGGCCGGCATCGGGAGGCGCAGGAAAACTATAACCGCGCGCTTGCGGTTGCGCCTGACGATCGTGCGGCGCGCAACAATCTCGCGCTCTCGAAAACGCTGGGTACCACGAACGTTCGATAGGCGCGTCCCGTGGCGTCAGCTTCGCATCAGCTTTGGACGCTAGCTTGGCTGCGACTGCCACAGTCGCCGATCCATGGGTGATGCCGCCGTGGCGAGAGTTGATCGACACTCCGCATGCCAACGGAGGCAAGATGTCGCCACGAGCCAGTGCTGTCGCAGCCGAGCGACGTGACACTCCCCAGAGCGAGAACCGATCGGAAGCACCGGATCCGGCGTTTCAGGATGCTATTGACGCCGCGCGGGTGTCCTCGGAACAGGCAAGGCCGCCTGCCAATCCGGGCGATGCGTCGAACCAGAGCGCCAACGACAATTCGACTGATGCCGCCGCCGCGACGACGCAGGACATCTCGCCGCAGCGCCGGCAACAAATTTCAGATTGGGTCGAACGGCAGTCGGATCCGAGCGGTGGTTTCCTCGGTATCGGTCAGACGTCGACGACCGAGAAGGTGATCGGCGCGCTGCGTGGCCAGTCCGAACTCGGCGCGCTCGACCAGCAACAGCAACGGCTGCTGATGGACCGGATGCTCGATCGCTGGACTGCGGGGCGCGGCGAGGGACCGGGCGGCGCCGCCCGCCTTGCCCGCTCGCTGGGCGAAGCGCCTGAACTGCGCGCCATCGTCGCCGAGCGTACCGCGCTGGAGGCGGCCGAAATTGCGCGCGACCCAGCGATCGCCGCGGCGCAATCCGGCGAGCAGTGGCAGCGCCGGATGACAGCTGCGTCCTATGCCGTCTCCGCCATCACGGCCGTATCAGGTCCGGCGGAAAGCGCGTCCACAAATCTCGAACCGCTGCGGAATATGCTGAACAGGCTGCGGCCTGAGGATGCGGCGGGCTTCGCCCGCGCGCTCTCGACCGATGCTTCGGCGGGCCTCGCCGGACAAATGACCGCGTCGATGCGCGAGCGCGCATTGTCGGCGCTCAATCAGGGACCTCAATCGCAAGCGGCGAGCGCCTTCGTGCAGAACGCGTTCGCGGGAACATCTGCGGTCGACTACAGCACGGTGCCGGCCCTGCGCCGGACAATGGCGCATGCGCTCGCACGCGAGTGGCACCCTGATGACGCGGCACGGCAGCGTGCGGAGGCCGAACGGCTTGGCGCCATTCTCGAAACCCGGCAGGGACGCGAGTTGCTGGGCTCGCAGGGCGCCGACAAGGCGTCGCTCGCAGCGCGCGTGAATGCGCTCGCGACCATTCGCATGAATACGGCGATCACCGCCGATACGCTGCGGCAGACCGACGATCCCTGGACCAATCGTGCGATCGTCGAACCGCAGGCACAGGCGTCGGCCCAACGCCTTCTTTCCGCGCGTGGCGACACGCCGCAGCAACTGCGCGGATCGGATCTGGACAACACCATCGGCTTTGCGATGGGCATGCCGCCGGCGCTGCCGCCCGGTGCGAGCTTTGCGCAAGTTGAGGCAGGCGTCGCGCGCGGCGAACTCTCGCTCTATGCCAGCGGCGAACACGCTGCCGCAGTCCGCGCCGTCACTGACCAGATTCGCACAGTGGCGGGCGGCGACGGCGCACGGGTGACGGTTCTGCCGGTTACCTATTCGAGCGCGGACACCGGCCCGGTCCAGCTACCTCTCTTTCGCGTCACCGGCGCGGATGGCCGCGATCGCTTCGTCGATAATGTCGGACGCGCGTACGACAATTTCGATGACTGGCGGGAGAACAATCAGCTTCCTCCGGGATCGATGACCTATCCATCCGGCGGACATCTGACCGGCCGTCCGGACGGAACCGTCGCACTCGAGCACGGCAACACGCCGAAGACGGTCGATACTTTCGGCGAACACTTCAGCCAGGTAGTCGACAAGGTCGCGCTGGTTGGCGGTATCGTCGCCGGCGGCGTTCTGATCGTCGGCACCGGAGGCCTTGCAACGCCGATCGTGATCGGAGCCGGAGCGGTTGCTGTTGGCGCCGGCGCATGGGGGGCCTACCGCAGCGGGAGCGAACTCGCCGACCGCGCCGATCATGGTCAGTCGATCGATCCCTTCAGCGACGAGACCGCGCGCGGGCTGTGGCTGAATGTCGGAGCGAGTGCATTGTCGATCGGCGCATTCGGCAGTGCCGCCCGGCTCGCCCAGTTGGGGCGCGCCGGGCGGGCGATCGCGCCGGTTGAAGCGTCGATCCATGGCTACGTGCAGGCGGGCGCGGCGATCGTCGATACGGCGGCGATCGCCAACGAAAGCATTTATCTGTCGCGTCACTGGAGCGAGATGCCGGGCGAACAGCGCGCGCAATCGCTGCTGTCCATGGGGTTCTGGGCTGCCGGCACCGGTGCAGCGATGCGTGCCGGCGGCTTGCGGCCGGGCGACATGTTCAATCCCATTGCGGTGCGTGACGGGCTGCTGCGCAACTTCGCGCCGCAAGTCACCCCCGATGGCTCGCTGCAGGGCAATGCGGTTCGGATCGACTACGATCCGGCGACGGGCGCGGTCCAGGGCATCAGGCATGGTCCGCAGGCAACAGCTGAAGATATCGACCTGCATGTCGCGACCGCGCGGAATATTCAGCGCAGCCTCACGCTCGAGGGTCAGCTCCGAACCATCTTTACCGAGCGTGGTGAGCCCCGGGCCGGCACGGTCGGCTGGGCCGCGCGGATCGATATCAGCAAGGTCCGCGAGCGCATGGAGATGCGATCGCGCGAACTGGCTGACCCTGGCCTCACCGCGGAGCGGCGGGCCGATATCCTCCGCGAGAACGCGCTCGATCAGCAGCACCTCGATCAACTGGCCGAAGATGTCGGTTCGTTCGTGCGCGACCCCGGCCGCGCGGCGATCGACGCGCGAAATACGCGCCGCCAGCCCGGTGAGCGTGCGCGCATCGTGCTCGATCCCGGGAACAAGGCCGACGGCTGGAACCAGGCGCTGAACGGCGAACTGGCGCCGAACACCGACTATATCGTGGGACGCTACACCTATACGACGGATGCGACCGGGCGGGTGGCCGAAGCCAGCGGACGGGTCCGCCTGAACCGCCATGACCGCAATACGTACCAGCAGGGCAAGGCCGCGGAGGTCGGCGGCATCAAGGACGCCGTCGAGGGCGACCAGGGCGGGCACCTGTTCGCGGCGATGTTCGACGGTCCGGGCGAGCAGATCAATTATCACCCGATGACGCGTGAGTTGAACGGGGGCGGCGGTGACTGGTATAACATGGAGCAGGAGTGGCGGGCCGCGCTCGAGCAGAATAGGACGGTCGATGCGCAAATCCGCGCCGTGTTCGATGGCGATTCGAAACGGCCGGCGGCATTCCGGGTGACGTTCTGGATCGACGGCAAGAAGCATACGCGCTTCTTCGAGAATTCGACCGAATAGGTTAGACGAGACCGACGGAGCAGATGCCATGGCTGAATTGAGTACCGTCGAGGAAATCTACGAATTCGTCGCGAATGCGCTGGCGGCTGCGGTTGACGAACCGTGGAAGGAAATACGGTTGCAGGCTGAGGTCTGGAAGACATCGACAGGATTTACCGGTGACTTCACGCGCGATCCGGCGGAGCGCGGCGTGGCCGATCTCGACGTCGATCGTCTCGATTACGCTGTCGCCAAGGCCATCAAGAAGCTGCAGACGATCATGACCTCGACTGCCCACGAGCCGTGGAATAAGGCGACGTTTCGGGTGACGCCGGACGGCGAATTCTTTGCCAACTTCGTCTATGACGCCGACCTGTCGTCGCGCCTGGACGCAGCGGCCGCGCACGCGCGCCGTTAATGACCGCGTGAGTCCTCCGCGGCGAACTTGAGTCGGCACTGATCTTTCACGCAAGACGGCCAATCGCGCTGCGAGATTACTCTCGTCGGCGCGAAATTCACGGCGCACTGCCGTGATGGCTGACGGCGTCGCCAAATCCACATCGCCGTCAGGTTCTCGAAAGCTTGCATGCCTATCGTCCGACCATGAGCCGGCGTGCGGCACGTGAATGGTGCCCACGCTTTCGAGGTTCATCGACCAATTTACCCGCGGCCTGCACGGAATGAGCAACGCGGCGGGGCGGGCTACAGCCAAGTTCGGTCGTTTTGTGACTGACCAATCACAGGATGCGAAGGAGCAAGCAGCATGATTTCAGATGTCGCACAGCGTATGACGGGTAATGCCGATCGCCTCAGCCAACTTGCAGGCGGCGGCGTTCAGCAGAACGAGCAACAGGACGTGGCGTCGATCTTCGCAAACATCCTGAAAAGCGCCGGTCAGTCCGGCGATCAATGGAGCGACGGCGAACGGGTTCGACTGATCACGGGAGCCCTCGATTTCGTGTCGGCGGGCCAGGATCCGAATGCGCAGGGCGCGGCGCTGCAGAACTTCTCCGGCCTCGTTCGCCGGCTTGCCAGCGACGACGTCCTGGGCGGCGGGCGCCGGCCGGGCGGCCATTGCGGCTGCGACGGCAACAGCGGCGCCGAACCGGCCGAACCGACCACGCCTCCGAGCTCCGGTGGCTCGTGCGGCGGCTCATCCGGCGAGCCGTTCAAGGTCGACGGCAACACGGTCGACACCGGCCGCTATTGCATCACCGCCAGCAACGAAGAGTCCGGCCGGCTGGAAGTCACCGACAAGCAGACCGGCAAGAAGTTCAAGGTCTGGGGTGATCCCCATATCAAGACCGGCGACGGCGACACGACCGACTTCCACAAGAAGGCCGCGACGTTCGAATTGCCCGACGGCACCAAGATCACGATCGATCCGACCGATGGCGAAGGTGCCACCTACATCGAGAAGGTCGCCATTACGCGCGGCGATCAGGCTGTCGAGATGACCGGCTTCCGTGGCAATCTGAAGACCGAGCTGAAGTCCGGCCAGGGGCGTGCGCTCGATCAGCAGTATGAAGACGGCACCGTGCTGAAGACGAAGAATGGCGAGATCGACGATCTCGTGCTGCCGAACGGTCAGGAGATCACCGGCAACAACATCAAGAACATTGATGGCTATGCCGGCACCGCGCCGACCCAAGGGACCGACGATCAGATCCTGCAGAATCTCAACGGTGTGATCGACGGGCTGAACCTCTCGCCGCAGGAAAAGGAAGCGCTCAAGACGGTGGTGTCGCTGCTCGGTCGCGTGATGAACGGCGCCGGCAGCAGTGGCGGCGCTCAGCAGCCTCAGCCGGTCGCGACCCCGCGGGCCGATGAAGGTGGTCAAGCTGCTCCGACCCAGCAGCAATCCGGAGCGGGCGGTGGTCCGTTCGATCAGATCCTCAGTGCGCTGTCGTCGTTGATCGGTCGTCTCAACCTGCCGCAGAACGAAAAGGATGCGCTGACGACGGTCGTGTCGCTGCTCGGACGCTTGCTCGGTGGAGCGGGCGGGGGACAGCAGGACGTTCCGCAGGCGGCCTGACTTTCGCCTGACTGACGTGGAGTGCTTGGCCCTGACGGTCGGTTCCGTCAGGGCCAACGCCGTTTCTTTGAAGCTGGTGTGCAAGGAAGCGTGATGGTGGTGAAGCGCTCGATACGTATATGTCTTGATATGTGTCTTGCGCTGGCGCTGATGACGCCGGCGACGGCGGAGCCGTTGCGCGATGCAAGCACCGGGCTGGCGATCGATCCTCCCGAGGGTTACGTCGCCCGCGCCATTGGTCCGACGCCGACCTTTGTCGTGCGGTTCGAGGTCAAGAAGCCATCCGACGGTGATACCGGCTGTCAGGTCGCGTTCACGCCGCTGCCGCAAAACGCGGAACTCAAGCAAAGCGACATCAACGACATCATCGAAGGGCCACGCTGGCTCGATCTGGCGCGGGCGACGGTGGCGATCAACTATGATGTATCCGCGACCGAGCGTTTCAACGTCAACGGAATTGGCGGCGTTGCGATGACCGGAGATTTCAAGCCGCGTCCCGGCCTGCCGGCGCGGGCGCAGGACGTTCGAACCCTCTTCATGCTGGTCGAGACGCCGAAGGGGCGAACCACCACGATTTGCGTCGGCGAGAAACAGAATTTCGACATGCGCCGAGCGGAATTTGAACTGGTGGCGCGTTCGGTCTCGCCGCCGCGTTGATGCGGCCGCCGGCGTATCTCGACGTCAGCTTGTCATCAGCTTCATTAGCCAAAAATCCGCTGATTGATCGGCATCGCCCGAATGTCGATGCCGTGCGGCGCAAACCACCGAAGTCGAGTTGAGAGGCACCGCGCGGATCAAGGACGCGATGCGGCGAGATGCCGCCGCGTCTCGGTGTCTAATTCTCATTGAGGACCGGAGCGAAATCGATGTCTGGTGTGAGCCCTGCACGGAGTGTCACGGAGAAGCGTCAAACCGAGCAAGCGGCCACGGACGATCGACGAGCAGATCCGGCACACGCCAACCAGGTGCAGCCGGGCGCTACTCAAGACAATAGCGTCGCCGCTACCGGAAAAACCGATCCGGAGTTCGACGCTGCTCTGCAGAAGACACAGCGCGAGCGCAGCCGGGTCGACGGAAATCCGCAGCGCGAGCGCGGAAATGAGATCCCGCACGAAGTGAAGCTCGGCGAGACGCTTTACGCAATTTCGAAAGAGTATCGCGCACCGTTCTCCGATGTTCTGAGGGCAAACAGGCAGTTTCGCGATCCCGACCGCATCAAGCCCGGCGATGTCGCCTTTGTGCCGAATGCCGATCCGCGCGTGGTGAGCGCGCGCGAACAGGTCGCCGGTGCCCATCGCGCGGAAGAAAACGTGGCGTCGCTGGAACGGTTGGCGCGCGATCCCAACTCCACGCCGTCAGCGCGCAAACTTGCGAACATCGAATTGGAGGGCGCGCGCGGCGAGGTATCGAAGCGCTGGGGCGATATTCAGCGTTCGGTGGAGGATGAGTTGCGTGCGGCAGGGCGCAATGCGCCGCTCCCGGACGTCGCGACAGGTCCGGCCCTTGATGAAATACGCGGCCGGGTTCCCGACGATCCGAAGTATCAGGCCACGGTCGAGAACGCGCGCGCAGCGGTCGACAAGGAGTGGCGGGAAACCCGGACGACCAAGGGCCAGCTCGACGAGCTGGTGACGCAAGCGCGCGCGAGCGATCGGTCCGTGGCGTCGCTGGAGCAGGCGGCGCGCGATCCGGCCGCAACACCGGGCGAACGCAAGCTGGCGCAAGATGAGCTCGATGTCGCGCGCGGCGAAGCCAATAACCGCTGGAACAATGTGCTGTCGGCCGTCGAACGCGAATTGCGGGCAACCGGTGCAGGCCACGCGCTTCCCGACCAGGCGGCCAAGCCGGCACTCGATCAGATTCGCGCGCTGTATCCGCAGGACGCCAGGTTCCAGGCGCAAGTCAATGAAGCGCAAACCGCTGTCGAGACCGGGTGGCGGCAGGCCGGGACGACGCAGGCCGAACTGAACGGATTGGTCCGCGACGCGCAGGCGGCCGACCGCTCGCTGGCGTCGCTCGAGGCTATGGCGCATGATCCGAATGCTGCGCCGGGCGAGCGACGGCTTGCCAACATCGAGCTGCAGGAAGCGCGAAACGTCGCGGGCACGGCGTGGGGCAAGGTGCGAGCGGAAGTCGAGGGGCAGTTGCGCCTCATTGGGACCGGCGAGCCTTATCCCGAGGAAGCCGTTCGCCCCGAGATCGACGAGCTCAGGCGAAATCTGCCCAATGATCCCAAGGTTTCGGATGCGATTGACGCAGCCTACCGAAACGTAACCGACGATTGGCGCAAACAGGGTTGGACGCGCGACACACTCGGTACCATCGTCGACAAGTATGGCGCGGTCGCGCAGGCGCAACGCGACGTCGATGCGGCGCGCAACACCGGACCGGAGGGGCAGGCCCGTTTGCCGGGTCTCGAGCAGCATCTCGAAACGCAGCGGACGGCGCTGCGCGAGGAGATCGAGCGGCAGCTCGACAGTGTGGCGGGGCAAGTCCCGCCCGAGCAGCGCGAAATGGCAATCGGCGCGCGCGCGGCCTTGATCGAGCAGCACGGTCCGGACGACGCCGCGTTCAAGGAGATCGTCGACCAGGCGACATACAACAAGACCGTGCAGCCTGGCGTCGACGCCGTTCGCAATGCCTACCAGACGGGCGGTGCGAAGGCTGCGGCCGAGACGCTGCGTCAGCAGACGGAAAACGTCTCACCGGAGACGGCAGAGCGGATCGTCGCGGCAAGCCTGCCGACGATCGACAGCGTCGCCGCCGACATGAAGCGCAGCCTCACGGAAGGCGGTCCGATCGGATATCAGGACGTCGCCGGGGTCTACAGGAATATCGCCACGGCAACGGACTATGCCGCACGCGGCAATGATGGTGCGGAGGTGACGAGACAGGTCGCCGACATCATGGTGCGGCACCTGCCGAGCGAAAAATTCCAGCCGCACGCCCCAAACAGCCCGGCCTATCCGCTGCCTGCCTACCAGGAGGCCGTGATGCAGTCGGTCAGCGACGGCACCGGCGCGACGCTGTCGCTGGAGATGACAGCGCAACTGAAGGACGCCGGCCGGATCAGCGAGGCCGACAGCCTGCTTAGCGCCACCCAGGTCGGGGTCGAGGTCCTGCAAGGCAGGATCAAGGACGATGTGAAGGCCTTTGGCGATGCGACGGCGGAGGTGAGCCGCCTGCGCGCCGACTGGTCGGGCACGATGTCGCCGGAGCAACTGGATCGCGCCACCGTCGAATATGTCGGCAAGCGACCGGACCTGCTGCCGAACTTCGACCGCACATACAACGCGGTCGACGGGCTGGGCTATGGGGCGGTGCGCACCAGCATGGCACTGAACAACGCGTTGCCGCGGCTGCAGGGCCTGTCGACGACGGAGCGGCTGACCGAGGCGCGCAATGAGTTCGTCGCCAGCAAGGAAGTGCAGTTCGCGATGGGACTGAGCGACAAGGGCAGCAAGGAGGTGCTGCGTATTGTGCTCGGACAGGAGGCGGGGACGTTGTCGCCGGCAGCCTCGCCGAATTCATCGGTCAGCAGCACACGCGGTTTTGTCAAGGAACTCGGCAACGCATTGATGACGTCGCAGCCGTCTTCCTCAAGCGCGGTCGTCGATCTCGGCGCCGGTACGACCGCGGCGATTCCGTCCGCGGGAGCGACCGCGTCGAATACCGTCCGCGACATTTTTGGAACCGGCCAGGACGTCAAGCTCGATCCGAAAAAGGCGTCCGCATTCCTCGGCAGCATGAATGGCCTTGGTGCGGCCTTCAACGGCTACCAGGCGGCGTTGGCCTGGGACAAGTTCGCGAAGGATCCCGGCCATCTGCTCAACATGACCAAGGCGGTTTATTACTCTATCGGCACCGGCAAGGAGACCGCCGAACTGCTCGCCGTCGGGGCGCAGCGCGGCTGGCTCGGACTAGGTGCGATCCCGGGCGCCGAACGCGTTTCGACGTCGATCCTCGCAAAGGCAAACCGCACCGGGCTTGCGCTCGAGCCGGGCTGGGTCAAGTTCAGTACTTACTTCAAGATCGGTGGCGGACTGATCGACAGCGCCTTCGCCATCGATGCAGCCTCCCGCGGCGACTGGATCGCGTCCGGCCTTTACACGACAAGTGCCGGCGGCGGCTTTCTGATGGCGGCCGGCTCGGTCGCCTCGAGCGGCGGCTGGCTTGCGACCTGGGGCGGCCCGGTGGGCGCGGGTCTGGTGCTCGCATCCGCCATGGGTCTCTATTTCTACAACGACGCGAAGGACAAGGCCCGGTTCGAGGGGCCGAGCCGCGAGTTCCTCGAGGCGGCCGGCTACAAGCCGGAGATCGCCGCGGCGCTGTCCGATTACAGCAACAATGATGGCGGCAGTGCCGGGCCCGCGCTTGCAGCGACTGCCGCGCAGTTCGGCGTCACGCCCGAGCAGTTGATGGAGCGGCTCAATCGCATGGATCCCGAGAAGATGCGCGATCTCGTCGACCAGGCGCACACGGTCGATCAGGATGACCAGGGGCGCTTCCCGCTCACGGCGTCCAACGATCGCAACGTGTGGGCGCCTCCGGGCAAGGATCCGGAGTTCGGCGGCAGTTACCTTTATGACCCGCAGGATCACCGCTTCAGGGGTGAATATCGTGCCGTGCCGGGAAGCATGTATCCGGCACGAATGGAAGATCCCAATCCGCGAAGCATGACAGCGCTCCGCGACTATGCACGGGCCCTGTTCGGCGAGGCCGTCCTGGGCTGAGCGTGAATCGATCGTTCATGGGCGGGCGGCGTCCTTCCAACTCCGGCCTCGTCAGGTCGATGTCAGGTCAGTGCGCTATCCAAGGTGCAGGAAGCGGTGGCGCAGCCACCACAGGTTCGTCGAAGCAGAGTGCTTCAGCAGCGAACATCGTTAGCAACTGGCGGATTGTAAAATGGCGAAGGTCATCGACAGGCCACTCGCCGCCCGCTCGCAGCGGACGGCGGTCAAGGACGAAAGCGACGAAGCGCAAGCCTGGTCTGCGAGCCTGAAGCGCGCGACCCAGCCTGAGGCGCCCCGCGTTGATCGCGCATCGGCAGCCCAACAACGGTTGGCCGGGCCCCAGGTTGCCAACGACAATATTATCGATCACCGCGTCAAGGAGGGCGATTCGCTCTGGAGCATTTCGCGCCAGTACGGCGTTCCGTTTCCTGACGTGCTCAAGGCCAACCCGCAGTTTCGCGATCCGGACCTGATCCACCCCGGAGAGACCGTGCATGTGCCGTTGGGGTCGCCGCCGCAGCCGAGCGTGCCGCCTCCGACCGGAGCGCCACCTCCCACCGGGGGACCGAGCGTGCCGCCTCCGACCGGAGCGCCGCCGCCCACCGGGGGACCGAGCGTGCCGCCTCCGACCGGGGCACCGCCGCCCACCGGGGCGCCGAACGTGCCGCCTTCGTCGAGCTCGGGCACGCCGTGCGGCGTCAAGATGTCGGAAGGAAAGGCCTGCGCTGCAAATGCAAGCTTGCCCTGCGGCTTCGATGTGGGCATCGGCACCGCCTGTGGGGCGAACCTCTCGCCCTGTGCCGGCAAGTGGAGCGAGGGCACCGCGTGTGGTGTAAAGGGGGGCGCCTGTGCGGCCAATGCCGGGATAGGTACGGTTTGCGCCGTTGACGTCGGTGCCTGCGGCGCCGCCGCGGGCGAAGGTACGGCGTGCGCGGCGAAGGAAAGCGCCTGTGGGGCCAACCTCGGGGTTGGTTCGGCCTGCGCCACCAACTTTGGCGCCTGCGGCGCCAAGACGACGGAAGGAAAGGCCTGCGGCGTCGACGGAAGCACCTGCGCTTCCAAGTACAGCGGGCCGAAGCTCTGCGGGATGGACGGCAACCTCGTTTGCGGCGCCAAGGGCAGCGCCGGTGTGTGCGGCAATGACGTCAGCGTCTGCGGTACCGACGGCACCGTCCAGGCCTGCGGCTCCGACGTCGATGCCTGCGGAACCAACGTCGGCGCGGAAGCTTGCGCCGTCGATGGCAATGCTTGCGGAACAGATGCAACCGTCGAAGCCTGCGTGACTGATGGCAACGTCTGCGGCGTAGATGGAGGCGCGGACGCCTGTGTCGCGGACGGCAATGTGTGCGGCACGGATGCGACCGTCGAAGCTTGCGGGACCGATGGCAACGTTTGCGGCGCCGATGTAGGCGTTGAAGCCTGTGCGGCGGACGCCAACGCTTGCGGCGCCGACGCGGCGGTCGAGGCCTGCGCCGCCGACGCCAATGCCTGCGCAGCCGACGCGGTCGCGGAGGCCTGCGCGGCCGATGCCGATGCCTGCGCGGCAAACGCGTCGGCCGACGCCTGCGTCGCCGATGCCGATGCCTGTGCGGCCAACGCGTCTGCCGACGCTTGCGCGGTCGATGCGGATGCGTGCGCCGCCAAGGCGGGCGCCGATGCGTGCGGCGTCGACACGGGTGTGTGCGCGGCCAATCTCGGGGGTGTCTGCGGCGTCGATGCTCCGCTGCTCGATCCCATTTCATTCTGCGCGGTGAACGTCATCCCGGTGCTGCCGTCATGCTGATGATCGACATGCGCAACTCCACCGCGCGCATCTCGATGCGAGAGATCGCAGCGGCGGGCCGCCGCTATGCGTCGAATCCGATCGCGCTATCGAGCTTCATGGCTGGCGTGCGGCTCACGCCGGACGCGCTGCTGGAGGGGACCTGGCGGAATACCGCCGGCGCGGCGGGAAACTTCGCGTTCTTCCGCAATCTCATGCTCGGATTGCTGCCGCGTCTTTACGACGTGCGCCACCTGGAGGCGCTGGGCGGCCGCTTCGCCCTGCGGGTGACAGGCATCGGCCGCCATGGAGATTTCACCACCATGGCCGTCAACAGGCGCGTGGTCACGCTGACCGGACTGCCGCTCGACGAGGCCTCAGGCACCGCCATCGCCGACGCCTCGGTCCGCGCGGACGTGTTCCTCGCCTTATGGAACGACATGCTTGCCAACCTGGCGGAAACGACACTGGCGCAGATCGCGGCGGCGCGAAACGCACCGTTGCAGGCGCGCTAAGCACGGAGGGACGAGCTTATGCCGGATTTCGAATGCCAGGTTTCCCAGGACAGCGAGCAGCAGGTCGCGTTGCTGGCGCAGGATTCAGAGCGAGCCGGCGCACTGGAAGTGGCGGCGCGGCAGGCGTTGTCGGCCGTTCATGGCCGCCACCGCGAGGCGGCGGTGAGCCGCTACAAGGTCTCGCGCTACGATATTCCGGTCAGGCTTGCCGATGGCGCCGCGCTGCTTTTCAATTCGCGGACACGGTCGCTCATCCTGCTGTCCGACAGCGAGGCGGGCATCTATCGCGAGTTGGCCGAACGAACGGATTTCTCGGGGGGACAGGTGAGCGACCGCCTGCTGCTCGAAGCCCTCGTCGGCGGCGGCCACGTGGTGGGCGCAATGGTCGACGAGCTTGCCGCCGTGCGCAACAGCTACGAAGCGACACGGAGCGCCAAAGGCAGCCTGACGATTACGATCGCGCCGACCATGGCCTGCAATTTCGCCTGCGGCTACTGTTTCCAGGGCCTGAACAAGCCGACGACAAAGATGAAGCCGGACGTGCAAAATGCCATCGTCGACTTCGTCAAGGCGAAAAAGGACCTGAAGTCGCTGAATATCGTCTGGTACGGCGGCGAGCCGCTGATGGGCAAGGAATCGATCTTCCGCCTGTCGGACCTGCTGATCTCCTACTGCGACAAGCACAAGATTTCCTACAGCGCCGGCATCGTCTCCAACGCCTGGTTCCTGAATGGCGAAATGGCCGCACAGCTCTACACCCGCAGGGTCCGCTGGGTGCAGGTGACCATCGACGGCGATCGGGGGACGCACGACAAGATGCGGCCCCTGACGTCAGGGCACGGCACCTTCGACCGCATCCTCGACAATATCGCCGAGGCGCTGGACCAGACCGCGATCTCGATCAATGCGCGCGTCAATGTCGGCCAGCGCAACGTCGACAACGTGGACGACATGCTCGATTGTTTCGTCGAGCGCAACTTCGCCAGGCGCGGCAACTTCAGCGTCTACTTCGCGCCCATCGAGGCTTCGACGCCGGAGAGCGGCAGCGCCTTCGAGGAGAGGCTCTCCCGCGCGGAATTCAATCGCAAGGTGCTCGCGCTGGAGGAACGCGCGAGGCGTCTGGGCTTCGCGTCCATTCAGGCGCCGTCGGGCGGCTTTGCCGGAATGTGCGTGGCGGCCTCGCACGGCGGTTACGTCGTGTCGGGCGAAGGAGACGTGCACAAATGCTGGGAGACGGCGCACGATCCGAGCAAGCGGACCGGCACCATCTTCGAGCCTGACAAACTCCACGACAGCGTCAACGCCAGCCTGTGGTCCCAATGGACGCCCTTTGATAGCCAGACTTGCACTTCGTGCAAGATCTTGCCGATGTGTGGCGGCTTCTGTGCACACCGCTTCGTGTACAGCAATCCGAAAGAAGCGGCGCTGCCCTGCCCAAGCTGGAAGTGGAATACGGCCGAATACATCTTCAGCCGCGCCAGGGATCTCGGCGTGGTCTCGGCCGACCAATGGGTCCCGGAGGAAGCAACCGTCGAAGCCAGGCAATCCGGCGAGCGTCATTCGCTGGATACGCTGCAGGCAGCCCAGGCGCGCGTGCTGGAGAAGGTGAGCGCACTGCACGGACGGCAGATCGACCGCGCGATGCTTTTCGCCGGCGAGCCAGCGCTGGAGGTTGCGCCGTCACGCGAGCCGACCGCGGCAGACCCGGTGCTGGAGAGTTCAGTGCCGTGAACGCGATCACGCCATCCAGCGCCTTCGATCTTACCCCCGACAGGTTCGACACCTTTGTCGCGAGTGCGTTTGCCGGCAACAGGGCGAGCCGCCACGTGCGCGATCGCCTGATCGCGCAGGTCGATGGAGGGCGGCTCGATCACATGCTCCTGCGCGCGCGCAGTGGTCTGACCTTGTCTGATGAGGTCAACCGGAAGGCTGCGCTGAACATCATCGATTTCGCCTTTGAGCCAATCGTTCTGCAGGGCATGTCGGCGGATCAGACGGTGCGGTACCTTGGCGCCGTGGAGAACACGCTACGGGTTCACGAGGCGCGCGGGCTCGATGGTTTCGGTCCGCTTTGGGTCGACACGATCCACCATGTTTGCGTCTTCTCCGTGCTGTTTCAGCTTGCGGCGTTCCTTGGCAAGAACCGGGGGTTCAGCCAGGCGGTCCTGCTGCACCAGGGGCAGCGGCCCGAGCCTCGGCTGCGGATTGTCGTCGACATCCTGCGCCGAGCGCACGGCATCACACTGGTGTTGCTTCCGCTCCAAGGGCACTGGTTCCCACGCCTTGCGCGCTTGACGACGCCAGCCACCGCCATCTTCTATCTCACCGACATGCCACCGGAGGCCTTCCCTCAGGCGGCGAGGAGACAGCGGGGCCGATCGCGCCTCCTGCTCACCCATGAGCCGGGAGTGGCGCTCCAGGCCGAAACGGTATCCGGCTCGCAGATCTTTGCCCGTCGGCTCGGAGCGACGCGCATTATGCTCGACTATCCGTCGACGGACAGCGTGCGCATCCGACCGGTTGGTGCAGACGAATCCACCGCATCTCTCTGTCCGCTCGAGGATTGGGTGTTCTGGCCGCTGCTTGGCGTAGCACAGCAGGCCATCGTACCCGATGATTTCGCGCACAGGTAAAGGAAGTCGTCAGGCATGCAGCAAGAAGCACAGGCATTCGTCGACGAGTGGGCCCAAACATTCAACACCGGAAGGGCCGCCGATCTGGTTCGCTTCTACGCTCCCGATGCGCGGATCGTGCCGCCGGGGCGATCAACTCTCATCGGCGCGGAGTCGATCTGCGCCTATTTCGTCGACATCCGCGCACAAGGCTATCGCGACTATACCGTGGACCTTGGTGATGTGTTCGTAAAGGACGCATCCCTGGTCGCATCGGGCCGATGGGCGCTTCGGGGACCCGATGGCGGCCATCCGCAGCTCTACCAGGGCAACTGGCTGCACGTACTAGCGCAGGGACGCATGGGCTGGCGCATCGCCGTCCATATGTGGAACTGATCGCGCCGCCGGTCCGAGAGACGCGGTGGATCTTCACATCAGCGCACCGGAGCGACATCCAGGGAATGCGTCGATGACTCTGATACAGTGCCCGGATTGTGGCCGGGAGATCAGCGACCGGGCGAGTGCATGCCCCGGATGTGGCAGGCTCTTGCAGGAACGCGGCCCCGCAATAGCTGCGAACGAGGATCGGGCAGGGCGGTCCCTGTATTTCTATGAATACAAATCTCAAACAATTCTGTTCGGCCTGCCGCTCATCCACGTCATCTTCGCCCCGGTGTGGCTGGTCGGCTTCAGGCCTGCGCGCGGCATCATTGCGGTTGGCCATATAGCGATCGGCTTGGCTGCGTTTGGCGGCGTCGCGATGGGCCTAATAGCGTTCGGTGGCATCAGCCTCGGCCTTGTGTGCGTCGGCGGAATTGCGCTGGCGCTGGGCCTTGGCGCGGGTGGAATCGCCACAGGCTATTGGGCGCTCGGCGGCATCGCGATCGGTGTCTATGCGCTCGGGGGACTCGGGATCGGCGTTCACACCCTGCAGAACGATCCCAATATGCTCCGCAACCTCAGCGCCCTTTTCGGCCGAGGGCCGACCTAGCTCGAAGCGCGATCGGCAAACATCGTGCCGTGATTTCACGATCCGATCCCCACGCCATTTGTGACGTAGCGGGCTATGGCCACCTCTGCAGCGCAGTTCCGTCGAGCTCGTCCAAAGAAAGATCGAGATGGGCCAGCGCCGTCGGAGCGATGTCGATGATGCGGCTGGTTTTTGCGATCGACGCCCCGGCCTCAAAGCCACGTCCTACCGCGATCAGCGTTGGCTGCGTTTCGTAAGGGCCGAGGCCGCCATGCATGCCGCAGTCTCGACGGATGGCGTCCTCCTGCTCGGAAAACCGCACCGCCATGGCGGTCAGGCCGGGAACGCCGTTGCGGTTTGCGCCTGCGCTCTTCGCCATATCGACGGCAAGCAGATCGTCACCGGGGATCTGGCCCAGTTCGGCAAGGTCTTCGCCGGAGATGATGCGGCCCGCCCAGGGCTGTTCGCCGAGCCAGGAGGCGACCTCGGTGCGGCGCGACAGTGCGCTGCCGCCAAAATGAATGAAGGCGGATGAGCCTTGCGGCGCCACGACAATTTCGGAGCTTTCGAGCGAAGTCTTGAATCCGGCTTCGAACAGTCGGCGCTCTATCGGAATTACTTGCGTCACTGCTTCATGACCGTGGTCGGAACCGATCAAGAAGAGAACGTCGTGGCCCTTGTCCCGCAGCCGTTCGACGGCCTGAGCAACCGCGCCGACATGATCATCGACGGCACGCAGGGCGAGGAGATGCTCGGGTGAGCCAAGCGGGAACGCGTGCATCGTCTTGTCGGGTTCGGATAGCCACAAGGTGGCGATCGAAGGCGGGTTCGAGGCAAGAACGGCTAGAAAGCGATCCGCCAGCAAGGCATCGCCGATGCTTCCGGGCGGCGCATCGATCGTCTCCTTGAGAGGCTGGCGACCCGGAGCATAAGACAGCTCGCGATGTAGCAACGTTCCGTGACCGTATGAATCGTGAAAGAACGCTGCTCCGGGCGAGACGTTGGAGCACAGGATCGCGCCGTTGAGGGGTGACACGCGTTCGGCCAAGGATCGGCGCGCCAACAGGCGGCCGAAGTGATCGCGATAGGCATCGTAGAATTCCGGTTTGCCGGCGTCATGAACCTGATGTCCGCCGGCCACAGGCAGCGCGACAGTGTTGCCGCGCAGGCCATGCGATCGAGGCCATGAGCCGGTGGCGATCGAGGCCGAGGAGGCGCGAGTGGCCGATGGAAAAATTCCCCGGTGATCCGCAAACCACGTTCCCGCGCGCTTGAGGCGCGCCATGTTCGGCGTTGTTTCGTCAGAGACAAAATCCGGCCTATGGCCGTCGCAAATGACGGTGACGACGATGGGGTGGGGCATGACGATATCCGAAATGAAGGCTGTGGCTATTTCAGGGTTGGATCAAGCTTGTCGCGCAGCCAGTCGCCGATGATCGAGACGGCGAGGGTGGTCAGCACGATGGTCGCGGCCGGGGCGAGCATGATCCATGGCGCGCGGCCAAGGTATTCGCGGGCATAGCCGACCATGTTGCCGAGGCTGGTCATCGGCGGCTGCACGCCGAGGCCCAGAAACGACAGCCCGGACTCGAGCAGGATCACCTCGGGGAATACCAGCGTCATCGAGACGATCAGGGTCGAAGCGATGTTGGGGAGAATGTGCCGGAAATAGATCCGGGACGGCGTCGCACCGAGTTGCCTGATCGCTCCCGCATAGCCCTGTGCCGCGGCCGAGATGGCAAGGCCGCGCGCAATCCGCGCGTACCGCTCCCAGCCATAGAGGCCCATGAGACACACGAGGAGCTGCAACGAACTGCCGAAGAAGGCCAGCACGGCGAGCGCCAGGATCAGGAACGGCATGCTGGCCTGAAAATCAGCCAGCATCAGCACGATCTGCTCGATCAGGCCGCGGAAATGCGCTGCCAGGAAGCCGAGCAGCGTGCCCAGCACGGCAGAGATCGCCGTCGCACCGAAGGCGATCAGCAACGAGATCCGGATCGAGAATATCAAGCGCGAGAGCACATCGCGGCCGAGTTCGTCGGTGCCAAGCCAATGCGCCGCATTGCCGGGCATCGACAGCCGGTTCTTCAGGTCCATGCGGCTCAGGCTGTAGGGCGCGATCGAGTCCGCGAGCAGTGCGACGACAAGAATGGCGACAATCCAGGCAACCGCCGCCACCACCGCAATCGGAATCTTCGGCAGCGAGAGACGCTGGCGG
>Ga0081455_10000693_pt1 | contig 43767 bp, 32 predicted proteins | sample TabmetS3T2R1_FD_70207 | JGI IMG/M metagenome (GOLD analysis project Ga0081455, IMG submission 70207) | Tabebuia heterophylla rhizosphere microbial communities from the University of Puerto Rico - S3T2R1 | ecosystem: Host-associated > Plants > Roots > Rhizosphere ...
TGATCGAGCGATCTGATCACGCGGAGACCGTTTCTGCTTATCCGCGTTAGCCCTAGTTGGCACGTGAATCGAACTAATCGCTTTAAAGTGAGAAGAAGCTTGATCATGCCTCCATCTCCGCTTCCGGCGGTGCATCGATCATGGATTTGATATCTGCTCAGATCCTTAGGCCCACTTGATGGCCTTCGCGCACCGCTGTTGGCAGATAGCGGGGTGAGTTGGCGTCGCCGACAACATAGACCTCGCTGTTCCGTTCCGTAAATCGAGTAAACAGATCCCGGTTCGGCATGTTTTTGCTGATGAATACGACGGTATCCGCCCGCAGCCGCTTGGCGCCGAGCTGCTCGTTCCACGTATAAGTCGGGCCGATCAGGACATGCTTCGCCTCGATCTCGATTGCACGGTGACGGATCAGATATTCGAAGCCAAAACGCGCCATACGTTCGAGGAAGGGTTCAACCGTCAGTGTATATTGTAGGCGCGGGGCGAGCGCCCGCTCACGAGTTATATAAGTTACCATCACCCCGCGACTGGCTAGATACTCAGAGACGGCGAAGCCTTCCCAATGGCTGTCATCGTCGATCACCACCGCCGTCTCGCCCAGTTGCTCGGGCGGAGACAGGAACAGATCGTGCGACGAGAGAACATGCGGCTGATCGAACCCGCGTATCGGGTCGCCGGGATGTGAGATCTGGATACCATCCATGCGAGGCAGCGAGCCGGTCGCGACGACCAATGCGTCGGCAACGAAATCAATCACGTCACCTTCGTCCATATAAGTTGATAAGCGAATGTCGACAGCCAGGCGGTACAGCTCGCTTTCGAGCCAAACACCATAGTCCATCATGCCATAGCGTGTCGGCGCCATCGCGGCCAGGCGTAGCGCTCCGCCAAGGGCGGGTGCGGCCTCGGCGAGCGTCACCGCGTGGCCTCGCATCGCAGCTACCCGTGCTGCCTCCATTCCAGCAGGGCCACCTCCCACAACGAGCACGCGTTTCTTGTTCTCTGCCGCGCTGATACGATGGTCTCCCACCTCGAGCTCGTGGCCCGCGCCGGTGTTCACCGCGCACTCCATCTGCCCAATTTCAAGGAGATGGTTGATGCAACCCTGATTGCAAGCGATGCATGGACGGACGCGGTCACTTTCGCCCGCGAGACCTTTGTTCACGAGATCGGGATCGGCGATTATTGCGCGCACCATGCCCACACAGTCGGCATCGCCGGCACGGATGACGGCATCCGCCTCCTCTAGTGTCCGGAACCGCCCAATAACGATTGCCGGCAGATTGACGGCTCGGGCAATTGGCGTGCTGGTTGCCAGTTCGTAACCGACTGGCTCGTGCATGCCACCGATCAGCTTTGGCATCTCATGATAGCTGCCGGCTGAAATATTGACGTAGTCGATCAACTTCTCGCGCTCGAACAGGCGGGCGAGTTCTGTCGCCTCACTGGTGCCAATACCATGCGGCACATAGTCCGGCGCCATACGTACTCCAACCGCTATATCTGGTGACACGGCGTTGCGGACGGCTCGTACCACCTCGAACGCGAAGCGCAGGCGATTCTCGAAGGGGCCGCCATATTCGTCCTCACGCATATTGGTGTTGGGCGATAGGAACTGGTGGATCAAATAGCCGTGTCCACACTGCACCTCGACGCCGTCAAGGCCATAGCTCTCACATCGTCGTGCGGCGATTGCATGGGCCTCGATGATCTCGTCGATCATTACCTTTGTCATGGCGATCGGCACCACCCCGTACTCAGGGCTCGCGATCGCCGAAGGAGACCAGGGTGGGGACCTGTCGGCCGGACCGAAGTTGTGGCCGCAATGCCAGAGCTGCTGCGAAAGCCTCATGCCATAGGGGCGGATGCGCTCAACGAGCTTACGGTAGCCGGGTTCGAGCGCAGGATCCCAGAGGTTGATCGAGAAAGGTGATGTCGGGTGAACAGAACCGACCTCGATGATCGACAGCGCAACGCCGCCCCGCGCTCGGGCTTCGTGATAGGCGATGAGGGCATCGTTGATAAAGCCTTTGCCGAGATTGGTGCCGTGTGCGGGGCGGACAACACGATTTTTTAGCCGCATCGGCCCAAGGTCTATCGGCTTATCCACGTGAGTGAATCGCAAGGTTATTCTCCACGTTCTGCCGTTCCCCACCTTCATCATAGCTCAGTGAATGCAGGAGCCAGCTGGCTTAGCAGTCGAGTGCGCGGCCAAAACACTGATCCTGCACGATGAGCAGCACTCTTCGGCCTGGATATTGTCTCGTACAAGAGCCAGGTGTCGATTGCGCGCCTGCGTAAAGACGCTTGCACAACGACGAGTGTTGTTCCCCGCGCAACAGGGCCATCGTCAAGAGAGTAGGCGCTTCAGATATCGAGTATGCCCAATACCGTCTCGATCTAGTCCGAGTGGCTGAGGATGACGGAAACCGGGGTTGGTCCATGGAAAATCGCGAAGTCACATCTTTCTGTCGGATTTGTCCCGGCGCCTGCGGCATGAGGCTTACGATCGACGAGAACAACACGATCGTAGATATCCGCGGCGACCGAAAGAACCCGATGAGCCGGGGTTATGCCTGCTTCAAGGGCCTGCAGGCGGAAGCCGCTCATCATGGCCCCGCGCGCCTCCTTCATCCATTGAAACGTGCTGCCGATGGGTCTTTCCATCGAATTCCGCTTGAGCAGGCCCTCGATGAGATCGGGCGCGAGATGGAACTGCTTATTGAGCGCGATGGCCCCGACTCCATCGGCCTATTTGTCGGGAACGGTGGTATCTACGATGCCGCCCTTCAATGCAGGCCAGCGGAACCGGAACGATTTGTCCTACAGGTATCTCGCGCTGGAATAGGCGCTATCGGGCGCGCGCCGGGACATGCGCGTAGAGCTGTTCCTCGGGAGTGATGTGCTCCTCAACCAGGAACATCCGGACCGAACTCAGATCAAAGAGCTGTTCCTGATTTTCCGTCATTGGGCCCGCAATGGCGTCCTGCTCGCTTAGAGCGTTGAAAACTTCGAAATCTTCTTTCGTCCAAAACCAGATCTCGGTCATCACGTCGAAATCGAGCGTCTGATCGAACTCGATATGCGGGAGCTTGAAGGGGCTTCCTTCCACCGGGAACGACCGCCGATATTCCGCAAAGACGGGCTTTCCGTTCCTGCGTAGAACCTTCAAGGCGTATGGGGCATGATCCTTTTCATATTGCTCGATGAACGCGGCGCGAGACATCCCCTTTTTCTTTGAAACCAGGCAGACCATCTTGATCGCGGGACGGCCTCGGTGACCGCTCGGGACGGGCGCCAGATCCTTGGCGGGCGTGACAGACTCGTCCGCCATGAACACGGTAATTTTTGACCGGTCGAACAGGTATGTCTCGTCCTCGGTGATCTGATCGCCGACGTCCGTCTGAAGCGCTCGAACAAGACCATCAAACTTCGACTGATCGGCAAACCAGAATTCCGAGATGCCGTCAAAAGGCGGTTCCGGCGCGACTGGGCTGTCGGGAAGCGCCACGCCGCTGCCAGGAATGATGTAGTTCCTCCGGTAGTCGGTCCACGAAGGCACGATGCGCAACGCAAGCACCGCATGGCCGTTCTCATACCGGTCGATAAAGGCCGCGCGTGACATCCCGGGCTTCTTGGTGACAAGTGCGATCTGCTTGATCATGTGTCGTCCTTCTTTGGCGCGACAATCGCGCCAAATCACTCCACCGGCATGCCGTATTCCGCGAGATTGTCGGGCGTGAAGCCGAACCACGGGCGCAGACGCATGCCTCCGTCCACCATGAGGGTCGTACCCGTTATGTAGGTCGCTGCTCGGCTCAACAGGAACAGTGTAGGCCCCACGATCTCCTCGGCATCGCCAAAACGCCTGAGCGGAATGTTGTCGATGAACATATCCTTGTTGAAGAAGTCCTCATGGGACACGCCGGTCAGCGGGAAAAGGCCGGGGCCAATAGTGTTGAGCCGCAGCTTGTAGCGACCGAGCTCGAGCGCCCAGGTTCGAACAAGGGATTCGAGGCCGGCCTTGGCCGCGCCGGAATGACCGAGGCCCGGCGACTCCCTGGAATTGACTGTCGACGTATAGGCAATGAACGCACCCTCCAATTTGGCCTTTATGAGCGTCCGGCTCCAGACATGGAGAACGTTAAACGCGCCCAGCAGCATGGACGAGACCGTTTCCTGAAACATCTCGGGTGTGAGCCGTTCGGCGGCGCAGGGATAGACTTCACCTGCCGAATTGACGAGCGCCTGCACGGGACCGTCGGCATTGGCCTTTGCGAATGCCGCTTTCACGCTGGCGAGATTGCGAATATCGCAGGTCGTCGTGAACACCTTGCCGGAATTGTGGGTACACATCTCCTTCGTTTCTTCGAGCTTGTCGGCGCGCCGGCCCATGATCCAGACGTCGACGCCCCGCTCCGTGAGCGCCAGCGTGACCTCCCGACCAATACCGCTGCCTCCGCCCGTGACGATCACCCGATTGTACATTGGAGCGAGGAGATCGGACGTTTTGGGCATGAACTATCCTTCATATGCACTGTCGATGCGGGCCCTCCACCTACCAGCCGTTTGTGCGGCCAGTACGCTTAAGCGCCCAAAACAAAGTCTTTAGCCACTAATAGTCGCCAACTCCCCCCTTCGTTCCTACTCGCGCAAGCGCAAAAGTTTTTTCGTAGCTGCGCAAACATGGTTCTCTCTCGCTGGATGGTTCGACCAAGTGGGCAATGATGGGATCGGGCGATATTCATCGGAAGCAGGTCGAACTAGGGCGCTGTTCGATGGGCCTTGATGTGTCGGCTTGGTTGCGCGATGCGAATGAATGGACTGTCTTTTTGACGGTACGGCTATAGGACATCACCTAGGGTGGAACGGTCGGAAAGAGCGGTAAGGATATGCCGGGCAAAAATGCACGACGCCAGGAACTGGGCGCATTCCTCCGGTCGCGGAGAGAACGGCTAAAGCCCGAGGATTTGGGAATCGACACCTATGGCCGCCGCCGCACCCCTGGCCTGCGGCGTGAAGAGATCTGCAATCGCGGGAGGCTGGGTCTGAGCTGGTATACCTGGCTTGAGCAAGGCCGCGAGGTGATCATAAGCGCGGATACCCTGCTCGATCTGGCCTGCGCCCTCAATCTGAATGAAGACGATACGACCTACGCTTTTGAGCTCGCTGAACTGCAGCCCCCCAGACGCACCGAACGCATAACTCTCGAGGCTCCTAACCACTTGCAGGACATGTTGGACTGCATCCAGCTTGCGCCAGCTTTTATCTTGAACGGCAGATGGGATCGTATCGCCTGGAACCGGTTGGCGGTGTTGGCTTTGAACAGCTTTGCCAACGATACGCTGAAATTTCGCAATAACATCTGGAAGGCTTTCGTCGATCCGCGCGTGCGTGAGACTGTCTATGGTTGGGATTCAATTGCTCCACAGATGGCAGCCGAGTTCTACGCCTGCCGCAGCCGGTATCTGCACGAACCCTGGATGGAGAGTTTTATCCAGGAACTGACTAATTCGAGCACCGAATTTGCCGAGTGTTTGGAGCGACGGGATGTCACCTACGAGCGCAACAGGCGTGTCACACTACGACATAGCAACGGTGATGACCTGACTTTTTTCCAGTCCAGCTTTCAGGTTGCGTCTCCTGCCGATCTGACACTTGTAATCCTTACACCGGACGCCGCGACGTTAGAAACGCTTCGGAAAATGATCGCGCGTGACGGCCAGGACGTAGCGGGGGAAATTGGTAGCCTATGTAATGCGGACATAGGTTAGAGCAGCCGCTCGCGGATAGATACGAGAACTAGTGCAAAATTGGTTTGTTCATTGAGAAAACTTAGATAAGTCTCCGTTAGACCGCCTTTACACAAATATAGATCCCTCACATACCTAGCGAAATTTTGGCGCCAGGGGAGGGAAAAATGGCGGGATTGAACTTCAAATCACTTCTATTGAGCCGTGTGTCGCTGGGGAGTCTGTTGGCAAGCCTCACGCTTACGGCGCTGCCAACATACGCGCAGGTTGACGAAATCGTCGTAACAGCGCGACGCCGTGAGGAGGCCTTGTCACGCGTGCCAACGGTAGTAACGGCCTTTGGCACTTCGCAATTGGCTGAGCGAGCCATCAACACAGACGAGGATCTTCGGTCGTCGGTGCCCGGACTGACCGTCCGGCAGACCGAGGGCTCGAACAATCTTCTTTACGCGATCCGCGGCCAGTCGATCGATCCGTACTCGGCGTCTCCAGCTGCGGTGGTGGCGTATCTGAATGAAGTCCAGCTTCCTACAGGCAATGGCAATCCCTCGAGTTTCTTCGACTTGGCGTCGGTCCAGGTGCTTAAGGGTCCGCAGGGCACACTGTTCGGTCGCAACGCCACGGGTGGCGCTGTGCTTTTCACGTCGATAAAGCCCAAGGAGGAGTTCGGCGGCTACATCAAGGTGCGCGCGGGCAACTACAGCATGCGCGAGGTGCTGGGCGCCCTGAACATTCCGATTGTCAAAGATAAGGTGCTGCTGCGCCTGGCCGGTGACGGGCTCTCGAGAGGGGGGTATCAGCACAATATCTATTACAATGTGGATTACGGAAAGGTGGACCGTCAAAGCGGTCGTGGCACGCTTGTCATACGCCCTTGGGACGGGCTGGAGAACACTACGTTCTACCAGTACGATCATGCCGGTGGTAACAGCACGGCCAACCGGCTCTTTTCCGTCAACTCAGGGAGCACGTGCTCCCCGGCCTTCGGCGGAACAGGTATTCTGAATTGTGCGGCCGCCACGTTGTACAATCCAGCTACCTGGGGGCCCGTGCTCTGGGGGAACTACCTCGCCGCCCATCCGTCCGCCTATCCCGGCGGCATCGCGGCCTGGCTCACCGACCCGGGTGGCCAGAGTCGCTTGGGCTTCTGGGACGTCAGCGAAGCCGTGTGGTCGGCTCACCGCTCAGAAAGTCATTTGGTCATGAACACGACGACCTATGACATCGGCCCGAACATGCAATTGAAGAACATTCTGGGCTTTTCGCAAACCTACATACGCGATCTCGCGACCGAGCTCGGTGCCCCCTTTGCCGTCATTGCAACGGAGAATCGCGCTACAGGGCAGATTGGCAACGTCGTGGATCAGAGCGCCTTCTCGGACGAGCTGCAGCTGCAGGGAAAAGCGCTCAAGGAGGCGCTGACTTATGTAATTGGGGGTTACTACAAAAACGAAAATACGAACACGTTCTACCCTCAAACCTATTTCGACCTAACCGGGATCAGCCCAATTGTCCTCGGGGTCAACGCGCTCAACAACGATTGGAAGATCACCGATCGTACAGAGGCAGCCTACGCCCAGGCTACGTATGATCTCGGCGCAGTTGGTCTCGAGGGTTTCAGCCTGACGACCGGCTACCGCTACACGTGGGAGCAGATCCAACTCAAATACCTGTCGAGGGATACTTTCAACAGTAAAGCTCCTCACGACAGTATCACATTCAGCAATCCGAGCTGGACGGCGGGGCTGTCCTACCAGGCCACGGACGCGTTGATGTTGTATGTCCAGGGGCGGCGGAGCTGGCGGACCGGTGGGTTCAACGGCGTCGCTCCGCCGATACGGGGGACCGCCGCGGTCGGTGGTTATCTCTACTACCCCGAGTTCACGAAAGACGTGGAGGTCGGTGCGAAATTCTCTGGTCGCATCTTTAATCGGCCGACCCGGATAAATTTTGCCGCTTTCAAGCAGTGGATCGACAACGCCCAGCGTGCCGAGTATCCAATCCACCCCATCACCGGCACCTCCTTTGCGGCGACAACGAATGTACCGCAGGCGACGATCGAAGGTATTGAGCTTGATGGCTCTTTCGAGCCGACGGACTGGCTTCAACTTGGTATGGCTGGAACGCTGACATACGCAAAGTTCGTCGAAGGCAAAAACCAGGTCCTGATCTTTGGACAGAATTTCATTTTCGGTCCCTATGCCGATACTCCCCGTGCCTCGGGCGCACTGTACGCCTCGGTGAGGCTACCCGCACCCGAAGCCTGGGGCAGTATGAAGTTCCGCGCCGACTTGTATGCGCAGACCGGCATGTATTTCTCTCAAAATGCCAATCAGCTCACACCCAACACAAAGATCCCGGGTTATGGGCTCGTGAATCTGGGCTACGACTGGAAGGAGGTGTTCGGATCGAAAGTCTCGGTCAGCGCCTTCGCCAAGAATCTCCTTCAGAAAGAATACTATTCCGGAGGTTTGTCGATCGCGGCATCGCTTGGTGCAAATTCCGGTGCGATTGGCCAGCCACGCATGTACGGCTTTGAGGTGTCCTACGATTTTTGATCAGAGCAAGCCCGGGCCTGCGGAGCAGGCCTGGGCTTGCGCAAGAAAGCAGCGCAGGACCCACTTCATCTTCTCCTCTATTGCTGACCCGACCGTTCATGGCGGCTCCTTGCATGCACGTTGGCGCAAGCGAAGACGCATGATTGCCAAGACGCGTTCCGGATAAGCCTTCTAAATGGTCCAGCCTAGCGCTGCCGCGCCCCATCAGGCCTACAGCTAGGCGACTTAAGGAAAGCGGGAGGGGATTTTGCCATGCGGGAAAAAAGGGACATTGCGCGCCGCGACCTATTTGCCGGAGCGGCCGCGGCCGCGATTGGTGCTGTCGGTACACAAAGTCAGGCAACGGCCCAAACGCTGCCCTGGGACCTCGAGGCGGATATTGTTTGCGTGGGCAGCGGTGCCGCGGCCAGCTCGGCGGCCGTTTCGGCCGTCGATCGCGGTGCGACGGTCATCATGCTCGAAAAGCAACCCGCGACGGGTGGCACCACGCGCAAGTCGTCCGGCGTGATCTGGGTGCCCAACAATTTTCTGCTCCGCGCACGCGGCGTCAAGGACAAGCGCAGTGACTGCCTCAAATACATGGCGCGCATGTCCTATCCGCAGAATTATGTTCCGGATTCGCCCACCCTCGGCCTATCCGAGCGCGAGTACAAGCTGCTTGCCGCGTATTACGACAATTGTTCCCATGTCATCGATCGCCTTCGTGAACTCAAGATTGCGGAGTTTCAGGAGTTCAAGCTTTTCAGCATCAACGAGCCGGCGCCGGACTATGGCGAGCATCTGTCCGAGAACAAGGTCCCGACGGGCCGCGGGATCGCGATGTCCGAGGGGGCCACGGATTTCAACATGGGAGGCTCAAGCCTTCTCAATGCCGTCGAAGCCTGGCTCAAGAAACGCGGCGTTGATATCCGGACGGGCCACCGCGTCACCGCGGTGATCAAGGAGGGTGGCTGCGCCGCCGGAGTTGTGGCGGAGACCAACGGCAAGATGCTGCGCATCAAGGCGCGGAAAGGCGTAATCTTCGGGACCGGCGGCTATGCCCAGAGCGCTGAGCTCGTTGCGCGACACCAGATCGCTCTTTATGGCGCCTGCGCCAGGACCGGATCCACCGGTGACTTCATCGGTATCGCTGGCGAAGCTGGCGCGGCCATGGGTGCGTTGCACACAGCCTGGCGAACGCAGGTTCTGGTCGAGGAAGCTCTGCAGAATCGCGCGCTCGGCGTCGGTGCGTTCTTCCTGCCGGGCGATTCCATGCTGGTCGTCAACAAATACGGCCGGCGCTGCGTCAACGAGAAGCGCGGCTACAACGAGCGGACGCACGCCCATTTCTATTTCGATCCTACGCGCGAGGAATACACCAACCACCTCATGTTCATGGTGTTCGACGACCGGGTCATGGGGATGCTCGGGGGCAACTACCCGTTCCCGGAGGATCGTCGGGACACGCGCTTCCTGGCGCAAGGCGACACGCTCGAAGAGCTGTCCGCGAGCATTGCCAAGAGGCTTGCGGGAATTTCCGAGGAGGTGGGCGGGGTGATGCTCGATCCTTCGTTCCCGGCAGCCCTGAAGGACCAGGTCGACCGATTCAACGGTTATGCCAGTACCGGCAGGGATCTCGAGTTCGAGCGCGGTCTGCACCTGTATGATCGACAGTGGCACCGATTGTTCTCACGGGCACGACCCTCCACGAAATACCCCGATAACCCGATGCCCAATGTCACCATGCATCCGCTGGCACCGCGCGGTCCTTATTTCGCCTATATCCTCGCTGCCGGCGCGGTCGACACCAACAGCGGGCCGCTCATCAACGAGAACGCACAGGTTCTTGCGCCCTCCGGACAACCGATCCCGGGACTCTACGGAGCGGGCAATTGCATCGCCTGCCCGACACGCGAGGCCTATGTCGCAGGGGGGATCACGATCGGCCTAGCAATGACTTACGGTCATATTGCAGCCGTCAATGCTTTGAAGGGGAGCTAGAGATCATGCGCACTTGGCCCGTTGTTGCTGCAATGTTGGTGACGCTCGCGCGCTCCGCAACATGGGCTGCAGAGGAGCAGCCAGTAAGCTTTCAGAAGGATATCGTGCCGGTCCTGGTGAAGCGTTGCACGAGTTGTCACCTGACCGGCGACGAGGCTGGCAATCTCGCCTTCAATCCACCGACTGCGTTTGCGAGCATCGTCAACCGTCCCTCGGGCGAGGTGCCGAAGATGAAGCTTGTGAAGCCCGGCAGTCCCGAAGAGAGCTATTTTCTGCTCAAGATTCAAGGCAAGCATTTTGACAAGGGTGGCTTTGGATCACGCATGCCGTTTGGCAGCATGCCTCTCGATCAAGCTATGGAAGACCGTATTGCTCAGTGGATAAGGTCGGGCGCGCCCAACAACTAAGTTCAAAAGCTCGAATGATTCAGTTCGACCGATTGAGAATTGCAGAAACCGGCAATCATTGATTTGGATCCATCTATGACAAAGGTCGAATAAAAAACCGCTCTACCGGATCAATTCGGCAGAGCGGCCAAGTTTTGGCTACGAAGTGGGAAGACGTAATCGTAGCCAGGAAAACTTCTAGAACTGGGAAAGTTCAGGGCTGCCCCCAAGCAACCATAATTCGGCCTTTCAGGCGACCGAGCGAGATAAGCGACCGACCAAGTTCAAGTCCTCGGCTCCCTGGAGACGCCGCGCGGCGTGATGTCCTTCCTGGATGGCGTAGTAGAGATCCCGGGGGGTGACGGCATCGCCGACCAGGCTGACGTCCATCTCCTTGTGCAAGGCAAGATAAAGATCGCGCACCGGGAGATTGGTTGTCACCAGGACCACCGTATCGGCGGGCACCGTTTTGATCTTGCTGTGCTGAACCGGGCGCACATCCGCGAACCCGGGCCTTGCCGCGACGAGCATATGGCGGATCATCATGGTGAAATCGCCGTTCTCGAAACGCTTGAGCGCCGGGTCGTCGCGCAGCGTCGGGCGGACCTTTTCTGCGAAGCTGAAATCGGTCGAGACGAAGGTCACGGCGAGGCCCTTGGAGAGCAGATAATCGGTCGCCGCGATGGCTTCATATTGACCGGTGTTGTCGAGCACGAGCGCCGTCTTTCCCAGAACGCGATTGGGATCGGTCAGGAGATCGGTGCTCGAGATCACATGCGGAAGATGAACGCCCTCCGCTTGGGCCCCCGGATCGCAGCTTTGCACGCCGTCCATGCGCGGTTGAGATCCGGTCGCGACGATCAGGAGATCCGGCTTCTCGGCGCGCACGTCGTCGGGCTCGACAAAGGTGTTGAGCCGCACTTCGACGCCAAGCCGATAGATCTCGGCCTCGAGCCAATAGGTGATGTCGCCCATCGTGTGCAGATAGGGCGCGCGCTTGGCGACATTGATGGTCCCGCCGAGGCTTGGCATGGCCTCGGCCAGGATCACCTTATGCCCGATCGTGGCGGCGATGCGCGCGGCTTCCAGGCCCGCCGGCCCGCCACCGACAATCATGACCTTCTTGGGTGCGGACGTCGGACGTATCAGATCTTCTGACAGCGTGAGTTCCCGTCCCATAGCGACGTTGACGACGCATCCGACCCTGTGGTCGCGGAACACGCCGGCGATGCACCCCTGATTGCAGGCGATACAAGGCCGCACCCGCTCGGCCTGGCCTGCCAGCGTCTTCGTGATCAATGTCGGGTCCGCGATTTGCGCGCGGACCAGGGAGACCATGTCGGCGACACCTTCATGTATGACCTGATCCGCTTCTTCCAGCGTACGGAAACGACCGCCCGTGATCCGCGGGAGCTTGGCTACCGCCATGAGCGGAGCCGCAAAGGGAAGGTTAGCGCCTGTAGGCTCATGCATACCGGGGTTCATCGAATCGACACGGAAATAGTCGCCGTAGGAGGCATTCACGTAATCGACAAGTCCTTCTCCTTGCAGAGTCTCGACCGCCCTGACCATGTCGTCGACGCCGAGAACTTCGGAAAAGACGCTCGTGCTGAACCGGGCACCCACCACGAAATCTGTGCCGACGGCTTTTCGGACCGCGCGCATGATATCGCGCAAGAAGCGAAGACGGTTTTCGAACGAGCCGCCATATTCGTCGGTGCGTGTGTTGATCGCGGGTGAGAGAAACTGAACCGGAAGATATCCATGCGCCGCATGAACTTCGACGCCGTCCAGCGTTCCTTCCTGGCAGCGGAGCGCTGCCGCGACATAGGCCGAGGTCAGTTCCTCAATTTGCTCGTGCGTCACCTCCAACGGGACCAGCCCCCAGGGTCCCGCCACCGTCGAGGCGCCGAGCGCAAAGCCGCTTGCAGCCGGCCAGATGTTTCCGGCATGCCACAGCTGCTGGAACACGCGCATGCCGTAAGGGCGTACCGCATTCATCAGATGCTGATAGCGAGGAATGATCCGATCATCGGCGATGGATGTGCCGTGGCTGCTGCTTTCATGCACCTCGCCCGCCTCGAGCATCGAAAGCCCACATCCATCCTTTGCCCGCGCCTGGTGATAGGCGGTGAGATCCGGGCCGCCGATAAATCTGTCCTGGGAATGATAGGTCGCATGCCCCGTTCGGACGATACGGTTCTTGACGTCCAGCCGACCGATCTTGATGGGCTTCAGGATATGTCTCAGCGTCATAGCCACTATTCCCAGTCAATTTTGTGGGCGAGCTCAATCCTTCGTGGGCTCACACTGATTTCGGCTTGGCAACTGCTGCTCCAGTTCAACTGCGAACTATGTGTAGAACTCGGGTTAGGAACCGAAGCAGTCGGCGACCCGTCCGCTGTCGAAGTAGAACAACCTCAGCTCAACCACCTTTCCGTCTCTGAAGCGCCAAAGCTCGAGCAAGGGCATCGAAAAATGCTTGCCCGTCTTTCGCCCTGTTCCCGATAGCATCAGATGGGCCGCAACGTGGTCTCCACCCGCCAGAAATCCGAGAACTTGGAATTGGAAGTCGTCGAACGTGCCAAAAACTGTGCCGACACCCCGTGCAATCCCTTCTTTCCCTCGCCACATGCCGCCATAAGGCAGAGACGGCGCTTCATGCAACTCGCAATCATCGGAAAAGTCGACGAGAAAATCCTGGACGTCCATGCCGCGCTCGAGCGCGACATAGGCCCGTTTGACCTTTGCCAAATTCCCTTCTTCCTCTCGGCTCATGAAAGACCCTCACCTCAGATTGAATAAGCGCGACATCACGCCTTTAATTATGGCCGCAGAAGGTCATTGGCGCCGAGCATTGGCGCATATCCAATTGTGTAGTCGCGCAAATCCAGCGCATCGGATCGGACGCATCGGGAAGCCGGAGGATATCGGCGCGATGGTGGTTCTGTTGCTCTCGGATCGCTCCAGCTTCATGCTTGGAAGTAACGTGTTCATCGATGGGGGATATGCGCAGCACTAAATCGTAATAGCTATGCCGCGGAGCGCAAGGGATCTGGATTCTTCCGGCTTTATGTCGACTTGAGCAGGAATATCTCTGCGGAGCCAATGAGCTGGCGCGTCAGATCAAAAATCTTCATATGTCGCACGATGGAGTACCCCCAGCAGGATCTGCTACCGTGGAACAACGAGTTGCGCGGCTGAGCAACGGTACGTGCACCGCGATGGGCTAGCTGTCCGGCAATCGGGGTATCGTTGAGACGATAGCTATCCAATTCGCGGTCTTGGAGGGCGCGATCATGATCAAAACCCTTGGCCTATTCCGGAAAAAGCCCGGTATGACGCGCGACGCTTTCGTCGATCGCTACGAAAATCCGGATTATGGCCATGCGCAGTTCGCGATAAAGCTATGTCCGTGGCAAGAGGACTATCGGCGCAATTTTCTCTGTGATGAACCCCCTTTCACTTACGCCCATTTGAAAGGTACGCCGCGGCGCCAGGAGATGGACGTGGTGATGATGACCACGGCGCGAGATATGGCTCAGGCCAAACAGACAGCCGATGCGCTTGCGGACCCTGTGGTCGGACGTAAAATCGCCGAGGATGAGGAAGCATTGTTCGATCGCACCAAGATGACGATTGTCATGGTCGACGAACACCGCACGTCGGAGGAGAAACTTCAAGCTCGTCCGGAGGGGTACGCTGGCGAACCGTCCCACAAGATACTGAGCTTTGCTCGTATGCGCGATCCTAAAGCGGCGCGCTCCGAATTTATTCGAAGTCATGAAGCTGGGCTGACAAAACGGGTCCTTGATGTCTTACGTCGTGAGGGGTATCCGATTTTCGCTCGCTACGCGCGCAACTACGTCAATCACGATGCCTTCGCCAATCAGGGTCATGTTTCTGTCGTTCCACCAAAGGCCGATTTCGACGTGATGACAGAGATCTGGTTCTGGACTGAAATCGACTACCAGAAGTTTCGGAGCGCTTGCCGCGATTCCGATATTGGAAAGGCATTTGTTGACCAATCGGGTGCGGTGGACCCATGGTCGATCTCGATGGTGCTTGTCGATGAGCGGGTTCACACAAAACGGATGTTGGCGGACGCGCTCGCTGCGCACAAGAGGATATCCGCTTAGGACTTTTCTGCACGTCTTTGAACGTGATGGCCGTAGTGTCAGAAACATAGAGAGATCGGGAGGATGAATTTTCGCTTCGATGGCAAGCTGGTCGTGATCGCTGGTGGGACCAAGGGAATAGGATTGGCCACGGCACGGCGCTTTGGCGCACTTGGCGCACGCGTGGTCGTAGGCGCGCGTAGCCCCAGCCCGGATATTGAGGATCTGCCATTCATTGAGTTTGTCGCCTGCAACATGGCCGATCCGAAGGGGCCTGACGCCCTTATCGACCGCGCCAAGTCGCTCGCTCCGAAGATCGACGTGCTTATCAACTCGGTCGGCGGTGCGATCCTGCGGCCGGAGCCCGCTGCTGTTACCGACGAGCAGTGGATGGAAATGTTAAATCGAAGCTTCCTCTATGCGGTGCGCACCTGCCGCGCTGCGGTGCCCTATATGACCGATAATCAAGGGGCGATCATAAATATCTCTTCCGTCACGGCTCAGGTCGCGGAGCCAACCGCGATTGATTATGGAGCCGCCAAGGCGGCGCTTGACAGCTTCTCCAAATCGCTTGCCACAACACTCGCCCCGCGCGGCATCCGGGTAAACGTGATCTCACCCGGCGTCATCGCGACGCCGCTTTGGACAGCGCCAAACGGTCTTTACGACCAATTCAGCCAGGTGCTCGGTATGCCAAGCGGCGACATTGCTAAGACTTTTGCCGCCCAGATTCCGCTCGCACGATTGGGCGATGCCGAGGAGATTGCCGGCCTCGTGGTATTCATGGCAACGCCGGATGCCGGCTACATGACAGGTGCCAGCGTGCGGGTCGATGGGGGTTGGCTGGCGTCCGTGCGCTGATACCGGCGAACCCCTCGGTTCTCACGGAATGATCCGCCGCGAACGTGCCGTGGAGCATCTCGACGGCACGGGCCCAGGTCTGGTTGGTCCAGTTGTCGGGCTATCCTCTCCAGCGGCACGTCCGGCGCCTCGGTCATGTTGTATATGGCGAGAACGTCCGGTACCGTCTCCCTGCGGGGAGACAAAAATGAAGCAGACGGCAAGTCTCGAGCGGTTGGTCGCACGCGCAGGAGAGCAGGAGGACGGCGATCCGTTCACCTACATAGCGGCGCTGCGGCGTTATTTCAGGCGCCGAGCCGCAGAGGCTGATATTGATGATCTCGTCCAAGACGTCTTTGTCAGCTTGCAAGCGCGCCGATCCGCCGATCCGATCAAAAACATAGGTGGCTACCTTTTTGCGATTGCTGGCCATGTCCTTGCTCAACATCAAAAGCAGTACGCGCAGCGCCGTGTTTACGCCAATTCTCTGAGCGACAATGATGTTGTGGCCACGGACGTCCTGTCGCCGGAGCACATGCTCATTTGCAAGAGCGATCTCGAAACTGCCGTTGGAATTCTGAAAGGTTTGCCCGAGCGGACGGCGCAGATTTTTATTCTGCATAGATTCGAAAGTTTCACGTACTCCGCGCTGGCCGATCGATTTGGGATTTCTGTGAGCGGTGTAGAAAAGCATATGATGAGAGCACTTTCGGCTCTTGAGAAGGGCCTGACGCGGACCAAATGAGTACGCTCGATCAAGATGTCTCAATTCCGGTTGATGCCGCGGGCTGGTACGCGCGCCATCGGAGTGGGCCTCTCACCTCCGGTGAGGCGGAGGCTTTCACGCGCTGGCTTGAGATCGGCGAAAATCGCATCGCGTTTGAGCGACTGGGCGCTCTATGGGGCGCGCTTGACGATGTGGGCGGTCACCCTGAAATCACTCGTCTACGGGAGGCCGCGTATCTGGGGGATCCCGGCGGCTATGGGCATCGAGCTTTAGCAGCCGTTTTGGCTGTTTTTGCATTTGTTTCTCTCGCGGGACTAGGTTGGTTGTGGCTTGAGCATCGGGCCGGCCAGGACAACTATCAAAGTGCGATCGGCGAACGTTCGACCGTTCAGCTCGATGATGGGTCCGTTGTGGTCCTGGACACCGACTCTATTGTGCGGGTGCACCTGGAAAAAGTGCAGCGCACTGTGAGGCTTGTCCGAGGACGGGCCTATTTTCATGTTGCGAAAGATCCGTCCCGGCCATTTGTCGTGAAGGCCGGAGCGATGACGGTGACCGCGCTCGGAACCCAGTTTGACGTCGACCTGCGGCCTAGAAAGACGGAGATCGTCCTGACGGAGGGAGCGGTCAGGATCGAGCCAAAGGGCTTGTTCGATATCAACGAACCCGTGGTCCTGTCGCCTGGCCAGGGCTTGATTGCTGCCTCCGGGGAGGATTGGAAGGTGAAGCCAGTTGACGGTGAGGTCGCACTCGCTTGGCTCAAGGGTAAACTTGTTTTTTCCCCCGCAACCATCGGTGTCATCTCCGAAGAGCTGAACCGCTATTCGGACCGCAAGATCATTGTAGATCCCCGTGTCGCCGATGTCTCAATGAGTGCGGTTTTGGAGGCAAAAGATCGCGAAACTTTCGTGCGATCCGTGGAAGCCATGGGTCTCGCCCGGGCAGATATTCAGTCAGACGGGTCAATCAGGCTCGAACCCTCCCCCAAAAAAAATTGAGGAACTCACTGAGGTCTTTCCGGAAAGCGCCCTCTTAGAGGGTAGCGACCAACTAGAAGTGCGCTCAGCGGGGGGAAAAGAATGTCCGATGTCTTTGGCCTGTTGCGCTTGCTAAGCGCGAGCGTGATTGTTTGCGCTGCCACGCAAGCTGAGGCGGCTGCGGTCAATTTCAACATCCCGCCTCAGGCTCTGGAGAGTGCGCTCACTCAGTTCGGAGTTCAAAGCGGGATCTCGGTCTTCTACCAGCCGGAAGTCGTCGCAGGACGATCGTCCGGTGGAGTGACTGGGTCCCTTGAAGCTTCCGACGCGTTGCAGCGCCTTCTGCAAGGAACCGGCCTTTCCTTCGCACGTGCGGGAGCCGGTTTTGCGATCAAGGCGCCGGATCAGAACACGACGTCAATGGAGGATCAGAGCGAGGCCGCCAAGCAACTGGAAGGCAATGTTCTGGATACGGTTGTCGTCACCGGCGTTCGGAGACGCCAGGAAGCGGTGCAAGACACCCCGATTGCGATATCGGCGCTCAGCGCAGAAATGCTGGATCACGGTCATGTGTCCGACGTCAAGGACATTGTGAAACTGGCACCCAATCTGCAAATGGACGAGATCGCAGGTGCGGGCACAAAAACGGCGATCGGCATCTATTTGCGTGGGCAGGGCACGTCGCAGAATGATCCTGCCAATGAGCCAGCCATTTCTATCGTTGTCGACGGGATTACGAGCCCGGTCGTCATGGCTCAGAGCCTCGATACGTTCGGTCTCGAGGGGATCGAAGTTCAACGCGGACCGCAGGGCACGCTCGTCGGCAAAAACGCACCCACGGGCGTGATCAACGTGACCACGAAGCGCCCCACTCAAGATTTCGGCGGAAAGCTCCAGGTCGATTACGGCAGGTACAATCGCACGGAGGTGCGGGCGCTCATCAATATTCCGATCGTGAAAGACGTGCTGGCTGTCAATTTCTCAGGACTCAAGAAGTATATGGACAATTGGTACTATAACGTTCTCACGAACAAATACGACGCAGGCGGCACCAACGCCGAAGGCGGACGGGTCGGCATCCTGTTTACGCCCGGCAATGTCGTCAATTGGTACGTGAACGGTGAATACACTCATGATCATTCGCCGCAAGTTGCGCTCAGAAGCTACGCCACGTCCCAGACGGTCCAACCCTTTCAATGGCCGGGAGCGGCGTGCGCGATCTCTGGGTTTTGCACGCCCATTCCTCCCTTGAGTCAAAAGTTCGCGTACGCATCGGTGGATCCGCGGCCGAGCGATGCGGAGAAAATATCCGTCAGGTCAAATCTTGATCTGAAATTCGACGCCTTCACGATCACCTCGGTGACCGGGTATGAGACCTTCCACCTGCAAAACAATGGAATCGATTTCACCCGTCTGCCCGTTCAGTTTGGAGTCAATCACCAGACGGTCGATTACAATAATCTGAGCCAAGAGCTTCGCATCTCGTCGAGCCCAGGCGGCTTCCTCACCTTTAATGATCACCTCGATTGGGTCATCGGCGGCTTCTACAGCCGCTTGGATTACAATCTCATCGGCAGAAACTTTGTCTATCAGGGCGCGCTTAATACGCTCTTGCGTGTCCCAGCGGGGACATTCCCGGCCAACTTCGGACTGAACACGCCCGTTCTCAATTCTCAGGTGGGCAGCAGCTATGCGGTGTTCGGACACTTCATTGGCAAGATCACCAGCGCCTGGAATGTTTCCTTCGGCTTCCGTCAGAGCTGGGACAACAAGGATCACATCGCGGCCGGGGCTTCCGTCCCTGGTCCGGCGGTCAATCCTGTGCCGTCGTTTGGTCCGCCTCTGAGACTGCAAGGAAAATGGGACAATCTGTCGTTCGAAGCCGGGACTCAATACAAGTTCGGCCCCAATCGAATGGCTTATTTCCGCTTTGCGCAAGGCTATCGTGCGGGCGGCATCCAGGGCACGGCAAGAACGATTTCCTCGCTCTTTTCACTGACCTACCAACCCGAGACGGTCAATTCCTACGAAGTGGGCATCAAGGCCGACTGGCTGGACAAGCGGTTGCGCACCAATTTGACGCTGTTCAACAACGACTACAAAGATCTGCAGAGAAACATCAGCTTCTTTACGCCAGGGCCAACACAAATCATCACAAACGCTGCTTCGGCGACCATCAAGGGTGTTGAGCTCGAAGCGACCTACGTGCCGACCGATAATCTCACGCTCCACGTCACGGGAGGCTATCTGCATACCCAGTATCACAACTATCTCGGCTTTCTGGCCAGCGGGTCTTTCCCCACCGGCTTCGATTACGACCGCTCTCTCAATGACCAGCAGAAGTTTCCCTATGCGCCGCGTTGGACGCTGGACGCGGGCTTCGACTATACGCACGACTGGGGCTCATATGGCGTTACCGTCCTCAGCATGGATTACGATTGGAGAAGCGACTTTAATCTGAACGATCAGACCATCCCCCTTGCCGATCAGCCCTCATATGGGCTTGCCAACCTGTCCCTCAGATGGGAGCCGCCGTCGGGAAAGTATTCGATCACCGCCTATGGTCGGAACGTCTTCAGCAAAGACTATCGAACTTATCTCGTGCCGAGCCTCAGCCCTGTCGGGACCGAAGGCATGCCCGCGACATGGGGTATTCAGTTTGCTGCGAATTTCTAGGGACAGCCATCAGCTGAGGATCGGTGCCTTTTCCACAGCAGCCAGTATCTCGAAACTCTCGTAAACCGTGTCGACGGACGGAGAACAAATGCCGCGAGCTCTTGCACTGGGTTGTGTTCTTGGTTTGGTGGCGATACCGAGCGCGGCTTTGTCGGAGCCGGCGAACAAGGGTGCAGCCGCGGCCCAGACCACGGGGTTCCCTGCTCCTCCTCGTGCGCCAGCCGGTGCACCGAACGTGTTGCTGATCATGACGGACGACGCGGGCTTCGCGGCGTCGAGCACGTTCGGTGGGCTCGTTCCCACGCCTAATCTCGATGCACTTGCAGCCGGGGGGCTGCGTTACAACGAATTCCACACAACGGCGATGTGCTCCCCGAGCCGTGCTGCGTTGCTGACCGGACGCAACCATCACGCGGTCGGAATGGGCATATTGATCGATCTCACGACCCCCGAGCCCGGCTATAACGGCCGGATCCCGAAGAGCGCCGGAACGATCGCCGAGATTCTCAAGAATAATGGCTACAACACGGCCTTTTTCGGCAAACACCACGACACGCCGGCTGCGGAGAGCTCGGCCAGCGGGCCGTTTGATCGGTGGCCGACCAATCTCGGGTTTGAATATTTCTATGGCTTCATCGGCGCCCAGACGGATCAGTGGCATCCCGGTCTGGTTCGCGGCACGACGCGGATCACTCCTCCGACAGGCGAGGTGCTCGATAAGATGCTGGCGGACGACGCAGTCCGCTGGATTCACAATCAGAAGGCCGCTGCCCCCGACAAGCCGTTTTTCATCTATTACGCACCGGCCAGCGTTCACGCCCCCCATCAGGCGCCGCGCGAATGGATCGACAAGTTTCGCGGCAAATTCGATCAAGGCTGGGATAAGGCCCGAGACGAGGCTTTTGCGCGGCAAAAAGCGATGGGGATCATCCCAGCCAATACCGATCTCACACCGCGGCCGGACATCGTTCCCGCCTGGGAAAGCCTGACACCCGATCAGAAGCGCGTCGCGGCGCGGTTGATGGAGGTCTATGCCGGCGAGCTGGCTTATCAGGACCATGAATTCGGCGAGATCATAGCCGAACTGAAGCGAATGGGTCAGTTCGACAACACACTGGTCATCTTCATCGAGGGCGACAATGGGGCAAGCTCGGAAGGCGGAACGTTCGGGACATCGAACGACACCGGTACGCTGGTAAATCATCAGGAAGAGCCGACAAGCTGGCTTGTTGCCAATTTGGACAAATTCGGCGGACCTGATGCGCACAACCATTACCCGATGGGGTGGGCGTGGGCGGCGGACACGCCGTTCCAGTGGTTCAAACGCTTTGCCTCACATTTGGGTGGCATACGAAACGGGATGGTCCTCTCCTGGCCGTCGCGAATCCATGGCGACGGCGGGGTCCGTTCTCAGTTCACCCATTTGATCGATGTGATGCCGACAATTCTCGAGGCGACCGGAGTGAAGTCGCCCGCGATGATCGATGGTGTTCCCCAGCAGCGCATCGATGGCACCAGCATGAGTTACACGTTCGATGCGGCGAATGCGCCCGAACGGCATCGCGTCCAGTATTTCGAATTGCTCGGCAACCGGTCAATTTACAGCGACGGCTGGATTGCTTCGACGACGCCCCCGCTCGATGCGCTCGACACGACCGTGCATGTGGGTCACACCGATCCCAAGGACTACAAGTGGGAGCTTTACAATCTTCACGAGGACTACTCTCAGGCACATGATCTTGCTGCCAAATATCCGGATCGGCTGAAGTCGCTTCAGGCGCTGTGGATGAGCGAGGCGAAGCGCAACAATGTTCTTCCAATCGACAACACGGTGTCGGGGGAGCGTCGCTTCGCTGAACCCAATGCGCTGCTTCCTGCGCGTCCACGCTATGTCTATTGGGGCAAGGATGTGTCGGTCGAGCAAAACGCGTCGCCGCCGGTGATGCGGCACTCCTTCACTCTAACCGCCGATGTCGACATTCCTGCCGCGAAGGCGACTGGTGTTCTTGTGGCGCTGGGCAATCAGTTCGACGGCTGGAGCTTTTATTTGAAGGACGGTCGCCCGGTCGCGTATGAATCTTTTGCGCAGCAACCACGTTATCAATACCGGATAGCGGGAACCGATCGGATTCCGGCAGGCGCGGCCACGATCAGCTACCAGGTGTCCTACCGGCAGCCACGCGGCACCGGCGCCGACGTGACGATCGCGGTGAACGGAAAGAACGTCGCGTCCGGCTTCTTCCCCAAGACAATCAATATGACGGACATCACCGAAAACTTTGATGTCGGTCATGACAGCGACGCCACGGTATCGAATGAATATCCCGGCGATGGTTTGTTTCCGGGTACCATCAAGAAGCTGACTGTTGATCTTCTTGATCTGAAATCAACTGCGCCAGCGGCCAAAGGGAACTAACGCTCGGGCTATTCGAGGTGAAACGGACAAAGGCGCTAAGAACGTGGAGCGTTGCGGTTGTTGCCTCGGTGCTCGCAGGCGTGCTCGGCTTCGGCGCTGCGACCTCGTGGCTCCGGGCGGCGCCGTCGAGCGCAAATGCCGGACAGGGCTGTCTCGCGCTCAAGAATCCCGCCGGGATCGATGAGGTGTTCGTCCCTGGCGGCACTTACGACATGGGCAAGGCAGGGCGCTATTCCGAAGAGGTCCTGCATCCGAACGTCGCCGTCAAAGGCTTCTGGATCGATCGTACGGAAGTCACGAACGCGGCCTTCGCGGCGTTTGCGAAGGCGACGGGCTATGTGACCCTCGCCGAGCGCGGGCCGAGCGAGAAGGACTTTCCGAACGTCCCGGCCGACCAGCGGATTCCCGGCGGGGCCGTGTTCACGCCGCCAGCCGACATCGCCGATCACAGCGACATCACGCAATGGTGGCGCTTTGTACCGGGCGCGAACTGGCGCCATCCGCTCGGGCCCGACAGCAGTATCGAAGGTCACGATAGCGATCCCGTCGTGCAGATCGCCTATATCGATGCCAAGGCCTATGCCTCTTGGGCCGGGCGCGAATTGCCGAGCGAAGCCGAATGGGAATGGGCTGCGCGCAGTGGTTCAAACGACGGCGCGTGGGACGACCCGCAAGCGCCCGCCGATCCCAAGCGCTCGAATACATGGCAGGGAGTATTTCCAGTGAAGAACACTGGGACCGACGGCTATTCCGGCCTTGCCCCCGTTGGCTGTTTCACGCCCGATGGTCACGGCGTCTACGATTTGATCGGCAATGTCTGGGAGCTTACGTCAGATCCCTACGGCGCAAATCCGGCCGACATGCCCTCGGCGAGCGCCCATGTCATCAAGGGCGGTTCGTTTCTGTGCGCTCCCAACTACTGCGCCCGCTACCGCCCCGCCGCACGACAGGCCGGCAGCGACGATCTCTCAACGTCGCACATTGGATTTCGGACGATAAGACGCGCCTCTTAATGCCTTGATCCTGAGCCGACCAGCGCCGATCATCCTGGTGTTACCAATCGCGGCATCAGCCAGCTAAGATCACAGAGTCATCGGTTGATTTTATTGGCGTCCCCGGCGTGATTTGAACACGCGACCCCCAGATTAGGAATCTGGTGCTCTATCCTGCTGAGCTACGGGGACGTTTGCGCATGGCCTCGGGTGCCACGGCGCGCCACACTAAACCAAATCGCTGTGGGGACGAATGGCAAACTGGTCGGCATTTCTGGCCCTGGGAGCAGGGCTACTCGCGGGGCCTGCCCTGGCCGAGTGCCCGGCCTGGGTCGCGCAGGGGCTGGCCGCGCCCGGCGCGTCGGTGGACATGTCGCGCGTTGTCGAGGTCGTGGATGGGGACACGGTGGTGCTGGAGGGGGGAGCGCAACTCCGGCTGACAGGGATTCAGGCGCCGAAGCTTCCCCTGGGCCGTCCGGGATTCGAGACGTGGCCGCTGGCCGAGGAGGCCAAGCGCGCGGCCGAAGATATCACGGGCGGAAAAACGTTGGTGCTTGTCGTTACCGGTCGTGCGATGGACCGGCATGGGCGCAAGCTGGCCCAGGCCGTCGTGCAGGGGGCGCCCCCCATCTGGCTCCAGGGCGAGATGGTGCGCCGGGGCTTCGCACGGGTCTACAGCTTTCGTGACAACCGCGCCTGTGCGGCGGAGCTCTACGCGCGTGAAGCGGAGGCGCGTGCGGCCAAGCGCGGCATCTGGGGTCTCAAATATTACGCTCTCCGGGATGCGACCGCGGATCTCGGACGCGATCTCGGCACGTTTCAGATTGTCGAAGGCACGGTGACGCGCGCGTTGCGCACCTCGCACGGTGCCTATCTCGATTTTGGAGCCGACTACAAGACGGATTTCAGCATCTTCATCGCCACGCGCGATCTGCGCCTGTTCGACGAGGCGGGTCTCGACGTGGCGTCGTGGCGAGGCAAGAAACTTCGGGTGCGGGGCTGGCTGTCCAAGCGCAACGGACCCCAGATCGAGGTCACGCACCCCGAGCAGATCGAGCGCTGATGTCTACCATGCCGTCCAGCCGCCATCGACCGGCAGATCCGCGCCGGTGACATAGCTTGCGGCGTCGGACGCGAGGAACAGCACGGGCCCTGCGATCTCTTCCGCCATGCCGACACGACCGAGCGGTGTCTTGGCGGCGAGGCGCTGGACGAATTCGGGATGCGCGGTCTGAATGCTGTCGCGGGGAAACGGTCCGGGGGTCACGGTGTTGACGCGGATCTTCTCGCGCGCCAGATGGCAGGCGAGATGGCGCGTGAGCTGCACGATGCCGCCCTTGGCTGCCGCATACCAGGGTGCGCTGTCGAACCCGGTGTTTCCATAGAGCGTGGGGTCGGGGCTTACGCGGCCGTACATCGAAGAGATGTTGATGACTGAAGCGCCCCCCGCGGCTGCGACTCCTTCGCGCAAAGCGGGCAGGGCGGCGCGCACGGCTTCGAGCGTTGCGGTCAGCGCGCTCGCGAAGGCCTGATCGCAATCCTCCGTTGTCATTTTCGCAAGCGTGCCCGGCCGCCCCGTATAGGCGTTGTTGATCAGCACATCGAGGCGGGGCAGCGCGCCCAGCGAGCGTTGAAGCGCAGAGGTGTCCATGATGTCGAACACGGCGAGGCTTGCCGTGCCGCCCCGGTCGGCGATGCGTGCGGCGAGATCGTGCAAGGGGGCTTCGCGCCGGCCGTTCAAGATGACATGCGCGCCGGCTTCGGCGAGGGCCAGCGTGATCGCGGTGCCGAGATGACCGGCCGCACCCGTGACGAAGGCGGTGCGCCCGTCGAGCCTAAATCGCGCGGACGATGTCATGACGTGTTTCACGAACTGAGGTCCAGAGTGCTGGATTCAACAAGGCTTCCGGTACCTGCGGAAAGAAGTTCTGGACGAAAACGACTTCATCCGGATCGAGGGCGGGTCGCGCGAACAGCGCGGCGTTCTCGGCAAGCTGCGTTTCGGTCTCGGCCCCCACGACCACGCCATGGACGAAGGGCTGGGCGCGCACATAAGCAAAGCAAAGATCGGCGGCGCTGTCGCGCCCCAAGGTTTCCGCCACGGCATCCAAAGCTTTGATGAACGAGGCCGCCTGAAGACCGGGAACGGCAGGCCAGAGGGTCGCGTCGTCGGTCGCGAGGAGCCCCTGCAGCAAAGCGCTCCGGACGTGAACGATCACGTCGTCGCGTGAGGCGAGGAGATCCTGCATACGGGGCGTACGCCAGCGCCAGTCGAGAAGGTTGAAAGGCATCTGCACATGGCGGACCTGCGGACGACGAAGCGCTGCGTCGAGTTCGTCCGGCGTCTGCACGGAAACACCGAGTGTCAGGATACCGCCGTCATCTCTCTCGTCGAGAAGAACATCCCAAACGACGCCGTCCCATGCCGTCAGATGGTGCGCGCGGTGAAGCAGGACCGCTGGCAGCACACGCCGTCCCAAGGCTTCCCGGGATGTGGCAAGGCTCGCGCGTGTGTCGGCTTCGACCACACGCAAGGGCGTTTCGGGTGTAAGCGCGCTCAACGGCGAAAGCTTCGTGACGATATGCGCCTCGGGGTCTTGGGCGAGAGCCAGGCCCAGCCGGCGCTCGCTGTCGCCATAGCCGCGCGCGGTATCGAATTCCGCGTAGCCCAATCGACGCGCATGCCGAATCAGGGCGCGCGCGGCGTCGTCATCGAGCGTGCCGATGCGGTTGGTGGCGCCGTACGCCGCGCCAAGCTGCGCCGTCCCCAGAATCAGGGCGGCATCCTCCGTCCGTACGGTCATGGCACGGACGGTAGGATGACCATGGATAACGAAGGGTTAAGAAAGCGATCAAACTACCGTGGCGGCGGTGGTGCGACCGGGGTCATCACCGTCGGGCCGAGCCTGCTCAGGACATCGTCCGCCGAGAATGCGCGAAACTCGTTCTCGGGCTTCCGACCCTTCTGCATCACGATATCCGCATAAGCCTGATAGCGCGTGATCGGGTAGGTGTCGCTCGTCGTCATTCCGAAGCCGCCGCCCCAGTGCCGGTGGAAGCCGAAGCTCCCGAAATCGTCATAGGTGCTGCGGTATCTCGTTTCCGGTTCCGTCTCCTGCTGGGCGATGATGAAATAGTCAAAGCCGCTCGCTTTGGTGATCTGCGCCGCGCGATAGAGCAGGTAGTTGTCGACGACGGTTCGCGGCGTATCGGAGTTGCCGTTGAACGTGACGCGATATCTATTCTGCTCGAGCTGCTGGTCGGCGTAGCCATAACCCCTGTTCGCCATGGCCGGAACGAACGGTGTTGGGTGCGGCGCGCACGACGCCAGCAACGCGGCAGCGCCGAGCGCGGCGATGCCGAGCGGCAAAGCTTTGCCGCGCGCCTTTTTGGCGCTGCGAAGCTCGTCTGAAACCATCCGGTTCATGTTGACCTCTTTCTCTCCCACCGCGGTACAGATGTTGTTGGGCTCTGAGCCGTTCGCCCCTTGGCTAGAAAATTAGGGCCCAGGCGGTCTTTTCGCAACTCCCCGTCTGCCACAACTCTTCGTGTCCGTTCTGGTTGCACTGCCGCAAAGCTTCAATCCTTTGGTTTTGTCTTGAGACTTGCGACCCCTTTGTCCAATCCCTTCAAGGATAAAGGAATCGAGACCTGTTTCTTTGCCCCGTTGCGCACGACGATTTCCGCCTGTTCATGAGATGACAGAATTGCGAGCTTGTCCGAATCGAGCCGGAGCGACGCCTGGCAGCCTATGGCCATGCACACCTCGAAATGCGTGTGCATGGGCTCGACGGAGCCGACTCGGACGTCCAGACCCGGCGGCAAGAAGGTTCCGAGCGGCGCCGTGAGAATCAGCACGGGATCGGGCAGGTCGCTTCGGAAGAAACCCACCACCGCCTGCAGAAGCATGGAATTCGTTTCGGTGAAATTCACCTTCTGAAAGACGAAGCACACACGCTCGTTCGAACCGGGGGGGGCCTCGCAAATTTTTTTCCAATCGCCATAGACTTCCACCCCGGCCGGCTGCAGCGCCGGTACGGGCTCGGCGGCGTGCGCGCCGTCAGCCCAAATTCCGATTGCAGCCCACACGAGCCCCGCAAGCGCGTAGCGCACGATCCATCCGGCCGGCATTGTCACAGAAGTCCCTCCGCTCCCTCCAGCTTATCCCAATTTCGCAGGGTTGGTGGATACGGTATGCCCCTTTTCGCCGGAAGCGCGGCGCGCTAGGCTCTCCCGCGCTCGGGGACCTCAGAACGCGGACTTAAACCAACGAATCGGCAGTGCGGAGTGCGCTTGCGACGCGGGCCACACTTCGCCGTGCGGAAAGGAAACGGGGATGCAGCGCCAGTCCTGGACGATGGTTGCCGTGCTGATCGCGGTCGTTGCGTTGATTGGGCTGATCGTCGCGCTGCGCAGCCACGAAGGCGGCGCCCCGAAAACGATCACGCAGACCAAAACTGAAACGACGGCCCCGCGAGCGGTCGAGGAACAGCCGAGCCCGAACGAGCCCTTCGCGTTTCGGAGGCTCGAGATCGATACGTCTCGCCAAGTCGGCGAAGCCTGCCTCGTCTTCAACGACAAGCTCGACGAATCCGGCGCCGTTCATTACGCCGATTACATCGCGATCGACCCGACGGTGTCGGTCAATGCCCGCGTCGATGGTCAGCGCCTCTGCCTCGCCGGGTTGACCTTCGGCAAGGACTATCAGGCCACTTTGAAGGCGGGTCTGCCGGGCATTGGCGGCAAGAAGCTCGCCGGCAGCGAGACGGTTCCGGTCTCTTTGCGCGATCGTCCGCCCTTTGTAGGATTCGGTCAGGGCACAATCCTGCCACGCGTCAGCAGCGATGGCTTGCCGATCTCGACCGTCAATGTCGCGCGCGTCGAGATTGAGGTCTCGCGCGTCAACGACAGACTTCTCTCGCAGCTCCAGTCCTATGTGATCGACGAGCGCCAGATCTATGGCTACGAGCGCAACACCTATACGGACGAGCAGGGCCGCTCGATCTGGAAGGGCACGATGGACATCCTCGACACGCCCAACCAGACGGTGACGACCGTTTTTCCCCTGCGCAAGGCTCTGAAGGACCGGACACCGGGCGTCTATCTCGTCACCGCGCGCGACACGGCCAAGCGGGACGGCGTAGGCGACAACGGCGATGACTGGGCCGGCCGCGCGTCTCAGTGGGTCGTCGAGACGGATCTCGGATTGACGAGTTATCGCGGCGAGGGCGGCCTCAGCGTCTTCGTGCGCTCGCTCGCGACGGCGGAGCCGGTTGAAGGGGTGAACCTCGCGATCGTGTCGCGCGACAACGCCGAGCTGACCCGCGTCACGACCGATCGTAACGGGCGCGCCGACGTTCCCGCCGCGCTCATGCGCGGCACGGGGGGCGCCGAGCCTGTGGTCGTCATGGCCTATGGCAAGGATGGCGACTTCTCGTATCTCGATCTTCGTCGCTCATCCTTCGATCTGTCCGACCGCGGTGTGTCGGGCCGGACAAGCCCCGGCGCCGTCGATGCCTGGCTTTACACGGAGCGCGGCGTGTACCGCCCCGGCGAGACCGTTCATCTCGTACTGAGCCTGCGCGATCACCTCGCGGCCGCGCTGCCGACCTCACCGGTGACGCTGATCATCCGCCGACCCGACGGCTTGGAGTTCAAGCGGCAGCAGGCGGGTCCCTTTCCGGTTGGTCTCGGCAATATCGATGTCGGCTTGACCGACTCCGCGCCGCGCGGTCGCTGGAGCGCGTCGGCCTATACGGATGTCGACGCCTCGCCGGTCGGCAGTGTCGAGTTCGACGTGCAGGATTTCGTGCCGGAGCGGCTCAAGCTCACCCTGATGGCGCCGGCCGCGGTGCTCAAACCCGGTGGAACGATCGAGCTGCCCTTTGCGGCGCGCTTCCTTTACGGCGCGCCCGCGAGCGGGCTGCAGGGCGAAGCCGATTATCGCCTCGCGCCCCAAGACAAGCCCTTTGCCGGTTACGAGGATTATCATTTCGGTCCGGCCGATGCCGATTTCTCGCCCTCAGTCGAGAGCCTGTCGGTCGATGCCGCGGACGCCGAAGGAAAGGGAAATGCGACGGGTGTGCTGCCCGCCGATCTCACTTCGTCGACGCCGCTTGAAGCGCAATTCCGCGTGTCCTTGTTCGAGCCCGGGGGGCGCATGACGACCGAGAACACGTCGCTGCCGGTGCGCGCGAAGGACGTCTATGTCGGTGTGAAGGGAAACTTCTCCGAGGACTCGGTACCCGAGAACTCCGCGGCGAAATTCTCTGTCGTCGTGCTTGACGCACAGGGCCGCTCGGTCGCGAAGGATCTCGACTTCTCCTTCATTCGCGAGGACGTCGACTATCAGTGGTATCAGGTCGACGGCGAGTGGCGCTACGATACGGTCACGCGAGAGAAGCTTCTCGAAGCCGGCAAGGTGTCGGCCGTCGCGTCAGTACCGGCAGCACTGACGCAAAATGTCGAATGGGGACGCTACCGCCTGACGGTGAAGGACGCGGCGAGCGGCGCGGAGACAAGCTTTCGCTTCTATGCCGGCTGGGGCGCCTCAGGCAGCGAAGACCGCCCCGATCGCCTGCCGGTCGTGTCGGACAAGCCGAGTTACAAGGTCGGCGAGGACGTCGCGCTCACCATCCGGCCGCCGCTGGAGGGCAAGGCGCTCGTCGTCATCGCGTCCGACCATATCCTGACGACGAAGCTGGTCGATGTGCCGGCGGGCGGGACCGATGTGCGCTTCAAGGTCGATCGCGGCTGGGGCACGGGCGCGTACGCGCTCGTCAGCTTCTATCGTGCGCTGGACGATAAGGTGGCGCAGCGTGCACCGGCGCGCGCCATCGGCGTCGCCTGGCTCGCCGTGGATTCGAGCGAGCAGACGCTTCAGGTCGCAATCGATGCGCCTATGACCGTCCGGCCCCGGACGAAGCTCGACGTGCCCGTCACCATCACCAACGCCCAGCCGGGCGAGGCCATCCGCATGACGCTGGCTGCGGTGGATGAAGGCATTCTTCAGCTCACGGATTATAAGAGCCCGTCTGCGACGGACTACTATTTCGGCAAGCGCCGGCTCGGTGTCGACATCCGCGACGACTATGGCCGCCTGATTGAAGCCCAGGGCGCGGTCGGTCCCATCCGCGAAGGCGGGGACGGGCTCGGCGGACGCGCGCTTTCGGCGGTGCCCACGCGCACAGTTGCGCTGTTTTCGGGCGTGGTCGATATCGGCAAGGGCGGCAAGGCCGTGGTACCGCTCGACATTCCCGATTTCGTGGGCGAGCTGCGTCTGATGGCGGTGGCCGCCAGCGCGGCGCGTCTGGGCCAGGGTGAGAAGCCGCTCACCGTACGCGATCAGGTGGTCGCCGATCTATCGCTGCCGCGCTTTCTCGCTCCCGGCGACAAGGCCGAGGCCACACTCATCATCGACAATGTCGAAGGTCCGGACGGAACCTACCGCGCTACGATTGGCGCGTCGGGCGCCGTCGCGGCGGACAAGGCGCCGCCAATCGAAGCCGCGGTGAAACCCAAGCAGCGCATGCAATTCGCGGTGCCGCTCACGGCCCAGAAAGTTGGGCTTGCCACCATCACATTGGCGCTCGAAGGCCCGAACGGGTTCAAGATCAGCCGGGCCTGGCCGATCGAGGTGCGCGCGCCCGCGCTCGAAGATTACCGTCAGACGGTGGCGAGCTTGAAGCCGCAGGAGGAAGCGCGTCTCGATGCGAAGCTCTTGGATGGGCTCCGCCCCGAAACGAGCGCTCTGACGGTTTCGGTGGCCGGCGTACGCGGCTATGATGTGCCGGCTTTGCTGAAGTGGCTTGATCGCTATCCCTTCGGCTGCATCGAGCAGACGACCAGCCGCGCGATGCCGCTTCTCTATGTGAAAGACATCGGGCCGCAAATGGGCCTGGCGGACGAGAACGCGCTCCACGCGCGCGTTCAGGACTCCGTCGAGCGCGTCGTCGACATGCAATCGCCTTATGGCGGCTTCGGCATGTGGAGTGCGCGCAGCAACACCGCCGAGCCCTGGATCTCGGTGTTCGCGATCGACTTCCTCGTCGAGGCGAAGGCGCAGAACTACGTCGTGCCCGACGCAGCGTTGAAGACGGCCTATGAATGGCTGCGCGGCACCGCAGGACGTGACGACTACCCGAAGGCCGTGCGCGCCTATGCGCTTTATGTGCTGGCGCGGGCGGGCGCGGTGTCTGCGGGTGACGTGCGCTATTTCTATGACACGTCCCTTGCAGACTTCACCGATGCGGCGGGCCCCGGATTCGCCGCGGCGGCGCTTTCGGCACTGGGCGACAAGGCACGCGCGGCCGATGGCTTCAAGCGCGCCACGGAACTCGCTCACAAGGCGACGCTCGCGAGCTACACGCCAGTGCTCTATGGTTCACTCCTGCGCGACGTGGCTGCCGTGACCGCGCTCGCGGCGCAGTCTGGTGCCGTCGACGTGCTGCCAGATCTCATGAACCGTGTGGCGGAGCTCGAGCCGCCAGTTGAATACACGACGACCCAGGAAAAGGCCTGGCTCGTGCGCGGTGCAAGCGCGCTCGAGAAGCTGAAAACGGCGGTGGCGGTGGATGTGAAGGGCACCGAGGCGAAGAAGGTGGCCGGGCGCTTCGCGCTGGCGCCGTCACCGGGCGAACTCGCGACGGGTGTATCGCTCACCAACACCGGCGCTCAACCCGTATGGTGGACGGCGACGGCCACGGGCGTGCCCGCCGTGGTGCCGCCGCCCTCGGCCAGCGGCTTCACGATCACGAAGACCTACTACACGCTCGACGGCAATGCCGTAAATCTCGCCCAAGTGCAGCAGAGCGATCGCTTCGTCGTCTCGATCTCGGGCCAGGCGGAGGACAATCTGTTCCGCACCGTCGCGGTGCTCGATCTTCTGCCTGCGGGCTTCGAGGTCGAAGCGACCGTGCTGCCTCTGGAAGACGGCAGCTCGGCCTATGCGTTCCTCGACAAGCTCACCACCACATCCGTTGCTGAGGGACGCGACGACCGGTTCGTGGCGGCGTTCGAGCTGGGCGATCGTTATCCGGATCCCGAGGGCAAGCGCGCGAAGCTCAAGCCCACTTATCACGTGGCCTATGTCGTGCGCGCCGTGACCCCCGGGAGCTATGTGGTGCCGGGGGCGCAGGTCGAAGACATGTACCGGCCCCAGATGCGGGCCCGCGGGAGCGCAAGTCATCTTGGCGTCATTGCGGCGAAATAGCCTGCGCTTGATGGCGCGCGCGCGGCGAGCGGCGCGGCGGCGGCCGCGCCTCGCGCGCGTCGCAGGACTTGGGGCTGCGGCATTCATCGCGCTGATCACGGCCGATCGGCTGCTACCCCCGCCGAGCGTACGCAGTGCCGATCTTTCCGTCTCGGTTGTAGATCGCGACGGGCGGATGCTCCGTCCCTATCTCGCCCATGACGGCGCGTGGCGACTCGCGATCGCGCCCGAAGCGGTCGACGCCAACTATCTCCGTATGCTGAAGGCTTACGAGGATCGCCGCTTCGATCGCCACTGGGGCGTCGATCCGTTGGCAGTCGCGCGCGCTCTGGGGCAGATCGCGAGCACGGGCCACGTCGTGTCCGGCGCTTCCACGCTCACCATGCAGACCGCGCGGCTGATGGCGCCCGGCGCGCGTGGGATCTCCGCGAAGCTCGCCCAATCGGCGCGCGCCCTTCAGCTCGAATGGCGTTATTCGAAGCACGATATTCTGGGGCTCTATCTGACGCTTGCGCCTTACGGCGGAAATCTCGAGGGCGTGCGCTCGGCGTCGCTCGCCTATTTCGGCAAGGAGCCCAAGTCGCTGACGCTGGGTGAGGCGGCGCTGCTCGTGGCGCTGCCGCAATCACCCGAGCGCCTTCGGCCCGATCTTCATCCCGAGGCTGCGCGCCGCGGTCGCGACAAGGTGCTCACGCGACTTGTCGAGCGCGGCGTGCTGTCCCAGGCGCGCGCCGGGGAGGCGATGGCCGAGCCCATTCCCGTCGCGCGGCGCCCGCTGCCGTTCGTCGCGCCGCATTTGGCCGACCGTATGATCGTTGACGCAAAGCCCGGCGCCGTCATCGGCACGGAAATCGACAGCGCGCTGCAATCGGGGCTCGAGGCGCTCGCCCGGCGCGAGGCGCAAGCCTTTCCCGACGGTGCCAATCTCGCCATCCTGGTCGTCGACAATGCAACGCGCTGCGTCCGCGCCTATCTCGGCAACGCGGATTTCTGGGGTCGCCACGGGCAGATCGATCTGGCGGAAGCGGTGCGGTCGCCGGGCTCGGCGCTCAAGCCGTTTCTCTACGGCGTGATCTTCGATGATTTCGCCGCACATCCGGAAACGCTGATCGAAGATCGCCCGACCGTGTTCGGCAGCTATGCGCCGCGCAATTTCGATCGCGGCTTTCAAGGGACAGTATCCCTGCGTCAGGCGCTGCAGTTGTCGCTGAACGTACCGGCCGTGGCGCTGCTCGACCGCTACGGTCCCGTGAGATTCGCCGCGCGGCTGGGCGAGGCCGGCGCCCGGCTGCATTTGCCCGACGGTGTCGCGGGCCCCTCGCTGCCGCTGATTCTCGGCGGCGTCGGGATCACGCTCGAAGATCTGACGACGCTCTATGTCGGGCTCGCGCAGGACGGCCGCGTGGCGCCGCTGCGCTACCGCGCCGATGGCCCCGCGGATCAGAAAGGTGCGGAGCTTTTCGCGCCGGTTGCGGCCTATTACGTGCGCGATATTTTGCAGGGCAGCCCCTTGCCCGATGGATGGAGCAGTGCGCGCGGCATCGAGCGCCGGCCGATCGCGTTCAAGACGGGCACATCCTATGGTTTCCGTGATGCTTGGGCGATGGGTGTCTCGCCGCGCTTTACCGTTGGTGTGTGGGTCGGCCGCCCCGATGCTTCGACGCGGCCGGGCTCTTACGGACGCAATGCGGCAGCACCTATCTTGCTGCGCGCGTTCGATCTCTTGCCCGCCGAGCCCGGCGCTTTTCCGCCGGCGCCGAAGGGCGCGGTGATCGCAAACGCCAACGAGGACTTGCCGCGCGCGCTGCGACGCTTCCATGTCGGCCGCGTCGCTTCGCTGACGCAGCCTGATCCGCGCCGCAAGCTCGCCATCGCCTTTCCGCCTGACGGGGCCAGCGTCGCACTGCCGGACGGCGCGGCGAGCGATCTCATGCTGAAAGCCGTTGGGGGCCATGGCCGGCTGTTCTGGCTCGTCGATGGCGTGCCGCTGACACAAGGCGCCGATGAGAGCCGGCGCGTGTCCTGGCATCCCGAAGGCGAGGGCTTTGCGCGCATCACGGTGACCGATGATGCCGGCAGCCAGGCCAGCGCCAATGTCAGGCTTCTGCCGGCGCGCTAGGTTTCCCAGCTCAGCGGCAGATAGCGCATGCTGCAGGCTTTTCCGGGCACGGCCACCGGCACTTCGCCCGGGGTGATCGTGAAGTGCGGAACGCGGCGGAGCCATTCCTGCAGAAAAACCCTCAACTCGATGCGCGCCAAAGCAGCACCGATGCATTGATGCGGGCCGCGGCCGAACATCAGGGTTCGCTTGTCGGGCCGCGCGAAATCGACGGTGAACGGATCCGGATAGTGCCGTTCGTCCAAACCCGCCGCAGGCGTCGGCGTCAGGATGCGATCTCCCGCCTTGAAGCGATGGCCTTTGAATTCCACGTCTCGCGTGACGACGCGGGAGATGTTGATGATCTGGAAGCGGCGGATCATTTCTTCAAGCGCGATGGGGATCAAGTCCGGATCGTCGACGAGCTGTTGCCTGTGAGTTGGGCTCTCGGCCAGGAACTGTGCGAGGAAGCCGAGCGTCGACATGACGGTGTCGAGGCCGGCGCCGATCAACATGCCGCCGAAGCTCACAAGCTCCGGCTCCGTAAAGGGACGCCCACCGTCAATCCTTCCGGCAAGGATCGCACTGATCATATCGTTGCCGGGATGCGCGCGGCGCGCCGGCAGGATCTTGTGTGCGATGTAATCCTGAAGATTGACGAAGGCCGCCATTTGCACGGCGGGGTCGACGGCGCGGACGATGCCTTCGGCAATCCCCATGAGATCGTCGGTGTCTTCGGTCGGGAAACCGAGCAGATCCATCATGATGATGATCGGCATCTTTTGCGCGAAATCGCCGACGAACTCGCAATGGCCAGAAGGCTTGAAACCCTCGATCAATGAAATGGTGAGATCGCGCGCCACCTGCTCCAGATTGCCGAGCGCTGACGGTTTGAAGAAGGGCGCGAGCACGCGGCGCGCATCCGTGTGAATCTGCCCGTCCCACTCGATGAGCGTGAGCTGCATGGGCTGAGGCGGGAGCGATTGATGCCGGCTCGAGAACGTTTCCGGGTCCGTGAAGATCGCTTCCATATCCGCAAAGCGCGTCGCGACCCAATGCCCACCGTGATGGGGCGAGTAGAAAATGTCCGGCCCGTCGAGCAATTTGCGAAAATGCTCATACAGATCGGTTTCGCCGCGCATGTCGACATAGTCGAAATCGCGCACGGCATCGGCGGGAACATGATCCGGAATCGTCGAGGCGGTCATGGACGTTCCCCTAATCAATTCACCTGGCGGTCGCGGCCTTTCCAATACGGCTCACGTAAGATGCGCCGTAGGACCTTTCCTGTCGGATTGCGCGGCAGGGTGTCGATGAAGTCCACGGATTTCGGCGCCTTGTAGGCGGCGATACGCGTGCGCGCGAACGCGATGATATCGTCGGCGCTCGGCAAGGTGCCCGGCTTGGCCACGACGATGGCCTTCACGGCTTCGCCCCATTTCGGATCCGGGACACCGATGACCGCGACCTCGGCGACGTCCGGATGACCGAAGATCGCGTTCTCGACCTCCGCCGGGTAGACGTTTTCGCCGCCCGAAATGATCATGTCCTTCACGCGGTCCTGAATGAAGAGATAGCCATCCTTGTCGAGATAGCCGGCGTCGCCGGAAAGAAGCCAGCCATCGTCGCCGAGCGTCTGGCGGGTCGCTTCTTCGAGCCCCCAATAGCCCGCCATGTTCGAGACCGAGCGGATGGCGATTTCGCCGATGGTGCCGGAAGGGACGGGTTTGCCGTTCTCGTCGCGTATCTCGATCTCGGTCCCCGGCATCGCCTTGCCGGCGGAGCGCATGACCGGTGAGCCTTCCGGCGTGTGGTCTTCCGGAGGCAACGCGACGATCGAGCCGCAGGTTTCGGTCATGCCGTACAATTGCACAAAGCCGCTCGAGAACACGCCCATGGCCTCGCGCAACAGGTCGAGCGGGATGGGTGCCGCACCATACATGACGTATTTGACGCAACTCGTGTCGATCGTGCGTGCTTTTGGATGACGAATGAGAAGTTGCAGCGCAGCGGGCACAATGAAAAGCTTTGTGATGCGATCGTTCGCGATGCTGTCGAGCGCTTGTTCCGCATTGAATTCCCGCGCGACGATCGCGGTCGCACCGTTGGTGAGCGCGCGCAGTCCCATGCCGGTGCCGCCGATGTGAAAGATCGGCATCGCGACGAGCCCGACGTCGCTCGCATCCCAATACTGCCAGGCCGTCATATCGCGTGCCATCTTCTGCGTGAGTCCGACATGACGGAGCATCGCGCCTTTTGGGCGCCCCGTGGTACCGGACGTGTAGAGCTGGAGCGCAACATCCCCGGACGCGACAGGAAGCAAAGGATCCGCGGCGTCGTTGCGGTCGCGCCACGATGCGAAGGGTTGCCAACCGGGTTGCGCATCCTCGACCGTCAGATAGACGTCGATCAGCGGCAGCTCCGGGCGCAGACGATCGACGACATCGATGAACTCGGGCCCCACAACGAGCAGGCGCGCCGCGCTGTCATTCAGGATGTACACGATCTCCGGTGGCGCGAGACGCCAGTTGACCGGCACGGGCACGACACCCGCCTTGGCCGCGCCGAACAGAAGCTCGAAATAGCGATCGCTGTTCTTGCCGAGATAAGCGATACGGGAGCCGGGGGCGAGCCCCGCGGCACGCAAGCCGTTGGCCACTTGGCTCGCGCGGGCGTCGAGCTCGGCGAAGGTTTCGCGCCGACCTTCGAAGGCGAGTGCCGTCACGGCGCCGCGCGCTTTGGCCTGAAGGCGCAGCGCATCCGGCAGGGTGTCAGCGTGATGCATCATGTTCCGGTCGTCCTCCCGGTTCCAGCATAGCCTGTGACGGGAGCTCTCCTCTAGGGAGGCAGCAACAGCTCGCGGCGGCTTGCGACCGTGTCGCGAATCCACGCGCGAACCCTCCGCACGCGGCGGGTCTGCTGCACGTCGCGCCGCGCCGACATCCAGAACGTACGCGTGAGGCTGATCTCATCGCGAAGCAGGCGGACCAGGGGGAGCCCGGACGATGAGGCAAGAAAGCAAGGCAGAATGCCCAGCCCGCTGCCCGCCGCGATCATCTCGAGCTGAGCCCGGATCGACGAGCTGGTCAGTGTCGGATGGAGATTGGGATACACCTCATCCATGTAACGCAGTTCGTTGGCATAGATGAGATCGTCGATGTAGCCGACGAGGCGGTGGCGCGCGAGATCGCTGGGGGAGGACGGGGTGCCATGGGCGGCTAGATAGGCCGGTGCGGCGTAGAGGGCGAGGCGATAATCCGTCAGCCGCTCGACGGCCAGCCGTGCGTCCCGCGTCGTGCTGAGCGTGATCGCGACGTCGGCCTCGCGCGTGACCGCGGACAGAAATCCGGGGTTGGCGACGATCTCGACCGCCAGATTTTCCGTCTTTGCCAGGAGTTCGGGCAGGGCCGGCGCGATGATGGTGGTCCCGAAGCCTTCCGAGGTGCTGAGACGGACAATGCCCCAGCCGCCGTCGCCGCCCACCGCCTCGTTCAGGCCGTCCGTCGCGGCCTCGATGCCCGAGGCGACCTCGAACAGCTTTTGGCCTGCCGCGGTCAAAGCATGGCCTGTGGGCCCCCGCACAAGCAGGGTGCAGCTCAAGGCCTGCTCGAGCCGCGCGATCCGCCGCCCGACGGTCGTCGCATCCAATCCGATTTGCTCCCCGGCCGCGTGATAGGATTTTCGTCGTGCCGCCGCCAGAAAGACCCGCAAGTCGTCCCAGTTCTGCATGGCCGGACGCTATCCTGCATTTCTGCAGGTGACAACGGGAGAATTTGCAGCCTAATCTCCGGGCGGACGGTGATACATGCAAGCCGCTACGGGTTGGAAGGGAAGGCCGGTCAGTCATGCGCACAGTCAGCCATTTTATTGCAGGCAAAGAGGTCGCGGAGGCGCGCCGTGTCGGCGAGGTCTTCGATCCCAACATCGGCGCCGTTCAGGCCGAAGTGGCGTTCGGCACGGCCCAGACCGTCGACCAGGCGGTCGCCGCGGCGGCCAAGGCTTTCCCCGGCTGGGCCGCGACCAATCCGCAGCGCCGCGCGCGGGTGCTGTTCGCGTTCAAGAGCCTGCTGGAAGCGCGCATGGATGAGCTCGCGCATCTTCTCTCGTCCGAGCACGGCAAGGTAATCGCGGACTCGAAGGGCGATATTCAGCGCGGTCTCGAGGTCGTCGAGTTCGCTTGCGGCATTCCCCATCTCATGAAGGGCGAATACACCGAAGGCGCAGGCCCCGGCATCGATGTCTACTCCATGCGTCAGCCGCTCGGCGTGGTCGCGGGCATCACGCCGTTCAATTTCCCGGCGATGATCCCGATGTGGATGTTCGCGGTCGCGATCGCCGCCGGAAATACCTTCGTGTTGAAACCGTCGGAGAAGGATCCGACCGTTCCCTTGAAGCTCGCGCAATGGCTGATCGAGGCGGGCACGCCGGCCGGCGTGCTCAATGTCGTCAACGGTGACAAAGAGGTGGTCGACGCCATCCTCACCCATCCCGACATCAAGGCGGTATCGTTCGTGGGCTCGTCTGTGATCGCACAATATGTGTACGCAACCGGCACGGCGTGCGGCAAGCGCGTGCAGGCGATGGGAGGTGCGAAGAACCACGGAATCGTGCTGCCGGATGCGGATCTCGATGCCGCGGTGAAGGATATCGTGGGTGCGGCCTATGGCTCCGCGGGTGAGCGTTGCATGGCACTACCCGTCGTCGTGCCTGTGGGCGCAAAGACGGCCGACGCGCTTCGCGAGCGTTTGATCCCCGAGATCGAACGCCTCAAGATCGGCATCTCTACCGATGCCGAAGCGCAGTATGGTCCCGTTGTCACCAGCGCCCATCGCGACAAGATCAAGGACTATATCGCGCTCGGTGTGAAGGAAGGCTCGGAGCTGGTACGCGATGGCCGCGACTTTTCCCTGCAGGGCTACGAAAAAGGCTTCTTCCTCGGGCCGACGCTGTTCGACAAGGTGACGCCTGGAATGAAGACCTACCAGGAAGAAATCTTCGGACCGGTTCTGCAGATCGTGCGCGCCGAGAGCTTCGAGGAGGCGTTGGCATTGCCCTCGCAACACCAATATGGCAACGGTGTCGCCATCTACACGCGCAACGGCCGCGCGGCGCGTGAGTTCGCGAGCCGTGTGAATGTCGGCATGGTGGGCATCAACGTTCCGATTCCGGTGCCGATCGCCTATCATACCTTCGGTGGCTGGAAGCGTTCCGCGTTCGGCGACGTCAATCAGCATGGGCCTGAGGGTGTGCGGTTCTACACCAAGATCAAGACCGTTACCGCCCGCTGGCCCGAAGGCGACAGCGGCGATCAGAGCTTCGTCATTCCCACGATGAAATAAGGACGCGCGCGTGAGCCTGACAGACGACCAACGCCTCATCGCCGAGACCGCGCGTGCCTTCGCGGCGGAGCAGCTCAAGCCCAACGCCGCGCGTTGGGAAAGGGAAGGCCTCGATCGCGCGACCTTGCAGGCGATGGCGGCGCTGGGCTTCGCCGGCATCTATGTGCGCGACGATGTCGGTGGCTCGGGGCTTTCGCGGCTCGATGCGGCACTCATTTTCGAGCAGCTCTCGCGCGGCTGCGTGGCGACGGCGGCGTTTGTTTCAATCCACAACATGTGCTCCTGGATGATTGATCGTTACGGCGCGGAGACGCAGCGACACCAGTGGCTGCCGCGGCTCACGACCATGGAGCTGATTGCGAGCTATTGCCTCACCGAGCCCGGCGCGGGCTCCGATGCCGGAAGCCTGACGACCTCGGCGCGGCGCGACGGCAACCGCTTCGTGCTCAACGGCACGAAGACCTTCATCTCCGGCGGCGGATTTTCCGATCTCTATGTGATCATGGCGCGGCTCGGGCCGACCATCTCGACCTTTGTCGTGGAGAAGGGGACGCCCGGGCTCAGCTTCGGCAAGCTCGAGGAAAAAATGGGCTGGCGCGCGCAGCCTACGACCCAAGTGATCCTGCAGGACTGCGTGGTCCCCGCCGAGCATCTCATCGGCGAGGAAGGCCAGGGCTTCCGCTATGCGATGGCGGGTCTCGACGGCGGCCGCCTCAACATCGCGGCCTGCTCGCTCGGCGGGGCTTCGGAAGCGTTCGATCGCGCGATGGCTTATGCCCAGGAGCGGCGGCAGTTCGGCAAAAAGCTGTCAGAGTTCCAGGCCACGCAATTCAAGCTCGCCGACATGGCCACGGAGCTCGAGGCGGCGCGCATCTTTCTCTACGAAGCCGCGCGCCGCCTCGATGCGAAGGCGCTGGACGCGACTAAGTTCTGCGCTATGGCCAAGCGCTTCGTCACGGACACGGGCTTCCGTGTCGCCAACGACGCGCTGCAGATCCATGGCGGCTATGGCTATCTCGCCGACTACGAGGTCGAGCGGATCGTGCGTGATCTGCGCGTGCACCAGATCCTCGAAGGCACCAACGAGATCATGCGCGTCATCATTGCGCGCGAACTGGAGCGGCAATGACCGTCGAGGTGACGAAAGAGGGTGCGCTCGGACGTCTGACGCTCAACAACCCAAAAGCGCTGCATGCGCTGGATCGCGCCATGTGCGAGATCATGACCGATGCGCTCAAGCGCTGGGCGACGGACGACTCGATCGTCGCGGTTCTGGTCGATCACAAGGATGGCACGCGCGGCTTCTGCGCCGGCGGTGACATCCGCATGCTCTATGAGAGCGGGCGCAAGGATGGCGTCGAGGCGCGCGCTTTCTTCGCCACGGAATATCGGCTGAATGCGCTGATCCAAAGCTACAAAAAGCCCTATGTCGCGATCCTCGACGGGATCACCATGGGGGGCGGCGTGGGAATATCCGTACACGGACCTTATCGTGTCGCGACCGAAAACACGCTGTTCGCCATGCCTGAGACGGGCATCGGTCTCTTTCCGGATGTGGGCGGCGGCTGGTTTCTCCCGCGCCTTCCCGGCGAGGCGGGCACCTATCTCGCGCTCACGGGGGCGCGGATCAAGGCCGCCGATGTCATAGCGCTCGGTATCGCCACTCATTATGTTCCTGCGGCTGCGCTTCCCGAGCTGAAGGCAAAGCTCCAGCAGGCGGCGCGTTCGCCCGTCCCGCGCGCCGCGATTGAAGCAACGCTCGCCGCTGCGTCGCAGGATCCAGGTCCCGCGCCGCTCGCGCCCCATCTCAGACAGATCGATCGTCTGTTCGTCCAGGATCGTGTCGAGGATATCGTCTTCGCGCTGACGACGGAGGGCTCGGAGTGGGCGAAGACCCAAGCTCAGACGCTTGCGACGAAATCGCCGCAGACACTGAAGGTTGCTCTTCGCCAGCTGCGCGAAGGCCGCAAGCACAAAAGCTTTGCCGACAACATGAAGATGGAATATCGCATCGGGTCCCATGTGGTGGTGCGTCATGATTTCATCGAGGGCGTGCGCGCGACCCTGATCGACAGAGACGGCGCGCCGAAATGGAAGCCGGCGACGCTCCCCGAAATGACGGAAGCCGAGCTCGATGCGATTTTCGCCGCCGTCCCCGATGAGCTTGTGATCTGAAGGAGGGCCGATGACGCGGATCGGATTTTTGGGCCTGGGCAATATGGGCGCGCGCATGGCCGCGAACCTCGTCAAGGGCGGGTTCGAGGTTGCGGGCTTCGATCCGGTCGAAGCCGCGCGGACGCGGGCAGCCGCATCCGGCATTACGCCCACGGTGTCGGTGGAGAGCGCGGTGTCGGGCGCGGACGCGGTGGTGAGCATGCTTCCAGCAGGGCCACAAGTGCGTGAAGCCTATGACGCTCACGTCTTCGGCGCGGCGCGTTCGGGCGCGTTGTTTCTCGAATGCTCGACGATCGACGTCGAAAGCGCGCGCGCGACCGCTGCCAATGCGGCCGCGCACGGCTTCGCGATGGTGGACGCGCCGGTGTCGGGTGGCATCGCCGCCGCTGAAGCGGGCACGCTGACCTTCATGGTGGGCGGCACCGAGGAAGCGTTTGCGCGCGCGCAACCGATTCTCGAAAAGATGGGCCGTGCCGTGATCCATGCCGGCGCCTCCGGGGCAGGGCAGGCGGCCAAGGTCTGCAACAACATGCTGCTGGGGATTTCGATGATCGCGACGTGCGAGGCGTTTCTCCTCGCCGAGAAGCTGGGCCTCGATGCGCAGAAGTTTTACGACATCGCTTCGAAGGCTTCGGGCCAGTGCTGGTCGCTCACGAGCTATTGCCCGGTACCGGGGCCGGTGCCTGCCGCGCCGTCGAACCGGGACTACGCGCCGGGCTTCACAGCCGCGATGATGCTCAAGGATTTGAAGCTGGCGCATGAAGCCGCTAAAACGTCGGGGGCCGCGACGCCTCTCGGCGCTCATGCTGAACGACTGTACGAAGCTTTTTCGGGCGCAGGCGGAGCCGCAAAGGATTTCTCCGGCATCATCAGATTTCTGCCCAAAGCGGAGCTTTAATGGACACGTTGACCGCGATCACGACACGCCGCTCGGCTGGTAAGCTCGGAGCGCCGGGCCCGACGCGATCCCAGCTTGCGGACATCCTCGATGCGGGCACGCGTGCGCCGGATCACGGCCGCCTTTCGCCTTGGCGTTTCATCGTGCTCGAGGGAAAGGCACGCGAGCGTCTTGGCGCGGCGATGGCGGCGCTGAAGAAGCGCAACAAGCCGGAGGCGGGCGAGGCCGAGCTTCAATCGGAACGCGCGAAGGCTGATCGTGCGCCGGTGATCGTTGCCGTCGCGGCGCGTCCGACGCTCGGCAAGATTCCGGAGGTCGAGCAACTCCTGACCGTCGGAGCATCGGTCCAGAATATGTGGCTTGCGGCCCACGCCCTGGGCTTGGGCGCGATGTGGAAGACGGGCGAGGCGGCCTATGACGACGCGGTGAAAGCCGAGCTCGGTTTCGAGCCCGGCGACAAGATCGTGGCATTCCTCTATCTCGGCACGGTGCTCTCCCCCGGTCAGGGCCGCGAGCTGAGCGTCGAAGCCGTGACAAGCTGGCTCGATCCTTCGTAATTCCCTCTCCCTTGGGGAGAGGGCTAGGGTGAGGGGGTGACCGGACTCGGAGCGTAGGCCCCC